>Ga0209930_1000583_pt1 | contig 81788 bp, 76 predicted proteins | sample ThiBiot_500_biof_2_FD_183948 | JGI IMG/M metagenome (GOLD analysis project Ga0209930, IMG submission 183948) | Wastewater bioreactor microbial communities from Cape Town, South Africa - Thiocy_cont_500_biof (SPAdes) | ecosystem: Engineered > Bioreactor > Thiocyanate-remediating >...
CAGGTCGGTCTTGACCTTGGCGCGATAGCCGATGCGCACGGCTGCACGGTCGTCTATCGCGATACAGTCGAGGATCGTCTGTTCTCTTTCAGCAAACAACTGGACGCCCTGTTCCGCCAGCGCGCGGAATGCCTCGATCCCGTGCGTTTCGTTCGTCGTCTCTCCGTTCGATCTGTTGATAAACCGAACCTCGCCCGACAGGCAGTCGAGCATCGCCTGAACATTCATCCTGTTGTAGGCGTCGATATACCGGGCAACAATCGTCGGCACAGAATCCATTCTGTCGATTCCTCCTTACTGATCCTGAAGTCGCTAACCTATGCGATTTTTGCGACGGCGTTTGCAATTACTTTGGCAGGCTGCGCCACCAACCGGACGCCGCAATTCAGCTACGACGCCGATGTGCCGCCGCTGCCCGCCGTGCAGGCGGCAACCACCGATGACCGACCCCGGCCGCTGCATGTACCTCCGGCCTGGAACGTGGCGCGCGGCGGCACCGACGCAGGCGCGCCGACCGGCCGCGTCGAGAACGCCAATGCCGCCGCCCGCGTCGAGCCGCGCCGCGAGGGCTACTATAACGCGATCCAGATATATCCGTGGAGCGAAGGCGCGCTCTATCAGGTCTATGCCGCACCCGGCCAGATCACCAATATCACGCTGGAGCCGGGCGAAAGCCTCACGGGCGCGGGACCGATTGCGGCCGGCGACACGACACGATGGATCATCGGCGACACCGAATCCGGCTCGGGTGCGAACCGCCGTGTCCATATCCTCGTAAAGCCTACGCGCACCGACATTGCGACCAACCTTGTCGTGACCACCGACCGGCGCACCTACATGATCGAGCTGCGCGCGCGGGAAGCGCTCTACATGCCCTCCGTGGCCTGGGCCTATCCCGCGCCGCCGGCAGGCCAGCGCCAGAGCGTCCCGACCACGCCAGTCATTCCGGCCGAAGCCGCACGGAACTACCGCTACGCCTTGCAGGTGCAAGGCGACAGCCCGCCGTGGCGACCGATCTCCGTCTTCGATGACGGCAGGCGCGTCTATGTCGTCTTCCCGCGTGGCATCGTGCAGGGCGAAATGCCGCCGATCTTCGTTCTCGGCACGAACGGCGAACCGCAGATCGTCAATTCCCGCGTCCACCAGAACGTCCTGATCGTTGACCGCCTGTTCGGCGCGGCCGAGCTGCGCCTTGGCAGCGGCAACCGCCAGCAGGTCGTCAGGATCGTCCGCACCAACCCCGCGCAGGCCGTCGCCCAGCCGGTCAGCGCGACCACTGGAGGATCGTCCTCATGAGCGATACCGAAACCGCAGCCCCCATGCGCCTGCGCGCTGAATCGCCCCGCGTCACGCGCCTGTCCCGCAAGATGCTGGCAGGCGTCGGCGCGGTCGCGCTTCTCGGCATCGGCGGCGCGCTGATCTACGCGCTCCAGACCCGCGACGCAGGACCGGGCGGCAACGAACTCTATTCGACCGAGAACCGCCCCACAGCGGACGGCTTGTCCGGCCTGCCGCGAGACTATACGGGGCCGGTGCTTGGCCCCGCGCTGCCCGGAGATTTGGGCCGTCCCATTCTCGACGCGCAGAACCGGGGCCAGCCCATCGTGACGCCGGCCATCACGACACCTGCCGTCGATCCAGAGGAAGAACGCCGCCGCGCCGAAGAAGAAGCCGCGCGCTTGAGCAACGTGTTTTTCCAATCTGGCCCGCGCATGGGATCGCAGGCAGGGACGGCCATGCCTGGCCTTGCCGGTCTTGGCCTCGGTGGACAGCCGGACGGGGCGGCCGGGCAGAACCGTCATGCCGCTTTCCTCAACGGGCCGGTGGACCGGCAGACCGTCGCCCCGGATCGCGTCACGCTGCCGGCATCGCCCTGGATATTGCAGGCCGGGGCGGTGATTCCGGCCGCGCTCATCACCGGCATCCGTTCCGACCTACCGGGCCAGATCACCGCGCAGGTGACGGAGAACGTCTATGACAGCCCGACCGGCTCGCTGCTCTTGATCCCGCAGGGAACGCGCATCATCGGCCAATACGACGACGGCGTGACCTTCGGCCAGCGCAGGGTGTTGCTGGTGTGGAATCGCCTGATCCTGCCGGGTGGCCGCTCCATCGTTCTGGAGCGCCTGCCGGGTGCGGATGCCAGCGGCTACGCCGGCCTTGAGGATGGCGTCGATTATCATTGGTGGGATCTGATGAAAGCGGCTGGCCTCTCCACGCTGCTCGCGGTCGGCACGGAGCTGGCGACGAGCGACGAGGACCGGCTGATCCGCGCCATCCGCGACGGCGCTCAGGATACCGTCAATCAGGCGGGCCAGCAGATCGTCCAACGCCAGTTGCAGGTCGCGCCGACATTGACGATCCGCCCCGGCTTCCCGGTCAGGATCATCGTCACCCGCGATCTTGTGTTCGAGCCGGCAGGAGGTTGACCATGACGAAACTGAAACTCGGCCCGCTGCCCGACGACAAGCCTGTCAAGGTGACGGTGGAACTGCCCGCGCCGCTTCACCGCGATCTGATCGCCTATGCCGAGGTACTGGCCCGCGAGAGCGGCCAGCCCGTTGCCGATCCCGCCAAGCTCATCGTTCCGATGCTTCAACACTTCATCGCCACGGATCGCGGCTTCGCCAAGGCACGGCGAGCCGCCAACTGAGTCCCATCCCGGCAGGGGTGCCGCCAGCGCATAGGCGCAAATGCGGCACGCTACAGGCCGCCGACTGCCCTCCATGGTTCGCCTAATTCCGGGGCCTATAGCGCCCCGGAATCCACCAGAACCAAGGAGGATTCCATGTGCGCAGAGCGCCGCCGCGCCCGCAAAGGGCGACCGCGACAGTCGATCCCCGAACCACTTCCCGACGATCTTTTCGACTATGCCGACGATCCCACGCCGGACGGCCGAACGCGAGCCAGCGACGCGCCGCTTCTCGGCCCGGACGGACAGAGGATGCGCGTTATCGACGATTGGCCGGAGAACATTCCCGTCACCGAGGCTGAGATTGACGTGTTCGAGCGTTGGTTCGGCGATGTGTTCGACGAACTCCTGAACCCGAGAAAGCCGGATGATGGCTTGCATTTCCTATCTCAAACTGATAGGAAAAAGACTTGAGCGGGCATCGTGATCCGGGCCTCGATACGCTTCTGGACCTCGACGGACAGATGCTCTTTGTCGACCCCGAGGGCGGCCATTGGGTGAAGTTCATCGTCACCCGCGTTCCGGCCTCGCCGGAAAAGCCGCATGGCCTCGATTATTCGCTCACGCTTCACGGGCCTTCGGGCGAACGGCTGGTCGGCTTTGACAACGCCCACCCGGTCGGCCGGGGCAGACGCGGCGAGCCGATGGACCATCGGCACCGCCTCCAGACCGTGAAGCCTTACGCCTACGAGGATGCGGCCACGCTGCTGGCCGACTTCTGGCAGGCGGTGGACGCGGTGTTGAAGGAACGAGGTGCCCTATGACCACATTGAAAGTCGGGATTGCCGACTATGAAGAAATGAAGGCCCGCACCATGCGGATCGCGCGCGGCGAGGAAAAACCTGCGCCCAGCGATCCGAAGGTGTGGTTCACCTCGACCGAATCCTTTGCCAAGGTGCTGTCGGCCGGTAACCGCGAACTGCTGCGCATCATCGCCGAGAAAGCCCCGGCCTCACTGGAGGAACTGGCGGAAATCACCGGCCGGGCCGGCTCCAATCTGTCACGCACCCTGAAAACCATGGAGAGCTACGGTCTTGTGCGGCTTGAGCCGGGGCATGGGCGCAAGCTCGCACCCAAGGTAGTGCATGATCGCGTGGAACTGGCGTTGCCCCTTATCGACCGCCCCAAAGTGAAGAAAGCTATGGGAGGCCAAGCATGAACATGCACAGCCCAACCGTTACCGCCCGCGCCGCCCTCTACCTGCGCGTCTCGACCGCCCGGCAGGCCGAGCATGACATTTCTATTCCTGACCAGAAGCGGCAGGGCGAAGCCTATTGCGAGCAACGCGGCTACCAGCTCGTTGAGACTTACGTTGAACCGGGCGCAACCGCCACCAACGACAAGCGCCCCGAGTTCCAGCGCATGATCGAGGCGGGCACGTCCAAGCCTGCGCCTTTCGATATTGTCGTGGTGCATAGCTTCTCTCGTTTCTTCCGCGATCACTTCGAGATGGAGTTCTACGTCAGGAAGCTGGCGAAAAACGGCGTCAAGCTGGTGTCGATCACGCAGGAGATGGGCGACGATCCCATGCACCAGATGATGCGGCAGATCATGGCCCTTTTCGACGAATACCAGTCGAAGGAGAACGCCAAGCACGTCCTGCGCGCCATGAACGAGAACGCCCGGCAAGGCTTCTGGAATGGCGCGCGGCCGCCTATTGGCTATCGCATCGTTGCGGCCGAACAGCGGGGATCGAAGACCAAGAAGAAGCTGGAGATCGACCCGCTGCACGCCGACACCGTGCGGATGATCTATCGCCTGTTCCTTGAGGGCGACGGCACGCGCGGCGCGATGGGTGTCAAGGCCATCGCCACCTATCTCAACGAGCGCCGTTTCTTTACCCGCGACGGCGGCCGGTGGGGGCTGGCGCAAATCCACGCCATCCTGACCCGCACCACCTATATCGGCGAGCACAGGTTCAACACGCGGTCGCACAAGGACCGCCAGAAGAAGCCGGAGAGCGAGGTCGCCATCATGGCGGTGCCGCCCCTAATCGAGCGCGAGACGTTCGACGCGGTGCAAGCCCGCCTCAAGTCCCGCAATCCCATGGTGACGCCTGCACGTGTCTCCAGCGGCCCGACGCTCCTGACCGGCATTTGCTTCTGCGCCAAGTGCGGGGGAGCGATGACCCTTCGCACCGGCCAAGGCAGCACGGGCGCGACATACCGCTACTATACCTGCTCGACCAAGGCCCGGCAGGGCAAGACCGGCTGCAAGGGTCGCACAATCCCCATGGACAAGCTGGACCATACGGTCGCCGATTATATCGGGGACCGCCTGCTCCTGCCCAAGCGGTTGGAAACCGTCCTTGCCAGCGTCATCGACCGCCGACAGGAACGCACCGAACGCCGCCGCGAGCATCTTGCCGAGCTTCAAAGGCGAATCACGGAAGCCGACCAGCGGCTCGGCCGTCTCTTTGACGCCATCGAAGCCGGCATGGTGGACAAGGACGACGCCATGGCAAAGGAACGCATGGTGAGCCTCAAGGCATTGCGGGATCAAGCCGCCGCCGACGCGGAGCGCACGCAGCTCGCGCTCGATAGTTCAGGCAATCAGGGCGTCACCCCCGATATGCTCAAGGGGTTTGCCCGCAAAGCCCGTGAACGGATCAGGCTCAACGATGGCGGCTACCGCCGCGACCATCTACGCGCGCTGGCGCAGCGTGTCGAGGTTGCCGACGACGAGGTTCGCATCATGGGATCGAAGTCGGAACTGCTGCGAACGTTGGTCGCCGCTTCAAGCGTAGAAACGGCGGCGTTCGGCGTTCATAGTTCTGTTCTGAAATGGCGCGCCCGGAACGATTCGAACGTCCGACCCTCAGATTCGTAGTCTGATGCTCTATCCAGCTGAGCTACGGGCGCAGGCGCCCAGAGGGGCGCGAGCGGCCTGATAACGCCTCCCCCGAGGGCTGACAAGCCCGGCGAAGGCGCCGATTAAGAAGGCTCGCCTAGCCTTGCGGCTCCAGCCGGGCCTTCGCGGGGAAGGGGATCGCCGGCGCCTCGCCGGGCTTCGCGACCTGCGGCGGGTCGTTCTCGATGGTCCAGAAATAGCCGCGCACCGGCTCCTCGATGTTCTTCACATGGAAGAAGCCGGCGTCGAGGAAACGCTCGCGCATGTCCGAGCGAAGATTGTACCACACCGCCTCGGACACGCAGACGCCGCCGGGCGGGGAGACCTCCTGCAGCCGCACCGCGAAATTGAGGCCCTCGCCATAGCGCTCGTCGCCGGCGACGATAAGGTCCGCCAACGCGATCGAAATGCGGGACACGACCGGCTGGCCGACATTGTTGCGCTTGTCGGCAAGCCGCACGGCGCGCTGGAAATCCATCGCCCAGACAGCCGCTTCATGGACGCTCTCGAACTCCACGATCGCGCCGTCGCCCATGATCTTGATCGGCTTGCCGCGATGGCGCGCAAGGGCCGGCTCGCCCAGCTCGCGCCTGATCCAGCCCATGGCGCGCAGCGTGCCGCGCTCGTCGGCGCGCAGCATCTTCGTGTAGCCGACCACGTCGAGCGACAGGATGACGGTCATTCGGCGGTGCGTTGGCGGCATGGTCCCGGCGGCGGCGTGCTTGCGATCGCACCATAACGCAGCGCGCGGCCTCGGTCGATGCGAGATGACGCTGTGAGCGCCCGCCTTCGCGCGCATCCCGGCAAGGCTGGCATGCGTTTCGAATAGGACCCCCACGCCCGCATTTGGCGACGTCAAACGGGCCGCGGCTCCCGGTCTCGGTCTCGGCGGGGCGCGGCCTCACGCCGAGCGCCGCGAAGACCCGCATTGCCGGCCCCGGCCTGAAATGATATTGCGCCGCAACGAAACGGCCGCCGCCGCGCCCGGTCCCCGCCAGGGAGGCCGGGCCATTGTTTTAAGGGTGGCGCCATCCTCGAACGATCGAACCCATGTCGCTGCGCAATATCGCCATCATCGCCCATGTCGACCACGGCAAAACCACGCTGGTCGACAAGCTGCTCCAGCAATCCGGATCGTTCCGCGAGAACCAGCGCGTCGCCGAACGGGTGATGGACTCCAACGACCTCGAAAAGGAGCGCGGCATCACCATCCTCGCCAAGGCGACCTCGGTCGTCTGGAAGGATGTGCGCATCAACATCGTCGACACTCCCGGCCACGCCGATTTCGGCGGCGAGGTGGAGCGCATTCTCTCGATGGTGGACGGCGCCATCGTGCTGGTGGACGCGGCGGAAGGCCCGATGCCGCAGACGAAATTCGTCGTCGGCAAGGCGCTGAAGATCGGGCTGAAGCCCATCGTCGCGATCAACAAGATCGACCGGCCGGACGCGCGCCATATCGAGGTCGTCAACGAGGTGTTCGACCTGTTCGCAGCGCTCGACGCCACCGACGAGCAGCTCGATTTCCCGATCCTCTACGGATCGGGCCGGGACGGCTGGATGAACGTCGCTCCGGAAGGCCCCAGGGACGAGGGCCTCGCGCCGCTGTTCGACCTCGTGCTCAAGCATGTGCCGGAGGCGAAGACCGAGCCCGGCCCATTCCGCATGCTCGGCACTCTGCTTGAAGCCAACCCGTTCCTCGGCCGCATGATCACCGGCCGCATCACGTCCGGCTCGGTGAAGCCCAACCAGGCGGTGAAGGTTCTCGCGCGCGACGGCTCCGTGATCGAAAGCGGCAGGGTGTCGAAGATCCTCGCCTTCCGCGGCATCGAGCGGCAGCCGATCGATGAAGGCGTCGCAGGCGACATCGTCGCCATCGCCGGCCTGTCGAAGGGATCGGTCGCCGACACCTTCTGCGACCCGCAGATCGAGACCGCCATTCAGGCGCAGCCGATCGACCCGCCGACCGTCACCATGTCGTTCCTCGTCAACGATTCGCCGCTCGCCGGAACCGAAGGCGACAAGGTGACGAGCCGCGTCATCCGCGACCGGCTGCTGCGCGAGGCGGAAGGCAACGTCACGCTGAAGATCGAGGAAGCCTCGAACAAGGATTCGTTCGAAGTGTCGGGCCGAGGCGAACTGCAGCTCGCGATCCTGATCGAGACGATGCGCCGCGAGGGCTTCGAGCTCGCCGTGTCGCGGCCGCGCGTCGTTCTCAAGAAGGACGAGACGACCGGCGAAACGCTGGAGCCGATCGAGGAGGTCGTCATCGACGTCGACGAGGAGCATTCCGGAATCGTCGTGCAGAAGATGAGCGAACGCAAAGCGGAAATGAAGGAAATGCGGCCTTCCGGCGGTAACCGCTTGCGGCTCGTGTTCCACGCGCCGACGCGCGGCCTCATCGGCTACCAGTCCGAACTGATGACCGACACGCGCGGCACCGCGATCATGAACCGGCTGTTCCACGCCTATGAACCGTTCAAGGGCGAGATCGCGGGCCGCAACAACGGCGTGCTGATCTCGAACGACGCCGGCGAGGCGGTCGCCTATGCGCTGTGGAATCTGGAGGATCGCGGCCCGATGGTGATCGAGCCCGGCTGGAAGGTCTATCAGGGCATGATCGTCGGCATTCACACGCGCGACAATGATCTCGAAGTGAATGTGCTCAAGGGCAAGAAGCTCACCAACATCCGCACCACGTCCAAGGACGAGGCGGTCCGGCTGACGCCGCCGATCCGCATGACGCTGGAAAAATCGCTCGCCTGGATTCAGGACGACGAGCTCGTCGAGGTGACGCCGAAATCGATCCGGCTGCGCAAGGCGATCCTCGATCCGAACGAGCGCAAACGCGCGGACAAGCAGAAGGACGCGGCGTAGAACGGCGCGTCCGGCCGCCGCTCAGGCCTTGACGTTGACCAGCAGGGACAGCGCGACCGGGCCGGGGTAGAACTGGAGCCGTCGGCGCTGTGGGACGCGCTCGCCTGGGCGCCGGTCAGAGCGCCTGAATGGACCTGCCGCTGGATGAGGCCGTCGATCCCCGACGTCACGTCGGCGCCTGCGGGCGGTCCGGACTGCCCGCAGGCGCGATCGGCCGCCGGCAGAGCCTTGTGGAGCGCCTGAAGTCAGAAATTTCAGCTTTCGTGACGAATAGGCAACTTTCGTTCTCCAGACTGCAGCGCACAAAGGGGATGCGGCCGGGCCGGATTGATTTCCCGCGCGCTTCCCACCATTGTGTTCTGCTGCGCCGCAGCATGGCCAAGGAGGCTTTCCGATGCAGGCACCTCTGGGAATGAACGCCGCCGCCTATTACTGGCACGAGGCCGCTCACGCAGCGGCAGGGCCGATGCGGGCGTTCACGGAAGCCGCCCGGGTGATGCTGCGCGAACCGTCCAATCCGCTGAGCCACACGCCCTGGGCGAAGAACATGACCGCCGCCTGCGACATGTTCGAGCGGCTCACCCGCCGCTACGGCAAGCCCTCCTTCAACCTCGACCGGACGGTGGTCGGCGGCGAGGTCGTCTCGGTCCATGAGAAGATCGTGTGGGAGCGGCCCTTCTGCCGGCTGATCCACTTCGAACGGTCGATCGCGCGCGCCCACGGAAGCGATCCGAAACTGCTGATCGTCGCGCCCATGTCCGGCCACTATGCGACGCTGCTGCGCGGCACGGTGGAGGCGTTCCTGCCCCATCACGAGGTCTATATCACCGACTGGAGCGACGCCCGGCTGGTTCCGATGGCGGCCGGCGCATTCGATCTCGACGACTACATCGATTACGTCATGTCGATGCTGCGGTCGCTCGGGACCGGCGTGCATGTGATGGGCGTCTGCCAGCCGGCGGTGCCGGTCATCGCCGCCGCGGCGCGCATGGAGGCGCAGAACGATCCTTACTCGCCGCGCTCGATGATCCTGATGGGCGGCCCGATCGACACCAGCAAAAGCCCGACCGCGGTAAATCAGCTCGCCGCGAGCCGCGGCATCGAATGGTTCGAGCGCAACTGCATCGTCAGCGTGCCGTTCAACTATCCGGGCTTCATGCGCAGGGTCTATCCCGGCTTCCTGCAGCTCACCGGCTTCATGGCGATGAATTTCGACCGGCACACGAGCGCCTATCGCCACTATTACGACGACCTCGTGAAAGGCGACGGCGATTCCGCCGAGAAGCATCGCGAATTCTACGACGAATATCTCGCGGTGATGGATCTGACCGCCGAATATTATCTGCAGACGGTCGACAAGGTGTTCGTGAAGCGGCAACTGCCGAAAGGCGAATTCAAGCATCGCGACAAGCTGGTCGATCTCGCCGCCATCCGACGCTGCGCGCTGATGACGGTGGAGGGGGAGAAGGACGACATCTCCGGCGTCGGCCAGACCAAGGCGGCGCAGGACTTGTGCGTGAACATTCCCGACGACATGCGCGCTCATTATCTGCAAATGGGCGTCGGCCATTACGGCGTGTTCAACGGATCGCGGTTCCGCTCCGAGATCGCGCCGCGCATCGCCGATTTCATTCGAACGAACGAGCAGCGCGCGCTCAGGGAAGCGGGCGTGATTCCCGTCGCCGCGCGCGCGCCGAAGCTGGCGGCGAGCCGCAAAAGCGCGTGAGCGGACGGACCGTCGATCTTTCGAATCTGCGAGATCGCCCGGAATTTCTCGACATCGTCGCGGACCGCATCTGGCGGGCATGGTGGAAGCGCGAAGGCGCTCCCCTCAGCGATGTAGCGGACGCCCTGCTTCACCATGGACGCGACGCTGCGATTCCCACGACCTTCGTGGCGCACAAGGGCGCGACCTTTATCGGCACGGCCTCGCTGATTCAAAACGACCTTGCAGATCGGCCGCATCTGTCGCCGTGGGTCGCAGCGCTGTGGGTGGAGCCATCCCATCGACGCGGCGGCTTTGGCGGCGCGCTGCTTGAGCATGCAGCCGGGGCAGCCTTCGCATCCGGCGCCGCAAACGTTTATCTTTGCGCCGCGCCGAAACTCGACGGTTATTACCTTGGACGCGGCTGGACGCTTGTCGAAACGGAAGTGGGCGAGTACGGGCTGAGCGTATTCAAACGCGAAGCGCCCAAAGGGTCGTGAACCGGCTCAAATCAAAAGGCCATTCGCCCACTTGCTGTTTTGACCGCCTCCGACGCTTCGATTAACGTCGAAGCATCGTCATCTTTTCCGGCGCCATGCTCGAACGATGAAAGCAGGGCCTGACATCTCCATCGTCGGCGCGCTGATCGGTGATCCGGCGCGCGCCAACATGCTGACGGCGCTCGCCGGCGGCGTCGCGATGACCGCGACCGAACTCGCGACGGAAGCCGGCGTGACGCAACAGACGGCGAGCTCGCATCTCGCAAAACTGCTCGACGGCGGCTTGCTTGCGCTGCGCAAGCAGGGACGCCATCGCTATTTCCAGCTCGCGAACGAGCAGACGGCCGCCATGATCGAAGGGATCATGGGGCTCGCTCATCACGCCGGCCACCGGCGGACGCAACCCGGACCGAAGGAGCCGGCGCTGCGCGAGGCCAGGGTTTGTTACGATCACCTCGCCGGCGAACGCGGCGTCGCGTTGTTCGACAGCCTGATCAGGCGCAACGCTCTTTCCGCTGCGGCGGACGGACTTGCGCTCACGCCGGCCGGCGAGCAATTCATGTGCGATTTCGGCGTGGACGTCGAAGCGGCGCGAAAAAGCCGCCGGCCTCTCTGTCTCGCCTGTCTCGACTGGAGCTCGCGGCGCAATCATCTCGCCGGCGCGCTCGGCGCGGCGCTGTTGCAGACCATCCAGGACAAGGGTTGGGCGAGGCGCGAAAAGGGAACGCGCATCGTCCGTTTCAGCCCGCCCGGCGCGCGCGCCTTCGACAAGCTCGTCGGCGAGAGAATTTGAACAACAGCGCGAATCAGCGCAACCATGCGCGTCGCGCGGCGCCTCGCTCTCGAAGCCGCGGCGCGGCGCAGCAAGACAGATGGCGATTCCACTTTTCCGACGCGCGGCCCCCGATCCGGACCGAATCACGATCACGCATGGCGGCGATTCGTTTCCGGTGCGCGTGACGCGGCATGCGCGCGCGCGGCGCTATTCGCTCAGGCTCTCGAGCAAGACGAATGAAGTGATTCTCACCCTGCCGCCGCGCGGATCGCTCCACGCCGCCACCGATTTCGCCGTGTCGCAAGGCGCATGGATCGCCGCCCGCATCCGCCGCATCGCGACGCGAACGCCTTTCGCGCATGGCGCGATCATTCCGTTGCGCGGGATCGACCATCGCGTCATCCATCGTCCGGCGCCGCGTGGCGTCGTGACCGAGGCGACGGACGCCGCGGGCGCGCCGACGATCGCGGTCTATGGCGACGCGCCGCATGTCGCGCGCCGTCTGCGCGATTTCCTGACGCGGCAGGCGAAGCGCGATCTGCTTCTCGCCGTCGAAATCCATGCGCGGACGCTCGGCGTGACGCCGTCGCGCATCTCGGTGAAGGACACGGTCAGCCGCTGGGGCTCCTGCTCCGCCTCCGGCAATCTGAGCTTCTCGTGGCGCCTCATCATGGCGCCGTCTTTCGTGCTGCATTATCTCGCGGCGCATGAGGTCGCGCATCTGAAAGAGATGAATCACTCGACGCGATTCTGGCGCATCGTCGCCAGCCTCGATCCGCGCTGGCGCGAGGCGGAGCGCTGGCTCAGCCATGAAGGCTCGAAGCTGCATCTCTATGGCTGACAGCGGCCGCATCCGCTGTTAGGCGCAGTGGAAAGACGGGCTGGATCGTTCTTGCATCTTCAACCTGGCGCGCTCGCGCTGACAGCGACCCTGGCGTTTCTCACGGCGCTGCTGCCGCTTTCCACCGACATGTATCTGTCGTCGCTGCCGGCGATCGGCCGCGCCTTCGGCGTCGCGCCCGCGGACGCGCAGGCTACGCTCTCGATCTTTCTCGTCGGCATGGCGTGCGGCCAGTTCGCCTATGGACCGCTGTCGGACAGCCTCGGCCGCAAGCCCGTGCTGCTGGGGGGCATGACGCTGTTCGTCATCGCCTGCCTGATCTGCGCCGCGGCGACCTCGATCGAGATGCTGATCGCAAGCCGGTTTCTGCAAGCCATCGGCGCCGCCGCCCCGGTTGTCCTCGCGCGCGCGATCGTGCGCGATCTTTACGACGGAGCCCATGCCGGGCGCGAACTGTCGCGCATGGCCGCTTTCATGGGCCTCATTCCCGCAAGCGCGCCTGTGATCGGCGGCGCGATCCAGGAGACGCTCGGCTGGAGGGCGATCTTCCTCGCGACAGCGGCCCTTGCGCTCGCGCTCGGCCTCTTCTGCTGGCGCGCTCTGCCGGAAACAAATCGCGACGGCGCCGGCGGTTGGCCCGGCTTCGGCGCGATCATCCGGGGATATCGCATCGTTCTGCGCTCGCCCGCGTATCGCAGCTATGTCAGCCTGATGATGGCGAGCCACGCCGGCGTGTTCACCTTCATCTCGACCGGGACTTTCGTGCTGCAAGGCCTCTACGGCCTCAGCCCCGTCATGTTCGGCTTCGCCTTCGGCGCGACGGGATGCGCCTATATCGCCGGCGCCTTCACCGCGCAGCGGATCGTCACCCGGCTGGGACTGGATCGCGTCATCCGCATCGGCGTCGGGCTCGAGGCGGCGGGCGGGCTGCTCGCTGTCGCGGGCATGCTCTCCGGCGTTCCCTCCAGCCTCGCCGTCATCATCCCGGCGGCGATCTATATTTTCGGACATGGGCTCGTGCAGCCGCAGGCCCAGGCGGGAACCACGCTGCGCCATCCCGATCGCGCCGGCGCGGCGGCGTCGCTCGCCGGAATTTTCCAGCTCGGATTCGCGGCTCTCTATGGATTCGTCCTTGCGGTCTTTCTGACCATCACGCCGCTCGCGCTGCCGGTCGGCCTGGCGCTCGCTGGTCTCGCGGCGCTTACGATCGATCTCGCGACGCGAACGATCCGCACGCGGGCAACCTGAGCCGCTTCAGCCGCCGAACAGGCGCTCGAGAATGCCGCGCTCCTGCGGAATGACGCGCACGCGGTCGGTCATCGCGGCCGGGGGGACCGGCGCGAGCTGCGCCACCGGCGATTCGTCGGACGGCGCGCCATCGACCGGCGCGATCTGATAGCGCCCGCCGGGCAGCGGAACCGGCGGAACATTCTGGTGCGCCGCGCGCATGAATTTGCTCCAGGCGTCGACCGGAAGACCGCTGCCGCCGACCTTGCGCGTCGGCGCATTGTCGTCATTGCCAAACCAGACCCCGGCCACAAGCCGCGCGGTGTAGCCGACGAACCAGGCGTCGCGGAAATCCTGCGTCGTGCCTGTCTTGCCGGCGGCGTCCCAGCCGGGAAGCTCCGCCTTGCGCGCCGTTCCCGCCGTCAGCGTCTCGCGCATCATCGCGTTCATCATCGCGACTTTGTCAGGCTCGACGACCCGGCCGGGGCCGACCCCGGAGCCGCGGTTATAGATCGTCTTGCCGTCAGCCGACTTCACGCGAACGACGATATAGGGAATGACGCCCGCGCCGCCGTTGGCGAAGGGCGCGTAGGCGGCGACGAGCTCCAGCGGCGACACCTCCGACGTTCCGAGCGGAAGCGAGGCGTTGGGCTGGAGCGGCGAATGAATCCCGAGCCGCTGCGCCACACGCACGACATTCTTTGGCCCGACCTCCTGTCCGAGTTTGACCGCGACCGTGTTGAGCGAGAGGGCGAGCGCCTTGGCCAGCGGCACGGCGCCGGAATAGCGGCGCGAGAAATTCTCGGGACGCCAGCCGCGGATATTCACCGGACCGTCCTCGCGCAGCGTCTCCGGCGTCAGCCCCGCTTCGAGAGCCGCGAGATAGACGAACGGCTTGAACGCCGAACCGGGCTGGCGGCGCGCGGCGACGGCGCGGTTGAACTGGCTTTCGCTATAGTTGCGGCCGCCGACGAGCGCGCGCACGCCGCCATCCGGCGTCATTGCGACGATCGCGCCCTGCGAGACATTGAGCTTCGCGCCGCGCGCGTTCAGCTCCTCGTTGATGATGCGCTCGGCGGCCGACTGCAGCGCCGGCTCGATCGTCGTCTGCACCGTGATGTCGCCGTCGATGCGGCCGATGAAATCATCGAGCACGTCCATCACATAGTCGGCGGCGTAGTTCGACGAGCCGGCGCCGGCGGGACGCACCGCTTCCGCCGGCTTCTCGATCGCGACCTTCACGCTCTTCGCGTCGGCGTAGCCCTCGCGCGCCATCGCCTGCAGCACCAGTTCCGCGCGCGCCTGCGCCGCTTCGGGATTGCGGTTGGGCGCAAGACGCGACGGCGCCTGAACCAGACCCGCGAGGATCGCCGCCTCCGACAAGGTCACGGCGCGCGCCGACTTGCCGAAATATTTCTGCGACGCCGCCTCGACGCCGTAAGCGCCGGAGCCGAAATAGACGCGGTTGAGATAAAGCTCGAGGATCTGATCCTTGCTGTAGGCGCGCTCCAGCCACACCGAGAGAATCGCCTCCTGAATCTTGCGCGACGCCGTGCGCTCCTGCGTGAGAAACAGATTCTTCGCGAGCTGCTGCGTCAGGGTCGATCCGCCCTGCACTCCGCCGCCGCGCGAGGCGACATTACGGACGAGCGCGCGGGTCACGCCGATCGGATCGACGCCGTAATGCGAATAGAAACGGCGATCCTCGATGGCGATGAACGCCTTCGGCAAATAAGGCGGAAGCTCCTTGAGCGTCACGGTGCGGCCGCCGGTCTCGCCGCGATTGGCGAGAAGCGAGCCGTCCGACGCCAGAATGGCGATATTGGGCGGACGCTTCGGAACGCTGAGCTGATCGATCGGCGGCAGCTTCGTCGCGTAAAAGGCGATCAGCGCGGCGAGCCCGATCACGCCCCAGATGCCGGCGACGAAACCCCAGTAGAACAGGCCGCCAAGAAAGGAGCGCCCGCGTCTGCCGCGCCGGCGCTTCGGCTTTGGTTTCGGCGCCTCGCCGCCGCCGCCTCGCGAGGATCGGGATCGGCGATTGTCAGGCACGGGCCGATCCTCCGGACGCAACAGAAAACTGGACAGACCGCTCGGCGCGAAGGTCGGCTCCCGGCGTTCTGATCCGTCCGCGCGCGCCACCGAAATCCCCATATTGCGCTTCTGCGCTCCGCCTCCGGGCCTTGTCCGGCCACGGCGACGGGTGGAGTTTGAATGTGGCGGATTAAGGGGCGGTTAAGCTTTGCGCGCGGCGGAGCGGCCGTCAGGCGCGCTGCGCGACGATCGCGCGCATCTGCGCCGGCGGCATGTAGCCGAGATAGGCGCTGCGCCCCGCGAGCCAGGACGGCGTCGCCGTCAATCCGTTGCGATCGCCGAAATCGGCGGACGCCCGCAACGCCGCCGTGACGACATCGAGATTGGCTGTCTCAGTCAGCGCGTCGACATCGACGCCGAGCCTTTTCGCAACCGCAAGCGCCTCATCGCCGCCGGCGACGCCCTTGATCGCCATCATCTCACGGTGGAAGGCGGGATATTTCTCCGGCGACTCCATCGCCAGCGCGACCGCAACCTTGCCGGCGAGCACGGACGGAGCGCCGAGCACCGCATAGTTCACGAGGATCAGCTTGAATTTCGGATCGCGCTTCAGGAGCGCCTCGATTTCCGGCGCAGCGTAGCGGCACCAGGGGCAGTTGTAGTCGAAGAACTCGACCAGCGCGGCGGCGCCGTCGCGCGCGCCAAGCCGGAATATTCCCGGAAGAAGCAAAGCCTCGCGCATCGCGCCGTCCGCGAGGTCGATCCGCGTCGCTTCCGGCTGCTGCGCCAGAACCGGAGACGCAGCCGCCACAGCGCCGGAGATCAGCAATGCGCGGCGATTGATCATCGCGCCTCAGCCGCCGTTCGGCAGCTTCAGATTTTCGGGACGCGGCATCGAGATGATGTTGTAGCCCGCATCCACATGGATGATCTCGCCGGTCGTATCGAGCGAGAGATCGGACAGCAGATAAAGCGCCGTGCCGGCGATGCCTTCCGGCGACACGGGACGCCGCAGCGGCGCATGATCCTTCTGGAAGGAGAACATGAAACGCGCATCGGTGATGCCGGCGCCGGCGAGCGTGCGCACGGGACCGGGCGAGATCGCATTGACGCGAATGTTCTGCGGACCGAAGTCCGCGGCCAGATAGCGCATCGAAGCCTCAAGCGCGGCCTTTGCGACGCCCATGACGTTGTAGTTCGGCATCACGCGCATCGAGCCGCCGAAGGTGAGGGTGATCATCGAGCCGCCGCCCGGCATCAAAGCCGCCGCGCGCTTCGCAACCTCGGTGAAGGAGAAGCAGGAGATCACCATCGTGCGCGAGAAATTCTCGCGCGTCGTATCGGCGTAGCGGCCCTTCAATTCATTCTTGTCGGAGAAGCCGATGGCGTGGACGACGAAATCCAGCCCGCCCCATCTCTCCTTGATGGCGGCGAAGGCTGAATCCACCGACGCGACGTCCTCGACATCGCATGGCAGCACGACCGGCGCGCCGAGCGATTCGGCCAGAGGCGTCACCCGCTTCCCGAGCGCCTCGCCCTGATAGGTGAAGGCCATCTCGGCGCCGTGGGACGCCAGCATCTGCGCGATCCCCCAGGCGATCGAATGATCGTTGGCGACGCCCATCACGAGGCCGCGCTTGCCCTTCATCAACACGCCGGAACGCTCCCACGCCGAATGATTCGCTTCCGAAGCGACAGTCGGACCATCGCGCCGCTCAAACAAATCACAAATGCTTTCCAATCATTGCGGCCCGGCGGCGGCGGGCGGGCCGTCAGGCCTCCAGCCGCTTCATCACGATGGTCGCGTTGGTGCCGCCGAAACCGAACGAATTCGACAGCACGCAGCCGACCGCCGCGTCGTCGATGCGCTTGCGCACGATCGGCATGTCGGCGAAGGCCGGGTCCAGCTCCTCGATATGGGCGCTCTCGCAGATGAAGCTGTTGTTCATCATCAGCAGGGAGTAGATCGCCTCCTGCACGCCTGTCGCGCCGAGGGAGTGGCCGGTGAGCGACTTCGTCGCGGCGATCGGCGGACATTTGTCGCCGACGCCGAACACGTTGCGGATGGCGGCGATCTCCGGGCCGTCGCCCGCCGGCGTCGATGTGCCGTGCGGATTGATGTAGTCGACCTTCGCCCGCACGGTCGCGAGAGCCTGCTTCATGCAGCGCTCGCCGCCCTCGCCCGAGGGCGCGACCATGTCGTAGCCGTCGGACGTCGCGCCATAGCCGACGATCTCGCCATAGATTTTCGCGCCGCGCGCCTTCGCATGCTCGAGCTCCTCGAGCACGAGGACGCCGGCGCCGCCTGCGATCACGAAGCCGTCGCGGTTCACGTCATAGGCGCGCGAGGCGACGGAGGGCCGATCGTTGAACTTCGTCGACATGGCGCCCATGGCGTCGAACAGCACCGACAGGGTCCAGTCGAGCTCCTCGCAGCCGCCGGCGAAGATAATGTCCTGCTTGCCCCACTGGATCAGTTCATAGGCGTTGCCGATGCAATGGTTCGAGGTCGCGCAGGCCGACGAAATCGAATAGTTGACGCCCTTGATCTTGAACCAGGTCGCCAGCGTCGCCGAGGCCGTCGAGGACATCGCCTTCGGCACGGCGAAGGGCCCGACCCGTTTGGAGGATTTGAATTCGCGCGCCTTGTCCGTCGCCTCGATCAGGCTGCGCGTCGACGGGCCGCCCGAGCCCATGATGATGCCGGTGCGCTCATGCGACACCTCGCCCGGCTCAAGCCCGGCGTCGCGGATCGCCTGGTCCATCGCCACATGGTTCCACGCGGTGCCGCCGCCGTGAAAACGCATGGCGCGGCGATCGACGACGCTTTCCGGATTCAGCGACGGCGCGCCGGAGACCTGGCAGCGGAAGCCGTGGTCGATGAAAGACTGATCGGTCGCGATTCCCGATTTCGCCTCGCGAAGGGAGGCGAGCACCTCGTTGGAGTTGTTTCCGATGGATGAGACGATGCCCATCCCGGTGACGACGACGCGCCTCATGCTCTTGTCCGTCCGCTTTCAAGCCGCCTCGTAGGTGGGCCTCCCCTCCGCGCGAAGCAAGCCGGGTGCTATCAGGCGGCGTCCGGCTTGAACAGGCCGACGCGCATGTCCTTCACTTCGTAGATCTTCCGGCCGTCCGCATCGAGCCAGCCATCCGCAATGCCAAGCACAAGCTTGGAGCGGAACACGCGCTTGAGCTCCACGCCGTAGGTCACTTTCTTCACCGTCGGGAGCACCTGATCAGCGAACTTCACCTCGCCGACGCCAAGCGCGCGTCCGCGCCCCTCCGCGCCGAGCCAGCCGAGGAAAAAGCCCGTGAGCTGCCAGAGCGCATCGAGGCCGAGACATCCCGGCATCACCGGATCGCCCTTGAAATGACAGGAGAAAAACCAGAGATCGGGGCGAATATCCAGCTCGGCGCGCACATGGCCCTTGCCGTTCGCGCCGCCATTCTCGGAAATCTCGGCGATGCGGTCGAACATCAGCATCGGCGGCAAGGGCAACTGCGCGTTGCCCGGACCGAACAGCTCTCCGCGGCCGCAGGTCAGCAACTCTTCATAGGTGAAAGACGATTGCCGCGTCATCGATCTGGCCGTTCCTCGCATCGCGCCCCTGCGGCGGATGCGGGCCTCTACCATGCGGTCTCGTCAATCGAAAGCGGCGGCTCAGGCGCGGCTTTCCACTCAAATCTTGCAGGGGCGGCGCGGAGACGGTATCTGGAAGGATCATGAGCATTTCTCCCTCCCTGCCCGATGCGATCGCGGCGTCCAGCTTGCGGGACATCACCCCGCAATCCCGGCCCGGCTGCCCGTTCAATGCGCTGCGCGTGCGCCTCCGGAATGTGAACCTTCGCCCGACCCGCCAGCGCGTCGCGCTCGGGTGGCTGCTGTTCGCCAAGGGCGACCGCCATGTGACGGCGGAGATGCTCTACGAGGAAGCCTCGCGCGCGCGGGTTCCCGTGTCGCTCGCGACGATCTACAACACGCTCCACCAGTTCACGGAGGCCGGCCTGCTGCGCGAGGTCGCCGTTGACGGGTCCAAGACCTATTTCGACACCAACCTGTCGGACCATCATCATTTCTTCGTCGAGGGCGAAGAGAAGCTCATGGACATCGAGAACGGAAGCATCGCCGTCAGCGATCTGCCCACCGCGCCCGACGGCATGGAGATTTCGCGCGTCGACGTCATCGTCCGCGTGCGGCCCAAGGCCTGACAGTTTCCTCTCGGCGTCTTGAGCGTTTTCGAGCGAAGCGGATACCTGCTCGCGAGAAGAAAATGCGTTAAAACAAAGACCTGGAGCGATTCCGCGATACTGGAATTGCTGAATTGCTCCAGCTCAGTCCAGCTTTTCCTGCGGATAGACGCCCCAGAGCCGATTCTGGGCGATCCATCCGTCGAAGCCCGAACCGGCGATGCGGCACCACCGGCCATCGCAGAGCTTCACATTGCCGAGGACGCCCGGCTGAAGCTGCGCCGTGACGGCCGAGTTCTCGTCCGCCGCGGCGCGGAGCTGCGTCAGGCCTGTTTTCTCCCAGGGCGCGACCAGCACAGTGCGTCGTCCCGACAGCAGGGAATGCAGCACCCAGCCTTCCGCCCCCTCGGAGTCCCGGATGCGGCGCCAGGTCTCGAATTCCGCGGTGATTTCGACCGGCAGCCCGGCGCGCTGGAAAACCCAGGTCGTGCGATGGTCCTTGCTCGGCCCCTCGCGCAGATTCACGCGATCGGATTTCAGACTCACATAGCGAGGCGTCGGCAACCCCGTCACCGGGCCGGCGACGACGCCCTGCGCATGGGCGCCGACCGCGGGGAAAGCCAGAAAAGCGAAAAGAAGCGCGAGGCGGCTCACGGCGCGGAAAGAATCAATCATGTCGAGCTTCTTCAGACGGCATGCTGGCCTTGTTGTGGCGGCTCCGTTGTCAGCGGCGAACGGCCCCGATAGGACTGAACACAGATCGCAATCCGTCGAAGGGTCAGATCACGACCCGTCGATTTGTGCGCGATCGTCGTTAAGGCGCCGTTAAATGGTGGGGGTCGCGGAGCGGCGAATGAGCAATAAGGCAAAACCTGTCATCGTCGTCACCCGCAAGCTTCCCGACATCGTCGAGACGCGCATGCGCGAATTGTTCGACACACGCTTGAACGAAGCCGATACGCCTCTGTCGCAGGCCGATCTCGTCGAGGCGATGAAGACCGCCGACGTGATCGTGCCGACCGTCACCGACCGGATCGATGCGACCATTCTGTCGCAGGCGGGCCCGAAGCTGAAGCTCATCGCCAATTTCGGCAACGGCTTCGACAATATCGACGTGGCGTCGGCGCTGCAGCGCGGGATCACCGTGACGAACACGCCGGGAGTGCTGACCGGCGACACGGCCGACATGACGATGGCGCTGATCCTCGCCGTGCCCCGCCGCCTGGCCGAAGGCTTCGAGGTGCTGGAGCATGGCGAATGGACGGGCTGGTCGCCGACCTGGATGCTGGGCAAGCGCATCTGGGGCAAGCGCCTCGGCATCATCGGACTGGGCCGCATCGGCACGGCCGTGGCGCAGCGCGCCAAGGCGTTCGGTATGTCAATCCATTATCACGGCCGTCGGCGCGCGCCCGCCGCCCTCGAAACGTCGCTTGAAGCGACCTGGTGGGAAAGCCTCGACCAGATGCTCGCGCGCATGGACATCATCTCGGTGAACTGCCCGCACACGCCGGCGACGTACCACCTCCTCTCCGCGCGGCGGCTTAAGCTGCTCAAGAAGGACGCCTATGTCGTCAACACCGCGCGCGGCGAGATCATCGACGAGACCGCACTCACGCGCATGATCGAAGCCGGCGAGATCGCGGGCGCCGGGCTCGACGTGTTCGAACATGAGCCGGCCATGAATCCGCGCCTGCTGAAGCTCGCGCGCGCCGGAAAGGTCGTGCTCCTGCCTCATATGGGCTCGGCGACGCTGGAAGGCCGGGTCGACATGGGCGAGAAAGTCATCGTGAACATCCGCGCCTTCATGGATGGACACCGCCCGCCGGACCGGGTTCTGCCAAGCATGCTCTGAGCAGGCCCGCGCGGCCGGCAGCCTTCAGGACCGCAGCGCCGCGATGATCTTGCGCGCGGCGCGCGCGCCTTCCCGCCACGCGCCGCCCACCGTGCCCCACTGATCCGGCGAAGTCGCCTCGCTGGCGAACCGCAACCGTCCGCCGCTGTAATGGCGCAAGGCGTCGCGTGCGACATATCGGCCGGGCGCGCAGACGCTCCAGGAGCCGCGCGACCAGGGGTCGCTCCACCAACCCGTCACATGAAGAATTTCGGCTGCGTCCGATTCTTTTCCGAAATGAAGCGACAGGACCTCGCGCACATGGGCCCGCTTCCAGGCCTCATCGCCGTTGCGCCATATTTTCGCGTGAGGGCCGCCGAGCTCGAAATAGTGCAGGTCGCCGCCGCCAATGCAGGCGAGCATCGCAGCAGCCGTCGCCTGATCGCCGCGAAACAGCGTCAACTGGTCGGCCCCGTTGCGATGAAACGGACTTTCGGGCCAGCGCAGAATGGCGTGCTCATAGGCGGCGGGTGAAAAGCCGGCGACGGCATCAACGAGATCGGCGGGCAATTCGGGATCGAAACGAATCGCGCCGCCCTTCAGCACGCCGGTCGGAGCCGTGACGATCGCCCAGCGCGCCTCGACATCCCCCGCCGCCGTCTCGACGACGACGCGATCCTCTCCGCTCCGCAGGCGCGTGGCGGGTCGCCCCAGATGGACGGTCAGCGGCCGGGCGAGGCGGGCGAGCAGGGCGCCATAACCGTCCTTCAAAAAACGGTTCGTTCCATCCGCCGTTCTGGCGTAGTCGATCGCGCTGAGTTCGCGAATATCGGCGCCCGAATAAAGCCCCAGACCGAAGGCGAAGGTTTCCGTCCACTCGCCCAAGGCGGGCAAGCTGGCGGCCAAGGTCTCGTCCACGCCGCTGCGCGCGACGCGCGCAACGGCCTGATCGAGCTTTGGCCATCCCCGGTCCATCGCCCGGCGGCGGGCGCCGGTCGTCAAGCGCCCGTTGTCATAAAGAGGGCGATCCTCCGGCGCGCGGCGGGACGTAAAGCCGGCGCGGCGCGCCAGGCCGACCAGCGGATTGACCTCCGCCATGTGCATCCAGTGGGCGCCTTCGTCCACTTGAGCGCCGTCAAGCAGGATCGTGTGGGCGCGGCCGCCGAGCCGGTCTCGCGCTTCGACGATCGCGACGGAAAGCCCCGCGGCGTCGAGCGTTCGGGCGGCCGCGATTCCCGCAGCGCCGCCGCCGATGACGACGGCGTCAAGCATGGTCAACGCGCCTTGATGTCCTCGAACTGACCGGCCTTGCGGAAGCGCCAGAGATAGGACGGGACCACCGCCTCGATCGCGCTCGGCCTGACGCCGAGGCCCTCCAGGGTGCGCGTCTCGCTGACGGCGGCGGCGGACACGATATTGTCCTGCTGGAGAAGGCGGACCTGATCAGTGGTCAGCAGGGCGCCGGGCAAAAGCTCCAGCACCTGCGCCTGCATCATCGCCAGCGCCCACGGCACCGGAACCAGCAGCCGGCGGCGCTCGATCGTCGTGAGGGTGAACTCCATCAGTTCGCGGAACGACCGGATGTCGGGACCGCCGAGTTCATAAACCCGTCCGCCCGGCGCGGCGCCGTCCACGGCGCGGGCGATCATCTCCGCCACATCGCCGACGAAAACCGGCTGGAGCTTCGTTTCGCCGCCGCCGATCAGGGGGAGCGCCGGCGAGAAACGCGCCATCGCCGCGAAGCGATTGAAGAACGAATCCTCGGGACCGAACACGATCGAGGGGCGCACGATGATCGCGTCAGGGCGCGCCGCCAGCGCGGCCGCCTCGCCCTGCGCCTTGCTGCGCGCGTAAGCCGATTCCGACTCGGCGTCGGCGCCGATGGCCGACATCTGGATGAAAGCCGAGACGCCGGCGGCCGCGGCCGCCTTCGCCACTGTTTCAGCGCCGGTCGCCTGAACGGCCTCGAAGGTCTGCTTGCCGCTCTCGGCCAGGACGCCGACCAGATTGATCACCACATCCGCGCCGGCGATCGCGCGCGCCACGGAGTCCGGATAACGGAGATTCGCCTGAACGGCCGTCACCTGTCCGACGACGCCCATGGGCGCGAGAAAAAGCGCCAGATCAGGCCGCCGCACGGCGGCGCGCACGCGATAACCGCGCTTCGCAAGCGCGCGCGCGACATGCCGGCCGATGAAGCCGGAGCCCCCGAAGATGGTGACCAGTTTGCCGTTGGGCGACCGCATGCCAACCTCCAACAGGCGCCGCGCCCCTGCGCGACCCCATGCGACGCCCGTTCCTAGTCAAGCGCCGGGCCGATGTATAGTCGGCGCGCCGCCGCCGCGCTTGTGACCGGGGGGCGAGCGTGTTACCGCGCCGCCGACAGGACAGGCGCAGGCGCGCCCGGGAGAGATCGATGGCGAACGAAGCCAGAAACGGCAATGGCGCGCCGGCGCAGCAAGGCCCGCAGATCAGGGCGCTCGGCCAGTATATCAAGGACTTCTCCTTCGAGAATCCGAACGCGCCGCGCTCGCTGCAGCCGCAGACCACATCGCCGCCGATCAATGTGCAGGTGAACGTCAACGCCAAGCAGCTCGCGCCGAACGATTTCGAGATCGAACTCAAGCTCGAGGGCGGCGCAGGCGAGGGGGCGAACGTTCTGTTCAATTTCGAGCTGAGCTATTGCGGCGTGTTCCAGCTCGTCGACATTCCGGAGCAGCAGAAGCATCCGGTGGTGATGATCGAATGCCCGCGTCTGCTGTTCCCGTTCGCGCGGCAGATCGTCGCCGACGCCGTCAGCAATGGCGGTTTCCCGCCCTTCCTGCTCAATCCGATCGACTTCGGCGCGCTCTATCAGCAGCGCATGCAGGAACAGAACGCGACGGCCTCGACCGTCGTTTCCTGAACTTCGCCGGTCAGGACGAAGCGGCGGCCGCTTCGTCCTCCTCGCGCACATAGCGCTTCCAGATCGCCTTTTCGCCGAGCGAAGCAGCGAAAGCGCGATGGCGCGCGAACTCGTCTTCGGTGAGTCGCGGGAGTAATTTTTCGGGGCGCGTCTTCAGAAACGTCGCCGCGACGCCGGCCGCGACCAAGGTCTGCGATGCGCCCGGCGCAGGCATGGCGGTGAGATCGAAGCCGGCCTGGCGGCCGCCATTCATCTCGGCGTAGACTTCGGCGAGAATTTCGGCGTCGAGCAACGCGCCGTGCTTGGCGCGTCGCGAGTTGTCGATGCCGTAGCGGGCGCAGAGCGCATCGAGATTGTTGGCTGAACCGGGATGCTTGCGGCGTGCGATCTGCAGCGTGTCGATAACGCGCTCCATGCCGATCGGCGCGAGCTTGAGCCGCTGAAATTCGGCGTTGAGGAAGCCGATGTCGAAGGACGCGTTGTGAATCACCAACGTCGCGTCGCCGATGAAATCGATGAATTTCTGCGCCACCGCCTCGAAGAGCGGCTTGCCCTTGAGCATCTCGTTGGTGACGCCGTGCACGCGGACCGCATCGGGATGAACCTCGCGCTGCGGATCGATATATTCGTGAAAGACCACGCCGGTCGGGAAAAGATCGCTCAGCTCCACGCCGCCGATCTCGATGATACGGTCGCCCTTGGCCCAGTCGAGCCCGGTGGTTTCGGTGTCGAGAACGATTTCGCGCCGCATTCGCCCCTCAGCGCGCTCGTCCGGCGCGCCCCGCCAAAGCGCGCACGATATCATCGACGGCGCGGCGGGCGGAATCGAAACCCAGCGATGTATCAACAACGAAATGGGCGCGCCGGCGCTTCTCGGCGTCCGGCGTCTGCTTGGCGAGGATGGCCTGGAATTTTTCCGGCGTCATGCCCGGCCGCGCCAGCACGCGCGCGCGCTGCACGTCCGCCGGCGCGGTGACCACGAGGATCGCGTCGCAAACGCCTTCGCGTTTTCCCTCGAACAGAAGGGGGACGTCGAGAACGACAAGAGGCGCGCCAGCGCGTTTGCTCTCATCTGCGAAACGCTCCGCCTCGGCGCGCACGAGAGGATGCACGATCGCTTCAAGGCGCTTCAGCGCGGATGCGTCGCCGAGCACGCGCGCAGCCAGCTCCGCGCGATCGACAACGCCGTCCTTGGCGACGCCGGGAAACGCCTCCTCGACAGGGGCGACCGCCGCGCCGGAGTAAAGCGCGTGCACCGACGCGTCGGAATCATGCACGGGAATTCCACGCGCGCGAAACATCCCGGCCGTCGCCGACTTGCCCATGCCGATCGATCCGGTGAGGCCGAGAACGAACATCAGGCCGGCTTTTCGAGATCGGCGACGATCAAGGCGCGCAGTTCCGGCGTCACTTCCGGCCTGACGCCGAACCAGCGTTCGAAGCCCGGCGCGGCCTGATGCAGCAGCATGCCGAGGCCGTCGACGACGCGCAGGCCGCGGTGACGGGCGCGTCGAAGAAGCTCCGTCTCCAGAGGCGCGTAAACGATGTCGTCGACGACCGCGTCGTCGCGCAAACCGTCGAGCGGGCAATCGAGCGGCGGCTGACGCGCCATGCCAAGCGATGTCGCGTTGACGAGAAGCCCCGCGCCGCGAACCGCTTCGGGAAGATCGCGCCAGGCGCGCGCGACAATTCTCGAGGAGGATCCCTCGCCCATGTCCCGCGCGAGACATTCGGCGCGCTCGAGATTTCGATTCGCCACCGTGATCGTTTCGACGCCGCGCGACAGAATCGCATGGAGAATTCCGCGCGCCGCGCCGCCCGCGCCGAGAATGACAGCGTGATCGGCGACGGCGCGCCAGCCGGGATGCGTCGCGTCGAGATGAGCGAGGAAGCCAAGGCCGTCGGTATTGTCCGCGCGCAGCGTTCCGTCCTCGAACCAGAGCGTGTTCGCCGCCCCGATCGCGCGCGCGCGCGCGCTCGGCTCGTCACACAGCGCAAGCGCGCGCTCCTTGTGCGGCACGGTGACGTTCGCGCCGGCATAGCCCTGCTCCGGCATGGCGCGCACGAACGCTGCGAAATCCTCCGCTTTCACATGGGCGCGCTCGTATGCGCCCGCAATTCCAAGCGTGCGCAACCAGTATCCATGGATGAGCGGCGAGCGCGAATGCGCGATCGGATCGCCGATGACGCAGGCCTTGAGAAATGTCGTCATGACGCAAGCGCTCCGATTCGGCGGAGAAACGAAAGCACCGGAAACAAGGGCAATCCGAGAATCACATTATGCTCGCCGGACACATGCGCGAAAAACTGGGCCCCCAAGCCTTCGATCCGGTAACCGCCGACAGACGACATTGATTCGTCTCCGACATGATCGAGATAGGTCTCGATAAAACCGTCGCTCACCTGGCGCATGACAAGCCGCGCCGAATCGACGCAAGCGAAAACGGCGATCCCGTCGCGGGCGACGACGGCGGCGGAATGAAGCGCATGCTCAGCGCCGCAGAGCCCCTTGAGAAACGCTGTGGCTTCCGCCCGATCGCGCGCCTTGACGCCCGGATGGCCTGCCGCCGCCAGCGTCTGATCGGCTCCCAGAACAAGACGGTCGGGATGATCCTGAGAGACGCTCAGCGCCTTGGCGCGCGCAAGGGCGAGGGCGCGATCGGCCGGACCCAGCCCGGCCGCAATCAACGGCGCCTCGATCACGCGCTCGTCGGTCGAGGGTTTTCTCGTCTCGATCGGCAGCCCGACCGCTTCGAGCATATGCGCGCGCGTGGCGCTGCCGGAAGCAAGCAGGAGCGGCGCATCAAGCAGCCAAGGCCAGGCGGAAGCGCTCATTCGGCGATGAATTTCAGACGATGTTCCTGATAAAGATCGATGATCGCGGCCGCCGTCTCCTCGATGGAGCGGCGCGTAACGTCGATCATCGGCCAGCGATTGCGCGCGCACAGCTTGCGCGACATGGCGATCTCCTCGGCGACCGCGTCGCGATCGACATAGTCGGTGTCATCGGACGCGTTCAGCGACAGAAGCCGGTTCTGCCTGATCTGCACGATGCGCTCCGGCGTGGCGACAAGGCCGACGACCAGCGGCTTGCGGATATGATCGAGCTGACTGGGAACGGGAATGCCCGGAACCAGCGGAACATTCGCTGTCTTGATGCCGCGGTTGGCGAGATAGATGCTCGTCGGCGTCTTGGAGGTGCGCGACACGCCCACGAGAATCACGTCGGCGGCCTCGACATCGTCGGGCAACTGCCCGTCGTCATGCATCATGGTGAAGTTCAGCGCGTCGATGCGCCGGAAATAGTCCGCGTTCAGAACGTGCTGCGCACCCGGGCGGGCGACGCTCGCCGCCCCGAGATAGGACTGAAAGAGGTTGAGGATCGGATCGAGAATCGACAGGCAGGGACTGGCGACCTCGCGACAGGCGGCTTCCAGCGCCAGCGCAATCTCCGGATCGACGATCGTGTAGAGCACGATGCCCGGCGCCTGCTGGATCTCGCGCGCGATGCGATCGATCTGGTGGCGCGACCGGACCATCGGATAAAAATGCTCGATCGCCGACACGCCCTCATACTGGGCGGCGGCGGCGCGGCTGATCGCGATCAGCGTCTCACCGGTCGCGTCCGACACCAGATGAATATGGAAATAGCTGCGCCCGGCCACGTCGGTCCCGCCTTCTGTGAATCCCTGTGGACTGGGACGGGCTTTCCGGCAAGGCCTCCGGGAAGGGTGTGGAAGGGGGCGCTTTTTATCAACAGCCAAGCCGGGGCGAGACGGAGTCGCCGCAACTATGGGAATTGCGGGGACAAGGCCGAGCCTGATGGTTAACGATTGGTGAGGAAGGCTGGTTAACAAAGGATTAACGCCGGCTCCGAGGCCAGCGCACAACAGCCTGCGACGCGTCGTCCCGCAGGTCTGTTTTGTGAACGGGATTGCATCCCGCCCCTCGACTCTCCATCAAAAGACTCAAAAGGATTCTCTTTGAAACTCTCTAGAAAGGGCCGTTGTGGGAATCGCCAAGCCGGTGCTCGAAGTTCTGTCCGGCGGACGGCCGGAGCGAACGCCGATCTGGATCATGCGTCAGGCGGGCCGCTATCTGCCGGAGTATCGCGCGGCGCGCGCCCGGGCGGGCTCCTTCCTCGATCTGTGCTTCACGCCTGATCTGGCGGCCGAGGTCACGCTTCAGCCGATCAACAGGTTCGGTTTCGACGCGGCGATCCTGTTTTCGGACATTCTCGTCGTTCCCCACGCTTTCGGCCAGAAGGTCTGGTTCGTGGAAGGAGAGGGGCCGAGGCTCAATCCCGTTCAGTCGCTGGATGAATTGCCGGCCCGCGTCGATCTTGATCGGCTGCGGCCGGTGTTCGAGGCGATAAGACTGGTGAAGCGCGACCTGCCGGCGGCGACCACCTTTCTCGGCTTCTGCGGCGCCCCCTGGACGGTGGCCGGCTACATGACGATGGGGCGGGGCGGGGCGCATCTCGAAGGCTTGCGGACGCTCGCCTATCGCGATCCGGCGTTCGTGCTCGGGCTGCTGGATCGCCTGGCCGACGCCTCCATCGACTATCTCTGCGCCCAATTCGACGCCGGCGTCGAGGCCGTCCAGATTTTCGAGAGTTTCGCCGGATCGATCCCGCCGGACCGATTCCGGGACTGGAGCCTCAAGCCGGTTCAGCGCATCATCGCGGGGGTGCGCGCCAAGCGACCCGACGCAAGGATCATTCTTTTTGCGCGCGGCGCGGGAGCCAACCACGAAACCGTCGCCCGGGAGAGCGGCTGCGACGCGGTCGGGCTCGACTGGGCGGTCGATCCCGACTGGGGAGCGTCCGTCGTTCAGCGAATCAAGCCGACGCAGGGCAATCTCGATCCTCTGGCCCTGGTCGCCGGCGGGGCGGCGCTGGAGCAGGGGGCGCGGCGGGTGCTGCAGGCGTTCGGCGCGGGCCCTCACATTTTCAACCTCGGTCACGGCGTGGTTCCAGAGACGCCGATCGCTCATATGGAGCGCCTGATCGAGATCGTGCGGGACCATCGAATCGCGTAGGACAGCCGCATGGCCGACTTCTATCTCTGGCTCAAAGCGCTCCATGTCATCGCGGTGATCGCCTGGATGGCCGGGATGCTCTATCTGCCCCGGCTCTTCGTCTATCATTGCGACGCGCCCAAGGGCTCGCAGCAGTCCGAGACCTTCAAGGTCATGGAGCGACGGCTGCTGAAGGCGATCATCAATCCGGCGATGGTCGCGACCTGGTTGCTGGGTCTCTGGCTCGCCTGGGAAGGCTTCGGCTTCAAGGGCGGGTGGCTGCACGCCAAGATCGCGCTGGTGCTTCTTCTCTCCGCCATGCACGGCTTCATGGCGCGGTGGGTGCGGGAGTTCGCAGAAGACCGCAACACCCGGCCGGCGCGGTTCTATCGGATGATGAACGAGGTCCCCACCGTGCTGATGATGGGCATCGTCATTCTCGTGATCGTGAAGCCGTTCTGACCGGCTGGTCCGATCCAGACTTGTGCGGGAGCCGCAATCCGTCTACATAAGGATCGTCTTCCCCAGACATCAAAGGCTGACGGCTGCGCGCTGAACAGCCTCTCGGGCGCTCCTTGAGGCGTCCTGTTTCTCAAAGTCTCCCTCGTCGCGCCGGTTTAAAGCCGCGCTTTTCATCCCAGGGCTTTTCTCCCCATGCGGGAAATCAAACTTCACGAACTGAAATCAAAGAGCGTCACCGAGCTTGTGAGCTTCGCCGAGGAGCTGGAGGTCGAGAACGCCAGCTCCATGCGCAAGCAGGAGCTGATGTTCGCCATTCTCAAGCAACTCGCCGCCAAGGAAACCGAGATCATCGGCGAGGGCGTCGTCGAGGTGCTCCAGGACGGCTTCGGCTTCCTCCGCTCGCCGGACGCCAACTATCTTCCGGGCCCCGACGACATCTATATCTCGCCGACCCAGATCAGGCGTTTCGGTCTGCGGACGGGCGACACCGTCGAGGGGCCGATCCGGAGCCCGCGCGACGGCGAGCGCTATTTCGCGCTGCTGAAGGTCAATACGATCAATTTCGAGGACCCGGACAAGATCAAGCACAAGGTCCATTTCGACAATCTGACGCCGCTCTATCCGGAGAAGCGAATCAAGCTCGAGCTTGCCGATCCGACCAAGAAGGACCTCTCGGCCCGGATCATGGACATCGTGGTGCCGCTCGGCAAAGGCCAGCGCGCGCTGATCGTCGCCCCTCCGCGAACCGGCAAGACAGTGCTGCTGCAGAACATCGCGCAGTCCATCACCGGCAACCATCCCGAGTGCTATCTGATCGTGCTGCTGATCGACGAGCGCCCGGAGGAGGTGACCGACATGCAGCGCTCGGTGAAGGGCGAGGTCATCTCCTCGACCTTCGACGAGCCCGCCTCGCGCCACGTGCAGGTGGCGGAAATGGTGATCGAAAAAGCCAAGCGCCTCGTCGAGCACGGCCGCGACGTGGTCATCCTGCTGGATTCGATCACCCGCCTCGGCCGCGCCTACAACACGGTGGTGCCGTCCTCCGGCAAGGTGTTGACCGGCGGCGTCGACGCCAACGCGCTGCAGCGGCCGAAACGGTTCTTCGGCGCCGCCCGCAACATCGAGGAGGGCGGCTCGCTCACCATCATCGCGACGGCGCTGATCGACACCGGCAGCCGCATGGACGAGGTGATCTTCGAAGAGTTCAAGGGCACCGGCAACTCGGAAATCATTCTCGACCGCAAGGTGGCTGACAAGCGCACCTTCCCGTCGCTCGACATCACGCGCTCCGGCACCCGCAAGGAGGAACTGCTGGTTCCGGCCGACATCCTCAAGAAGATGTATGTCCTGCGCCGAATCATGAATCCGATGGGGACCGTTGATGCGATCGAGTTCCTGATCGACAAGATGCGCTTGACCAAGACGAATTCGGACTTCTTCGATTCGATGAACACCTGAGCGCCGCTTTCCAGCGCCTTCGCGACGCCGGGCCGCGAGCCCGGCGTTTTGCTTTGGGCGCCTCAACGCATGCCAGCGATTCGTGTCGCGATCTCCGCCGGGTCGGCGAGGGGGAGGGAGCAGCGCTCCCCGACGCAGACGAAGGCGCGGGCCCCGGACAGGCTCGTCTCGATCATCGCCCTGGCCGGATGGGAGTCAGGCAGCCGCTCCGCCGTTTCAAGCTGCACAAGGATTCGATTCGGATAGGGAACGACGCGCGCCGCCTGGAGAAGGCCGTCCGCGTCAGCGCCAGCAACGATCACCTGCGCGCCGTTGAGGCGCAGATCGAGCGCGCTCCACAACGAGGCGTGAGCCATCGCCTGAGTCCGCATCGGATCGCCGAGCGCGGACAGGAGCGCGTCGGCGCGCGTTCTCGCGCTGTCGTCCTGCGCCATCGCGGCATAGCGAATCAGCGCTTCAAGATAGACTCCATTGGCGTTCGGAACCGCGTCATCATGGGTGGGGGCGGGTCGGACGATCAAGGCGTCCCCATCGTCGGCGTTCATGGACAGGACGCCGGATGCGGGATCGGCGTAGCGCGCGCCGAGGCGATCGAGATCGCGCCGGGCGTCGTCGAGATAGCGGCCGGGTTCTGTCTCGGCGAGCGCGAGAGCGGCCAGCGCCATCGCGGCATGGTCCAACGCGAAAGCCGGCCAGATCCCGACATGCCCGCGCCAGGAATGGGCGAGCAGCCCCTCCCGCGTGAGGGATTCGCGAACGAAACGATAGCCGCGCCGCGCAAGGGCGATCCAGCTTTCTTGCCCGAGGATCGCTCCGGCGCGCGCCAGCGCCGCGATCATCAGCCCATTCCAGTCAGCCAACACCTTGTCGTCCCGCATCGGCGGCGTGCGGGCTTGCCTTGCAACGAGCAGACGCGAAACGATGTCCTTCAGGCGCGCAGAGTCCGATTCTGAGACGGAACGATCGCGCAGCCGATTCGGGATGCTTCGGCCCTCGAAGTTTCCTTCTTCACTGATGTCATAGGCGAAAGCGAAAAGCGCGGCTTCGTCGCGGGCCAGGACCGCCTCAAGCTCCTCGGGCCGCCAGACATAGTATCGTCCCTCTTCTCCCTCTGAATCGGCGTCAAGGCTCGACGCGAATCCGTCATCGACGATCATCTCTCGATTCAGCCACGAAACGATTCCCACGGCCGCTTCGGCGTAGATCGATTCGCCGGTGGCCTGCGCCGCCAGCGCGTAAAGCTCGAGCAGCTGGGCGTTGTCGTAGAGCATCTTCTCGAAATGGGGGACCAGCCAGCGCTCGTCGACCGAATAGCGGGCGAAGCCGCCGCCGAGATGATCGTGAATGCCGCCGCGCGCCATCTGCCTGAGCGTGACCAGAACCGGCTCGCGCAGAGCCGGCGCGCGCGCTCCCGCCCGCCAGAGCATGCTGAGAATGGGCGCATTGGGAAATTTGGGCGCGCCTTTTATCCCGCCCTGGACGGGATCGAAGAGCGCGGCCGCCCGGCTGGCGATCTGAATCAACTCCTCCGCGGTCGGTTGGGAGCTGGCGACTGGGGGCTGCGCCACCAGCCGGCTTTTCAACGCCGTCACGTTTCGACCGATGCTGTCGGGCTCGTCCCTGTAGACGGCGGATATGCGCCGGAGCAGGTCGACGAAGCCGGGCCGGCCATAGCGCGCGGTTTTGGGGAAGTAGGTTCCACCCCAGAAAGGCTCACGATCCGGGGTCAGGAACATGGTGAGGGGCCAGCCCCCTTGCTCTCCCAGAGCGTGGAGCGCCGACATATAGATGAAATCCACGTCCGGCCGCTCCTCACGGTCGACCTTGATGTTGACGAACAGCGCATTCATCACCTCTGCGACGGCGGGATCCTCGAAGCTCTCATGGGCCATGACATGGCACCAGTGGCAGGCTGAATAGCCGATCGACAGCAACACTGGCCGTCCTGTCGCACGCGCGTCGTCGAACGCTTCGTCGGACCATTCCCACCAATGGACAGGATTGTCCTGATGTTGGCGCAGATAGGGACTGGACGCGACGCGAAGGCGATTCATGATTGACCCTGTTCCCTGTGAAAGACTACCGACTGCGCGTCCTGGATTTGAGGGCTGCGGGCGGACGGCGGGTCTGTTGGAACAATCTACCACCATTGTGGCGCCAGCGAGTGGCCGGGGACGGGCCGGCGTCGCCGTCATCCGGATTTCAGGGCCGGCCTCTCGACAGTCGATCGAGCAATTCTGCGGCGCCGCGCCCGCTGCGCGTCGCGCGTCGCTTCGACGGATCGTCGATCCGCGCACCGGTGAGCTTCTCGATCACGGATTGGTTCTGTGGTTTCCGGGACCAGCGAGCTTTACGGGAGAGGATGCGGCGGAGTTTCACCTGCATGGCGCGCGAAGCGTCGTCGCGGCGGTTCTGCGCGTGTTGACGGATTTTTGCGGCTGCCGCCTCGCCGAGCCAGGAGAGTTCGCCCGGCGCGCATTCGCCAACGGGAAACTCGATCTCCCCGCGGTGGAGGGCCTCGCTGACCTCATCGACTCTGAGACAGAGGCGCAGCGTCGACAAGCGCTTCGCCAGATGGACGGCGTCCTTGGTCGGCAGACACAGGAATGGTCGTCACGGCTGCTGGACGTGATCGCCTGGGCGGAAGCCGCGCTCGATTTTTCCGACGAAGGCGATGTGCCGGCCCGATCCCTTGCGCAAGCGATCGATCCGGCCCGTGTAGTTGCGGGGGAGATCGCAGCGGCTCTTATAGAGTCCGTAAAAGGCGAGCGTCTGCGCGACGGATTCGTCGTCGCGATCGCGGGGCCGCCGAACGCTGGTAAATCGACACTTCTGAACAGCTTGGCGAAGCGGGACGTAGCGATTGTCTCCCCGTTCGCCGGCACTACGCGCGACGTTCTGGAGGTGAGGCTGGAACTCGGCGGCCTCCCGGTCATCCTGACGGACCTTGCCGGAATTCGTGACTCATCCGATCCGATTGAAATCGAAGGCATCGCGCGCGCAAAGCGGCGGATCGAGGTCGCTGATCTGGTTCTATGGCTGTCAGCCTGGAACGAACCCGCTCCAGCACCGGCTTTGCCTCACGATCGCGTCATTCTGGTGCGGACAAAAGCAGATACCGCCCCTGGAAGCGATTCGGGTCCGGAATTTGCGCAAGGGTTCATTAACCTTTCGGCAAAGCAAGGTCTCGGTGTCGATACGCTTCTCACATTCGTCGAGGATCAAGCCAGAGCGACTGTCGGATCGGGGGATGCGTTAGTGGCCCATGAGCGACAGCGAACGGTGCTCGACGGTTGTCTTCGGCATTTAACCAGAGCGCTCGACGCGTTCGATTCAGGCTTAAATGACGAGTTTGTCGCAGAGGACTTGCGCCTTGCCCATCGCGCCTTGGCTCGAATGAGCGGTCATTTTGATGTAGAGGATGTGTTGGGTGCGATATTTTCGCGCTTCTGCATTGGGAAGTAGCCAGCGATGTTTCACGTGAAACATAGTCCCCGGCCTACTCCAAGCGGTTAGCGCATGGCTGCGGATCATGACTAAACCTGATCTATTGAACTTCGACGTGGTTGTTATTGGCGGCGGCCATGCGGGATGCGAAGCTGCGGCTGCGGCGGCGCGTATGGGCGCATCAACGGCTCTGGTCACACATCGTTTTGATACTATCGGCGAAATGTCCTGCAATCCGGCGATAGGCGGCTTGGGCAAGGGCCATTTGGTCCGCGAGATCGATGCTCTGGACGGATTGATGGCGCGCTGCGCCGATGAAGCCGGCATTCAGTTCCGGGTTCTCAATCGGCGCAAGGGCCCGGCAGTGCGTGGTCCGCGCGCGCAGATTGACCGGCGTCTTTATCGGCGGTCTATGCAGGCTGCGATTAGGAGCCAAAGCAATCTTTCTGTGCTCGAAGGCAGCGCAGAGGACATTCGGGCCGAAAATGGGCGCGTGTCCGGGGTCATCCTAGAGGATGGGCGGATAATTGAGACTCTCGCCGTCGTCGTCACCTCGGGAACGTTTTTAAGCGGCCTTATTCATATTGGCGAGGAAAAGATCCCGGCGGGCCGGATGGGAGAAGCCCCGTCGATCGGTCTCTCAAAAACCTTCGCGCGGTTGGGATTACCATTAGGTCGGCTGAAGACAGGCACGCCAGCGCGTCTCGACGGGCGATCCATCGCCTGGGATCACTTGGAGCGCCAAGACGGCGACGAGAATCCGGAGCCGTTTTCAGCCCTGACCGAGAGGATCGATCAGCCGCAAATATGGTGCGGTATCACGCGCACCACCGGAGAAACTCACCAGATCATTCGCGATAATCTTCATCGGTCAGCAGTCTATGCCGGGGACATTGCCGGCCGCGGCCCGCGCTATTGTCCGTCAATCGAAGATAAGATCGTGCGGTTCGGCGACAGGGACGGACATCAAATCTTTCTTGAACCTGAGGGGCGCGACGACCACACGGTTTATCCCAACGGACTCTCGACGTCGCTTCCCCGGGAGGTACAGGAGCGGTTTCTTCGGTCAATACCTGGACTGGAACAGGTCAAAGTTCTTCGGCACGGTTATGCGATTGAGTATGACTATGTCGATCCGCGGTCGCTCTACCCAACACTGGAAACCAAAGCGGCCGCGGGCCTGTTTTTGGCTGGCCAGATCAACGGCACGACGGGCTACGAGGAAGCAGGAGGGCAGGGCATTATCGCCGGGATCAACGCCGCCCGGCGGGCGCGCGGCGACGACGGCATAATTATCGACCGGGCATCCGCCTATCTCGGCGTGATGATCGACGATCTGGTGACAAAGGGCGTTTCGGAGCCCTATCGGATGTTCACATCCCGGTCCGAATTTCGGTTGAGCCTGCGGGTCGACAATGCGGACGAGCGGCTCACAGAGGCGGGATTGGGCTGGGGATGCGTCTCAAAGCGGCGGAAAGACAATTTCCTTCAGCGGAAGAAGGAGCTGGCGAATGCGCGAGCGCTTCTCAATCGGTTCAATCTGTCGCCAGATCAGGCGGCAGGTTTTGGATTGGCTCTCAACAGAGACGGCGTTCGACGCTCCGCCTTCGAGCTCCTTTCACGCACTGACGTCAATCTCGCTCGGCTCGGTGATATCTGGCCGCAGCTGCAGGAAATTCCGATACCGATTCGCGGCCGTATCGAGCACGATGCGCTTTATTCGACCTACTTGGTGCGCCAGGAGCAGGATATGGCGCGGTTCAAACAAGATGAATCGCTGGAGATTGCTGAAAACTTTGACTATTCTCGATTATCGGGGCTTTCGCTCGAGCTTCGGCAGAAACTCGAATCGATTCGGCCTCGTACCGTTGGTCAAGCCGGTCGTATAGAAGGAATGACTCCAGCGGCTCTTTTGCTCGTGGCCGCGTGGTCTCGTCGATCAACCAAGGGTTACCACGAGGTCACCGTTTGAGCGCGCCTTCCTCACGGCAGGACGTTCTCGCTTCTCTGAATGTTTCACGTGAAACAGCCGAACGGCTCTCGGCCTATGTCGATTTGTTGAAGCGCTGGCAAACGCGCATCAATCTGGTCGCCGCATCCACGGTCGATGACATCTGGTCACGGCACATTCTGGACAGCGCGCAGCTGCTTGCGATCGCTCAAAAAGACGCGCGGCGATGGGTCGACCTCGGAACCGGCGCCGGCCTGCCAGGCGCGGTTCTTGCGATTCTTCTTGCGGATCGACCCGGCGCAGAGGTTCACCTTGTCGAAGCCAACCAGAAAAAAGCGGCCTTCCTGGCCGAGGCCGTGCGAATCACACGCGCGCCGGCGAAGGTTTACGCCGATCGAATCGAGCGGATCGTCGGTTTGGCCGTCGATGAATGCGACGTGGTGACTGCGCGTGCGCTGGCGCCGCTCCCCGATCTGCTTCGCCTGTCGTCTCCTCTGTTGATGAAGGGCGCACAGGGCTTGTTTCTCAAAGGCCGGGATGTTGAAGCTGAATTGACCGAGGCGGCGAAATCCTGGACCATGCGGGCGGAACTTTTCCCAAGCCAGACTGATTCGAGCGGCCGAATCGTGAGCGTCACGGTGCTCGCGCCGCGCCTAGCGAACTGATCGGAGCCCTGTCATGTCGACAGCTTCGCCGTCTATCGAATTGCTTCCGGCTAACAAGGCCGCGCGCATCATCGTGGTCGCCAATCAGAAAGGCGGCGTCGGCAAGACCACAACCGCGATCAATCTGGGAACCGCGCTTGCCGCGATCGGGGAAACGGTTCTCATCGTCGACCTCGATCCGCAGGGAAATGCGTCGACCGGCCTGGGCATCGACCGCAAGTCGCGGCGGGTGTCCACCTATGACGTGCTGGTTGGAGAAGCGCGGCTACAGGAAGCGATCGTCACGACTCGCGTTCCCAATCTCGCCGTTGCCCCCTCGACGCTCGACCTGCTGGGCGTAGAACTTGAAATCTCTTCGCACCGCGATCGCGCCACCAAGCTGCGGGCTGCGATACAGTCGCATCGTGAAGACGCCTCTCGGGCTCAGTTTTCCTATATTCTGATCGACTGCCCTCCATCCCTTAATCTCCTGACGATCAACGCGCTAACTGCAGCCGACGCTGTGCTCGTGCCGATGCAGTGTGAATTTTTCGCCCTGGAAGGTCTGAGCCAGATCCTGAAGACGGTCGAGCAAGTGCGCGCGTCTCTCAACCCCAAGCTCACCATTCACGGCATTGTTCTGACCATGTTCGATCCGCGCAACAATCTTGCGGGACAGGTGGTGGCCGATGTCCGCCAGATCATGGGCGACAAGGTTTATGACACGATCATTCCCCGTAATGTGCGGGTGTCTGAAGCTCCTTCGCACGGCAAGCCCGCCTTGCTCTATGATCTCAAATGCGCCGGATCGCAGGCCTATCTGCGCCTGGCGTCCGAGGTGATCAAGCGCGAGCAGGTATTGTTGGCGGCGTAACAGGCGTTAACGGGAGGAGTTTTCTATGGCGGAGGAGAGCTACCGTCCGAGGCTGGGGCGCGGGTTGGCCGCTCTCATCGGCGATGTCGGAGACGAGTCGGACACCGCCGGGCGCTCCCGTGGTCAGCGCCGCATCCCGATTGAGTTTCTCAAGCCCAATCCTCGCAATCCCCGGAAACAATTTGGCGATGATGATCTCGACGATCTGAGCTCATCCATCCGCGAGAAGGGCGTGCTCCAGCCGATTCTCGTGCGCGCTATTCCGGGCCTTGCCGATGCGTTTGAAATCATCGCCGGCGAGCGACGGTGGCGGGCCTCGCAGCGCGCCGGGCTGCATGACGTGCCGGTTGTCGTCGTGGAGGCGAATGACCGGGAGGCGATGGAAATCGCCATCGTCGAGAATGTCCAGCGCGCCGATCTCAATGCGATGGAAGAGGCGAGCGGATATGACCGGCTGATTAGCGAGCATGGTTATACGCAAAACGATCTGGCCAAGGTTATCGGCAAGAGCCGCAGCCATGTCGCGAATACGCTCAGGCTTTTGAAGCTGCCGGCGGCCGTTCGCGCTTCGGTGGAGGATGGCAGCCTTTCCGCCGGCCATGCGCGAGCGTTGCTGGCGGTCAACGATCCGGAAAAGATCGCAAAACGAGCGATCGCTGACGGTCTTACCGTTCGTGACGTGGAGCGCATCGCCCAAAAAGGGCTTGAACCCGCTCCCGAGCAGAAAGGTCGTTCGAAGCCGCCGAAGGATCCTGACACGCTCGCGGTGGAAAAAGCGCTCGAAGAGGTGCTGGGGCTTCATGTGTCCATCGAACATCGCGGCGAGAGCGGCGAAGTGCGGATAAAATACAAAACCCTTGAGCAGCTCGACGGCCTCTGCCGACGGCTCAAGAGTTAATTATTTGGCTAATTAGCCAGCTTTCTAGCTGTCAATGCGATTCGAAGAAACGTACGGTCGAGTTGGCTGGCGGCGCTTTGCGCATTCGCGCGGGCGGCGAGGATGGCATCGCCTATCTGACGAATCGTCGGAGAAAGCCCCTCCCGCCGCCACAGCTGCAATTGCCGCTCGACCGCCGGCCGGCGGCGAAAGAAAACGCCGGAACGATCCAGGATCGTTCGCGCGCTCTGGCCCGATTCAATCTGGGCTATGCCATTGGCGAGCAGCCAGGCGTGATTGAGCCCGCCCATCAGAACGCCGTCGGGGCGTTCGCCCGCCGCGGCAAGCTTGGCGAGGGCCGGCGCCATGGCGCGCATGTCGCCTGAAAACGCGCCGTCAATCGCGTCGCCCAGAACCGTCACGCCGGCGTCCGCCACCACCGCCTCGACGTCGTCGGCTGTTATCGCGTCCCTGCCCTGGGCGTAAGCGAGCAGCTTATCGATTTCGGCGCGGGTGCTCAGCCGGTCGCTGCCGACGAGCGAAAGAAAGGCTTCGACGGCGTCGCCCGTCAACGTCAGACCGGCATTGCGCGCGGCTTCGCCGATCATGCGACGGATATCGCCAGGCTCGTCGGCGTAGCAAACGATGACGACGGCTCCCTTGGCGCGCTCGCAGGCGGCGCGAACCGGCGCAGTCTTTCTCAGATCGCCCGCTTCGATCAGTATCGTCGCTTCGCTTGGTGGAGCGCGCAGAAGCGATTCGACGGCGGATGCGATATTTTTCGCGCCCAGCTTGATGCGGATGATTCTCCGCCCTCCGAAAAGGCTGATGGCGTTTGCTTCATCCAGCAAACGCAGCGGGTCGGCCGCTATCTCCTCGCCATCGAGCTTGACGATTTCGGGTTCGTCGCGGCCATCCCCGCGCATGGACGCTGCGATGCGCGCCGCCCGTTCGGACACCAGCCCCGCATCAGCGCCGCAGATCAGAATGACCGGCGTTCGCGGGTCCGGAGAGGACAGAAAAGCCTCGGCTTCGCCGCGCGCGAGAAGAGTCATCGCGCGCTCAACTCAGGAGGAGCGGCCCGCGAGAGCGGCCGCTATCTGCGTGCGGATCTGTTCGGCGAACAGCTTTCCGAGCCGGATCTCGGCGTCGCGGGCGGCGCGCACCGTGGCGTAACGCTGAACGGAGCGATCATAGGTCGCGCTGCCGCGGGTCGTTCCGCGGAAGATTTCCTGGCCGTTGTCGAGCCGGGTCAGGACGAAAGTCGCCGTGCCGCTCAAGCTGGCGGAATCGGCGCGCGCCGTGGCGGAATCGACGATCGCGGTGATAACGGACACGCTGGGAGTCACCGCCAGCCTGTAGCGTTTGACCGCAGTCTGACCTGATCCATCAAGAAGGAAAATCAACTCGTTGCGCAGATAATGGCCGAGGCGGTCTCCGATGTCGTCGACCTGGATCGCGGCGAGTTCACCCGCCATCGACCGGCCATTCGACAGTTCGCCATACAAGGGGCGGAAGCAGCCGCCGAGCGCGAGGGACGCGCCGACAGCCGCGAGCACGGCGACCGCGCGCCGTCGATCAGGCGACCACATTGACGATTCTCCTCGGCACGACGATGAACTTGCGCAGGGGCCGACCCTCCATCGCGCGCTGCACCGCATCGAGCGCCATCACCGCCGCTTCGATATGGCCCGCGTCGGCGTCATGCGGCACGGTGACATCGGCGCGTTTCTTGCCGTTGACCTGAACAGGCAAGGTGATCTCGTTCTCCGCCAGAAGCGCCGGATCGAGACGCGGCCAACTTGCTTCCGCGACCAGCCCGTCCCGTCCCAGCGCGCGCCAGCATTCTTCCGCCAGGTGAGGCATCATCGGCGCCATCATCTGCAGGAGCATCGCAGCCGCCTCGCGTAGGGCGGCCGGCGCGCGCGCCGCGGCGGCTTCAGCCTCGAGCGTGTTGGTCAACGCGTAAAGAAAGGCCACGGCGCGGTTGAAGCCGAGCCCGTCGATCGCGCGCTGCACCTGATCGAGCGTCTTGTGCGCGGCCTTGCGCAACGCCGTCGCCGCATCGGGATCGTCGTCGATCGCCGGCATGCGCGCGATCTGGTTGATGAGGCGCCACACCCGCTGCACATAGCGATAGGCGCCCTGCACCCCGTCTTCCGTCCATTCGACGTCGCGCTCCGGCGGCGAATCGGAGAGCATGAACCAACGCGCGGTGTCCGCGCCCCACGAGGCAAGAATGTCGTCTGGATCGACGACGTTCTTTTTCGACTTCGACATTTTCTCGATCGCGCCAATCTCGATCGACGCGCCGGAATCGACATGAACCGCGCGGCGCTCCCCGTCGACTGTTTCGAACCTCACATCGGCGGGAAACACAAATGCGCCGTCGCCGGCGCGGTAGGTTTCGTGAACCACCATGCCCTGCGTGAAGAGGCCCTGGAAGGGCTCCTCGACCTCGTTGACATGACCCGTCGCCTTCATCGCGCGCGCGAAAAAGCGCGAATAGAGAAGGTGTAGGATCGCGTGCTCGATGCCGCCGATATACTGGTTGACCGGCAGCCAGCCTTTCTTTCCGTCGACTGCGGACAAGGTCGTCGGCGCGCTTTCGTTGTGAGGATCGGTGAAGCGCGCGAAATACCACGACGAGTCGACGAAGGTGTCCATCGTGTCCGTGTCGCGACGCGCGGCCGCGCCGCATTTCGGACAGGCGACATTCTTCCATGTCGAATGGCGATCGAGCGGATTGCCCGGTTGGTCGAAGTTCACATCATCGGGCAGCGTGACGGGCAGATTCGTTTCGGGAACCGGCACGACGCCGCAGGTGTCGCAATGGATCGCGGGTATGGGGCAGCCCCAGTAGCGCTGCCGGGAAATGAGCCAGTCGCGCAGGCGGAAATTGACGCGGCGCTGCGCCACCGGCGCGCCGCCGAGCCGCGCTGTTTCGAGACGGTTCGCCACCTCGTTGAAAGCGGCGCCGGTCGAGAGGTCGTTGAGAAAGCGCGAATTGATCATCACGCCGTCTTCGATCCAGGGCTTTCCGGCCGCGACATTCGCGATCGCCTCGGCGCGCGCTGGCTCCCCAGGCGGAGCGACCACCGGGATCACCGGCAGGCCATATTTGCGCGCGAATTCGATGTCGCGCTGATCGCCGCCGGGGCAGCCGAAAATCGCGCCCGTTCCGTAATCCATGAGGATGAAATTCGCAACGTAGACCGGAACTTCCCAGGTCGGATCGAAGGGATGAATCGCGCGAACGCCGGTGTCGAAGCCGACCTTCTCCGCGGTTTCGAGCGCCGCCACCGATGTTCCCATGCGGCGGCATTCGTCGCAGAAGGCGGCCAGTTCGGGGTTGTTCTCGCTCGCGGCCTTCGCAAGCGGATGATCCGCCGCGATCGCCATGAACGACGCGCCGAACAGGGTGTCGGGCCGCGTCGTGTAGATCTCAAGCTCGTCAAAGCCCTTCGGCGTCGCGCCGGGCTTTAGCGCCCAGCGGATCGACAGCCCTTCCGACCGCCCGATCCAGTTGCGCTGCATCAGCTTGACCTTCTCCGGCCAGCGGTCGAGCGTCTCCAGCCCGTCCAGCAACTGCTGCGACATCGATGTGATCTTCAGGAACCATTGCGTCAGGTCGCGCTGCTCCACCGGGGCGCCGGACCGCCAGCCCTTGCCGTCGATCACCTGCTCGTTGGCGAGCACGGTCATGTCGACCGGGTCCCAGTTCACCTTCGCTGATTTCCGCTCGACCAGCCCTGCGTTCCAGAAGTCCAGGAACAGCTTCTGCTGATGGCGGTAATAGCTCGGATCGCAGGTCGCGATCTCGCGCGACCAGTCGAGCGACAGGCCCATTGTCCGAAGCTGCGCCTTCATCGTCGCGATGTTGGCGTAAGTCCATTCGCGCGGGTTGACCTTGTTGTCGCGGGCCGCGTTCTCGGCCGGCAGGCCGAAGGCGTCCCAACCCATCGGATGCAGGACGTTATGGCCTTTCGCCCGCATGTAGCGCGCGACCACGTCCCCCATCGTGTAGTTGCGGACATGGCCCATATGGATGCGTCCGGACGGATAGGGAAACATCTCGAGGACGTAATATTTCGGCCGCGGGTCATCGTTGCGCGTGCGGAACAGCTCGCGCTCGTCCCAGACGGACTGCCAGCGCGGCTCGGCTTCCTTGGGGTTGTATCGTTCGATCTGAGTCATGGAGTTTGAAACGAAAATCGCCGCTACCGTCGCGAAAACGGCGGCGACTAGGACAGAATCACCCTGCCGGGTCAACCGATTTGCGGCGCCGCGCGCAAGGTCCTAAAGGACGCGCATGAGGACGCAAACTGGTTTCGACGCCGGCGCGGTTTCGGCGCGCTATGCTTCCGTTAGAGAGGCGATCGACCGCGCGACGCGCGACGCGGAACGCGCGCCGAACTCCGTGCAACTGGTCGCCGTCTCGAAGCTGTTTCCCGGCGATGCGATCGTCCCGGTTCTTGAACTCGGCCAAAGAGCGTTCGGCGAGAACTACGTGCAGGAAGCAAAGACGAAGTGGCCGCCGCTCCGTGAGCAATGGCCGGATGTCGAACTGCACATGATCGGTCCGCTGCAATCCAACAAGGCGCGGGACGCGGTGGCGTTGTTCGATGTGATCGAGACCGTCGATCGCGAGAGCCTTGCGCGCGAACTCGCCAAGGAAATCCAGCGAGCCGGCCGAAGCCCCCGCCTTTTCGTGCAGGTCAATACCGGCGAAGAGCCGCAAAAGGGCGGCGCGACGCCGGCAGACAGCGACGATCTGATAAAAATTTGCCGGCAAAAGTATCACTTGACTATCGAAGGGCTGATGTGCGTGCCGCCGGCAGAGCAACCGCCGTCGCCGCATTTCGCGCTTCTGTGCAAAATCGCCGAGCGAAATGGAATTCGCTGCCTTTCCATGGGGATGAGCGCGGATTTCGAGCAGGCAATCATGCTCGGCGCGACCCATGTTCGAGTCGGAAGCGCAATATTTGGCCTGCGCAATTAGTCAATAGCCGGCTATTTTATATCCAGAATGACCTGCCGCGCCAATGCAGGCAGCAGCTTTGCGAGGGCGCCGGGATCGAACGCCACGCAGCCGGCGGTGCCCGTGCGTTCCGGTCGACAGAGGTGAAGAAAGACAGCAGAGCCGCGGCCGCGAATCCGCGGGACGCGGTTGTGGTCGATCTCGATGACGAGGTCATAGAGCCGATCGTCGCGCCAGAGCCTGTCGTGTAACGCTGACGGCTCCAGCTTCACGGGGCGGTTGTAGCGACGGTCGTCCGGCGTCTCGCACCAGCCATCGTCGCGGGCGATGCGTCGTTCCAGCCAGAGCGCAGCCGGCGATCGCCAGCGATCGGCGCGCCGCCAGATCCGCACGACGCGGAAGCGGCCCATCGGGGTCGTCCCGTCGCCCTCGCGCTTCAAGGCGGCCGGGCGCATGCCGGCGCGGCCGATGACGCAGGGAATCGCGCGGCCGGCGACAAGCGCCCTGGCGCAGTGGGCCGGCCCGATGGCCCGGCGCACCTGGAGCAAAGTGATCCGCCGCGCGCTCACAGCAGCGTGCCGCGCAGGAAAATCAACGCGACGCTGAAATAGATCACGAGGCCCGAAACATCGACGAGGGTCGCAACGAAAGGCGCGGAGGCGTTGGCCGGATCGAACCGCAGCCGCTGAAGGATGAAAGGCAACATCGACCCCGCCAGCGAGCCGAAAGTGACGATGCCGATCAGGCCGAAGGCGACGGTGAGCGCGACCAGCACCCAGTGCTCGCCATAATCGTAGATGCCGAGCTTCTGCCAGAGCGCGATGCGCGCGACGCCGATCGCGCCGAGCAGCAGGCCCAGCGTCAGGCCCGTCGGAATTTCGCGCAGCGCGACGCGCCACCAGTCGCGCAGCCGGATCTGGCCGAGCGCCAGCGCGCGAATGAGCAGCGAGGTGGCCTGCGAGCCGGAATTGCCGCCCGAACTCATCAGCAACGGAATGAACAGGCTGAGCACAACAGCCTTCTCAAGCTCGTCGGCGAAATGCTGCATGGCGCTCGCGGTCAGCATCTCCCCAAGGAAAAGGATGCACAGCCATCCCGCGCGCTTGCGGATCATCTCGAAGAAGCCGACATCGAGATAGGGCTGATCGAAGGCCTCCACGCCGCCGAATTTCTGCACGTCCTCCTCGCTTTCGGCGAGAATCGCATCGACCACGTCGTCAACCGTGACGATGCCGAGAAGGTGGCCCTTCTCATCGACAACCGGCGCGGCCAGCAGGTCGTGGCGGGAAATCAGCCGCGCCACCTCCTCGCGATCCGTGGTCGGCGACACCGTCACGGGCTTGCGGTCCGGCGCCAGCGCAAGGATGGGCTGATCCGGCTCGCCGGTGATGAGCCGGCGCAGCGACACCGCCTGCGTGAGCTTGCGGGTTTTCGGATCGACGAGATAGATCGCATAGACCGTCTCGCGCGTGCGCTCGACCTCGCGGATGTGCCGCAAGGTTTCCGCCACCGTCGCGTCGGGCGGCATCGAGACATATTCCGTCGTCATGATGCTGCCGGCGCTGTGCGGCGGGTGGGCGAGCAGGCCGCGAAGCGTCTGGGCGGGCTCCGGCTCAAGCGCCGTGAGAAGCTCCGCCCGCAGATCCGGATCGATGCGGCGCATGATCTCGGCGGCGCGGTCCGCCGACATGCCCTTGAGAATCTGCAGCGCCAGGTCGCGCGGCAGAAGCTCGATGATCTCGCCGCCTTCGCGCAGCTCGGGTTGATCGAAGACCTGGATCGCGCGGTCGAGCGGCAGATGGCGGACGAGGCGCGCGGCCTCCTCGCCATCCTCCTCATTCAGACGCTCGACGATGTCGGCATTGTATTCGCCAGCCAGGCTGGCGAGGATCAGGGGATCGGTCGCATCGGAGGCGCCTTCCCGGAGAAGCGTATCCTGCATGACTCACCTCGGTTCCGCCGTCGCGAACCGGGCGAGCCGGACCGAAGTCAGGCCAGCGCGGCGCGCAACGGCGCGGACAATCGACTGGGACTGTCGCTTGGCATGGGGTTTCGGTTCCTGTGGGAGTCGCGCGGATGGTGGACCCGGCGACGCGGCGGCTCTGGACCTGAGACAGGCGCTTGTCAAGCGCGTCCGCCCGCGTCTGCGGCCCACGCTTCGCTCACAATGCGGTCAGTGGCGCTTCCGCTTGCCTTGCCGCAGGTTCGCCCGCAAGACTACGCCGACGCCAAGGCGGACGGCCCTTCGCGAGCGAATCGATGTCGAACACCCATCACATCCTTCTCGTCGATGACGACAACGAACTGCGCCAGACGCTGGCCGAGCAGCTCGAGCTGCATGAGGAGTTCCGGGTCCATCAGGTCGACACGGCCTCGAAGGGCGTGCAGCTCGTCAAGGGCGAGCGCATCGACTGCGTCGTGATGGATGTCGGCCTGCCCGATATCGACGGCCGCGAGGCCGTGAAGATGATGCGCAAGAACGGCTTCCGCAGCCCGGTGATCATGCTGACCGGACATGGCGGCGACGCCGACACGATTCTCGGCCTCGAGGCCGGCGCCAATGATTATGTGGTGAAGCCGTTCAAGTTCGCCGTTCTCCTCGCGCGCATCCGGGCGCAGCTTCGCCAGCATGAGGGCAGCGAGGACGCGGTGTTCAATGTCGGCCCTTACTCGTTCCGGCCGGGATCGAAGATGCTCGTCTCGGACAAGGGATCGAAGCTCAAGCTCACTGAGAAGGAGACCGCGATCCTGCGCTATCTCTATCGCGCCGGGCAGAAGGTCGTGCCGCGCGACACGCTGCTTCAGGAGGTGTGGGGCTATAATGCGCAGGTCACGACGCACACGCTCGAGACGCATATTTATCGCCTGCGCCAGAAAATCGAAAGCGATCCGTCCGAAGCCTCGATCCTGGTGACCGAGCAGGGCGGCTACAAGCTGGTTCCCTGATGATCGTCATCCATCCATGAGCCTCATCGACGATATCGGCATCATGTCGCTGACGCCGCCGCTCATGCTGCTGGATCGCGAAGCGCTGCGCCTGATCGCTTTCTCCAGCGACCGGCGCAAACTCAAACCGAAGGAGGCGCTGTTCCGAAAGGGCAGCGCCAGCTATGGCGGCGCGCTGGTGCTGTCGGGGGCCGTCGCGCTCGATCCGCGCGAGGACGGAGCGCCGGCGCGCGTCGCCGGCCGCGGCGCGCTGATCGGCGAGCTGGCGCTCATCGCGGCGGTCGACCATTCCGCGCAATCGCTCGCGCAGGAGGAGAGCGAGGTGATGATGATCTCGCGCCAGCTGTTCCGGCGCGTGCTCGACGAGTTTCCCGATCAGGCCGGCGCGATTCACGCCTATTACGCCACGGAGCTGCGCGCGCTGAACGGCGAGACGATGGCGATCGCGCGACGGCTCGCCGCCATCTCCTGAAACGCGCCTACACGTCGAGAGTCGCGATCACCGGGACATGATCTGACGGGCGCTCCCATCCGCGCGTCGGGCTGACGATCTCGCCATGCGCAAGAGAATCGCCGAGCGCAGGCGACAGCCAGATATGGTCGAGGCGCCGGCCGCGATTCGACAGCCTCCAGTCGGCGGCGCGATAGCTCCACCAGGAGAAGAGCTTTTCAGGCTCCGGCTTCAACTTGCGCAGAGCATCGACCCATTGCCCGGCGGCGAGCGCGTCCTTCAGCTTGTCGGTTTCGATCGGCGTGTGGCTAACGATGTCGAGCAGCTGCTTATGGCTCCACACGTCATGTTCATAAGGCGCGACGTTGAGATCGCCGACGACAACGGCGCGCTCGCCTGCTTTCTGACGATCGGACCATTCCGTGATCTCGTCGAGAAATTTCAGCTTGTGCGCGAATTTCGGATTGATGCCCGGATCGGGAATGTCGCCGCCGGCCGGGATATAGAAATTATGGATCGTCAGGTCCCTGGCGGCGCCGGCGTCCTTGCCGAACTTCACGCTGATGTGGCGGCGATCCTCCAGTCCGCAGAAATTCCGCCGCGTCACATCGGCGAAAGGCAGCTTCGAAAGGATGGCGACGCCATTGTAGCTTTTCTGGCCATGGATCGCGATATGCTCATAGCCGAACTTCAAGGCGTCCTTGCGCGGGAAAAGATCGTCGATACATTTCGTTTCCTGCAGGCAAAGAACGTCCGGCTGATGTTCGGCGCAGAATCGCGCGACCTGCTCGATCCTCAGGCGCACGGAATTGATGTTCCAGGTGGCGATCTTCAACTGCATGGCGTGTTTCCGGCCGCGACTATCCGCTGGACCCCAGCCGGCAAGTCTTGATGATTCTGACAGGCCGGAATGATAGGCCTTCGAGCGCATCGAAATCCACCGTGATCGCGCCTTCGAACGCCGCGGCGAGCCTTCGCGCCGCCGCCTCTCCTTCCGGGCGAATGGCGGTCGCGAGCGTGCTATGCGGAATCCAGTCGCCCGGCCGGTAATGCGGGTGGCAGCGCGCGGGATCGATCGCGTCATGCACCGTCCGATGAAGCCGGATCAGCGTTTCGTCAGGGCGGGGGGCGGCCCAGAACACCGTGGAGTCGCCCTCGAAGGTCCGGATGGAATCGAAGGTCAGCCGGACCACGCTCCCATCCGCCACGGCGCGGCGCAGGGCGGCGAAGATGTCCGATTCTTCGACCGCATCCTCTTCATAGACCGCAAGGGTGACATGCGGCGGATAGGCGAGATCGCGCATCGACGGGGCTCGTTCATGGACCGAGAAGCGATCCCACAAGGCCATGATCGGATCAGCGGTCGAATTGCGCGCGGCGAGGCTGACGGCGAGGGGCACAGCCTGTTCGAGGCGAGCCGCGGGGCGGCGTCAAGCCGCCGATGGGCTATTTCGTCGGATCGCGCTGATAGTCGATGTAAAAATTGTTGGCGTCAGGCCGCGCGCTCGTGTCGATGTTGGAGAGCGCGACGAAGGTGTCATGGCCCTGCGGGTCGCGGATGCGCCAGCTTTTCAGGATGAAGCTCGACGCATCGAAATTCAGCGTGATGCGCGACACGCCGCCGAAGGTGTTCCTGTCCTCCAATGTGAGGCTCGCATTGTTTCCTTCCGTTCCGACGCGAATCACGGAGGTGTCGCGGCTCAGGTCGATCTGGCTTTTCAGGAGGAATTTCAGCGGCGTCTGGCCGATGGCGTACATGTCCTGCGTCGCCAGCTTGCGATCGCGCACCACGACGGAGGTTCCGTCGGAAATCACCTGGATCACCGCCGGAGGATCATATTCGAAGCGCAGCTTGCCCGGCTTCTGGACATAGAGCTTGCCGCGATATTGGCGGCCGTCGCCGCCCACCTGGGTGAAGTCGGCGGACAGGGCGGAGAGCGAATTCAGATAGGCGTTCGCTTTCTCGACGATCGTCGCCTGATCGAGGCTCACGCCGGTCCGCTGACCCGCGACAGGAGCGTTGGCGGCCGGCGCAGCCGTAGGCGCGCCCGGCCGGGGCGGCGGCATGGGCGGGCTTTGCGCGAGCGCGGCGGACGCCGCCAGCAAGCCGGCGACCGGGCCAATGCGAATCAGAGGTTTCAAAACGATCATGAGCGACCAATTGACGGGCGGATGGCGGGGTTCCCCCATCCATATGGCGATTTGAGGACGCTCCGGCCAGCGCCGGCGCTCAGTCCTCGTCCGCCATCGCGTGCTGCGGCGTCTCCAGAAGAATCTCGCGCTTGCCGGCATGATTGGCGGGGCCGACGACGCCTTCCTTCTCCATGCGCTCCATGAGCGAGGCGGCGCGGTTGTAGCCGATCTGGAGCCGGCGCTGGATGTAGGAGGTCGAGGCCTTCTTGTCGCGGAGCACGATGGCGATGGCCTGATCGTAGAGATCGCCGCCGCCCGAGCCGAACTCGCCCTGATCGAAGACGGGCGAATCGCCGCTGTCGTCGCTCGGATCCTCGGCCGTGACCTCCTCAAGATATTGCGGCTTCGCCTGGCGCTTGAGATGGGCGACGACCTTCTCGACCTCGTCGTCGGCGACGAAGGGTCCGTGCACGCGCTGGATGCGCCCGCCGCCCGCCATGTAGAGCATGTCGCCCTGGCCGAGGAGCTGCTCGGCGCCTTGCTCGCCGAGGATCGTGCGCGAGTCGATCTTGCTCGTGACCTGGAAGGAGATGCGGGTCGGGAAGTTGGCCTTGATGGTGCCGGTGATGACGTCGACCGAGGGACGCTGGGTCGCGAGGATCACATGGATGCCGGCGGCGCGCGCCATCTGGGCGAGACGCTGCACCGCGCCCTCGATCTCCTTGCCCGCGACCATCATCAGGTCGGCCATCTCATCGACGATGACGACGATGTAGGGCAGCTTCTGGAGATCCATCGTCTCCTGCTCGAAGATCGGCTCGCCGGTCTCCCGGTCGAAGCCGGTCTGCACCGTGCGGGTGATCTGCTCGCCCTTCGCCAGCGATTCGCCGACGCGCGCGTTGAAGCCGTCGATGTTGCGAACGCCGAGCTTCGCCATCTTCTTGTAGCGGTCCTCCATCTCGCGCACCGCCCATTTGAGCGCGACGACGGCCTTCTTGGGATCGGTGACGACCGGCGTGAGGAGATGCGGAATGCCGTCATAGACGGACAGTTCGAGCATTTTCGGATCGACCATGATCAAGCGGCACTCGTCCGGCGTCAGGCGATAGACGAGGGAGAGGATCATCGTGTTGATGGCGACCGACTTGCCCGAGCCGGTGGTGCCGGCGACGAGCAGGTGCGGCATGCGCGCCAGCTCCGCGATCACCGGCTCGCCGCCGATGGTCTTGCCAAGGCAGAGCGCCAGCTTCTGCTTCGAGGTCTCGTAGTCCTGCGAGGCCAGCATCTCGCGCAGATAGACGGTTTCGCGGCGATGGTTCGGCAGTTCGATGCCGATCGCGTTCTTGCCCTGAATGACTGCGACGCGCGCCGAGAGCGCGCTCATGGAGCGGGCGATGTCGTCGGCGAGCGAGATCACGCGCGAGGATTTCGTGCCGGGCGCCGGCTCCAGCTCGTAGAGCGTGACCACCGGGCCTGGCCGCACCGCGGTGATCTCGCCCTTGACGCCGAAATCCTCCAGAACGCCCTCCAGCAGGCGCGCATTCTGCTCCAGCGCGTCGGCCGACATCAGCGGCGCGGCGGACTTCTTCGGTTCGGCGAGGAAGGTCAAGCGCGGCAGCTCGTAATCGTCATTCCGGTCGAGCAGCGAAGGCTGGCGCTCCTTCTCGATGCGCTTGCCCGATTTGGGCGAGGGCGCCGGCGTCGCGACCCGCGAGCCGGCGGGCTTGCGGGCGTAATCGACCTCGATGGTGCGCGGCTCCAACGCCGGGGGCTCCACCTCTCCGACAGGCGCGCCGTGATCCTCGAAGGTCGGCTCGCGACGGGCGGCGATGTCGGCGCGCGTCGCCTCGCCGGCCGCGCCGGCGGCCATCGTTTCCCGCATCCGCGCGCGGCCATAGGCGAAGCCGCCCGCCAGCGTGCGCCCGATGGCGGCCTTGGCGGACAGAAGCGCGTGGGCCATGGCGCCGATCCAGATGATGGCGAGTCCGGGCTCGGAGTCGCGATCGCTCAGGTCGTCGTCGGGGCGGCGGCGCGCTCCGGGAGTTTCGCGCTCGGAATCCTCCTCCGCGCCCGAATCGCCGAAGCTGACGGCGGCGGTGAGAAAGAGGATCGCGAGCGCAGCGAACAGAAAGGGAGCGACGCCCACAAGCGGCTCGTAAAAGGACGCGACCGCGCGCTTCGCAAAGCCGTTGAGCACATCGCCGACGGCGCCGCCGAGACCGCCGGGAAGCGGCCAGCGATCGACCTTCGGCAGGGAGCTGAGGAGCGCCGCCGCCGAGAAGAATCCAGCGATCCAGGCGGCGATCCGCCAGATGCGGTTCGGAAAGGGCCGCGCGGCGAGAAGACGCACGCCCCAGACCGCCGGCGGCAGCAGGAAGGCGATGATGGCGAGGCCGAGAAGCTGGATCGAGAGGTCGGCGACGATCGCGCCGGGCGCGCCGAGAAGGTTGCGGGTCGGCGCGCGGGTCGCGTGATTGATGCTCGGGTCCTGCACGCTCCAGGTGGCGAGCGCGACCGCGCAGGCGGACGCGCCGGCGATCAGGGCGAGCCCCGTCGTTTCGGCCGCGCGACGCGAGGCGAACTCCTTGACCGGATCGGGAATCCAGTCGGTCAGGCGCGCGCGGTTGCGCGTGGTACGCATGCGTGGTCCTTCAGGCGCTCCGCGCGCCGGACGCCATGCGCTCCGGCGGGTCGGAAACTGATCGGAACACTAGCGACGGCCGGGTTAAGGCGCGCTTAACCTTGGCGAGGCGGCCGCCATGGCGCGGCCGCTCAGCCCCGCCTGAAGCGCAGAATCCGGCTTCTGTTGCTGGCGAGCCGCGCTTCTCCATTTCCGACCGCCAGACAGAAGCGCTTCGGCCAGGGCCCGTCCGGCGTCTCGCCGATGAAGCGTCCGCCGCCAAGCGCGATCAGCCGCGCCTCCGTGATCGTCGGGCCGATTCCCATGATGAAGCGGTCGTCTTCGACCGCGAATCCGGCGCGGAAAGCGGCGCAACGCCATTCCCCTTGCGCCGCCGCGAGCCCCTCGGGGTCAGCAAGGCCAATCGGTGCGGGGCGGAAGCGGCGGGCGACATGGCCGATCTCCCCGGCGATCGCATCGCCGTCCTGGCGCAGCCGCATGGGAAAATGGGCGGAGAGCGAGACGGAGGCGCCGTCAGACGCGCGGTAGAGCGTCTCCGCCGTTCCGAGGAAGGCGGCCGTCCCGTTCCTCACCTCGAGCCAGAACGGCCCATCCTCGGTCGCATAAAGCCCTTCCCGCAGATTGCAGCCCGCCTCGGGCGGGGTTTCGCCAAGCAGGGCGGCCATCACCCGCAGCGCGATGGGAAAGGACGCGGCGTCCTCCCGGTTGGCGACGAAGGCGACGCCAGCCCTCGCCTCCGGATCGACGAGAAAATAGGCCTTGTAGCCCGGATGCGATCCGCCATGGCCGAACAGCGTCCGGCCGCCGAGACGGGTGCGCGCCAGACCAAGGCCATAGGCGGTGGACCGTCCGTCGTTCAGGCGACGTTGGGCCGAGAGGCGCGCGAGAACGCCGCGCGCCGGATCGCGGTCGGCCATCAGCGCCTGCAGCCAACGCGCGAGATCCCGCCCCGAACCCGCGACGCAGCCCGACGCCGACAGATGCATTCCCGACAGGCCGGTTCGCCAGTCGTCGGCGGATTTCCAGTAGCCCGGCGCAAGATTTTTCACGGGCTCGGTCCAGAGCTCGGGCGCGCGGAGAGAGAGTCCAAGCGGCCGGTTGACGCGGCGGTCCAGATCCTCCTGGAAATGAAGACCCTTCGCGCGCATCGCCATGTCGAGCAGGCGATAGCCGGTATTCGAGTAGGAGATTTCGGTTCCGGCGGGGAAGTTCGTGTCGGGGATCGCGCGGCAGAGATCGAGGATCGCGCCGGCGTCGCACGGCGTCGCCAGCGCCACGCCCAGCAGAGACAGGGTTTCACGCACATCGTGGAGTCCGCCGGTCATGTCGAGCGCGCGGCCGGCGGTCACGGCGGCGGTCGCTCCGGCAAGCCCCCCGAGATGAGCGCCGAGCGGATCGTCGAGCGCCGGGGCGCGATCGCAGCCGATGAGGAAAGAGGCGAAGAGATGCTTGGAGATCGAGGCGTAACGACTCACGGTCTCAGGCGTGAAGCGCGCGCCGCTGGCGAGGTCCGCCAGCCCGCCGCAGGCTTCCGAGCGGGTGCTGTCCGCGTCGAACAGGATGATCGCGCCGCCGGGCTCGGCGTCGCGCCAGCCCTCGGCGATGCGCGCGGCTTCTTCGGCGGCGTCGCTCCAGCGCAGCGATGCGTCGGTCATGGCGCTTGTCCCATCATGATGAAGCCTGCTGCGAACGCGCCTCGCGCTGCTACAATTGTTCATCATGGATGGCGTCAACGAGACAATCCAGCATCTTATTGATGGTCGTCCGCCCGCGTTGAGAGAGGGCAGGCGATGAAGAGCAAATAATAACATTCTCCAAAGAAGACGGCGCGGATCGCTCCGCGCCGTGAAGTCGGCTCGACAGCGAGCCGGGAGGAAATCCGGGGCGGCGCGATTGTCTCGCGCCGCCGATCGTTTCAGTAATTGTAGGCGCGCTCGCCATGCTCGGCGATGTCGAGGCCCTCGCGCTCCGCCTCGGCCGGCACGCGCAGACCGATGACGACATCGACGACCTTGTAGAGGATCGCCGATGCGATCCCGCTCCAGAGAATGGCGATGACGACCGCGACGAACTGCTTCCAGACCTGCCCGCCCATCGTGTAGTCGGCGACGCCGACTCCGCCGAGCGCGGGAGAGACGAAAATGCCCGTGCCGATCGAGCCGATGATGCCGCCGACCGCGTGGACGCCGAACACATCGAGCGAGTCGTCATAGCCGAGCGCATTCTTCACGCTGCTGCAGGCGAAGAAGCACACAATGCCCGCAACGACGCCGAGAATGATCGCGCCCATCGGCCCGACGAGGCCGGCCGCAGGCGTGATCGCGACGAGACCGGCGACGACGCCGGACGCCGTGCCGAGAAGAGAGGCCTTGCCCTTCACCATCCATTCGATGAACAGCCAGCCAAGGCCGGCGGCCGCCGTCGCGACGAAGGTGTTGATCATCGCAAGGGCGGTCACGCCGTTCGCCTCGAGGTTGGAGCCGGCGTTGAAGCCGAACCAGCCGACCCAGAGCAGCGAGGCGCCGATCATCGTCATGGTGAGCGAATGCGGCGCCAGCAACTCCTTGCCGTAGCCGATGCGCTTGCCGATCAGCAGCGCGCCGACCAGGGCCGCGACGCCGGCGTTGATGTGAACGACGGTGCCGCCGGCGAAATCGAGCGCGCCGAGCACGAACAGATAACCCTCGCTGAACCAGACCATGTGCGCCAGCGGGAAATAGACGAACGTGACCCAGAGCGCGATGAAGAGCATCAGCGCGGAGAAGCGGATGCGTTCGGCGAAGCCGCCGACGATCAGCGCCGGCGTGATGCAGGCGAAGGTCATCTGGAAGCAGACGAACACCAGCTCAGGGATGGCGACGCCCTTGGTGAAAGTGTCCTGCAGCGAGTCGACCGTGACGCCGGCAAGGAACGCTTTCGAGAAGCCGCCGAAATAGGCGTTGTTGCTCGTGAAAGCGAGGCTGTAGCCGTAGATGACCCAGATGATCGACACCATGCAGACGATTGCGAGAACCTGCGTCAGCACCGACAGCATGTTCTTCGTGCGCACGAGTCCGCCATAGAACAGCGCGAGCCCCGGAACCGTCATCAGGAGAACGAGTACCGTGGAGATCAGCATCCAGGTGGTGTCGCCCTTGTTGACCGTCGCAGCAGCGGCTGCTGCGGCAGGAGCAGCTTCGGCCGGCGGCGCGGGGGTCTGCGCCAGCGCGGCGCCCGCCGCAAAAAGGCCGAGCGCCATAATCGGCGCGGCCCTGCGCATCCAAATCGAGAATGTCATGAATCAGGCTCCAGGATGAAAAGAGATCACAGCGCGTCGATGTCGGTTTCGCCGGTGCGGATGCGGACGGCGCGCTCGATCGAGAAGACGAAAATCTTGCCGTCGCCGATCTGGCCGGTGCGGGCCGCCGCGGTGATCGCCTCAACTGCGCGGGCCGCGAGGGCGGAATCGACCGCCACCTCGATCTTGAGCTTCGGCAGGAAGCTGACGGCGTATTCAGCGCCGCGGTAGATTTCGGTGTGACCCTTCTGGCGGCCGTAGCCCTTCACTTCGGTGACGGTTAACCCGTGCACGCCGATCGAGGTCAGCGCGTCGCGCACCTCGTCGAGCTTGAACGGCTTGATGATCGCCATGACGATCTTCATCGCTTGCAGCTCCCTCTGGATGCGCGGAGCCGGAATGCTCGCGCAGGACAATGGACGGAGGGAGAGCAATCAAGCGCCGTGCCATCTTTTCGCCCCGGCTCGCGGCGCGCGAATCGGGCATGGTCAACGCGAATTCACTTTCACGTTGGGCGAGAGACGGGCATGTCGCCTAAATTTTAGTCAATCGAGGTCAGCGCGACCTGTCGACGCGAATCCGGATCAATCCTTCCTGAGCCACCGATGCGACCAGCGTTCCATCGCGCGTAAACAGCGATCCGCGCGCAAAGCCGCGCCCGCCGCCGCTGAAGGGGCTGTCCTGCGAATAAAGCAGCCACTCGTCCGCGCGGAAGGGCCGATGGAACCAGAGCGCGTGATCGAGGCTCGCGCCGGCTATGCTGCTTTCGATCAGGCTGCGTCCGTGCGGAAGAAGCGAAGCGTCGAGCAAGGTCATGTCCGAGGCGTAGGCCAGCGCGCATTGATGAATCATGGGGTCGTCGGGAAGCGCCTCGCGCGCCCGCAGCCAGACATTGAACAGCGGCGGCCGCTGCTCGCGGGAGAAATAGCGCTCGATGTCGATGGGGCGGATCTCGATCGGCCGTTTGCTGCTGAAATGGGCGGCCAGCCCTTCCGCGGCTTCGGGCAGCCGCGTCGTCAGCGCGTCCAGCGGCGGCACCTCCTCCGGCGAAGGCACGTCGGGCATCGCGATCTGATGCTCCAGCCCGCCCTCGACGGTCTGGAAGGAGGCCGACAGGGAGAAAATGGCCCGCCCGTGCTGGATCGCGATCACGCGGCGGGTGGTGAAGCTGCGGCCATCCCGGATGCGGTCCACATTGTAGATGATGGGCACCGAAGGATCGCCGGGCAGGAGAAAATAGGCGTGAAGCGAATGGGGCGGACGGCCGTCGACCGTGCGGTAGGCCGCGACCAGCGCCTGCGCGATCACCAGCCCGCCAAAGACGCGCTGCCAGCCGACCTGGGGGCTGCGGCCACGGAACAGATTGTGCTCGAGCGGCTCGAGCGCGAGAATATCCAGGAGTTCCTGTATCGTGGCCGCCATGTCAGAATCCGCCTTCCGCTTCCTCGATCTGGCTCGCCGCGCCGCGAACGGTCAAGCCGCCGCGCGCGCCTCGTCATGAACGAGCATCCGCGACGGGTCGATGTCGCGATCGCCGGCGCCGGCGCCGCCGGTCTCGCGCTCGCGCTCGCGATTCACAGGGATTCGGGCGGCGCGCTGCGCGTCGCGGTCATCGATCCAGCGCCCGATCGCATGATCCGCCCGGGACGCGCTTACGCGATCGCCGGAGCGGCGCGCCGCTTCCTGGATCGCATAGGCGTCTGGAACGCGCTCGCGCCGCAGGCGCAGCCGGTCTGGCGCATGCGGATCACCGACAGCCGGCTGCGCGACCCGGTCCGGCAGGAGCGGCTGGCTTTCGCCGCGGCCGACGAGCCGCTGGCCCATATCCTCGACGAGTCCGTGCTGCTTGCAGCGCTGCGCAGCGCGGCGGCCGACCTGCAAATCCGGCCGATAGCCGCCGGCGTCGCCGCGCTTCATTCGTCCGCCGCCGTCATCCATCTGGATTTGAGCGACGGCGGGCGCATCGGCGCCGCCCTGCTCGCGGCGGCCGACGGGGCGCGGTCGCCATCGCGCGATCTCGCCGGGATCCGGACTGTGGGGTGGGACTATGGACAGACGGGCCTCGTCGCGGAGGTCGCGCATGAGCGCGATCACGGCGGCGAGGCCGTGCAGCATTTCCTGCCGGACGGCCCCTTCGCCATCCTTCCGATGACGGACCGGCGTTCGTCGATCGTCTGGACCGATTCGCGCGCGAACGCGGAGGTCATGCTGGCGCTTCGCGCCGACGATCTCGCGGAGGAGCTGGATCGCCGGTTCGGCGCCGAACTCGGATCGATCAGGCTCGCCACTCCGCTCGCGGGCTTCCCGATCCGGTATCAGGTCGCGCGCGCGTTCGTCGGCGATCGCGTGGCGCTGGTCGGGGATGCGGCGCATGTGGTGCATCCGCTCGCGGGGCAGGGCCTCAATCTCGGCCTCGAGGACGCCGAGGCGCTCAGCGCGCGAATCATCGAGGCGGCGCGCCTGGGGCTGGACGCGGGCGATCCGCAGGCCCTGGCGCGCTATGAGCGCGGCCGCCGCGCCGCGGCCGTGGCGATGGGCGTCACGACGGATCTGCTGAACCGCCTGTTCGCCAGCGATGCGACTCCGATCCGGCTGGCGCGCGATCTCGGGCTGGGGGTCGTGGATCGCGCGCCGGAGCTCAAGGATTTCTTCATGCGGCGTGCGGCCGGACACAGCGCGATGGTTTGAATCCAGCGCATTCAGGCGATGGTTCACAAAGCCTAACGACCGAGTCACGCTGTTCGTGAGGGAAGTCTTCACGGCTGCGGCGACATTCAGGCGCGGAAGCCAGACCGGGAGCATCGTCATGCGTCGCGCGCTCGCGCTTGTCTCGTTCGCACTCGCGCTCCTGCCATCCGTCGCAGCCAGCGCGCGGGTCTCGATCCGCGTCGATTTGGCGTCGCAGACGATGCGCGTCGAGACGCCCGGCGGCGGCGCCTATCAGTGGCCGGTTTCCTCGGGCAAGAAGGGCTTTCGCACGCCGACCGGCCAGTACGGCGCGCAACGTCTCGCGCGCATGCATTATTCAAGCAAATATGACGATGCGCCGATGCCGCATTCGATCTTCTTTCGCGGCGGCTACGCCATTCACGCGACAAGCTCGGTCGCCATGCTCGGCCGGCCGGCGTCGCACGGCTGCATCAGGCTATCCCCGGCCAACGCGGCGCTGCTGTTTTCGCTGGTGAAGCAGCATGGCGCGCGCATCGCGATTTCCGGAAATGCGCCGGGCGACGGGCGCGCCTACGCCAGCCGACGCGCGAAAGCGAGAGTCATGGCGCAGGACGACATGAGCGCGACCGTCCGACCCGGAAACGAGCAGCGCGTTCGCTATCCCGCTCCAGGCTTCATCGACGCGCCGCGCGCGTCGCCAGCGCCGGACGCGCCCGTCTTCTGGTACTACCGCTGACCGTCAATCGAGCTTGCGCGCTTCTTCGGGCAGCATGATCGGAATGCCGTCGCGGATGGGGTAAGCGAGCTTCGCCGCGCGCGAAACAAGCTCCTGTTTCGCGGCGTCATATTCAAGCACGCCCTTGGTGACCGGGCAGACCAAAATCTCCAGCAGCTTCGGATCGATTCCGCTCGCTGGCTGCGGCGCCGGCTGATGATGCTCGCTCATGGACAAGACGCTCGGATGAATTCGCGGGGTTGCTACTGCAAAGGCGTGTTGTCGGAGCCGCTGCCGCGGCGCGCGAGCTCGAATTCGGTGATCGCCACCAGGAACTCGGCCCGATCCCTGAGAGTCGAAGCCTCAAGGAGCGCCTGCTTCTCCTTGACGCCGTAGGGACTCATCATCGCGAGCGCATTGACGAGCGCTTCATTCGGCGCGTCCGCGATCTCGCTCCAGTTGATTTCGAGCTTGTTGGCTTTCACGAAACGCTTCAGCGTGCTCAGAACCTTGTTTCGATCGACCTCGTCCTCGCCGGCCCGGGCGACGAAATCCTGAGGAAAGGCGTTGAAATCGACCGCGCAGAGACGATAGGGCGCGGTGGAGGTGAGCTCTTCGACGATGCGGAAGCGGGCGATGCCGGTCAGCGCCACGATCAGGCGGCCGTCGCCCGTTTCGGCGAATTGCGTGATTCGGCCGGCGCAGCCGATCTCGAATAGCTTGGGCGTGGTGATGCGCTCCGCCTCCTCGGCGTTGCTGACGTCCGGCTGAATCATGCCGATCACGCGATCCCCGCGAAGCGCGTCGTCAATCATCGCGAGATAGCGCGGCTCGAAGATGTTCAGCGGCATCTGGCCGCGCGGCAGCAGAAGCGCGCCGGCGAGCGGGAAGACAGGAATCCGCGCCGGCAGATCCTTTGCTCCCTCATAGACCGCGTTGATGCCCATGATCGTCCAGCGCTGCGCCAGCTATGAATAAAGCAGGCCGGACAGTTTCCGACGGCCCGCGATCGACATTTCGTCCATCGGTCCCCAGGCCTCGAAGAGCTGCAGCAATTGCTTGCGCGCGGCCTCTTCGTTCCATTTGCGATCGCGCCTGATGATCTCGATCAACTGATCCACCGCCTCCTCGCGCCGGTCGCGGCCGTTCAGCGCCACGGCGAAGTCGAACCGCGCCTGATGGTTGGCGGGATCGGCCTCGACAGCCTTCGCCAGCTCGTCGAGATCGCCAACGGACGACGCCTGTTCGGCCAGCTCGATCGCCGCGCGGACGCCGGCGATGGCGGGGCTGTTCGCCTTGTCGGCCGGCGCGGTCTCGATGATGCGCCGGGCCTGATCGGTCGCTCCCATGTCGAGCTGGAGCCTGGCGAAGCCCGCGATCGCCGCGACATTGTCGGGCTCCTGCGCGAGCACGGCGCCGTAGATTTCGGCTGCGCCGGCGGCGTCGCCCTCTTCCGCCAGCGCCGCCGCTTCAGCGACAAGCTCTTCGGTTTCGGTCGGTCCCATCGGCCCCACGAGCTTCTCGATGAAGCTCTTGATCTGGCCTTCCGGCTGCGCGCCGACAAAGCCGTCGACCGGCTGTCCGCGGGAAAAGGCGATCACCGCCGGAATCGACTGGATGCCGAGCTGGCCTGCAATCTGCGGATGATCATCGATGTTCATCTTGACGAGCTTGACCTTGCCGCCAGCCGCTTTGACCGTCTTCTCGATGATGGGTCCAAGCTGCTTGCAGGGACCGCACCACGGCGCCCAGAAATCGACGAGCACCGGCTGCTTCGCGGATTCCGTCAGCACGTCCTGACGAAAGGTCGCCGTCGTGGTGTCCTTGATCAGCCCCGCGTCAGGGGCGGCGTCGGTCAGGCTCATCGAATCATCCAGAATTCGCAATCGGCGGGCGGAAGGGCGCCCGCCGCAAAGATGGGCGCTCGACCCTGAAATGACAATCGCGCGGGATGGTCAAGCGCACGAGAGGCTAATCAAGCGCTCTCGGGCGGCTCCGGCAGCGCGACGATCAGCGGGTCATGGCCGCTGGCGCGCAGGAAACGGAGAAGGTCGTCGCGCGCGATGGCGGTGGTCGCGGTGTTCTCGAGCGGATGGCCATAGATCGTCGCCTCGTCCATCAGGCCGGCGTCCAGAACGAGCCGGACCCGCCCTTCCACATCGTTGATCACCGCAAGGCACGTCACCGAGCCGGGCGTGACGCCCAGCGTCTGCATCAGGAGGTCCGCGCTGGCGAAGGACAGGCGGCCGCTCGCGCCGATGGCTTCATGCAGACGCTTCAGATCGATGCGCGCGCGCTCGCGGGCGGTGACGAGAAATATCCGTCCTTTCTTGTCCTTCAGGAACAGGTTCTTGGTGTGGCCGCCGGGCAGTTCGCCGCGCTCGCGCCGGCTCTGCTCGACGGTGAAAGCGGCGGCGTGCTCGGTCGTCTCGGTTCGGATTCCGAGTTCGTCGAAGCGGGCGAAGAGGTCGGCGCGGCTGAAGGTCATGGCGGATCGTCGCGTTGGCGAGGCTCGCTCTATCCGCCCGGGGGGCGAAAGGGAATCGGCCCGCCTTGAAAAGCGTCCGCCACGGTTGCATCCGCTTGCGGTTTCGGGCATAGACCCGGCCGCGCCGCGCGAACGCGGCGACCCAGGATGCGGGTGTAGCTCAGGGGTAGAGCACAACCTTGCCAAGGTTGGGGTCGAGGGTTCGAATCCCTTCGCCCGCTCCAAATTGCCTTTCGGTTCAAATGGTTAATCGGATTTCAGCGGGCGCGCCGCCAATTTGGCGCGCCTGCGCGCCGCGCATAGCTTTCAACCTGAACCCCAGATGAACAAAGTTATTTCGTGAACAGGCTGCTCGTGGTAGCTTCCGTTCATGAGACATTCATCTTCACGACGAGGTCCTGTTCCCTTTCGCGGCTTCGGTCTTTGCGTGGCGGCGGTGCTTGCCGGGTATATCAGCCTGATCGGCGCCCTCGGCATGGGCATCAAGCATACGCTCGACGCCGGGGAGCATCCGGCGAGCGTAGCCTCGGCCTCAGCCTCTTCGCCCATCTCAGTCTCGGGAGCCGTGATCAGGGCCAACGTCTCCTCCGACGACTGAGGCTTCTTGTCGGTTCACGCGGCCGCGTGCTAGGCGGCCGCGTTCGAGCAGCGTCACGCGGCTTGGAACAGCCGCGATGTCCCGCCTGACGTCGGCGGCGCCGCCGCTGATGGTCATGGTCGACGCCTCTCCCCGCGCCTCGCAACTTCTGCTCAGACTTTGGCGCGACTGGATGGCGCGCCATCTCCCGCGCTTCATCGCGATCCTCTTTCTCATTCTCGTCATCGCCGGCGCGACGAGCCTTTATCCCGTCCTGATCAAGCTCGCCTTCGACCTGTTCGCGGGGCAGAGCGCCGCGAGCGCGACCGACGCGGGACTGTTCGCGGCCGCGCGCGAACTGCTTGCGCGGATGTTCGGAGGCGGGACGGCGCTGGTGCATGTGATCGCGGCGTTCGTCGTGCTGGTCACAGCCGCAAAGGGCTTCGCGCTTCTCGGCCAGACCATCCTGACGAATCGCGTCTCGGCGCGCATCGAAGCCGACATGCAAACCGCGCTCTACGCCGCGATGATCGATTCCGATCTCGCGCAGGCCGGCCGCGAAAGCCCGGCCGCGCTGACGCAACGCTTCACCACGGATTTTCTTTATGTGCGCGAAGCGATCGTGCGCATCATCAATGTCGTGGCGCGCGATCTCGCGACAGCGATCTGTCTGATCGGCGCGATGATTTGGATCGACTGGAAACTCACGCTCGCCGCGCTCGTCGTCGCGCCGGTGATCGGCGCGCCGATCGCGCAGGTCGGCGACAAGCTGCGCCGCTTCGCAGCCGTCACGCAGAGACAGGTGGCGGCGATGGCCAGCCAGGTCGCGGAAGGTCTGTCCGGCTTGCGCGTCGCCAAGGCCTATGGGCTCGAAACCTATCTGAAAGCGCGCGCGGCGCGCTCGTTTGAGGACATCTACGGGCTTGCCGTAAAGGCGGCGAATGCGCGGGGCCGGCTGGATCCGCTGCTCGAAGTCGGCGGCGGCGTCGCTGTCGCGGTCGTTCTGTCCGTCATCGGCCTGCGCATTTCATCCGGCGATTCCACGATCGGCGATTTCACCGGCTTCGTGACCGCCTTGCTACTGGCGGCGCAGCCGATCCGGTCCCTCGGCAACGTCAACGCGGTGCTTCAACAGGCCGCCGCGGCGCTTGAACGCATCTATACGGTGCTCGACGAGAAGCCGACGATCGTTGACGCGCCCGACGCCCGGCCGCTTGTCGTCAGACGGGGCGAAATCGCCTTCAACGATGTGCGGTTCGCCTATCGCGCCGATGTGGCGGCCCTCAACGGCGCCTCCCTCGTCGCGGAAGCAGGCAAGACGACAGCCATCGTCGGGCGGTCGGGTTCGGGGAAATCGACGCTGCTGTCGCTTCCTCCGCGGCTTTATGATCCGCAGAACGGACGCGTTCTCATCGACGGAATCGATATTCGCGCCGTCACGCTCGACAGCCTGCGCGCGCAGATCGCCCTGGTCTCGCAGGACGTGCTGCTGTTCGACGACACGATCCGCGCCAATATCGGATTCGGCCGGCCGAACGCCGGTCAGGACGACATCGTCGCCGCGGCGAAAGCCGCCGCGGCGCATGATTTCATCATGGCGCTGCCCGACGAATATGAGACGCGCGTCGGCGATCGCGGCGGAAACCTCTCGGGCGGCGAGCGGCAGCGCATCGTGCTCGCCCGCGCTTTCGTGCGCGACGCGCCGATCCTCATTCTTGACGAGCCGACAAGCGCGCTGGACGCGGAATCGGAGCGTCTCGTCCAGCAGGCGCTCACCCGGCTGATGCAGGGACGCACGACGCTGGTGATCGCCCACAGGCTGTCCACGATTCGCGCGGCCGACAGGATCGCGGTGATGGAGGGCGGCCGGGTCGTGGAAACGGGCGCGCATGATTCGCTCATCGCGGCGAACGGAATCTATGCGCGTCTGCACAGGCTTCAATTCGAGGGTGCGGACATCGTCGCGGACTGACGCGCGCTCCCGCCGGCGAACCGCTACTCCCGATGAAGGATGCGGTCGTTGATCAGAGTTGACCAGAAATGGGGCTTGAACGTGCGCTCCAGCCGTTCCGGATCGTAATGGTTCTCGACCCAGTCGAGAAACGCGATCCCCTTCGCTTCGCCCTCATCGCGATAACGTTCGAAGAAAGCATCCAGAATACCAGTCTTCGCCCAGTGGAAATGCCCATAGCGAAACGAGAGCTGCCTGAGCGCCTGCTTCGCGGTCGCCCCTTCTTGCAGGATCATATAGAGCGCGGCGACGAATCCGGCTCTGTCGGCGCCCGACTTGCAGTGGATGAGCGCGGGATAGTCGAGCGTCTCAAAAAAGCGCGCCGCGTCAAGAATAGTCTGCCGGTCGGGCGCGCCGCGCGAGCGCACGACGAGCTCCACGAAGCGCAGATCATGCCGGGCGCAGGCCTCCAGCTCCAGCGGCCAGGAGCCATGGCGCCGCCCTCCGCGCAGCGACACCACTGTCCGCACGCCGCGCCTGGCGAACCAGGCGATCTGGTAGGGCGTGGGCTGCGCCGAGCGCCAGAGATTCGCGCCGACCCGATGCCGATTCAGATAGATCATCCGAACGAAAGCGTGGTCGCCGACGATGGAGTGCGCCCATGCGAGCGCGCGGTCGCCCAGCGTTCGCAACGGGCGATCCCACCGCGACGGGATCCGATACGGATCGCCGATCGTCTGGGCGGGCTGCAGGGTCATTGGCGGCGGTTGGTCGGACACCGGGGAGAGCTAATCGTTCGATGGACGGCTAGCAAGGCGTCGGCGTGATTCCGGCTGCATGGCGCGTCATGTCCGGCTTTGCGCTTGCAAGGCCATGAGGATGCGGGCGCGTCGATAGACGGCATAGTTCACGGCGACCTGAAAGCCGGTCTTTCCGCGCAGGCAGTAGCGGCGCAGGACGTAGGCGCGGAAAAAGGCCGCCGGAAATTCCAGCGGCAGACGCCAGCGCGGCATGCGGCGGCCCCGGGCGACGAGATCGGCCACCTGGGCCCGGGCGTAGCGCAGCAGCTTGGCGCGCTGATCCTCGATCGAGCGGACGCCGAAATGCAGCAGGGGCGCCTTGAGACGGCCGACGCGCGCGCCCGGCGCCATGTCGACCACGTCATGGACCGGCGATATCGCGTAGCGCCCTCGGTCCGAGCGATAGAGGCGGATGAAGTCCAGCGAGGAGGCGAATTTCGGCAGCTCAGCCTCGCCCGGCAGAATGTCCGTCTGGCGAAGGACATATCCGTCGAGCGGCGGCTCGCCCTTGGCGAAGAGGGCGCGTATTTCGGCGGCCAGCTCGGAAGTGACGACTTCGTCGGCGTCGAGATTTAGCACCCAGAGATTGCGGCACTGGTCCTGGGCGAAGCCCTTCTGCAAGCCGTAGCCGGGCCAGTCCCGCTCGATCACCCGCGCGCCGCGGGCGGCGGCGATCGCGCGCGTCTGATCGGCGGAATGGGAATCGACGACGACGATCTCATCGACAAGGTCCGCCACGGCGTCGAGGGTGCGGCCGATGCGGTCAGCCTCGTTGAAGGCGATGATGAAGACGGACAGGGGAAGCCTGTCCGGCGGACGCTCAGCCATGACCGGCGGAATACAGGCTCGCCGGGATCAATGGAAGTTGCGTCCCTTCGGCAGCGCCTGGCGGACCACGCCCGTCTTCATCCGCTCCACGAGATCTGCGGCCTGCTCCGGCGGTTCGACGCCAAGGCTGATCGCCCCCTCGCGCCATCGCCCGGAATGTCCCGAGCGCGAACCGCTTTCGACAGGATGTTTGACTTCGTCCGCCCGCGCGTAAGGCGGCTCGAGCGCGCCAGCCGACTCCGCGATGGCGTCCGCGAAAGGAGACAGATCCTCGATATGCTCGGCGATGATGTGGGCAACATCGGAAACGTTCTGCAAGCGGCCGCGCACGGCGACCAGCCGCGCGCCAAGGACGGCTGGCCGATAACGCTCGAACACCGGCGGCCAGACGATGATGTTGGCGATCCCGGTTTCATCCTCCAACGTCATGAAAATCACGCCCTTGGCGGAGCCGGGTCGCTGCCGCACCAGCACGAGCCCGGCTACGGTCATGCCTCGGCCCGACGGGGAGGACCGCGTCGCCTCGCAGGGTGAAATGTTTCGCCGCTCCAGCCGCCGCCGCACGAAAGAAACCGGGTGAGCCTTCAGAGACAGACCGAGATGGCGGTAATCCTCGACCACATGCGCGCCCAGCGGCATGGGCGGAAGATGGGCGTCCGGCTCCATGTCCGTCGCGGAGATCAAGGCCAGCAAAGGAAGGTCTTCCTTGTCTCCCGAGCGCCGCAAAGCCTTCACGGCCCATAGCGCCTGTCGGCGATCAAGGCCGATCGAGCGAAAAGCATCGGCGTCGGCCAGTCGTTCGAGAGCTTCGCGCGACAGCTCCGCGCGCAGCCAGAGATCCCGAACCGAATCATAGCCGGCGCCGCGGGCGGCGATCAATTTCCCGGCGTCCGTTTCTGACAGGCTCTTGATCTGCCGGAAGCCGACGCGCAGCGCGCAGCGGCTGCGAATATCCCGCTTCATATCGACATGCAGCGCATGGATACGATCGGCGGAATAGAAGCTTCGTTCCTTGTCTCCTTCCAGCGTATGATCCCAGCCCGACTTGTTGATGTCGATCTCGCGCACCTCCACGCCATGATCGCGAAGATCGCGAATGATCTGCGCTGGCGCGTAGAACCCCATCGGCTGCGCATTCAGGAGCGCGCATGCGAAAATGTCGGGATAAAAGCATTTGAACCAACTCGACGCATAAACGAGAAGCGCGAAGCTGGCCGCATGGCTTTCAGGGAAGCCATATTCGCCGAATCCCTGAATCTGGCGAAAGCAGCTTTCCGCGAAATCGCGTTTGTATCCATTCTCGATCATGCCCGAGATGAATTTATCGGACAGGCTCTTGATCGTTCCGACGCGCTTGAAGGTCGCCATCGCGCGGCGCAGCTGGTCGGCTTCGGCGGCTGTGAAGCCCGCGCCTACAATCGCGATCTGCATCGCCTGTTCCTGGAACAGCGGCACTCCCAACGTTCTCACAAGGACTTCTTTCAATTCCTTGGAAGGATATTTGACGGGCTCCTTGTTTTCTCTCCGCCGCAAGTAGGGATGCACCATGTCTCCCTGAATGGGGCCGGGCCGGACGATGGCGACCTCGATCACGAGATCGTAAAACACCTTGGGCTTCAGGCGCGGCAGCATCGACATCTGCGCCCGGCTTTCGATCTGAAAAACGCCGAGCGTGTCGGCGCGCCGGATCATGCGATAAACCGCCTCGTCATCCTGCGGGATCGAAGCGATATCGTTGATGGTTTTATTCTCCGGATCTGCGTAATGCTGATCGAGCAGGTCGAAGCATCCTTTCAGACAGGTGAGCATGCCGAGAGCAAGGCAATCCACCTTCATCATGCGCAACGCTTCCAGATCGTTCTTGTCCCATTCGACGACATAACGGTCCTTCATCGCCGCCTTCTGGATCGGAACGATCTCGTCGAGGCGCGATCGCGCTATGACGAATCCGCCGGTGTGCTGCGACAAATGGCGCGGAAAGCCATGAAGCTCGCCAGCCAGCTTCAGCGTTTGCGACAGGCGGGAATCGTCCGGATCCAGACCGATGCGCTTCAGCTCCTCCGTCGGGATTTCCTTGTCCCACCAGCCGCCCACCGCGCCGGACAGCGCCGATACGGCGTCTTCCGACAGGCCGAAAGCCTTGCCGACATCCCGCAGCGCCGATCGCGTGCGATAGCGGATGACGCTGGCGGCGATGCCGACATGATCGAGGCGATATTCCTTGTAAATATACTGCATGACCTCTTCGCGCCGGGAGTGCTCGAAATCGACGTCGATGTCGGGCGGCTCGTTCCGCTCGGCTGAAAGGAATCGCGCGAACAGGAGCTGGTTCTTGGCCGGATCGATTTCAGTAATACCCAGACAATAACAGATGGATGAATTCGCGGCCGATCCCCGGCCCTGGCACAGAATGCCCTCGTCCCGCGCATGTTCGACGATCCGATGAACGGTCAGGAAATAGGATGCGTAGTTCTTCTCCCGGATGAGGGAAAACTCGTCGACCAGGGCCTTGCGCACTTTGTCGGGAACGCCGTCAGGATAACGGCGTTTCGCGCCCGTTTCCACGAAATGCTCCAGCGCGCTTTGCGCGTCGGAAAATCCGTCCCTTCTTTCTTCCGGATATTCATAGCGCAGCTGGTCGAGCGAAAACCCGATGCGCTCGACGAAACGGATTGTTTCAGCGACAGCCTCCGGCGCCTCCCTGAAAAGACGCGCCATTTCATCGCCATGCTTCAGATGGCGCTCGGCGTTGGCTTCGAGGCGGCGGCCGATCTGATCCAGAGTCGCGCCGTGGCGCACGCAGGTCAGCACATCCTGCAAGGCGCGCCGGTCGTGACGATGGTAAAGAACGTCATTGACGGCGATCAACGGGATGTTCAGCGCCTGGCCCAGCGCCACGCGCTCGCGGAAACGTTTCTGGCGGGAAGCGCCATAGAGCGCCGTGATTCCGAGCCAGACCGAAGCGCCGGCGCTGCCCAGCCGCTTCGCCAGCGACCTCATGTCATTCAAACCGCTGTTTTTTGAATCAGACCGCTCTTTCATTTCAGGACGAATGAAAGGGAGAATGTTGGTTGAGGATGAATCGACCTGATTTCTCCCCGACGCATCGCCAGAAAGATTTCCGCGCGCGGGAAATGGGCTCTGGTCGCGTGGTTTGTGAGCGGCGGCGCGTCTATCCGCATGCGAGTCACTGTTCTTCGCTTCGTGATCGCTGGTCGAATCCTCCATGATGATGAGTTGTAATCCCGCCGCGTGCGCGAGCAGGTCGGAGATGGAAAGATGACATTCTCCCTTGAGCGCGCGCCGGTTCCCGATCGTGAGAAGACGGGCGAGACGTCCATATGCGGCGCGATCGACGGGATAGGCGATGATGTCCGGCGCGCCGTCCATAAACACAAGACGACAGCCGACCAGAAAGCGCAGCTTGCTGAAAAGCGGCGGTTTGACCGAAGAAGGATCGCTTCGGCTAGCCATTTCCGCCCGTTCCTTTTCCAGCCGGCCCCATTCCCGGAGCGCGCTGTAGGCGCGCACGACGCCGGCCAGCGTGTTGCGATCGGCGACGCCGACGCCGTCGAGATCAAGCAGAGCCGCCTGAGCGACAAACTCGTCTGGATGCGAGCCGCCGCGCAGAAAGGAGAAGTTCGTGGTGACGGCCAGCTCCGCATAGCGCGTCGCGGCGGTATAGCGAGGAGGCCCCTCCTCTGTTTCCGCCTCTGTTTTTCGTTGCTCTTCGCGACGACGGTCAGGCATCACGCAAAAAGCCCGTGCATGAACCAGCGAGGGGGCTCCGTCCCATCGTCATACAGACCTTCACGAAACAGCCAGAAACGGCGTCCTCGCGAATCCTCGGCGCGGAAATAATCGCGAGCGGGGCCAGCGGCCTTCCACCATTCGGCCGCGATGCGCTCAGGGCCCTCGACATGCGCCACCTCGTGCAGGACGCGTCTCCAGCGAAACCGAATCGGCGGGCCATCCGGCACGGCGGCGATGGCCTCCACGGGCTCTGGCCGGTCGAACAGACGAATCGGACGCTCCGGAGCTTCCGGAGAAGCCATGGCGATGCGCCATGACGCGGCGGCGCGACGATCGCGTTTTTCTACGGCCGGCCGAATCGTTGCGGCTGATTCCGGCCAGTGACTGTCGATCGGCTGCAAACACGTCACATTTTGCGCGCCAAGGCGCGCGCTCAATGTGTCGATCAGCTGGGCGACATCAGCTCCGTTCTGATCGTCGGCGAAATCGACCTGACCCTGAGGCCGTTTCTCGACCTCAAGCGCAGACAGCCGCACCACGTCGAATCCATAGCCGATGTCGATTTCATCGCCGCTGTGGGAAAGCTTTTCGCGAAGCAGGCGGACCATCGCGTGCGGCTCCCGCAGCGGTCGGCTCGCGCCGACAACGATGCGGCGCACATGCCCGTCGACGCGAAAGAAAAGCGCTTCGATGCGCTGGGCGCCTTCGTCATGCGCCGCAAGAAGAGTCGAGAGATCGCACGCCAGTTTCAGGAGCGTGCGCTCGATCTCCATCGGAGTGACGACGGGATCGAAGAAACGCTTTTCGGCGATGTAAGGCGCCGTCTCCACTCTTGCCGCGATCGGGGAGCGTATGCGTCCCAATGCTGCGTCGAGCCGATCAAGCAGCGGCTGTCCGAACCGGGCTGCGATCGGCGCCCGCGGTCGCGACATGATGTCGCCGACGCGCCGCAGCCCGACACGGCGGAGGGCGCTGGCGACGTCGGGACCGGCGCGCAGCGCCTCCAGCGGCAACGGGCGCAAGGCGTTTTCCTCTTGCCCGGCCTGGATCAGCAACTGGTTTGAGAAGCGCGCGGCCGCCCATCCCATCTCCGGCGTCGCGGCGATGGCGGCGCGCGCGGCGAACCCCTGAGCGCTTAATCGCTTCTCGATCTCGTCCCGCAGGCTTCGTTCTCCGCCGAACAGATGGGTTGCGCCGCTGATGTCGAGGATGATCCCGTCCGGCGGATCGAGAGCGAGAAGCGGGGTCCAGCGGCCGCACCAGTCCGCGATCCCGCGCAAGAGCGCGAGGTCCGCGCCGGGATCGGCGTCGGCGATCGCCAGAGAAGGCTGCATGGCGCGAGCGTCGGCCAGCGCCAGGCCGGGTTTCAGGCCGAGAGAAGCGGCCCTGGCGTCACAGGCGGCCAGCCTGAGCGCGCCTTTCACCGGCTCAACAAGAACGAAAGGTTGCTCAGCCGGCCCGCCGCAGGGCAGGCCGCGACGCCGCAGCCGATCCGTCGGCAGGGTCGGAAACGCGACGGCGCAGAACCGTCTCTGATCCGACAGGCTGGGATGGTCTGAAAGCGGCGACGTCATGATCCCACTCCACGCTGCACTCGCCGGTCCGCCCGATCCGGTTTTTCACGATCTCGACGCGCCACGCCGCCTGGCCTGGCGTTCCCCATTTCTCGCGGCTTGCCTGGGCGCTCACCACGAAGCGCGTCGCGGCCGCGCTGGCCGCTCCCGTCGCGCTGCCGCCCTTTCCGATAAAAAGGAGGAGTCCCGGGGTTCCGCCGGTCTGGGCGGCAAGCAACAGCCGACGCGAGGCCGTCAGGTCGCAAGCGCCTGGAAGGCCTTCGAATTCTGCGATCGCAGCGGCCGACGCGCCGGCGCGCAGCGCTTTCTCCAAGGCCCACAGGCTTTCCCGGACCGTGACCGGACGCACGATGATCAGGGCGTCGGGATCAAGGCCGTGAGCGGCAAGTCCTGGTCCGTAAGGCGCGCCGTTCTCCTGGCGCGACGCGGCCTGCGTGATCCAGACCAGCGGGAGGCCGGGCGCGGCGCGCTGGGCCCGGGCCGCCCAGGCCAAGGCAAATCCTGTCGCCGCGCCGCTATCGGCGGCCTCGCGCGCATGGATGTCATGCACGCCGCCGCAGGCGAGGCCGCCGCCCAGCAACCCGTCGAGCCGCTCATCGCCTGACGCGATCCTGTCGCGCCGATTCGGCGAGGCGGCCGAATGTTCGAGGTCTCGCAGGATTGCGCGCAAGCCGACAATCCTGTCCGAAACGCTGGCGGGCGTCGTCGACATCGTCCGATAATTGTTCCTGTTATGTTCTTATCGATTCCATCGCGCCCGGACAGAGTCAAGCGAGCAAGGGATGCGAAAGACGGCGGGCAACTGGCTTTGGGCGCAGGGCGATGTCCGGCCGCGGGACTGCGGAGCCGATCGCCGCCTTGTCAATTCTTGACGCGACTCTCCGCGAGGATCAGCCTCCCTCCATGTCCACGCTGACGCTCACCATCCGACCTGCCCGACCCGCCGATGCGGCGGCGATCACCGCCGTCCATGACGCCGCCTGGCGGGAGGCTTATCGGGGGGTTATCCCCGGGGCTCATCTGGAGCGCATGGTTCAGCGCAGAGGGCCGCTCTGGTGGAAACGCGCGATCACGCGCGGAAGCCTCGTGCTGGTGCTCGACACCGGCGACCGAATCGCTGGCTACGCCAGCATGGGGCGCAACCGCGCGGCGGCGGTGCGCGCCGAAGGCGAAATTTTTGAGCTTTATCTCGACCCCATCCATCAGGGCCTTGGCTTTGGCTCCAGATTATTCGGGGCGGCGAAAAGCGAGCTGGCCGAGCGGGGGCTCGCCGGACTGGTGGTCTGGGCGCTGGCCGACAATGACCGGGCGTGCGCTTTCTACGGGCGGCGGGGAGGGCGAATCGCCGCCCGGGCCCTGGAGCATTTCGGCACGGACCTGCGGGAGCGGGTCGCCTATGTCTGGCCCTGAGCTTTCGAAGCCGCGCGGAATATCCTTTTCCCATTGACTCGACGGGCCTGACGGCCTCTAGCCGCCGGCTCCGGACTCAGACAACCCGAAATCACCATGCGCCTCGACGCCCTCGCCATCGGCAAAAACCCGCCGCACGAAGTCAATGTGGTCATCGAAGTCCCGATCGGCGGCGAGCCCATCAAATATGAGATGGACAAGAAGGCGGGCACGCTCGTGGTCGACCGCTTTCTTTATACGCCGATGCGCTATCCGGGAAATTACGGCTTCATTCCCCATACGCTCTCGGAGGACGGCGACCCTTGCGACGTGCTCGTCGCCAATACGCGGCCGATCATCGCCGGAGCCGTCATCGCCGTTTGTCCGATCGGCGTTCTCAAGATGACGGACGAGGCCGGCGGCGACGAAAAGATTCTCGCCGTGCCGACGCCGAAGCTGACGCAGCGCTATGCGCATGTGAAGAACTATACCGATCTGCCGGAGATCACCTGGAGGCAGATCGAGCACTTCTTCTCGCACTACAAGGATCTCGAACCCGGCAAATGGGTGAAATTCGCCGGGTGGGGCGATGCGGACGAGGCCAAGCGGCTGATCGTGGAGGCGATAGAGCGCGCGCGCCAACAAGCTTGAAACGCGGGCGACAATCGCCGGCGCATACGACAAAAAGGCGACGGGATGGAAACGATTGTCATCACGGGCGCGGGAGGCCACGTCGGGACCGCTATCCGGCCGTTGCTGCGCGACAGACGTCGCCTTGTTCTGCTTGACCGCGCAGCCATCAGCGACGCGGGCGCGCAAGAGACCGCGATCGTCGCGGACATCGGCGACGAAAAGGCTTTGATTCAGGCTTTTCGCGGCGCCGCCGGCGTCATCCATCTCGCCGGCTGCACGACGGAAGAGCCGATCGAACAGCAGATCGCAGGCAATGTGCAGGGCGCGTGGAACGTGTTCGCAGCCGCCAAGGAAGCGGGCGTTCCGCGCGTCGTATTCACGAGCTCACACCATGTCGTGGGCCATTATCCGCGCTATCGCCGTCTCGGGTCGGAAGCGATCCTCCGCCCGGACAGCCGCTACGGACTCACAAAAGCTTTCGGCGAGCAGTGCGGCGCGTTCTTCGCCGATCAGGCGGGCTTGCGAGTTTTGGCGATCCGGGTCGGTTTCGTTGGCGAAAAGCCGATTGATCGCCGCCGCCTCTCCATATGGATCAGTCCGCGCGATCTGACGCAACTGATCGAGATCGGGCTCGCTCATCCCGATCTGCGTTATGCGCTGGTCTATGGCGTCTCGAACAATGCGCGCGGTTTCTTCGACAATGGCGCGGCCTTCGCGCTTGGCTATCGCCCCCAGGACAGCGCGGACGAGCACGCCGCAGCGATTCTCTCGGGTCCGCCGGAGAATCCCGATGCTCTGGGGTCTCGCGTGATCGGCGGGGCGATGGCGCAGCAGGGCTTCTCAGGCGATCCGGCGCGGATCGATGAATGGTGAGCGCATGACCGACCCCATCGTCAGAGTGGAGCCTATCGTCCTGCGCATTCCGTTCGACGATGGCGGCAAGGGACAGGGAATCACGCCGACCAAATGGACCAATCTCGACATCGTCCTTGTCCGCGTCGAAACCCGCGACGGCGTCGTCGGCTGGGGCGAGGGGTTCGGCTATATGTGCCAGCATGCGACGGCGATGGCCGTTCGCGATCTCGTCGCGCCGGCCGTCGTCGGGCTCGATTCGAAAGACCCTGCCTCTGTGACTCTCGCCGCGCAGAAAGCGCTTGCGCTGTTCGGCCGCTACGGGGTGACGATGTTCGCGATCTCGGGGCTCGACATCGCCTTGTGGGACGTCGCGGGGAAACGCGAGGGCCTGTCGCTCGCGCGCCTCATCGGCGGCCGGAAGCGTGATTCGATCCGCGCCTACGCCAGCCTGGTGCGCTATGGCGATGTCGAGCGCGTGCAGCATTTCGCCGCTGAAGCGGCCGCTCTGGGCTATGACGAGGTCAAGCTGCACGAGGTCGAGCCTGACACAATCGGCGCCGGCCGACGCGGCGCCGGCGCGCATGCGCGGGTGACCATCGACGTGAACTGCCAATGGGACATCGCCAAGATTCGCGCCATGCTTCCGGTCCTTCGCGACAACCGGATCGACTGGCTCGAGGAGCCGACGTTTCCGCCGGAAGATCCGGCGCCCTGGCGCATGATCGCCGCTGAGGGAATCGCCGTCGCGGCGGGAGAGAACGCCTGCACCGCCGTCGAATTCGAGCGGCTCGTTCCGGCGCTCGACGTGGTTCAGCCCAGCGTCACCAAGGTCGGCGGCGTGACCGAATTCCTGAAGGTCGCCGAGATCGCAAGAACGGCCGGGAAGCGGATGGCGCCTCATTCCCCCTATTTCGGCCCCGGCTACTGGGCCAGCCTTCAACTGGCGGCGGCGCTGCCGAGCTTCGAGGTGTTCGAATATCTTTATGTCAAACCGGACGCCTGGTGCGCGGCCGGCGCGCCGCTCCCGGTGGACGGAAGGCTGTCCATACCCGACGCTCCCGGCCTCGGATTCGAGCCGGACCCAGCGGTCGTAAGACGCTATCAGGTGTCTTGACGCCCCCGTTATCGTATAAGCCCTTTTCTTTCCGGCCGCCTCGGCCTCTACCGCGAAAATGGAGATGCAATGAGCGATCTTTTCAAGAATCTCATCGGCGGAGAGTGGGTCGATGGCGCCGCGGCGCGGCCGAACGTCAACCCGTCCAACACCGCAGACATCATCGGCCAGTATGCGCACGCCTCGCGCGCGCAGACAGAGCAGGCGATCGCCGCCGCGAAAGCGGCGTTTCCGGCATGGTCTCGCACCACGCCCCAGGAACGCTATGACGTCCTGAAGAAGGCGTCCGATGAAATCCTGGCGCGCAAGGAGGAGCTTGGAAAACTTCTGTCGCGCGAGGAAGGAAAGACGCTGCCGGAGGGAATCGGCGAAGCGACGCGCGCCGGTCAGATTTTTGCATTCTTTGCTGGCGAGACGCTGCGCCTTTCGGGCGAAAAGCTCGCTTCGGTGCGTCCGGGAGTCGATGTCGACATGACGCGCGAGCCCGTCGGCGTCGTCGGCCTCATTACGCCGTGGAATTTCCCGATTGCGATCCCGGCGTGGAAAATCGCGCCGGCGCTCGCGTATGGCAACACCGTCGTCATCAAGCCCGCCGACCTCGTCCCGGGCAGCTCCTGGGCGCTTGCCGATATTCTTCATCGCGCGGGGCTGCCGAAGGGCGTGCTCAATCTCGTCATGGGACGCGGCTCCGAAGTCGGACAGACGATCCTCGATCATCCCGATGTGACGGCGATCAGCTTCACCGGCTCGGTCGCGACCGGCCGCAAGGTCGCGCTGGCCGCGATCTCGGGAAAGACGATGAAGAAGGTGCAACTCGAAATGGGCGGCAAGAATCCGCTCGTCGTTCTCGATGACGCCGATCTGAAGACGGCGGTGGAATGCGCGGTCAACGGCGCTTTCTTCTCCACGGGGCAGCGCTGCACGGCGTCATCCCGGCTGATCGTTCAGGACAGCGTGCATGACAGGTTCGTCGACGCCGTCGTCGAGCGTCTCAAGGGACTGGTCGTGGACGACGCGCTAAAGGCCGGCACGCAAATCGGCCCTGTCGTCGATCAGAATCAGCTCGATCAGGATCTGAAATATATCGCGATCGCCAAGGAGGAAGGCGCGAAGCTCGCCTGGGGCGGCGAGCTTCTCAATCGCGAAACGCCGGGTTTCTATCTGCAGCCCGCTTTGTTCACGGAGACCGACAACACGATGCGCATTTCCCGCGAGGAGGTGTTCGGTCCCGTCGCCAACGTCGTCAGGGTGAAGAGCTATGACGAAGCGCTGGCGATCGCCAACGACACCGAGTTCGGCCTGTCCTCCGGCATCTGCACGTCGAGCCTGAAATACGCCTCGCATTTCCGTCGCAACAGCGAAGCGGGCATGGTCATGGTCAATCTTCCGACCGCAGGCGTCGATTATCATACGCCGTTCGGCGGTCGGAAAGGATCGAGCTACGGCCCGCGCGAGCAGGGCGCCTATGCGCGCGAGTTCTACACAACGGTGAAAACGGCCTACACGCTTCCGGTGTAGCCGTCGTCGCGCTTCGAGCGCGTTGATCAACGTTGCGCGAACTACGGTTTCCGCCCTGTTCTGACATTACGAAGAGGCGCCCAGCGCGCCTCGTTCGTGAGGCCGTCATCCTGCTCCGGCTATCAGGCCGCCGCTTCGATCGCTTCGGCGAGCGCCACCGTGCGCTTCGCCATTTCAGCGTGCAGCAGTTCGACCATGCGGCCATCGATGCTGATTGCGCCCCTGCCGGCGTTTTCCGGCAGCGCGAAGGCTGCGATGATTTTCTTCGCCTGATCAAGCTCCGCTTTCGAAGGCGCGAAAATCTCGTTCGCGCCGGCGAGCTGATTGGGATGGATCAGCGTCTTGCCGTCAAACCCGCAATCGCGACCCTGCTCGCATTCCGCGCGAAAACCAACGTCATTCTGCAAATCGTTGAAGACGCCGTCGAGAATATCGAGATCGTTCGCCCGCGCAGCGGCGACGGCCTGCATCAGCCACGGCATGAAGGGCGCGCGTCCAGACGTCAGGCGCGCGTGCGATTCCTTGGCGAGGTCGTTCGTCCCCATCACGAAGCAGGCGAGGCGCGTGATGGAATCATCGGCGGCGTCGGCGATCGCGGCGATATTGAGAATGGCGGCCGGCGTTTCGATCATCGCCCAGACGCGCGTCGCCTGATCGGCCTTCTGGGCGGCAAGACGACGGCCGACCATCGCGAGCGCCTCGGCCGAGGACACCTTCGGAACCAGGATCGCGTCGGGACGAGCGTCAGCCGCCGCCGCCAGATCCTCTTCGCCCCAGGGGGTTGAAAGACCGTTGATGCGAATGACGACTTCCCTGCGGGCGAAGCCGCCGGCCAGCACCGCGGCGCATACCTGAGCGCGCGCGGCCGCCTTGGCTTCGGGCGCGACCGCGTCCTCCAGATCGAGAATGACGACATCGGCAGGCAGAGACTTTGCTTTCTCCAGCGCGCGAGCATTGGAGCCCGGCATGTAAAGAGCGCTGCGGCGGGGGCGGATCATCATGCTGGGAACCCTCGGCGAATCGCCGCACCATACGCAGGATGGCGCGGCGCGCTATGGGGAATTGAAGGCGATCAAGGATTTCGCATGGCTGGGCCGAAGGCCGTTTGGATCGCCGGCGTGGATGGTTGTCCCGCAGGATGGATCGTTGTTTTTCGCGACCTGGCGGACACCGAGCCGCCGCAAGTCGCGGTGTTCCAGCGGTTCGCCGACATTGTCGACCATGTGCGCGCTCCGGACGTCGTCGCGGTGGATATGCCGATCGGGCTGCCTGATCGGGCCGGTCCCGGCGGTCGCGGACCGGAGCGCCTGGTGCGGCCCTTGCTCGGACAGCGGCAGTCCAGCGTTTTCTCCGTGCCGGCGAGATGTGCGGTGGAAGCCCTCGACTATCGTGCGGCTTGCGACGCCGCGTTCGCCGCCTCCGACCCCCCGCGAAAGGTGTCAAAGCAGACGTTCTGCCTTTTTGCGAAGATCAGGGAGATCGATCAACTGCTGCGGAGCCGGCCCGCTCTTCTGACCAGGGTCCGAGAGAGTCATCCGGAGGTCGCGTTCTGGCGAATGAACGGCTTCCGTCCGCTCGCGCATCCCAAAAAGATCAGGTCGCGGGTCAATCCCGCCGGAATGGCGGAGCGGCGCGGCCTTCTGCGCGACCAGGGCTTGCCCGGCGCTCTTCTCGATCACGCCGCGCCTCGCGGCGCCGCCCTCGACGATCTTATTGACGCGCTCGCCGTTTCTGTCGTGGCGGCGCGGATATTGAGGGGCTCCGCCGTGTCGTTTCCTGCCCCGCCGGTGCGCGACGCCCATGGCCTGCCGATCGCAATCTGGGCTTGAGAACAGACGATCCCGCGGGTTAGTCAGGAGCGTTCCAGAAAGCGATCCGCATGGCTTCCCCCGTTACGCCCGACGCCGTTCGCGCGGCCTATTCGATGATCTCCCGTCATTTGCGGCGCACGCCGCTGTTCGCGCCGCCCAGGGGCGCGTTCGGAGTTGATGCGGATGTCACGCTGAAACTCGAACTGTTCCAGCACGCGGGCTCCTTCAAGCCGCGCGGCGCGTTTTTCAATCTGGCGTCGCGCAAGATACCGCAAGCCGGCGTCGCGGCCGCGTCGGGCGGCAATCACGGCGCGGCCGTCGCGTATGCGGCGCAGCAGTTCGGCGTCAAGGCGCGCATCTTCGTGCCCGAAATCTCCAGTCCAGCGAAGGTCGCGGCCATTCGCCGCTTCGGCGCCGAAGCGGTGATCGGCGGCGCGCGCTATTACGACGCGCTGGATTCATGCCTTGATTATATCGCGCAAAGCGGCGCGATGCAGGTGTCCGCCTTCGATTCGATAGAAACGATTTCCGGACAGGGAACGGTCGCGCTCGAATGGGAAGAGCAAAGCGGCGCGCCGGACACCGTGCTGATCGCGGTCGGCGGCGGCGGGCTGATCAGCGGCGTCGCGTCCTTCTGGGGCAAGCGCGTGAAAATCGTGGGCGTCGAGCCGGAGGGGTCGCGCGCGCTGCATGCGGCGCTCGCGGCTGGCCGGGACGTCGATGTCGATGTGAACTCCGTCGCAGCCGATTCCCTCGGCGCGAAAACCGTCGGCCCTCTGGTCTATTCGGTTTGCGCGCCTGTGGTCGATCATGTGGCGCTGGTCAGCGACGACGCTATCGTCGATGCTCAACGCACGCTCTGGCGGGATTTCCGCATTGCTTCGGAGCCGGGCGGCGCGACCGCCCTCGCGGCGCTGTTGTCGGGCGCCTTCAAGCCGAAGCCCGGCGAAAAGGTCGGCGTTCTCGTCTGCGGCGGCAATGTCGATTTGACGAAGCTCGCGGAGATCGCGTCGTGACCGATGCGGATGTGCGTCACACCTCGCGCCTGATTGTGCTCGATCCTGACGATCGCATCCTGCTTCTGCAATATCAGGCGGCCGTGGCGTCCGATCCCGAAGGGGCGCCGCCCCGCCCCTTCTGGTACACGCCCGGCGGCGGCGTCGATCCCGGCGAAACGTCTGAACAGGCGGCGCTGCGGGAGCTCGACGAGGAGGTCGGCATCCGCGGCGTTCCGCTTGGCCCCTGCGTCGCCACATGCGAAGCGCTGCGCGACAGGTTCATCAGGAAAAGCTTCTGCCGCGAGCGCTATTTTCTGATCCGGGCGCCATCGAACCGCATCGACACATCGCGGCTGGCGGAGACGGACATCGATCCCGTGCTCGACGTGCGCTGGTGGAAGGTGGATGACTTCATCGCATCGGGAGAGTTCCTGATCCCGATGTCGGTTGCGCTGCTCGCGCGCCGGATCGTTTCCGGCGATCTTCCCGCGACGCCGATCGCGCTCGATTGACATGGAGCTGCCGTCGAGGCTGCGGGCGAGAATCGACGATATGCTCGCCGGCATGGAGCTTGCGGCCCTGAAGCAAAACTTCGGGAGACTCTCGCGCCGCTATCGCGCCGAGCTGCTCGACGGCCAGCAGCACCTCGACAACGAAGAGTCGGTTGCGGCCTATCTGGCCGCGCGCATGCCCGCGACCTATGCGGCGATCCGCGCAAGCCTCTCAGCGATCAGGGAGGCGCGTCCGGACTACGCTCCCGCGAGCCTTCTCGATTTCGGCGCCGGTCCGGGAGCCGTTCTCTGGGCCGCGCGCGACTGCTGGGCGTCCTTGCGCCAGGCGACAATGATCGAGGCGAGCGACGCGGCGCGCGAAACAGGCGAGCGTCTGGCGGACGGCGAATTCGGCGATGTCCGCTGGATCGCCGGCGACATCACCACAGACGCGTTGTTCCCCGAGCCCGCTGATCTCGCGGCGATGGCTTATGTGCTGGACGAGATCACGCCGGAAGGGCGGGGTCCGCTCGTGTCCCGCATCTGGCGCCTGACCAGCGATATTCTGCTCGTCATCGAACCGGGCACGCCTGGCGGGTGGCGGCGCATTCTGGCGGCGCGCGACCAGCTTCTGTCCGAGGGCGCTTTCATCGTCGCCCCCTGCGCGCATTCCGGACGCTGCGCGATCAAGGAGCCGGACTGGTGTCATTTCTCGCGCCGCGTCGCGCGCAGTCGGCTGCACAGGCTCGTCAAGGAGGGCGACGCGCCATGGGAGGATGAAACCTACATCTTCATCGCCGCGTCGCGCACGCCAGGGAATGACCTTCGCCCGCGCATTGTCGCACCGCCTCGTCGCGCCCATGGACGAATTGAATTGAAGCTCTGCCAAACCAATGGCGCAGTGATTGAAGACCTTGTGACGCGGCGCGAAGGCGAGCGCTTCAAGCGCGCCCGGCGCGCGGACTGGGGCGACGCATTCTGAGCGTCACGCCGCGATCAGATGATCGCGCTCGCAAGACGCGATGTCCGTCTCCATGATTTCGCCTCGCCGGGGAGGCGCGGAGAACTTGACCAGGGAAAAATCCTCCGCGCGGCCGAACCCGTTCGCCTCGGTGAGCACACGAAGCCTGCGGCCGACGAGCCTCTCCATGTGAGCGCGGCGGGCCGCCTCACCTTTCTCAATGAGCCGCTTTGCACGCTCTCTGGCCACTTCGCGCGCCACCTGCGGCATGCGCGCGGCCGGCGTTCCGCTCCGTGGGGAGTAAGAGAACACATGCAGGTGCGTCAGGCCGCACTCGTCGATGAGTTGCAGCGACCGTTCAAAATGGTCGCCCGTCTCGGTCGGAAAACCCGCGATCAGATCCGCGCCGAAGACAATATCGGGCCTGATCTCCCGCAGGCGCGCGCAGAAGCTGATCGCCTGCGCGCGGTTGTGCCGGCGCTTCATCCGCTTCAGAATGAGATCGTCGCCGGCCTGAAGCGACAGGTGCAGATAAGGCATCAGTCGCGTCTCGGTCGCGAACGATTCGAGAAGCAACGGATCGATCTCGGCGACGTCGATCGAGGAGAGCCGCAGGCGCGGCAGTTCCGGCACATGCTTGAGAATCTGTGCGACCAGCGCGCCGAGCGTCGGAGCGCCGGGCAGATCGGCGCCGTATGACGTGACGTCGACGCCCGTCAGGACGACCTCCTTCACACCGGCGCTCGCAAGTCTGCGCACCTGGTCGACGATCGCGCCCATGGGCACGGATCGGGATGGTCCCCGACCATAGGGGATGATGCAGAAGGTGCAGCGATGATCGCAGCCGTCCTGCGCCTTGATGAAAGCGCGCGTATGCTGCTCGAATGCGTCGAGCATGAACGGAGCCGTGTCGCGCACCTCCATGATGTCGCTCACGGCGATTCTGGCGCTCACATCCAGGCCAAAGGCGCGAACCGTCTCGGGCGCATCCTTCCGCCAGGCGTCCGCGCGCATCTTTTCTGCGTTGCCGATCACGCGATCGACCTCGGGCATGGCGGCGAATGCGTCAGGCTCGA
>Ga0209930_1000584_pt1 | contig 81698 bp, 91 predicted proteins | sample ThiBiot_500_biof_2_FD_183948 | JGI IMG/M metagenome (GOLD analysis project Ga0209930, IMG submission 183948) | Wastewater bioreactor microbial communities from Cape Town, South Africa - Thiocy_cont_500_biof (SPAdes) | ecosystem: Engineered > Bioreactor > Thiocyanate-remediating >...
GACAATCTCTTGTACATCTTTGTTGTCTGTACAATCGTCTCGATTTATTAAAATTATTAGTCGAATATGGCAAATGTGATACATGGTTAAGTAACGATGATGGATGGTTGCCATTGCATATCGCCGTTTATTTAGGATATACAGATATTGTTTATTATTTACTACGTTTTTGTTGTAAAATGTCGTTGATCGATACGCATACACAGTGATTGGAATACAAAGTTATGTTGTTTTTCGTTTTCTTTCTGAATAAAGAAATTGTCCGTGTGAATGAGAACGGGTATATAGATTCATTTTCTTTTCTCCCAATGGCTATAAAACAATTGAGATCAATCGAGCGAGAAAAAGAGAAGCGATCGATAAGATGATATATAAATAGTTCTTTTATGTTCAAGGTGAAAATTAAGGCGGATACTCTCGATCGATAATCAAAAAGAAAAACGAAAATGTGTAATTGAGCAAATGTAACACGTGTGAAAAAGAAAGTAGGAAAATGTAATTGATGCACTGGATTTTGTGTCTAACTTTAAGGTTCATTAGTTCGATGTCGAATTAAGACAAGTCGGTCAACTGGTTAGTGATGATAATGAATTCAGAAAGATCGGAAATTTCATCCATTATCTGCTTCTTTGATTTTGACAGCATCGATTCCCTGTTGAATTTATAATAAAAGCATGATTCATCGACTCCCACCTTTGTTCTGTTCTTTCAGTTGAGTAATATGTAAAGACTTGACATATATCGTGCTCCAGAAATCCACGGTTTTTTAGAAACAAAAAAAAATATGAAAAACAATAGTCAAGAAATCGATTCGTGGATTGAGCAGTTGCGAGAATGTAAAAAGCTGCAAGAGAATCAAGTGAAATATCTGTGCGAGCGTGCGAAGGATATATTTGCTAAAGAGTCCAATGTTCGAGAAGTTCAAAGTCCTGTGATTGTTTGCGGTGATATACATGGGCAATTTCAAGATCTCATGGAGTTGTTTAAAATTGGAGGTGATACACCGAATACGAATTATTTATTTATGGGAGATTATGTTGATCGAGGATATCATTCGGTTGAAACTGTGAGTTTACTCGTAGCATTGAAAATTCGTCATCAAGATCGTATAACAATACTTCGTGGCAATCATGAATCTCGGGTAACATCGCAAGTCTACGGATTTTATGATGAATGTTTGAGAAAATACGGCAATGCTAATGTATGGAAATATTTCACTGATCTTTTCGATTATCTTCCATTGACCGCTCTTATTAACGATCAAATCTTTTGTTTACACGGTGGTTTAAGTCCATCGGTGGGCACATTAGATGAAATTCGAGTTTTAGATAGAATTCAAGAAGTCCCACACGAAGGACCGATGTGCGATTTACTCTGGTCGGATCCCGATGATCGAAAAGGCTGGCATCCATCCGCACGTAGTGCTGGTTACCATTTCGGACAAGATGTTTCTGAAATGTTCAATGAAAAGAATGGTTTACAATTAGTTTCTCGAGCTCATCAAGTCGCCATGGAAGGATACGATTGGTCTCATGACAAGAACGTAGTGACCATATTCTCTGCGCCGAATTACTGCTATCGATGTGGAAATCAAGCTGCTATGATGGAATTATCAGATTCATTGAGATATTCATTTCTTCAATTCGATCCAGCGCCCACTCGCGGTGGAACACAAGTGACACGTCAAATACCTGATTATTTTTTATAAATGCTGCGTCAGATTTTTCTTTTTTATATGATTTCGAATAAAATGCAGGTCAGAAAATAACGTCCTAGTTAGAACGAAAGATAAGAACGAATATTTAACTGAGTTGTTAGTTTAAGTTTCGTTTTCTTTATCAATTACGATGTCAAGAGTGAGTTGTGCAATTGCGTTTGTTTGTTCGTTTGCATTTATTGTTGTTGCTGTTGAAACACGTTCGATTCACGAAACGATTCTTGTCGAACCGTTTAATGATACGAATCGACAATTGTTACATGCATTCACCAGTTATCGTCATCGATTTGAACAATCGCCTAATTTTCAAGCATTGAAATGGTCATTTGCGTATAATAAACAATCGCCTGTATGCGATCTTTGTGATATTGGTGCGCCATTCGTTCGATATCTTCTTACATTTAACGATACTAAACTGATCGATGAAGCTGTGACGATCTTCTGCAAAGAATACAAAGGACTTGATCATTCAGTTTGTCTCGGTGCTGCACATGAATATATGCCAGCCGTATTCGAAGTTGTCAAATTAGCACCATTGACCAACAAAGAACTCTGTTCGTTAGCATTCGAATGCGAACCACAACGAGATTTTCCAGTTTTTAGTTGGAATGTCACGTTTCCTGATAAACCAAAGCCAACACCACGACCACCGCAACCACCTTCGCCCGATGCACCGAAACTGAATATTCTACATCTGTCGGATATTCATGTTGATTTTGCGTATAAAGTTGGTTCGCAAGCTGATTGTCCGCAACCATTATGTTGTCGAGGTGGTGAACCAGCTCCGGGACATTCAGGTGCTGGTCAATGGGGTGACTATCGAAATTGTGATATACCTTTTTGGACAGCTGAAGCAATATTAAAATATGCTGCTCAGACTGAAAATATTGATTTTATCTATTATACTGGCGATTTACCAGCGCATAATGTTTGGAATCAAACACGTGAACAACAGATCTATTCGATAAATACAATTAATCAATTGTTATTAAATACATTTCCCAATAAAACATTCTATTCGGCTGTTGGCAATCATGAAGCAGCTCCATGCAATCTCTATCCAACACCGAATATCAAAACTGATAATATCTCCTGGTTGTACAATGTCCTAGCTGAGAATTGGATTAAATTAGGTCTACCGGAAACGACTCGTTCGAGTATTCAAACCGGTGCTTTTTACTCAACAATTGTTCGACCCGGTCTACGTTTGATTTCATTGAATATGAACTATTGTACAACGGATAATTATTGGATTCTTATTAATTCAACAGATCCAGCTGGTCAACTTCAATGGTTGGTTGAAACATTACAAACTGCCGAAGACAACAACGAGAAAGTGCATATTATTGGACATCAACCGCCAAGCTCGTGTACGGCAGCGTACAGTTGGAATTATAATACAATTGTTAATCGATATGAAAATACGATCGCTGGTCAATTCTTTGGTCATGCACATGCGGAATCATTCAAAATGTTTTACGATGAAAACGATTCGAAACGACCGATTTCAATGGCTTTTGTTGGTCCATCATTGACAACCTATTCGTATCTTAATCCTGGTTATCGTACGTATACAATCGATGGATATTATAATGGTACTTCGTATTGGACGGTTGATGCTCATACAACAATTATGAATCTAACTGCAACGAATCTATTGAATCAAACTGTATTTGCAAAAGAATACGATGCGCGACAAGCTTATGAATTGAAAAATTTATTTCCTAGCGGTTGGGGTGATTTAGTTGAACGTTTATCAAATGATCTCGATGGTAAATTAATGGGTTTAGTCTATCAATATTACACGAAATCCTACGCTGATGGCAGTCAATGCGATCATAAATGTCGTCGAGGTTTACTTTGTGATATTATATCACCACGTACCGAAGATCCGCACGCATGTGATTCAATTCCAGCGCTTTAATTTTCCTTTTTCGAAATAAAATAAAACAAACAACATTTATCCGATAGAGTTTTTTTTTTCTTTTTCCTTTTATTTGATTGAACCCATTTCCCGAAGGAAACGGGAGTGGACCGAACTCGACGGCACTGCAGTGTCGAGACGATCCGTGGCGCAGGTCCGAGTGAACCCGGGTGATCCTGGCCCATGTCCAAAAATCCGCTTGAAAGAGCCTGGCCCCAATGGGACCAGCGCCGGCTTTCAAACCGACGAGAACAGATACTACACTTTGATCTTAGCCGAAAAGGCCGAGAAGCGATAACTAGTTTATCGAATTCAACTTCACGACACGTTTACTGTCTTTACTCTTTCCTTCTATATTTTGATTGTCAAGTCAGATATGACGAAATAACGATCATACAACAAAGAAAGAAAGAGAGAGAGAGAAAAAGGTGTCGCTATAAGTGAACCAGAATTATTTTATTTTTTAAAACATGTTGACTTCTCGAAAAGTGTATGGACGCAAAAGATGTCGTTTTCTCAGCATCAGCAAAGTAAATTGCTTATTACAACTTACCAAACCAAGAGGTAAAAAAAAACGGAACACAAGTTGCGATGACGAAAATGAGCAGACAGATATTTTTATCAGTCTGCCAGAGCAACACTTTTTAATAATCAAGAAAGAAAAAACTTCGATACCTAGATATGCATCTGAGGAAGTAATCCAGCAAAAGTTGGTGCTTATGCTGGTTTTATGGAAGACAATGTAGCCGTCTTTGATTCTGAGTTTGCCATTGATTTGAAATAATTCTTTTGAGATGAGCAATGGAATTGTGTGAAATCTATAGTATACATACTGGATTACAACTAGCTTTTCCGTAGATCTCTATTCTTCAAAAGATCGATAGAAATACCTATTGAGAATTAAACCGTCTATGAATTCGTTTTTCATGATAAATGTTTTGATTATGGAATTATTAGTAAGAAGTTAATATTGTATTAGAACTTTTCATTTAGCATAACAAATCTTTACATTTTTTTCTTTTTCAATAAAAAGCTTTCTTGAGGGTGAGGGTGTGATATTAAATATCAGTCTGCCAGACAAACAGTTTTTTTTATTAAAAAAAGAAAAAATAATAGATCAAATTTAAAGAAACCAAGGTGGTAGTGATTTAGCTTCATAAGGAACTGTTTGATCAGTTGTTTTCATTTCTGTTGATTTCGCATGAGCAGCATCATAATCTTCTTGTTTTTTCAGTTTATCAATTTCATGTAAAATTTCAAAGATTGGTTGCATTTCTTGATTATATAATTTGACGGTTAAAAGTGTTTGTACTGTCGTTTCATCGTTTTCTTGAACTAGATCACCACATTTTGAACATAGAAATGCATCTTGCGCTGGCGATATATGTAATTTGTGAACATCATATTGTGTATATTCTGCTTGGCATTGGACACATTTATATGTCAATTCTTTGTTTGCTTGGTCTCGTTCGTCCTTTTCGATAGCATGTAGCATTTTAATCAAACGATATTTAACCATATTAACGAATCGTATAACATCTATTTGATAATAGACGTTCTTTGATTCAGCACACTGAGATTCGAGAATAATTTTAGCATTTTTGAATTCGGCAACATATTCTCGAATTTTATTCGGACGTAAACATAACAACTCAGCAAGTTGTGAAAGTTCAATTTTCTCATAATGATAAATATAATCCATTACAAGAGATTCAGGAATATCATAAAACGTACGCATGATTTTACGAAGTAAATTACGATATTGTGAATTCATTTCGAAACGAGCAGTGAACCGTAAGAAAAAAAATCCCAAAACACATCATATATATACCCAAAATACTGACTCATTTTATGTCGACAGACTCGAGAGATGGCGTCAGATATTTTATGTTCTAATTGATAAATAGTACAAAAAAAAAGTTTATATCCACCATGTTGGTTGTCGATGATGTTTCCATTGAATTTGATCGATATTTTCTTGACCTGTTACTTCGAATTTTTTATGTAAAACAACTAATCCACCACCGCCAGGTTGTGTACTTCGAATTTGTTGATCAATAATGTCATAGAATTCATCGGTGATAACATGATAATCTCGACGATGATTCCAATCATGCACAAAAACTTTTGCATTTTGTCCGTTCAATTGTTTTAAAATTTGATAAGCTGTTTGAGGACGTGCTCGTCCGTCGATAAGAACAAAATCGAATAACTCATCAGGAAGATAGATCGAAACGAAATCAACATAATTTCTATACATCGAATATGTACTTCGTTTAGGTCGTTGGAAAATCCTCTGAAACATCGTCAAATGTTCATCAGGTGGAATACAGTATATTTCAATCGTTGGATCATGAGAAATCTGTTTGAATCGATCGAATTCGATCAAATTTGACCCGTTCATTTTCATATAGGAAATCGTAATCGTACGATTAGGTTGACTAATTGCAATTCGTTCACATATTCGACAATAATTTAAATCATGTTCGATACTTATATAACGATCGACATATTTACTTAAAGTAAACGTACTACCTCCAGCACCATACTCAAGCATCACTGACAATCGTTTGTTTATTTGTTTGAATTGTGTTAAATGTTTGATGATAAGCATTTGCTCTCGAATATCCATCCATGGTGAAAAAGAATCTTCTGACAGTGTATGATGAATTTTCCAATAGTTAGTGCGAATAAAAATGACAATTAATAACAAAATGATAAATTGATATTTAATAGAACGGTAGAGTCTCATGAGTCAAAATGCCAAAAAGAAAAACAATATCACGCTCCCTCTCTCTCTCTGTTTTTCCTTTCGTTACGCTTTATGAGCAAGTGTAGTAAATGAAATAAATATTATTGACGTAGCCGATACATTTTAAAAAAAAAAAGAAAAACATAAGCAAAAAGAGATTTTGTTCTTTTTTAAATTTTCACCGGAAGAATATAAAGGTGGAATTGAGAAAGATTTTGATTATTTAAAAATAAACGACAACTAATAAATTTCTGTTGTGAATAATCTTCAATTGTACTTTCTTTGGATTGTTCATTTAATTTTGTCGAAATTTTCGCTTGTGGTACAGATAAACGAACAAAACGTCGACTATGCTTCGGTTGATTCGCCGAACGACGAGGTGATTCAACCGATGTCAATGATTTTCCTTGTAGAGAATATTGTTCAGCTACTGGACGTAACCAAACTTTTCTCAAACGTTTTATCCATTCGGAATCGAGTTTAATTGCATGTTGTTCAGCTTCTCGAAGAGATCTTTCCCAATTCAAATCATTCTGCAAAGAATATCGAACGATGAAAATACGTATTTACTCGAGTTTTTGACTTACATCAATCGTATAATTCGCTTGCCTTCGATAATCATTGATCAATCGATCGTAATAAGCTCGATAGATGAAGAATCTCGATCGATTCCATGCAATAAAATCTTCACTTTGAAATTGAGTCAATAGAAATTGATTGATACTAATCGATTCTTCGTTTTCACTCGTATGAAACCAATGTAACAATTGTATTTCAATTAATTTCGTCAACGAACGTTTCAATCGAAAATCCACAGTCGATAAAAACATTTGATCATATTTTATCTGATGTAGAGCTTGATGAAAATGTATTTTCGACATAGAAAATTGTCCTAAACGTGCATAGACTTGTGCTAGAACACAATCACTATAAACCAATAATAAACTCGATTCATGAGATTCTGTATGAAGTTTCTTTCGATATTTCGTTATATTATCCAATAGATCAGCATTGATCGGCAACATTTCAAAGCCTAATTCTATGGCTGCATCAAGAACTAAAATGTAATACCATAATTTCGCATAGCAATTCATCGTCTGTCGGCTCAGATATTCTAAATGTTGAAGAATAAGTTCGATATTCGAAACACGCATTTCACCGATCAAAGCCAATGTCAAATGAATAGAACATTCGATAAGAAAGATGTTTTCATGATAACCAGTGAATAGACGTTTAGCAAAATAACCACAGCTAATAGCTGAATCGAGTGAACCTTGTTTCAATTCGATGATTAATGCTAAACATTTTAATTTAGCAAATTCTAATCGTTGCCGTTCATCGGTTGATGTCCACCAAAATCGAATGATCTTATCGATCAGTGAGAGACATTGAGAAAACTTTCGTTGTGAATAGAAATATTCAACTAATTGAACGGTACATGTCAGAGAAAACGACAGAGGAAATGTATAATATTCGAATTCGAGAAGTTTGTTAATACAATCAACGGATTGATTACGAGAGAGATTATATTGAAGGAGATAATATTGACAAAGTAAATATTCAAGACGATATTTACCATCCAAAAGAATCGATTGATCGAAAGTCTATCATCATCATTAGACAAATTATTAATTATTTTCTTTGATTATTATGATTAAACTTACGGTTACAGTTGATGAATCTTCGTGTTTATTGATTTCGATTGTTTCGTCAGCGAAGATTAATTTCTCCCAAATTTTATCTTCATAGGCTTGAGTTAATTCTTGTAAACATTGTTTGCATAGATCTCTCGCTTCATTGATCGCTCGTGAATGTTGAAGAACAGTTGCTTGAAAATATTCGCATGTATATCGAACGATTAAAATCTGATATCGATAGAAGAAATCCTCGTGATTCGTAAGATCTGTTTGAAATTTTTCAATAAACTTTCGTGCATTATCGATTTCGACTAATAAACGTTGATAACTCTGACAACGTAGCAGCAATTGACAGATTTCTTGACGATAGTACATAATTCGATCGAATTGCTTCGAACAAATGAGATCATGTTTATCGTCAGTCGTTTTTTCGTACATATCGTAGAGATTTGTATGATATTCGACGAGTTTCAAGTAGACAGTCATAACATAATCCGCACATTCGCAAATGCGTAGATCATTGAATGAAGTAAAATTCGAAAGTGATTCATTTATATCGATTAGAGGTGATTTCGTTTCATTGAATGTTTGAATGAAATGATGATGTTGAACGTAGGATTGAAATGTATGAAAGACCGATGATCGATCGTAGAGAATTTGAAATGCACGAATAAGTGAACGTTGTTTATTCAAACATTGAAAATCATTGGCAAAATTATCGATAAATTCAGACAAAAACATCGATTGTTTGTGAAGTTCAGCTTCGTTGGGCATTGCTCGATGGATTTTACCGTGTGATGGTAGAACAGCTTTTTGCACTTTTTTCCAATGAGATATTCGTTGAGGTTCGATGACAGGTGGTTCTTCGATTGCAGGCGGATCGATTCGAGCTGGTGTCACCGATGCATTCGAACCACTGGGTATGAATTGACAGAAAAAATATCGAATAAACGAAAGAAATCGATGGGTTTTGTTCTTTTTCGATCCTTTAACAGATGGTTTTCTAGTTTTTGTTTGTTCTCGCGCGAGAAATCCATCGACAGGTCGAAGTAAATCCGCGTCCGATGCAACTGATTCCGAGTGAGAATGCTTAGGCAGTTTAAATAGTGAAAACAACTGACTCGGTCTCGATGAACTCGCTGTCGACAATGAACGTTGAACATTGACTTGCATATTCGTCGATTCACTCGCCGGATAAACACTAATCAATGTTAAATTCGGGTCACTTAACGTTTCACGCGAAGGCATCGCTTCAGATTTGTCTTCGTTTTGAATGTCATCGGTTGATTCCGATTGGAGATTTTCTTTTGTTGAATTGGATTGTTTTCGCTCGAAAATCGATTCCTCAAGCATTTTGCCCGTATTCGATCTTGTTCGAACCGGTGAATTCGATAGTTTCGTTAGATCTTTAATTGTATTATCGATTTCTTTGAGTGCAGCCATTTTAACAATATCAACAAGAGCATGTTGTTGACGAGCTTTTATCATTTTAGTAAGATCATTTTGATGTTGAACAAGAAATGGACTATCGTATTTACTTAATCGACATGTCGAACAACGAATTTGACAATGTTTTTCTAAGTAATCAATCGCATTTCTTGTCAGCAAACGTTTTAAACCGTCAGTTAATGAATTATAAATTCCTTCTCGAATGCTCGAGTGTGTAAATGCCATGAGACGACATTGAGCAGGAAAGCCAGCTGGATTTTGTAAACAATAACATTTGATCGAACGATTTCTCGTTGGTTGCTGTTGACTAAATGCACATTCGATGACTGTTCGTTGCATCATATCGAGAATACATGAATGTATATTGAGTAATTTCTTCGATGGAATATCGACTAAATGCCAGAGAAACGAACGAGAAAATGTATTGCCAATGACAGCCGCGATTTTAATCAGAAGACTTTCGCCTTCGGACAGACGATCGATTCGACACATGATATAGTTTTGAAAATTCTGCTGAAAATCAGCACTGAAATCATCATCGGATGGATTTCGTAGGAGACAAATTCGGGAGAAGGCTCGTTCGGTTTGTCGTTGTTCGACAGATATCGTTTGTTTTTGTCGAGAGAAAAACGATCGAAATAGACCGTTTTTTCCTGAAATATTCGTGAGTAATTTATCAGCATCACCTTCGATCAAATCTTGATCGGTCGTATCGATTTGTTCATTGAGTTCGACCGTATGGATTTTATCTTTGCTTAACAAATCGAAAAGAATCTGTTCGCAAAAACCTGGCACACCATTGCAATTTTCATTGAAGACTTTGATTAATTTCGATGGAAGTTGATGAACGGACAAGATTTGACAACCGAGCGTTGCTAAATATCGCAGTTCGAGACCGGGCAAACGTCGTAGATAAACTCTCGAATCCGTGCTGATCGATTGAAGAATATTCGAATTCGATCGATCGTAATTATTATTATTTCTCGGTGGTTTCATTGAAAGAATGAGTAAACATTTCGAATGACTGCCGAATGTTAACAGAAGTTTCAATGAACTTTCGTCAGCAAAATGAATATCATCGATAATGAAGAGAATCTTCGATACAGTTGCAATTGTTGATGATGATGTGAGACTTGATGCCGAACCGAACGAGACTCGAGATTCGGAATATAGACGATTGATTGGATTCGAGAGAACGGCAGGTGATGATGGAGAATAACATTCACCGATGTTATCCGGTTGATCAATAAGTTTATTGAGAATATGAAGAATTAATTCGTTGATATTTGTTTCGTAGGTTTTGAGAAGATCCGTTTGATTGGTATTCTCATTTTCCACATGATTTCGTCGAAATCGTGTATCTAAGAGATCGTTTAAAAGAAATAGATTTCGTCTTAAATGCAAATCATGTGTTTGATTAATATCGAACAAATGTAAAATGATTTGTTCACGTTCATGTTGACTTTGTTCACTCGTATGAAATTGTAATAATTGTCTTAACAAAGAACGTAGAAGACCGAATTCATTGAAACGTTGTTCGAATTGACAACGATGATCGATAATTCTCATCGTTGATTTCCTTATCATCGAACAATCATTTCCATAGGCATTCAACGACGATTGATTTTCTACGACAATCAGCGGTAAAGCGGTATTATTACTTGTTAATGTTGAATCATTTGGCACGTACTTATTGTTATAATGAGATATTGCACTGATATGATTGGAATTTTTAAGAATTTCTAATGAATCAGCGATGAATTGTAGAAGACGTGTTCGACCAATTTTATCATCGCCTTCGAAAATAATCGCAGCGAGATCTCGACGACGGTTCGAACTATTCGTTGGCTCATCGAGTAACATGATTTGTGTTGCAACAATCATTAATTCAACTCGTCGACCGAGCAATGGATAATTTTCTTGTTGAATATCATTGATTTGACAAGGAAATTGAGTTTCATTTGTTTGAGAAGAATGTTCATGAGAATTATCATAATGCCAAATAACTCCAACATTGTCCATTCCCTTGAACACAAAAACAGATTCAATTCGAACTTTTTTTGAAAACAAAATCTATACTTTCAATGCTTTATCAGGTAGAATTTGAAAGAATCGACTGTGTAATCTCGAGTTGTAGTAGGTTTCTTGATCGCATGAGATTATATTTGGATAGTAGCACATTAAACGTGCAGCCATATTGACTTTTCGACCGATGACTGTATACTCACAACGTTGTTTATGTCCAACAACTCCACAATAGGTCAAACCTGTTGCCACCTAAGCTAACGAAAAGGAAATTAGATTTTAAAAAAACAAGATGTCTTTACACCAATTGAACAATGTTCAACAAATTGACATTGAGTTTTAATTGCTGAATCGATCATTTCAGCCGATTTGAGAGCATTAGCTGCATCATCTCCATGTTTATAACCTGGCAAACCGAACACACATAAAAACGACCAACCTTTATCGAATAACAAAGCTTTGGTCAATACTCCGCCTAACATTGTCGTCATTTCATAGATGAGAAGAAATACTTTCTGTATCATTGCTGATATATTCTCGATATTCGTTTCGTCATTAGCAATATCAAGTTTAATAAATGATATTGTTACACGACGTAATTCCGACAAATAGTATAATGGTTGCTTTCGATCGATACGTTGATAGACACAACGTAAAAGAAACGATCTCATTAACGATTGAAATCGTTCGGAAAAATCATCGTTCGTCAATTGATTATGATTATGATTTGTTATTTCTTGATTAGGCACATCCTACGAAAGATAAACGTCTCGAAAGTATTGATTTATCAAAAATCTTCAGAGAATATCCTCCGATTAGCCGAACAAAAAAGATATATAAACATACCGTTCGTTGTTCGATCGATGTCGAACTACTGACATGTTCATCGTCATCATTCGATTCATCGCTAGCACATGACGATTCTCTCGATAGAGAATATTTAACAACAAAATAGTCCATGTCTTGATTAACCGGAAGAAATTCACAATTCAATTCAATTGTTTGAACTTTATCATAGAACATTTTCGTTAGAATAATTTGTCCTGGTTCACATAATTTCTCACAAAGATTAACATTTTTTACACAATCACCTGTTAATAAATAATGTTTGAATTCATCTGTACCAACGAATATAGCTCGAACGAAACCATAAGCAAGTGCAACTTTCAATCTCAATGTAACAGCAACATCCGTTCGATAATTGCCGCATTTCTGTTGTAAATGTAAAGCACATTTTAATGCTTGTTGTGGACCGAGTTTATCATCCGTCCAATGAGCTAAAATGGCATCGCCTGCAAATTTATAGATATCACCATTGTGTCGTAGAATTTCGTAGACAAGTTTATCGAAATATGAATTCAATGTTCGAGTCAATTGATCGACGCCGAGATGTGCATCATTCGAATACTTTTCAGTTAAATTTGTAAAACCTGATACATCGAGAAATAGGAGTGTGGAATTGTGATAAGTATGTTCATTGGGTATGAGAATATTGCCTTTTTGATCGATAAAATCATTTAAATTATTTAAAACAATATCTGGAATGTGTGCAGGAACTTGTTGACCAATATCTAATAGATCATCGCCATCGTCATCATCATGATCTTGATCGACAGACGATTGACGACGTTCGTGATGATTTGTTTGAACAGTTTCGTCATCGAAATTCGACGTTTTATCGCTTAGTTGTATAGTTGCCACTACCATTTTCACGGTGTGACTTGCCAATGAAGGTAAATCATTAGACCATGTACGTCGAACTGATCCTTTTCGTCGTTGGCGCAACGATGAATGAGTGCGTAATGATGTCTTTCGTTTTGGTTGACTGCTTTGGCGTCGTTGGTGCATATTAAAGTCTATTTTTAATCATTTTTTCAATTGATTTAAGTCTAAAAATGCGTTGATTTACATCATGGATTATATATAAACAAATCGGATTCTCTCTCTCTCTCTCTCTCTCGATAATTTATTTATTGATTTGTTCTGAGTCGTCAAATCATTAGTATTGAGAACATTTGTTTATTAAAACATATCCAGAAAGAAGAAGGAGAAGAAGAAAACGATCTAATCTAATCTCTCGCGCACTACCACCGTTATAAAACAAGAAAATTATTGAGTTTTATTTCGGCTTGATTACTATCATCTGTACTCGAACTGGTTGTTGCATTGGAAAATGATTTATATCCGTTTCTGTTGATGTCCTCAGAGACAATTCTACCTCCAGTCTCATTGTTTTGCCTCCTATGGAGCCAAATGTAGGCACAAACTAAACCAATCTCGCTGTGCAACTGTCGTTTGGAATAGAAACGACATTTATCTTCTGAGAGGATATGTGTTAGTAAAAATAGAAATATGAAAAGCAGGTAGTAGTAGTAGTAGTTGCAAATAACAACAAGTAAAGAAAGAAAAAAAAAACAAATTCAATTTAGCTAGAAATCTAAATGTTCATGAATGTCAAATATTTCTTGATCTATTCGTTCATTGATCAAATTTGGCGTCTACATGTCGACGAGACAGAAAGCAAGAGAGAGAGAAAGAAAGAAAGAAAAAAGATTAATATTGAATGAAAAAAAGAAAACGCAGAATAGATTGTGATGATTTCAATTCTTCATGTTATATATTCTTATCTGATGATGGAATGTCGTAGGAATATTATCGAATACCAACTGATTTCGTCTCTTGTCATAAGTTACAACGAGAAAGAAAAAACAAACCGATAGTTATTTTTTTTTGTTTTCTTTTACTGATGACGACGACGACGATGATGATGATCATTAGTTATATACATACAACATTCCAAATGAAAAACAAGATAGATTCTTTCAGTTTTGTTATTTATTCTTAATCGTTGTCGACTATTTGGCTTTCGGTTTTTATTTATTTATACATCTATCTGTGTGTACATCGATTAAAGGCATAAATAATTGACAGAGTACCACACGAAACATGTTCGTATTCGAAGTCTCTTTTCTTTTCTTTTTTTTTGTTTCAAAAAAAGAAAAAAAAATCTAATTGCTCGTTACCTTTATGATTACATTCTTGAAACCTCATCATCCATTTCATACTGTGACAATAAAAAGAATAGATTTCTCCATCGGATAGTTGAAAGAACGTTTTTTGCTCGTTCGTCACTCTCCGTATTTACAGATCATGCGAGAAGAGAAGAAAAAAAAAGTGCTGTCTCATACAACAACAACAAAGACAATCTAATGTTGAATGATTATGAATTTTTTGCTTTTTCCTGTAAATCGAAGCAATGTCACGTCGTTGTGCTACATAGACAGATTAAAATTCAACAACAACGATTTACTTAATACCCACATATATAATATTAGCTTTTCATTTGTTATTTTATTCGATAAACATGACATAATAGTTTTGCAAAAGAGAAGAAGAAGAAAAACAGAACGATCACAAAAAAAAGAATTTGTTAGTTATCTACCGGATAAGAAAGAAAAACGAAGAATCGATCTTTTCATGTATTTATATGAATAATAAAAAGAAGAAAAAGAACGGAAGAGAGAATCAAGTCCTCGATTTATTGCCTAATTAAGATTGATTAATCTTTTGAATCGGTTCGTTTAACAGGTAAATATTGTTGGGTATGTTTAAGATATCGATCGATGACGGATGGGCCATCTTTTTGATTGCTATCAATACTTGCCGTATCGGCTCGATCAATTTGTTCAAGATGATGATTTCCGTTGTTGGTTGAAAGTATTGCATGTTGTTGTTGTGGTTGTTCGATTTCATCGGTAAGAAATTTATATTTCAAATGATTTTCAGCATCACAATTCGAAAGATCTTCATCGTCACTATCGTCCGGTGCGACGAACACAACAGTTAGCGTAATATCACCTTTCTAGAAAAACGAAACTCGATCAAAATAAAAACAACAAAAAAAAAAAGAAAATCTTTCAACATACAACAGACGAAAGAATTTGAACGGCTTCAGTATGTTTCATATCACGTAGATCATGTTTATTTACAGCTAATATCGAATCACCAACGTACAATTGTCTACATCGCCAAGCTGGCCCATTTTCATGAATTTCAGAAATCAATATTGGCAAGCCATGTTCTTTGCCTCCCGTTATTGATATGCCCAAGGCTTCTTTGGCATCTTTATGCAATTTAACTGTACGTAATTCTCCAACACCTTGACGTTTCTTTAATGCATTGAATTCCTATATGAAAAATGCGAATCGAATGAAAATGAAAATGAAAACTCGTTCGATTACATGTCCTGGTGGGCTCGTGAGGTTTTTATTGGCCTTGTCTCGTCCTCGACAAGCACGTATGACTGTTTTATGTCGATGTAAATGAATTTCAGCTTCTAACTGATTCCAAAGATTCTCATGATCAGCACCGCGTAAATCTCTGCCTAATAATTGTATTTGCTGAATTCTACAATTAGATAAATATCAATGTTTTACTCATGTCGAAACGACAATTCGTCTCTACCGTCCAGCTAATTCTTTATCGAGATATTTCGCGGCTAAACGCGATCCGTAGATTTCCGATTGAAGATTGAGAATTTGTGTTTTTAATTTCTCATTTTCTTTTTCGAATTCTTTAACCTGAATATTCGTGGTGAAATTTTGTTTTAATTCTTCACGTTGTTTTAGTATTTGTTCTTCCTAAAAATAAATCTCTCAAGAACGCCCATCGAAATTTACCGAAACAACAAACCAAACGTTTTCGTATGGTATCAGCGCCTTCGATTTCGCCTTGATTCTTTAAAATTTGACATTCTAATTGTGATGCATGCAATTGTGCCATGATTTCTTTCAATTGCTGTTCTAATGCTTGCTGTTCAGCTTTGACATTGATCATTTCTGTACGAATATCAACAATCTGTGCCTAAACAAACACACATCAAAATGCTCGATGCGAAGTTGTTGTTTTTTTACTTCGGACTTCGCATTTAATTGCGAAATTGTTTGTGCTTTATGTGATAGTTGAGCAAAACATGAACTTAAGACTGAGAGTTTTGCACGACCTTCATCTGTTAATTCCGATTGATCTTGATCAATGTCTCCGAGAAGTAGATCGAGATCAACAAAAGCTTTATCGAATTCTTTTTCAAGAATATCAAGCCAACGAAATGCACTAACCGATACTGACATCGATGGGCTCGTTTCAGTTATTGAAAGTCATTAGAAAAGACAAACAGAACACATGTATACACGCAAGCACGGAATATCTCGCGTCGCATTTGTTGTTGTCTATTGGAAAATTGATTAATTTGAACCAGTCAAAAACAAATTTGTAAACAAAAAAAATTCGATTAATTTTTCACAAATATTTCTTAAATTTATCTAGAAAATTATCGAGATATTATTTTGAAGCAAAAATATCGAAATTTTGTCGATTGATATTCAGCGACATCTAGACGTTTTATTTCTATGTAAAGATCGAAAAAGACGAAAAAAATAGATAGATAAATAGAGAAAAATAAAATGTTTAGTCCGTTGGACATAATTGATAAGTATTCATCGATAATTTTAAATCTTCATCAAGTAATAAATTATTATTTAACGAAGGAAAATCGATAAGATTTTCGATTTTCATCGGTGAAGTGAGAAAATCAAGAGCTAAATCCTTCATAGGATTCGATCGATGTATGGAATCGATCGGTATTTGCTGTGTACTTGTTGTCACAGGCGGCAATCGTTGACCTTTGAATTTATTTGCTAATGTTGACCAAGTTGATTGCGTTTGTTGTAAATCATTTTGTGACGACCATTTATTTGTTGTTGATGATGCGAATATACTCGCTGTTTTGCGAATTTTTTTCTCGTGACTCTTCATTGTTTTAGTATTTTTTTGATATTTCGTTGGTTGATGTTGTAAAATCGAAATGTCATCGAATGATTTACCGAGAGATGAAGGTTCGATTTGTTGTTGAGGTTGATCAAGTCGAAATGTTTGTTTCAATGCATTGATTAGCAATTCTTGTTGTGTTAATTGTTGTTGATGTCGATGATAGACAATCGAACCTTTGAATTTAATGATCGAAATCTGTCGTAGTGAGAGAACAGTTCGTTTCGGTCGAACATATTCGATATTAAAAACAATATTTGAATTTGTTCGATAATTTAACAGAATTAACAAATCAATGATTGTATTCAATGCATTCGAATACGCAAGATCGAGCAATGTTCGACCGAGATAATCTTGATGCGAACGAAAATCCACGTATTGTATTAAATGATAGAACAATCGAATGTGTCGTTTGAGTATAATGCTTGATGAGAGCATGGCATGCAAACATGTTTGATCATCATTATCGACGTGATAAAGATTAGCACCCGAACGAAGTAGAATCAAGGCGATTTCTAAGTGACCTTCGATACAAGCGTAAAATATTGCTGTTCGATATTTTTCATCTGTTTGATTGATTGCTTGACGAAGATGTTGTTCGGAAATGTGAGATGAATTAACGAGTTCTTGAAGAATATTAGTCGAACCGAGAAATGATATTAAATGAAAGATATTCATGCCTTCGTTGTTTTGAGCGTGAATATCGGCTTGATGCGAGAGAAGAAATGAACATACGGACGGATGATGAGTTGCACAAGCGCACATCAATGGAGTCCAATTTTGACTAAAATTCAAAGGTGATTTCATTTCGATAATCAGCGAATTTCTCTTACGCATCTGGTACAAGAACAATATTTTGTTCGGATTCGACGTTGGCCGTTAGAAAATACTGAATCATTCGAATGTTTCCCGTTGATACCGCGAGATGAAATGAATTTCGTCCGGTATTATCTTGTTTATACATATCAGCACCATATGATAAAAGTATCTGTACAATCTATGTATCTAGCTTCAATCATACGAATTTTACTGTTCTTAATTAGAGAACAAAAACGAATAAACCTCACTTCTTCATATCCGAGATAAGCAGCTAAATGAAGTGGAGTCGAAGAACTTAAATCTGTTACATTAACTTGTGCACCGGCTTGAAGTAACATTTGTATGGCACGTAAATTGCCCGATTCGACAGCGACATGTAGAGCTGTCGAACGTGTTGCTGGATCGGGTTGATCGGGTGGGAAACCTGAAAGATGATCTCAATGCTCTTTCAATCCTATCGAACGAGCTTGTTTATTCAAACCTGCAAGCAAATACTTGTGTAATGTCTCGATATCTTTGTCTTGTGCAGCAAAGACAAATGTATTTGCATCGAGTACGGGAATCAATGATGAATTTCCTATTGGCATAGTTGGCTTTCGTTCGTGATTCGATTGTCCACGAAATAATTCTCGTAGACGCTAGGTAAACAAAAAAGATAGATAGCTATATTCCTCTAAAGATCTAACTAACATACCATGTTCTTTTTGTTTTACTTTTCTTTTATACTTTTAAGTATCTCTGTATGTTGAAAAGAACAAAGAAAAAGTATGGTTAAGATTAGAAGTCAATGTTGACATCAACTATTCACGTTTGTTTCGTTCTGCGAATACAAAAAATAATTGTATCAGTATAGAGGACACAGACGGACGGAGTCAGTTGTTTGATACACTTGATATTGATAGATTGTCAAAAAAAAAAAAACGAAACGAGAGCGAACGAAGACAAAAACTTGCTGACAGGTGCCGTTTTCTTTTTACTGTGAAGATATAAATGAGTTGCTTCAGTGAAAAAAAACACCGACAAGGAAAGATAGAGAATGGCAACGAAAGAAATGATTTATTTCTCTGTGGTGATGGTGATGGGTGAGAAGAAACAAAAAGAACAAGAAGAAGAAAAACGAAGGATTGTCGAAGAACAAGAGAGAGAGAAAAAAGAAGCCATGTACAAGTTAGGGACTTGTGTATTGTTAGTCGACCGAGAAAAGATCATGTGTTTCGAGAAGGACAGATAAAATGATGATACATCTAATTAAAAACAGATTTGTTTTCATATATATATCGATCGGAGATTTATTTTATTTCGAAAATACATAAAAAGAAAAACGCACATACAAACATACATACGCGTATACCTGAAAGAGAGAGAGAGAGAAATCTAATTTAGAAAATCTCGTGATTTCAAATCGAATATTGTTCTCACAGCGTAAACACACATTGCAGCGAACATAACAACAATAAACGATAAATTACACAGACAAAACGAAAAGGCAACGTATTTTTTGAGACGATTTCGTCCTTCTTGCTGTTCGAGAAGACGTTGTTGAACTTGTAAATGTCGTCGTGCATCTAATTGAGCAAATGTATCCAATTGAATATCTTCATCACCAAGAAGCCGACCTAAAACAAGATCTCGTGTGCCCATCGAAAATACTTTGCCATCGCGTTCGATGTGAATCGTTTCGTTGGGTGGAATTGATTTTAAATTGAATTTCGTTTTTCTCATTTCCTTTTTCGATATCAAACCATCGTCTTGTTGTCTCAACAACGTCATTTCTCTCATATCTAAGACTTGTGCACGGATTCGTTCGTGCAATTGTGTCCAACGAAGGTCTCGTTCGAGTGTTTTCACTCGGGCATAGGACTCGTTCATCATAGCAATCTCGTGCAAACGTCGACGAACAATATGCCATTTGGAATTTCGCGGTAGATGATAGGCTCGTCGACGGTGTCGAACTGGAACAGCCGGAGGTCGAGTCGGAAGAACTTGAGCCGAACGACGACGACTCAACGAACGTAGAGTTGCCGACGAAGAAAATGACGAATGAATACGATGACCAAATCGATGATCGAGAAAGTTTCGTGTTCGAGCGAATTTCGATGTTTTAGGACCGAGTAATGACGGATCGGAACGGTGAAGATCGGGCTGACTTTTAGCATCGAGTATTTCTAATTGACTACTTGCTAGATTATCATCTGGACAGAGTGTGACACGGATATCTGTTGGTATTCGTTTGTTGTTCGACGACGATTTCGAACGTTTTAATTTTGAATGAGATGTTTCATCGAGGAGATCATCATCATCGATTGTATCAATCGATGTTCGTTTAACTGATTGAAAATCATTCGATGACTGGGACAAAGGTAATAATCGTCGATCGGCTTCAATCGATTGAATGATCGTTTTTGGCAACGGTTTGAAAGTTTTGTGTGGTGGTTGAAGAAACGATTTCGAATCGAATTGGGTTTGAATAATCGGTCTTGTTTCATCATCAATTGGAAGATTAATCGCCACAGTTCGTGCCATGTCAAATTCAAACTCATGGAGAAACAAGAAAGAACGAGGCAAATCAGTCAAAATCAAATATCAAGCCAGGGAATTCAAACAGCTGGAGAATGATCGTATGTAGATAAAATCAAATCGATATAATCGAAATCACAAATAATTCATCTGAAGCAAAGAACAAATCACCTTCATGCCTAGAGTTGCATCGTCTTTTTTTTTTGTTGCAATATCCGAATCGGATAACAGAACGCGCACGAGAGAAGAGAAACGAGAGGAAGAAAAAAGTCTGTATGACGTCTCAGACTCTTAAATCGATAATAAAATCCGTTCGTTTTTTCGTTTTCTTCATAATAATCGTTTGTTGTCCATATCAAAAAGTAAATATGCGTCAAGATAGTTCTAATATATTTGTCAGCACGATGCTTCAAAAAATCATTCGTCATGTTATGTTGTTTTTTCAATGACAAAGAAAGAAAGACTTGTTTTTTTTACTCCTGCAATTACTGCTGTCTCTCACCCACTCACCTTTTTGTATTCGCATCTTATCGACGAAAAAAAAAAGAGCATAGAATAACACGAATTAACAATCGCGGAAGACGTCAATCGCGAAGGATTTGTCCTGTCACAGTTAATTATGTTAAATAAAACAGAACTTTTCTTGCCTCTTGTTTGGAAATCAGATCCATTCGACTGAATTACACAGTTCCGCTAAAATCTGAGTTTTGTTTTTTAATAGAAAAAAAAAGAGAAAAAGAAACTTCTTTTTCTCTCCGATCACTGTTTATACAAACAGTCAATTTGTAATTGGAAAAGAATATCGAGAGCATATAAATTATAAATAAATTCTTTCTTTATTCAACGCATAACTTAACAACACAAAAAAAAAGGAATGTTGAAATAATAAACTATCGAGGAAATGACAATTGAATCTCAAGAACAATTCGATTGATTCGCTCATAAAACTGTAATGACATCTCGTCTGCTTATCAAACGATTTATGAGTTGAATTAGAAATTTAGCTAAGACGAAATTCTTTTAAGGTCAAGTACATGTTTGATACATTGAGTTATCTCAAATATGAATACACACACGCGCACGCGATACTTGAACAGATTAGTTGAATGTCAAGTTTGTTCGATTCACATTCTTTCATTTTGTCTTTTTTATTAGTCACGAAAGCAACATGTTTATCTTCATTTTTCTCTTTGGTTTCGTTCGAACTCAATGTCCTTTGAATATTCTTATCGAACCATGTTCATGTGCAAATGAAACGATTACATGCGAGAATATTCACGATTTATCATTCGATTTACGATCGATTTTTATTAAATTCAGTTTAATTAGTGCAAAACAAGACTTTCGAAATTTTCTTCTATCGAATACATCAATCGAATTTTTACCCAACAACGTCTTCGTCAATATAACCTTTGAAAATTTAATCTTTCGAAATAATTTCGCATTGACAAATATCGATTCAAATGCGTTTACTTCTTTCGAAAATCAAATCGAATCATTTCAAACCTTAAACACCAATCTATCCGATAGTCAACAATTGTTTTCTCTTATTCGACAATTTCGAAATCTTCGTTATCTTAGTTTACAAAATGATCGATTGACATTCATTCCTGATTATGCATTCAATCATACGAATCTGACACATATCTACTTCGGTCTTGAATATACAAATCAAAGTCAACCGATCGAACGTATTGGCGATTACGCATTTTATCATTTGCCAAATTTACATTTCCTACGAATATTTTCGCCGAATCTAACTCGAATAACAAAATACGCACTTGCACAACAAAAACGTTATTCAAATGACGAACTTCATTCGAATATGCTCGAATTATATATGGGTGGTCAAGGATTAAATTCAACGAGTTTCGAATTGACATCATTGAATCGTTTTCGAAATCGTTTTGTTTTTCTTCGATTTTATAATACAAATATAACCTATTTAGATGAGAATATATTTCAACCATTTCTCGAATCGAATCCGTCGTCAATAGTTGACATTGGTTCAACGAATCGATTATTTAATTGCTCATGTCAATCAGCATGGATTCAGAAAGATTATTTTTTCAATCGTCATCAAATGGAAAATCGAGTCTACGGATATCCATGTTGGATCTATGATTTCACTCGAGATTGTTGATCTCAAGACATTCTGCTATCTTCTATCGATTGATTTATCCTCGTTCGATAGTTATACAAACATCTGCCGGATGAGAACGATACCAATCCGACCTTTTTTCTCTCTCGTTTTTTCTTCTTTTTCTTCTTCTTTTTTTTTGTCTATGTATCTTGCATGCTGATTTGTCTTCGATAGATCAGAATAGAAACAACCTACCAATCTGTATTTAATCGTTATGTTTTGTTATTGACGCATAGTGTGAACAAGAATAGATTCGAAGATACTCGAGAATTATTTGCGTTGAGAACAACAAAATGAATAAATATAAAACATTGAGTTCAATTAAAAATCAATCAACAGGTAGTTTACCCAAAGAAGAAGTCAATGTTGTCCTACTCGGCAAACAAACTGTTGGCAAATCAGCATTAATTGTGAAATATTTAACCAAACGTTTTATTTGTGAATACGATCCTTTTCTCGGTTAGTAAATAAATAAATATCTCATCGAATTGAAATCACTAGATTACGTTTTATTTTTTTTTACATAGAAGATACTTATTGGAAACCTGACATCGTTGATCAACAAGAAGTGCTTGTCAAGGTTATGGATACATATGGCAAAGTAATTAATCTTCTATTGAGATGAACAAACTTGTTAATTATCTGTTTAGGATGATAAACGTTTGCCTTATTATTTAAAATGGGCTGATGCTGTTTTAATAACATATAGTATAACACAAACGGATAGTTTCGATATGGCACTCGCCTATCTCGATGCAATCACAAGTTATTCGAAAAGTTTAACAGTTTCAAGTAATGAGCTCGTACTCATGCTCCTAGGCAATAAACTCGATCTCGAACGAGTAAGGTAAGTAAATAAAAAGGAGTTTTACTACGTATTCTTTTGTTTTTCTTTTTTATTATAATTAAGAGTGATTCCAAAATGTGAAGGCGAAGCTATTGCAGCTAAATATAGTTGTGCTTTTTGTGAAACAACAGCAGCTGATGATTATGAATATGTTCAACAATTATTTCATCGAACTGTTCGAGAAGTTCGCAAAGAACGTGAACGTGTCGTAGCAACGAAAACAATCGATGAACAGCCATCGTCATCGTCATCATCAACATCATCGATTCATTTCACTCTTGCCAATGAACCTGATAGTATACCTCTTCCACCACCTATACCAGCCAATCTCAATCAAAAATCAAGTAAATTAGTTAAACTTGACTCACAATCATCGATAAGTTCATCATCAAATCCGAATTTATTACTTTCAACACAAAATAAATCAGGTTCACCAACATTAACAACAACAACAACATCAACAACAACAACAACAACAAACAGTAATAATAATACGTCTCAAGCAACAATAATTAAACGACCACCTTCGAAAACATCTGTGTTTGCTAAGATATTTAAATAAAAAATCGATCGAAAAAAAAAACAAAAAGAAAATCTCGTTTTCGCTACGTTCTGTTCTTAAACAGATGTAGAAAGCAATTGTCCTTGATAAGTTGCTCCGCTTTCGCTCACGTAACAATAATTGAGCATATCACCACTTAATTGAAGTTCGTAGGGAGATTTTTTCGTTGACGGATTGATGGTTTCATCGACAATGGAATTCGTCGGTGTGCTCAAAGCAACCGGTGGCGGCGGCGGTAGGAACTCCTGTTTCGGACTGGCACGTGGTGATACTACCAGTGGTTTCAGTGGTGGCGTTTGATTTAAACTGAGCCGATAATTGGTCGGTATCGACGTTGGTGAACGTTGGATTTGTCGGTAGGATGTTGCTGGTCGTATGACACGTTTGGTTTGTAGACTTATTGTTGGCATCGATGATGTTTCGGGTGTGACTGAGCCAAGAGACAGATTGGATGTCGAGAGAAAACTCGGCAATGGACTTGGCCGAGATGATTGAAGTGTTATGGTTGCTTCGATGATGTCGGCAGTGGTAGTGGCAGCGGCTTCTTCTTGTTCTTGTTGTTTGCGTCGCATACGTGCCAAGGATTGCCGACGAAGATAGGCGAGAAAATGGCCGTACTGAGGATGAGGTCGAGGATGAACAGACGAGGGTAGTAAGTTCGGTTGTTGATGAAGAGGTAAAGCAGCAAATGGATTGATGCGTGCCGATGTTGTTCGACGTGGACTGAGACTCGAATTGACAACATAGTACAAGCGATCGGCTGATGGGTAGATCGGACGATGAGCTACGACTGTTGAGGGTGTACGAGGAATGATTGTTGGATAGCTGAGCGAGGATTTCGGCATGTTAGCAGGTATCGAACGATTTGATGAGATGGGCCGTAGTTTGGCTTGTGACATGTCTCGGAACGGAAGTTTGAAACGAAATTCTGTTGGTATAGGCGATTGTATTGCCGTTTGCTTTGCTGATTTATTATTTGATGACATTGGAACGAATTTTTGTTTAAAATCAGAAAATGACGAGAGAGAAATGATCGGTAATACAGCACAGTAGTGTTTTGGTTGGCTTCGTTGAGATTGATTGAATAAATTATTTTGCTTTTTCGTTATTGAATTTTTTTTTCGTCGTGAAATCACTGTTTTAGTTGACAGAACTTGCAATGGCTCATCACTGATAGAAAATCGTACGCCGACTTCAGTCATTTTTCAATATTCTCGCAGTTTTTCTCTTTGTTTTTTTGTCAAGAAAAAAGAAAATGAATCGATGCATGCATGCATATACTCCAGAAAGTTCTTGCCGATTAGACAAATGAAAAATAATATTTGTTCATATTTGACAAATTTTCAAGTAGGCAACCATTATGACATGCCTTTTGTCAATAGACACGATGCATTCTTATTTGCATTTGATTTGATTTTTTAAGAAAAAAAGAGAGGAGAACTATTCAAGTGGTTTGCGTGTAAGTAAATGAAAATCTCAAGATAAAAGTAATATATTTTTTCATAATCATGTGAGAAAATAATGCATATGCGTCATTTCACGAAGAAAATTGATATGCTTGAATAAAAACTGCACGATGTCTCCGTAGTACGATCTCGTTCTGTCAGATAGATGTCATGTGTGCTGTTTGTTGGAAGCTGATTAGTTAGATTTTGAAAATGTTTATTTATTTTTGTCGTCGAAGTCGAACGAAGAAGATCAGTTTATTTATCTTATCGAAAAGGTGAATATGATCGACCGAACGATTCTATTCGGTATCGGTCTTGTTCTGCTTGCCACATCGTACGATCTAACACGAACATATCTAACGTCAACAACATCGACAGAAAACGAATCGATGAATTCAAATTCTCAAAGTCATTCCGACGATATCTATGAACAACAAACGTCGACTATTCCGCCACCAAAAATCAAAAATCAAGCTCTACCAACAATTAAATTTCTCTATTGTACCAGCTGAGGGTAATTTTAATCGAACATTCTTTCTAACAATTGACCGTTTGTATTTTTTTTAGTTACCGAAATGTGTTCGAACAGTTTGCACAACTTGTTCGTACACATTTTCCTGAAATCGAAGTTGTAGGTGAAAATTACCCGCCACCTCCAACGAAAGCTTTCATTGCACGTATATTATCGATGTTTAAAATGGCGTTACTTATTTGTCTTCTTCTCAGTCAAAATCCATTTTCAATTTTGAATTTACCAACACCAGCAGTCTATCGATGGGCTTTAGAAAATAAAATGTACGCTTGTTTAATGATTTTCTTTCTTTCGAATTCAATCGAAACAAGTTTAATATCAACGGGTGCATTCGAAATTTCGATGAATGATGTGCCATTATGGTCGAAACTCGAAACAGGTCGTTTGCCAGCAGCTAATGAATTTGTTCAAATGTTACAAACGTTCACAGCTGGTTCAGAATTCAAGCCTACGAATCTACCAAATTTCTAGTCCATCGTTTAAAGGAAATGTTTACAAAATTTGAGTGTCGTAATTTTTTCATTTTAATTAACAGAATCAATAGGAAATTCATTATTTGCTTTTATGATGATGCAAGTTGAAAGTAATGAACTATTACAGACTTGGCATCGGATTTTCTTTTGACTTCTTATTTGAATTCTGTTTTCATTGAAAGTTAAAATTCGTTATTCGACTATTTGTATATGTTTTTTTCCGAAAAACAGTTCAAAATTGAAAATTATTTTCTTGTTGTTGTTGTTTATATCGTTTTTATATACGTACGTATCAACAAATGCATTCTGTTCTTTTCGTCTGTCATTAAATAAACAAAAAAAATCTTTTCTATTAAAAACCGTTTTCATACATGTCGAATTTGAAACTTGAATTCAAATTCAAATATCTGACTGTGAATACAGAATCCCAAAGTGAGAGCGAAGGCGGACATGTGTACACGATAGCAAATTTGAAAATGGAAAATTAAAAATTAACAGCTTCACTTTTCTTCTGAAACTTGAATTTGAAAACTTAAATTAGAGAAATACATATTTGAGTTTGAATCTGAATTCAAGTTTCACGTTCGACACTACTGGGAGATTCATGGTTAAAAATGTGATATTTTTATTGAAGCGCATTTTAAAAGATAGGGAAAAGGAAAGTAACTTTAAAAAGAAGAAAAAAATGAAGCGTTCGTACGTCTGCTGTTGACCAGAATATCCAATTGAAAGTTGAGTCAGTATTTCTCCTCTTGATTGGTGAACTCGTGACAGGATATTCTTGAGTGATTCATAAAGGGTTGACTATACCCAACTTAAACAAGAGAAATAACTTCTTTTACAAAACAATTTCGAGTTGATTCCTTATTAATTGCATTATAATGCAACTAAAAAGTTCGAACAAAATACGTGTATGGATGGAAAATTTAGAATGAATACGAGAATTCACCCTCAATATCCTCAAATGAATAAAATGTGCACATTTACGATCATTAAATACGACAAAAAAACCTTGATGATTTTTGATCTTCAATCTTTTTATTTATGCAAATAAAGTCTTTTCTTTATCAGGCAATAAAATTTATTATTTATAAAAGAAGATTAACATTAGATATAAAAAAGCAAGGTGATAACAACTATTTCGTGATTTTTCATGATTTAAGTTGATGAATTCGTATTGGACAGAAAATCATCAAGTTTGAGCATTGAAAATTTCCAGTGATTTATTTAATATTAGTAGTTAGTTGTGACAATAGTAATCTTCGTGTTAGTATAAGCGTTATTTGAACATAAAGTTTAACGGAGTTCTGAAGTTTTTGAATTTACTTTCCTTTCCTAGGGAATAGTTGTAATATAAATAGTGTCCTCATCATCATCATTTTTTGATTTTCTTCAATTCTAATCTCGGGATTTGTTAGGTAAAAGATCTCAATTGATGAACAAACGACAATCTGTTTGAACTCAGTCTTTCCATATAAATAATAATCACAATCACCGCAAAAATTTAATAAACTCAATTGTGCACATTTTGAGCAACGTTCTTTCATATCACGTTTAATTGGGTTTAAATCTAATAGATCATTATAAGAAAACTCAGAATAACATAATACAGGTTGGCATGGTAAAGCGCACGGATCTTTTAAACGATTGAGCCAGATAGGGCACTGGAGAATCAATTCTATTTCCAAATGCCAATAAACAAGATTTGCCACTAAAATAGCTCGATTAAAAATTAACAACTAAAAAGTTTTTTAGCTTACTTTACTTGGATTCTTGTAATATTCTTGCTTTTCAGCGATTAAGTCGTCAGTCGTCGATTGTATTTTTATGCTTCGAATATTCTCGTCTTTTCTCTTTTCTTGGATTTTATATCTGACTGATAAAAACCATAAAACAATTCAGATCGTAAAAGGAGAAATCGCACGAAAGTGCTTTGTCTAGAGAGTAATAACTGATTTAAAGTCATGAATATCTGCGAATGCATCCAAACATGCAAAACAAAACGACTCAACGAATTCCTATTCAGTAAAAATCGATTTTTATTTCAAAACACCGGATTTAACAAAAAAAAAGAACGAATCAATTCAACTAATTTCATAATATTGATGCTCATCATCATGATTAATCGGTTTTTGTAGTAATTGTTCGTGCGAAAGTATCATTTCATCGTATCGAAATGTGCTTAACAAATGAATCGGTATACTCGGCAGATAGCACGTATCGAATTGTTTGTCATAATCATTTCGAATGAAATTTTCTTTATTTAATAAATCTGTTGAATGTTCCGAACTGCAACTACTGCTATTTGTCTTTTCTGAATCGAATCTATTCGTTGTTTTGTAAATAAAATAATAGAAAATCAATATTAATAGACAATGTGTACAATTGAATAATGTAAATATCGATGCAAAGAATCGAGATTGATCGTACAGATAAAACAAAGCAAATATCCATGTTAAACCGAAGAGAATCGAGATTAACGAAAGATTTCGAAGAGAAAACCTGTAAATAGAATGAATCAATTCGAATTCGAATCTTTTTTTTTGATTGACTAACCGAATAGAATCTTTCGAATCGTTTCGATTTGCATTTCGACAGATTGAATAAATTGAAATAAGAAAAAAGACAAAATTTCCCTAAAACAATCAAATTGAAATTTTTGTTCGATCAAAAAATTCTTTACAATCATTAGAAGTATAAATGGAACTGCAAATGCCCAGAGAAAAGTATTTTCATATGCTAGCCAACAGCTAAAACAAACGATCGATTTGTTTTTTGACAGAAATTGAGAAAAACAATGTTTGTTTACTATCGATGTGTTGAACTTATTGGCGAGAATTTAATCGAAAATAGAATGGTTACTAATGGAAATAGATACGAGTAGATCGAATAGGCAAGCAGACGAATTCGATCGAATTTAAAATCTTGTTTGATGACGATGACTAATTCGATTTCATCGGCGAACATCCATGAAAATGTTGTTAAAAGAAAATAATCGATTAGAATCGAAACAATTCGACAAAAAATCTACGAAATACAAACAAAATAACGTTTAAATTCGTGAAGAAATTTCGGTTTACTTGATTTTCATGTTGATTAATTCCGAAGAGAAAGAATAATTCGACGAAAATAAGACAGACTAACATGTTTAGATGAAGGATATTACGAAAGAGTAGACATTCATCGTGAATTGATGAACTATGAGAGAGAGAGACAAATGATTGGGTTTCGAGTGGAAATCAGTATGAATTTACCGTTGAATGATCAAGATGAAAACGGTTAATAAAAGACAAACTAATGAAACACAACATCCAATTTTTGGAATGAGAAAAAAGTTATTTGCATTTGAATTTTCTTTGATCTACAAAAATCGGAATAGATTCAACTGAAATGACCGATCGAACTCCGTTTTTTTACTTTAGTAATTAGTCCGAAAATATGTGCAGTTGTTTGACAGACACAAATTGAATGTGTTAAATTCGTTAATTTCAATTGACACGCTTCAGTTTTCCATTGATGTTGATGAAGATACCCGCAAACTGAATTCGAATTCATCGGATACAAATGTCGAAAACTGATTTCAACTGAAATATTCTTCTCCGAACGAGTATTTAAATAAACGATTCGACTGGGAAATGACTCGCCGAAATTGAGAGTAGAAAATTGAATTGGAAACTGATTCGTTTGAAGAGAAATCGATATCGATTGATCGCTATTTTCGAATTGATTGTCGAAGAATTTGATGAAGAAATCCAGATTTTTACTAACGAAAGTAAATGAATCGGTTTGATTGTTTAATTGACTCGTAAATCGTTCGAATTGCTGAACGAATTTGTTGTTAAATGTTGTCATTTGTTTTTCGATTAGAAATAAAATTTTCTAATAAGAAGAAATTGAAGATTTTAAGAAAAAAAGAAATGAATGATTTCGTTTTTCTCGAACTTTAGCAAAATCGATTGAAGGCATTTCATTTAAATATCGATCAATCGACCGATTTGACATTTGTAAACAACGATTATTCAAATCTTGATCAATCAAAATTTCATTTTCAGATTTAGTTTCCTTAAAAAAGAAGAAAAAAACCAACAATTCATAAACACAAGCCGTGTTTCTCCTTACATCGATGTATAAACTATAGAACATCATGGGATTGTAAAAAGGACATTGACAGATGACTTGTGTTGCGTTCAAACAGATAATTTGACACGCGAAGAACGTATTCAATTGACTAGATCAAAGAAAATCGTCGATAGAAAAACAAAGAAGAAATCGTTCGTCGAGAGATTTTACTTAAGATTAGCCGAATGATAGGCTCGACATTGGTATCGATTGCTGACGATTTCAGGACGAAATGTGATCGTTATGTTGCCCGTTTGAAGACTTTCGAAATCGTTCTTTTGTTCGAGCAAATAGAACGATAATTTACTTGAATTGATCGGCCGTGTTTCGATGAATATCAACGGTAATGACTGGCGGAAATTATCGGCCATGATTTTCGTTCGATGAAAGTCGATTTCATAGGAAGAAAATCTCAGTTGATTGACTTCTTTCGTTGGTAAAATGATTTTCAAAAGAAGATTTTCGAAATCAATTGCAATCGATGATAAATTGACTGAACATGATGAGAATTTCGTTTGTTGAAATGAATCTATTAAGCAATTCAATGGTTGCTCATCATTCTCGTTCGGCAATGTCTATGAAGAAATGAATCTATCTTTAATCGAATCAATCCGATGATTACATACAAGTAGACAAGAACTATCCTTTGGCAATAATCGATTGATTAACCAGAGATTTGTACAAACGAAGATATGCGGAATTGCGAAATGATTTGTCGATAACTAATCAAGAACAATTGAGAGATAAGACAAAGAAAAATAGTTGTGGGGGGAAAAAGAAAAACTACTTGATTAAACTCGCATTGACAATTGGTATAATCGCTTTTCGACCATTGTTGATTCGATTGACATAAGCGTTTGATTTGGCCATTGCATGGTAATGGACATGAACGAGTTTGAATTTGATTGATCGGTGTTTTTGTCCAGATCGATTCGTGTGGACATGTTCGTTCGATGAAACCGATCAATTGATTGTTGACTAGATGAGAATTTGTGTTTCGAGAGAGACAAAACAAAACAAAAAACGAAATCTACCGTAGTTACAAATTGACGACGGACAACGACATGAAAACTCGTCGTGAAGCCTTTTTATACAATCGATATCTTTTGCTTGTGAACAATTGTAAATTAATTTCGAACAAATTTCTTCTAAAAACATAAGAGTTTATTTCCGAGTTCGTTGACTCAAAAACACTTCTACCTTGATTTATACACCGATAATGAACTTCGAAATGTTTGGAAATCTGTTCTCCACATGGATCTGTAAATATTTGATTGCTAATTAATAATTGACAAGTCGACTTCCCTTGACAACTGAAACAAAGCAAAAAAAAGAGAACAGCAGATGACATTCAGTTCGTTTCATTTCATTATCTACCGATGTTTTATTTGATTTTTTGATTGTTCAATATTTGCACATGGTTTTTCAAATAAATTCGTTTGAAAATTATCATTACAAATTCTTTGTGATGTTCGTCCGTACATTGAACGAATGATTTGTATCGTTTCATTGACTTTTAAACATCGAAGATAGAGAATATCATTTTCACAAACATGTTCAATCGTTCGATTGACAAGCGCAATCTCATTTCGATGAGTTGCTAACGATGATGATATTCGAGTGAAAAACTGAATAAATAAAAGCAGCAGGCAAGAATAACATTCAATCATTGAGATTGTGAGTCTAATGAGAGAATAAATGATCGACTGATTAGGATAATAGGATTAGTTGAATTTTAGCCATGCAGAAAAGTGATTAATACCTGAAATAATTACATTGAAACTTCAAACAAAAAAAAGAATAGAAAGAAAATTTCTCTCGAGGATTTGAAGAATCTATTTGTTAAATATTTGTGTTCATAAGAGTAGAAAGAAGAGGAAAAAAAAGGTTAAAAATCGATTATCGGATCTTAACTCTTAAGTCGAAAGGAGAAGAAGAAAAACTTGTTTTCAAGGTTGTCAAAATGAATAGATATAATCGACTACTTCTTTGCTCAAGTTGCACAAGGTTATCATTAATTTTCAAAGAAAACGAATAATCAATCTCTCAAATGCATTTCATCTGTGCGAGTGTCTCAATATGTGTGTGTACGTGCATATGTTGGATAGACATATTCTCTTTCTCGACGAAGAGAGAAGAGAGAAATTCTCTTATCATTAATATTGTCTTTCTCTCTCTCTCTCTCTCTCTCTCTCTCTCTCTTGCTCGCTCTCCTCTCGAGAAATACGAAAAAGATACTCTTCACCCTTAACAAAAAAAAAAGAAAAGTCTTCTTTCATCAGTAAACTTTGAAATCGAATAAATGCAAATATGTCACAATCGATCTCGTTTTCAATTGAAAACGAATGACGCGTGCACTGGTCATACCTCTTTCATATTCTAATTATATACTTGACTAGAAATACAAACAGTAAAAGTCTTTCAATCCGGTCATATTCAATAGAAAAGAAGAAAAAAAAAATCTTTCTCTTGCGCCATTCTTTTCTGCTTACATCATTAAACATTTGATAAACACTGCAGAAAGAAGAGAGAGAAAAAAAACGCCTTCCGGAATCGATCATCATGATATAACTCATGAAGTTTCTTTTTCTTGGTTCAATAAAACGACATGTCTAATGATAACTAAAGAGAACGCAAAAATGTTGACCGAAGTGAAAAGGTCAGCGTTTGTTTGGACATTTTTTTTTATGATCTAAGCCGCTCAATGAGTAGACAAAAAAAGAATGTCCTCACTAACGATATCACATCTTATCGATTGACGTTAAGCGAAACCTTACCAAACAAGCATATCATCGACTGTCTCACGTCATAAATTAGACATTGAACACATTCTCTTTACTCTTCGACAGACATCGATTTGACTCATTAAGTGACGTTGTTTGAAAGCTAACAGCAAAACAACATACTTAAATCTCGATTAACGAACGCGACACATCTACTTGAGAATGTGTTAAATGCTTTTTTTTCTCTTCTCTTGTTTTACCATCATGCATCGGTAAGAGAAAAAGTAACAACATGCTAATCATCAAGAGAATTAGTTTTCTTTTCATATTCAATCAAATCACTGATGCGCACTGTCGCTTTCATTCAATCGAAATTCCCCGACATGATTTGCAAATCTTAAGCTATTTTATTCGATAATGATTTTTCTTGTCCGACTCGTTATACGTTTGTTTATGTTAACAATCGGATTCAAATGATTAACTTTTAAGTCTAAACATTCAGTCCGGAAGTAATTCATCAATGTCGAACAATATGAGACATTTTCGTTCAGTTTTTTTTATACAGATCTAAAATATTTCTATCAGAAAAATTGATCAAATTAACAAATGAGAGATGAAGAAGAAGAAAAAGCCCATGAAAATGAAAAATAGACGAAACTAACAAGATACTCAATTCGTTTCTATACAGTAGCATGAAAAGAAAAGCGATTATTATAAAAGAAAAGAGAGAGAAAAGAAAAGAAAAGAAAAGAAAAAGACACAAACTCCGATTTATACATCGTTTTTGTCCGTTTTTTTTTTGTAATGAGCAGATTTCTGTTGTCGTTGTTGAGCATTGGAAATCGAAAATATAAATCGTTTTTTCTAAAATTCTTTGTCCCAACCAGTCAAATCGTCTTCTGGTTCGGGTCCATCATCTTCAGGAAATAAATCGAAATTCGATGTGTCAGCATCATGATCAATCTACGTCGAACATTGGGAAATAAATTCGAAAAAAAGTCGATTCTTACTTTGGGAACATAAGGCGCAGCTAATGTGCCCTTCTTCAAACATTCCCAACTGAATCCTTCGAACCATCTGAAAGCAATTGATCGTTGGAGATAAATAACGAGAATAGAGAAAGAATTTACTTGTGCTTTTGAATATCAGCGATGCCGCCTTTTTGATAGCCAATACGTTCGACTGGATTTTCTCTGAAGAAAAACGAAAAGAAAAATTTTGTTTTTTTTTGTATAGAAATGTTCGATTTCTACCGGCACAATCGTTTGATTAATAGAGTCGCCATTTTTGTGACACGTCGAGGAAAGTCAATTGCATCGATACCTTTCAAAATGATGTTATAAGTTTTCATTGGATCCGAACCGGAGAATGGCGGACTAAAATTTTCATCTTTCGTATAAATAATGAGAAGAAGAAACAAAAAACACAGACTTTCCGTTGATTAATTCGAAGATTAAGATACCGAGTGACCAACAATCGGCAGCCATGTCATGGCCTTTGTTAAGAATAATTTCTGGTGCAACGTATTCTTAAAGAAAATCTTCGATTAAAAACAAGTCAATCCAATCACAGAAGAAAATACCTGGTGTACCGCAGAATGTCCAAGTTTTTCGACCGAGACCTACTTTTTTTGCAAAACCAAAATCGACCAATTTACAATAACCTTTTGCATCTAATAAAAGATTTTCCGGCTGAAAATATTCAAGAAATAAATGTCAATCTCAATTCCATTCGATCGTTCGTCGTACTTTCAAATCTCGATACACAATGCCTTTGCTATGCAAATAGGCAAACGCTTCAATAACACAAGCACTATAAAATCGCACTTCAGGCTCTTCGAATAAACCTCGATTTCGTAAAATCGTCCATAATTCTCCGCCTAAACAACATTCCAATAGCATGTATAGATATTTTCGATCTTTAAACGTCTTGTATAATCTGCAACGAAGAAATGTTCGATTGGAAAATGCTCAATTTCGATTTTTTAGATTACCTGACGATGAAATCCGATCGGGTTTCCATCATGATAGTTCGTTCGTTCATGACGTGTTCTTGTTGTTTCATTTGAACGATATGTTGTTTTTTCATTTGTTTGAGACAATATTTCTTCGAATTTCGACTATCTTGAACCTAGAAAACAAGAGAATAGCTCGAATTCGAGCGGAGAAATCAACTCGATTTTACTAATTCAGCACGTCCGAAACCGCCGACACCTAATGTGCAAACGATTTCGACGTCAGCGAGACGAAGATTTGGCAAATCTCGATCATCTTCTCCACTGATAAACGTCGTACTAGAAAAGTCAAATAGTTCGAATCGATCGTAATTCTCAATCAACATACTTTTTACGTGCGTATCGAACGGATTCATTTCGTTTAATTCGTGATAATTCATCGGCAATCATTTCTCTATAACTTTGTCGATCAAGAACGAGACATGTAACTCCATTGGGATCATCGGCGATGACATTAAATGGTCGAGTTTCTTCGCTACAAAAAAGTTAATCTTATCGAAAAGAAAGAAAATAAACATCAACTCAATTTACGCTTGTAATGCCGCTTCGCCGAATGCGTCACCACGTTCGAGATGTCGAACGTAAACAGCATTGTCCCATTTGGATTTCGCTTGAGTGATTTGTGCACGTCCTTTTGCAATTATATAGCATGTATCACCTTTCGCACCTTGTCGAACGATACATTCGCCATGGGTATATGTGACTTGATCGACAGCATCGGAGATTTTACTGAGCACATCTTCGGGTAAACTTTCGAAAGTTTTCAAACTGAAAAAGCAAAATTTTGATTTTCGAGAAAAAGAAAAATATTTTCAAAAACAACTTTTTTAGTAATTCTAAATGTTCGGTTTGTTTCTGCATTCCAGCACGCATCATAATTGCTTGAAATGTTTGACGGTCAACTGCCCATAATTTGCAATTTGATAAAGCTATTCAACGGCATCAGAACTTGATTTAAGTTTTTCTTCGAGGAAAGTTTTACCTTTGATCGAAGCTGTTCGAGTACAATTATATAAAATAGCTAATTCACCAAAGACACGACCTGGTCCCATAGTCGTTAAAATTTTACTATGTTTACTAACTTCAACTGTTCCTTCTGCAAAACATCATTACCAATACCGAATAGAATCATATATATTGAGAGAGAGAGAGATTTGTTACCTTCCATTATGTAGACGAGATTTCCGACATCTCCTTCTTTAATTATTAAACTGCCATCTTTCTGTTCAAGTGGATACATACACTCAACAATAGACATAATTTGATCCGTTTCCAAATTTTTCATGAAATCATTATTTAATATAGCATCACGTAAGAATTCTGTTGTCCTACACATCAAATAAATTAGTTAGTTTATCGAAATCAAAATTCATTATGTTCAGAAATTGAAAAGACAAAGTCATTGGCCTTGAGAGTCATTTATATATATCCAAAAGTTTTCTGTTTATAACAAATGTCAGCGAATGTCATCAAAGGATACGAGCAAAACGATTAATGGTGCTCGTTGGTTTGTTGCTTAGGCTAGGGTTTCCCCGTACAGAAAGAGAACAAAAACAAGCCCGCAAACGAAACAAAATCCGAAATTCATCTGGAAGTACTCTTCTTCTCTGTTTTCAAATGGAAATCTTTTGATTTTTCGTCATTACACAATCGAGATCTTTTTCTGCTTATCATCATATTATCATTCAATTGCATCGATCGGTTAGAGCCCTTAAATAACAAAAACAACGCAGGAAAAAAAAACAAAAACCATTACGATGTCGTTTATTTCTTGTTTCCTCTTCTCTTCCTTCTTATTAGTCGAGATTTTGGTCTGTAGACACAAAAAAAAATTAGCTGTGTCACATATCGATGGGGTTAAGCTATTGTTTTGTGACTTCGAGAGTTTCACTTGTAGGACAAAATCGGATTTATTAAATCAACGAATGTCCTTTTGATGATATCCTTGACAAAAATAGTTTCTCGATCGATATTTCCAGATGAAGACCTTTGTCCTTTATCGAATCTATTCTTTCTTTCTTTGCACTGATGATCGATTAGTCAAGAACAAGGTTAAGAATCTCGAACTGATGATATCTTACCGATCGGATTTATCAAATGCCTGAAGAACGCCACGTAAATCTTTGGATTTTTTATGTTGAGCCGGTTCAGCACTAATAGCCGTACGTTTCGTACGTTGTTGTTTGGTTGGTGATGGTACATCGAGAAGGGAGGTGCGTGGCGACGAGGACATATTCATGCCATTATCTAGGCCAGCTGTTGGGACGAATGTTGGATCATATTTGGAAAGTTCTTCTTCGAGCTTGCGAATATACGCATCTTTTTCTTTAATAATCGATTCTTTCATGGAGATAACTTCATCTTTTTTACGCAATTGATTTTCATAATCCGTACGTAGTTTATTAGTCGCATTTTCTGCATCTTCAAGTTTTTTGGCGCTATCACGCAGCGCCAGCCGCAAATCATGCATTGATTGGGTCATCGAGAACGGTTAGTTATCGACATGTGCTAAATGGTCAATGACGTCGAGCGAAAATCGATGAAAACAACGCGTTGATTTCAGGTTGTTCGATTAATAAGACCGCGAAATAGTTGTGATGCTACTGCTGTTACTACTACTGCTGTTGTTATTGTCGCCGCGTCGTCTTGCTTCTTCATATCAACACATTGACTTACGTCATCAAGCCAAACGAATAGTGACGAAGAGAAATAAGAGAAACAGATAGAGAAAAAGAAGAAGAGGAGAGACGAAGAGAGGGGAAAAAAAGGAAAAAGGAGTCTTCTATCCTTCAGTCTATGTACAAGACGCGCCATCGACGTCATCGCAACATCATCATCATCATCATACATTAACTAATTTATGTTTCCGCATATTTTTTTCCTCTTTTTTCTCTTATCCTTTCTGTCGTTTATGTAGCCATCGTCGTTTATATCGATGTGTGTTTGTTTGTATTAGATAGATGAAAAATATCCTCATTTTCTTAACTCTTGGTATCCTGTTCGTCGAGAAAAGTTCTTGTCTCGTTTTTTTTCTCCTTCTTTTCTTATCCATCTTTATACGCATACGTATACACATATATATGGACAAAAAATGGAAAGAAAGAAAAGGAACAACAATGATGCGAAAGATATATTTACAAGCCACTGCTGTTGCTGTTGATGCTTGCGGGCAAACAGAGCAAAGATGGTTATGTTTTAACATTCTTTTATCGGTTTCCTTTTTTTGGACATCTTCTCAGTTTAGCTTGACGCCCTTTCAAATAGATGTATATATGTATAGAGTATCCTATCGAATAGAATTTTAAAATCGATCGAGTCCGTTTTTTGATTAATGAATTGTTTTGTCTGATTTCTACTTATGCATTGCAAAAGATGAATGAAAGATTCTAATGATGACAAAGAAAACGGATAGCTTTCCGTATGCGACTAATTGAAGTCGAAACAATATTAAGTAGTTGTACAAGAAAGAAAATCGATAGAGACATTTTGAAGAGGCGGAGGATGCTTCTAATCTGTCAATTGCTTTGACGGGCATATGCACTCGACAATAAGTTCTATGTATGGATATATACATATACAATCATTTGATGACAATGTCTGTCTGCAGTCGTTTTGTTTCTTCTTCTTCGTCTTCTTCTTCACTTTCTCATTGCCAACTTACCAAGTCGATTTCGGCCAAATAGTTAATGTACATTGTTGAGAAGACGAACATGGTGCTGACACACCTTGTCGATGTTTAACATCTTGAAATGCTTGACATTGAGAAAATATCGATTGATATTGGTCTAATTGTGAACGTAATTGAGTGATTTCATTTTCATAATTATTTACAAGTAATTCTAAATCATAAATCCGTTCGTCACGTTGATCAATTTCCTGTTGATGTTGATGCCAAATATTATGAATTCGTCTATGGATTTGCTGAATAATCGAATTCATTAATAAGTCGACTAACAACAAAGAGATCTTGACGACAAACGTTTTTTCCGATCGAAGAGAAACGTAAATAACAAATGTATTTTCAATCTGTTTTCTCTTCATTTGACCTTTTCGTTCGTTCGTTTTGCATTGTTACGACCCCAGACGACAAAACAAAAATCTGTCAAGACAAAGTCTTCATTAATTGTTGAGCTTGAAAATCGCTTCTTTTTTTTTGTTCCACAACTAGCGACAATGATAATTTATTTATCGATTGATAAGACTTATCCGTTAACAAATGTCTTGCTTTTGTTTTCTAATTTATGAGATAATAAACAATTGTCAGTTAGCAAATTTTCACATTAGAGATTATTGTTTCCGATTTGAAAACTTCGCTTCTCGAACACAGAAAAACATCGATTGACAAGACAATTAATCATCGTTAACTAGCCGAAACACGAAAACAACTGATAACTAGTAAATGATTGATTAACTTCAAAAATAGAGATGACGAGAAGAAGAAAACAAAAAAGAATGACAAACGAAATATGTTTATTTTTATCGACAACCACATTCTTCAACTTGCATGCCTTGATGTCGTTTGATAATCAATTCCCGTCGATCGTAATAGAGTAAATCCAATGGACGAAGTCGAACGGGTACACACGACGGTTGATGAATCGAATTTCCACGTTCGTGTAAAAGACTGAGCAACATGGCGTGATTCGTTGGATAGTACGAGCGAGACAATGGATTCGGACAGTCGCCTTGACAAATACCGGCGTTGAACTTTTTCGGTTCGACAACCCATTGACCGAATGAGAGTTGACTGAAATCAACGAAGAAATCGCGTCGAGAACACGGGCCTGTTGTGTCAATCGAGCGTTTCGTTCGTTTTCTCGGCGTAGGAAGAAGAAAAGCGCCTGGCGCACGAGAGTAGATAACCAATGATGCTTGTAAAAGACGAGTTTGTCGACGAATGATTATGATTTGACTTGATGCATTGTGAAAGAGATGATCTGTGAGATCGTACGACTGATATTGACTTCGATCGGTTGAGATTAACAATGGACGAATACGTTGAAATCTTCGATGAGATTTTTTCACGAAAAGAAACAGATTCTTTCGTCGGAATGTCAATCGAAATTCGATTAATTTGATTTCTTCATTGACTGGAATTTTATTGAAATTTACTCGAAATCTTAAATTTGTTCCGTTTAATACTTCGGATTCCAATGGAATCAAACGAATCGTATTGATTGTCTTTAGTTTCTCTTGTGCATAATCATTCAAATCGAGTCCATCGTTTAACGAACCTTTTTCACTGATTCTATTGTACAAATCGATAATCGATTCTGTTTGACTTGAACTATGTTCTCCTGAGATAAGTTTTGCAATGAAAATAAAAGCTAAGAAGAATTTCATGTTGAATGAAAAAGAAACAGAAGATTCTTGTTCGAATTTATATATTGAATCTGTGGACCACCTCGAATAGGAGAGAAAGAGAGAAAAAAATCTAATCGATTGATAAAATTTGAGTAGATAAGATGTTAAACAACGAATCGAGGTGGTCGAACAATTAGAGTTTTAAATGTAACGAACGATGTTTATTCAAAGTTAAAATCATTACAAAAAAAGATATTAGAAATCAGCTAGTGCGCCCATGGGATCCCACGCTTCGAGAACGAATGGTTCTTGTTCGAGAACAGCCAATACATCTTTCGAAAGATATTTTTTATCGACAACAACTTCGTATAAATATTCGTCGAACCATTCGTCAGTCATGATTAAATAGCCTTTATCCGCCTTGTCATCTCCGTGCGAGTTTTCGACGCGATAACGATGGAATTTCAAATGTTTCGGTTGACTTTTCTCGTGATCGGATGTTTCCGTTCGATTGTTTTCATTTGTCGAACATTTTTCAGCATGAACACCCGTAAAAACCATTGCGTGTGTCATTAATGACTCGCCAAATTCTAATCTTGACGCTTTATTTTGACATGGAAATTGCGAATCAAAGAATAATTCTGTATCGAATATTTTCAAGTCAAGAATGCCGTATTTCGCATGGATATGTTTGCCAAAATCAACGCCGAACCAAACAGCCTGAAAACGAACAAAAAAATTTTAAAAAGCTTTGTTGTTTAATGAGAAATAAGTACTTCATCAGCTGAAATCGAGTCGTAAACAGCTTGTTTAAGAACGACAATTGGTTGGTTATTGTAGAGAGTTTTCTGTCCACCGACAATATTGCCAAGATAGGCAACTGTATACAATCGACCATAGGGATGTGAAATACGAGGATCATGAACCAGACAAACCTATTCAAAGAATTTAGTTTAAATTTATTTCATTCTCTTAATACTTTATTATTAATATCATAAACTGGTTTGACAATTTGTTGATAGAAATCCATCGGAGTTATTGGTCCGATCTTTTGGTATTGCTTCGAAGTATCGTAATATTCGTATGTAAATTGTTCGGGTGGAGAACCTAAACATGTTGTTACTATTCGATGAATCTAGATTTTAAAAAAAATTAATGTGGTTCTTTCAATAATTCGATTCGATTCGAACTTCTTTCATCATTTGTTTTTCTCGTTCGAATAGATCTCGTTCATTCCAATTGCCTTCATCGATAGTTTCGAAAATTTCTTGAGCAAACGCACGTAACTAAATCAAACTTGAAATATTCGTTTGAATATCACGATTGAATTACTTTAGCACGAAGTAACTTGTTCATTTGAAGTGCCGCTTCCGATGACGAACTTTCCGGAAATGCATTTTTCGGAACGACACCATATTTATTAACTAGATTGACTAGCATGTCCCATTGACCTATTTTGATCAAGAAAAAGAAATCAATCGATATTTTTGCTCACAAATACACAAACCTCCGTCGATGAGCAAGTGATTTAGAAGATATTGCACAAGTCGGCCATGGATTGGCTCTTTTTTCTTAGCTAAATCGATTATTGAAATAAGAAAATAATGACAACGTTCGATCTATTTGAGAAGAAAACTGTTTTGTTTTGTTTTGTTTTCATCAATAACAAACTTTATCGTAATAGAATAAATAGTTTTGACTCAATTCTAAATCGGACACTTTCAATGATTTCATTAATTGTATTCGCATCACATTCAAACAAGCAAATATCCAACAACGACCTGATGCTTTTTGATTTGTCACTGGTCGACCTTCGACAGAGATCTGAACGAAATATTCATTCAATCAATCAAATCAACGAATCAATATTCATCATACTTTTGTATTAAATACATGTGTCGATGTAAATCTCGTTTGTCGATCGACTAGAACATCTCCTAATGTTTGATTACAACAAGCCGATTGAGCGATGATATTATTTTTATCATTTCGATAATTTCGTTGGAATTCATCCAATTGCTCGATAGTTAGAGCAACTAAAAAAACGAATATATTTACTCAAAAATTTTCACTATTATATCGTACCTTCGGCTTTTTCTTCGGTCATCACGCTCCCTTTTTTTCTAAAGCTAAAAAGGAAAAAACTGAGTTGTTTGTCTGTCTATTATTATTTTTTTTCTATTCGTAGGCTTGTAAGCGAATGAGAAAAACGTTCGTAGCGCTAACATCTATCGATTTGTTCGTCGATTGCACGTATCAGATTTGACATATTGAGAAGTTGATTATGGAAAGAAATGTTTGCAGTACATTCATTCATCAACTCGACGATGACTTTTTTTCTTCTTCTTCAATAAACTTTTTTTTTCTTTCATTCTTTCGTTTCGAGCGAAATAAGACGAATTTTACAATTGTATAGACAAAAAAAAACGAGAAAGAAACTTCAGAGAGGTCATCAATCGAGGAGTTGTGTATGCGTTTGTTGTTTTTTTATTGGAATTTTATGTCTCTGGTTTAGTTATTGTAGCTCTTTTTTTTTCCTATTGACCTTTAAGTCTATCTCATTTTTTTCTCTCTTTTGTCCAGTCATTCTGCAGTCTCGAAAAACGAAACACACGTCGAGCGTTTCAAATTTCGTCTCTACTCAGACAGACAGAACGAAAACGATGAACAATATAACATACGAACATACGTATATAAAGAGAATTGGGTGGAGAATAGAAGAGAGAGAGAGATGGAGAAAAAAAGAACACGACGTGCATATTCTAGAGGTTCATCGTTTACTTTCGTCTGACCATTAGTATTACTACTTGAACAACTACTGCGTACACCGATCTAATCGGACAGAATATTCATATTATTCGTTTGTTCGATGTCTCGTTTCATTCTTTATCGCGTTTTTTTTAATTTGATGATATATTGTCCTTGTTAGACAGTCTGTCAGTTGATAAATCGGGGCATATGTCTGTTACTTTCGTTTTTCTTCGCCTTCTTCTTCTTCGCTTAGGAGTAATAACAAAGCTGGAAACAACAACTATTATTATTATTTGTGATATTATTTTGTTCTGTCATCGTCGTTGATCAAAACTCGGCTTTCTTCTTTACGTAAATAAGTACATAGATATATTACTCGTCGTCGTTTTTTTTTCTACATTCATCGAACTCAAAGAAAGAAAAGAAACTATGTCAACGAATCCGGGCACATGCATATGTAAAATGTATGTTTAACGAACATGCTATTTGGTAGATTTAATTTGTGTTTCGTAAATAGACAATTTTAGTTTTGATACGAATCAGCTGCTTATGTGTCAAGAAAAAAAAAGAGGAGAGAGAGAGAAGGAGCCTTTCGACTACATATATTTAATAATGAACCTTGCAGGACGAGGTTCGTCAAAATTGATTGATGACAATCGTCGTAGGCAAGCAAGATAGAACCACTACTGTATGTTCTCTATCCAATACACATATACATACACACACACCGCCAGAGCTCGGTTACGTAAACAGTATCGACGCTCGAAAAAAAAGAACGTTCAGTGTGTATGGATGGGGCAAGATTGATCGGGAGTGACGACGACCTTTTTCTTCTCCTTTTTTTCCTCTCCTCTTTCCTCGTTTTTTTTCTTCTTCTGTCGTATGTCCAAGCAAGAATTTCTTTGATTATGTTCAGTTTAAAAGCTCATTTGAATGTTGTTTTGTAGATCTTTCTGTATATATGTTGTCGATTCTAAATAAGAATTATTCGAATCAGTATGCACGGTAACATTGAACATGTCCGAAGCAGATCTTCTTCAACCAGGGAACATCGTTCGAGAACGATGGAAAGTTGTAAGTTGCTAAAAACAAGATTCGTACAGAGTTGAATGATTTTGAATTCTTAGAATACAAAAATTGGTGGCGGTGGCTTTGGTCAGATCTATGAAGCCCTTGATCTTGTTACCAAAGAGAATGTTGCACTTAAACTCGAATCAGCTAAGCAAGCTAAACAAGTTCTTAAAATGGAAGTTACCGTTCTGCGACGTCTTCAAGGCAAAGATCATGTATGCAAATTTCTCGGCGGCGGAACCAATGAATTATATAACTATGTTGTCATGACTTTACAAGGCAAAAATCTTGCCGAATTACGTCGTAGTCAATCACGACAATGTTTTAGCTTGTCAACATCATTACGAATAAGTTTACAGATTCTTCAAGCTATCGAATCGATACATGTCATCGGATTTCTACATCGAGATGTCAAACCGTCGAATTTTTCCATGGGACGATTGCCGACAACTTGCCGAAAGGTTTACATGTTAGATTTTGGCCTAGCAAGAAAATATACGAATGCTGAAGGCGGAGTGCGAGCTGCTCGTCCACAGGCTGGCTTCCGAGGAACTGTTCGATATGCATCGATCAATGCACATAAAAATAAAGTTTGAATAGATTTTCTCTTCATGTTCGATTGAATATTTTTCTGCATTCAGGAAATGGGTCGACACGATGATTTATGGAGTTTATTTTATATGCTAATTGAGTTTGTTACAGGACAGTTACCATGGAGAAGAATCAAAGATAAAGAACAAGTCGGACAAATGAAAGAAAAATATGATCATACGAATTTTTTGAAAAGTCTTCCATCGGAATTTAAGGTTAATAAATAAAACAATATTTGTCTTTCTTTTTTTTCGTAATGTTGTTCTTTGTTCGTTTTACAGCAATTCCTTGAACATATACAAGAACTTCGTTATGAAGAAAAGCCCGATTATGATTTATTACAAAATGTCTTTCGAACGTCGATTGCTCGACGTGGATATAAAGAATCGGATCTATTCGATTGGGAAAAAGAAAGCAATAGTCTTGAAGACGAAATTATCATTACTAATCCGGCTATTCAACAGCAACAACAACAACAACAACCACAAACTCAAACACAACAGCCTGTCTTGAGTAGTATCAACAATAAACTCTCCGCGTACGTTTTTCTTTTCTTTTCTTTTTGCTCAATTAATCGATTCGTTTTGTTTTTGTAGAGAAATGACAAAAGCTGTGATGACTAATCAACCAGGTGGCACGAGTGCAGCATTGAATGCACGTCAGCAAGCAACCGAAGCTGATACATTAGACGAACGTTGGAAATCAACAAATGGTACCAATGGTCGACAAAGTGGAGTTACTTCGGATCAATCCCCGTTTTCACCACGTCGTAACATTCCAAAAAGTCTCGATCGAAATTCTCGTCGAGGCTACGCTTCATCACCCGTTACTCCAGCTCCTACAACTCCTCAACAAACAAACAATACAACCGACAAAGATCTTTCACTGTCGAAAAAACAAACCACGTCCCAACAACGAACACCACTCACAGCAACGCCTATCGATCAAAATAACAATAATAATAATACTAAAGATGCTTGGAAATCAGCTGCTGGTACAACAACAACATCAATCAACGAGCTGTCACAACGTTTAAGACGTCCAACGCCGACGAACGTAGCAAATACGACAACATCGAAATCGACACCGATCGAACAGATCGTATCAACGACGAAATTCCCCAGTGGAAAATCGACTGGCAAAGAAGATTCGCCAGCTAGCGTTTCCTATTCGGATTCTGGTAAACCTCGAACCGGTACTGCTCTATCGACATTGAATCGTTCGCATCAGCTCAAAAGTTCCGAACGTTTGGCTGATTCTCAACCGAATGGTTCATCGAACCTACTCAACGCCGATGAAACACCATCGCCAGGCACAAATCCTAATACGAATATTATCTATACATCTGCAAGTACGACTGAACACGGCAAACCGCCTAAAACTCCGCGTGCAAATCGAACAACCAACAGTCGTAGTGATGCAATTGCTCCGGCACGACCTTCAACAAACACAACACGTGGTGGCGATAGCGAAGCTGTATCAATACCAGCGGCGACCTATGCCATGAAAGCAGGTCCGCAAACCGTCATGTCTCAATGGATGATTTCGTTAGATGATAATCTCGATGATGATGAAGGCAGTGATAATCAACACAGTGCTAAATGGGAAGATGCTCAAGAGAAATTGCAAAGGTTAGTTAGTTATTCTCGAACGAATAATTATGTCTTTCTCGATTTAGTACCGCACATGAACCATCACTCTATCATGCAGCTCAGGGTCCGCCAACTTCTTTCTTGCCAGCAGAAAATATTCCATCTTCATCATCACCACCACCACCACCACCTGTGAATACTAATCCTCTTTCTCCTCCGTCCGCAATGAACAGTCAACTACTATCCCCAACAACTCAAGAAAATACTAGACAACAGCCCTCAACAACAGCAGCAACAACAAATTCTCTTGCCTATGCAACGATGTTGAACAGTAATGGTTCGAATTTAACTTCAAATAATGTATTAACAACAACAACTACGAGCATTGTCAATGGTGGACGACAACAACAGTATCATCGACCTTTATTACGAGGTATCGAAGAGAACAATTCGAATAATTACGATGGAAAAGAAAACAAACAACAAACACCCTCTGACACACTTCCATTCGATAACTATCGAGCAACAAATACGTCACTCACTCGTCCAATATCAAGTGATAATTCCAATAACTATTATCTTCGTCAACAACAACGAGACAAATATTCGAATCGAAATAATAATAATCATTCTTATGCCGGTGCTAATCGTTTATCAGATGATGAATATGATCGAGATGATAATAATCATCGAAATGGTCATCAAATTGACGAAGATAATGAACGTGAAGCTGATGATGAAGATGAAGATGAATATCAAAGACAAATTCATCCGCGAACGATTCCATCGTCATCGTTTGTCGATACATCAATTCGAACGAATCCGAATTCATCATCGATTTTAATGATGATGAAAGGCAATGGAAATCTTGCGCAAACTATTCGAAATGATAAACCATCGTACGAACATCGAACTGTTGTTGTTTCGTCGTCAGTTCGACCGACATCTTCAGGTTCGTCGAGTTCATCATCTTCTCTGCCTGTTGACGAACAACAACAACAACAGCAACAGCAGCAACAACAATCGTCACAACAAACGCAACAACAACATCATATTCGACCTCGTGGATATAATTTCGTTCCAGCACCATTTAATGGTTCACGATTAATCGCCAAATCAACTGAACAGTTAAATCGTTCATTTGCCAATGACAGTCTCGTGAAATACTGTACGCCACCATCGACACCTCCGTCATCATCATCGTTATTTCCTAATTCGAATAAGACCAATTCACCGACATCGATTCTCAAGCAAAATTATCTTCAAAAATACACGCATAATTCGAGTAAAACTTTCGTTTTTCGATCATTGATTTTTCAATATTTCTATTGAATTATTTAGCTGTTAATGAAGATGATGATCGTATTAATGATCCTCAAGAAGATGCTCAACGATTTTCAAATGGAAATCGTTTGTCATCGAATTCAACCTATGAGAGTCATCGGGGCGATGATTTTTTCAAGAAATTAATGTTCTACGAAAAAAATTCCTCGCTTTCAAACAACGGCAACAACAATAGTAGTAATAATAATAATAACAACAACAACAACAACAACAATAGTTATTATGGATTGAATAATTCGTCTCGTCGTGCATCGACATCGAATTCATCGACAACAACCAAAACTCTCAACAATCTCATGAATCGTCAAAATCAACAGTTAGCATCTCGACCCAATCTCGCTTCCATGTCATCGAATAATTCCAATCTCATCGATCGAATGCAACGAAGTAAATCTTATAAAGATTTATTCGAACCTCAAACATCATCCACAACAACGACAAATAACAACAACAACAATCATCATCAAATCTATTACCAATCAAATAATAATAATCGATCGAATCAAAATCTTCATCCGTCCTCGATCAATACCAATGCAAACAACAATAACAACAACAATAATAATAATAATAATTTGTATCCATACTATTCATCGTCATTTTACAATGGACCGAATCTAAACAATTCGAATTCAATCGTCGGAAGTATGCTGGGCAGTTCGACAAGCAATGGAAATCTCGATCAACATAATCACTTAACTGGTTTGACTGATTTTCAAAGACGACAACAAATCATAGCACATTCATCGTCAACAAATAATCTTATCGATGATGTATCTAGTTCATCAACCGTTAGTCATTTACCAAAGCCACCGCCTGGCATACCCAGTCAAAATGCAAGGCAAGACGAATTTTTGTGTTCAAATTTGAAATGAACAATTTTCGTGTTTTTGTTTTTCAGGCGTCGTCGTTTCAGAGTGGATAATTTCAACAGTCGACAAAAAGACAATAATAGTCGTGAAGGTTCACTCGAACGTTCGCCGATGAATTGATCAACATGTCTTTCCCATATCTCAGTTCAATTCTATCAATCGCATTTTTTTTTGTTCTGTTTTCTTTTTCTCTTGTTCGTCGAAATTCGAGCTTGTTTACGAATTAAATCTATCTCTTTCTCTCTCTCTCTCTCTCTCGTTTTCTCATTTTCTGCTAATTCTATTTATTTATATAGAAAACTGATCGATCATCAATCACGGAGTTGATATTTCGTTTGCGTCTGTTCCTTTTTTTCTTTTTCTAAATTCTTCTTATTATTTTGTGCTTAAAGAGGAAAACCAACTCTGTCGAAATCCATCATTTATTCTTTATTTATAATAATTTGTACATATATATATCAATTGGCAAACTGATGAAAATCATCCTATTTTGGTTCTTATTCAAAATTGTTTCCTCTAGGATTGATTTTCTTTTCTCGTGTGTTTATAGTCGTTTACGTTTCCTCATAATCGATCTCGTTCGTTTTTTCTCTCTCTTTCGTTCAACCATTTTGCCATGTTAGATAAAGCAACTATCTTCTTCTTTTCTTCTTGCTCCTCAGTTTGTTAAAACATTCAAATCCAAAATATGTGTGTGAACAAAAAAAAGCAGAAAATAATATCAATATGCTTCAATCGATTAAAACGGATATGTGTACAGTCTTTTAGATATGGTCTTTCGAATTGTTCGACAGCTAAATGATAATCTACGTCGACGAGTTCGACGTGCTTTTCTAGCCGAACCCGATAAAACTCCGCAACGTATTGCCACAGTCATGGCATCGATTCTATTGATATCGATTGTTATTACGTATAATGTTCTATACGAACGAGAAAAGGCTAAAGGTCGAGAACGATTGCTTTTGATTTTATGTCACAGTTGATTCTTGTATGTTTAGCCGGTACAAAACCGCCGACATTGACTGAATTGTATCAACAACGAAACGAGAAAAAGAAACTCGAGCATTTAGAATTACAACGAAATATAATCCAAGCACGAAATCAAACTAAAGAAAAGCCAGTGCAAGATTTGTAATCGTTTTCTTTGTTGTTTTCAATAAAAAAAAACAGACTCTATAGGTTACAGAATAATGACATGTCAGTATTTACACTTGGTCGTCTCTCTCGTCATCGATAGAATTCTTTCAAGTTTTATTCGTCAATAGTAACGACCGGCAAGGTTGAATTTTTTTCTTTTTCTTTCAGAACAGGAGAAAAATTTGACGAGAAGAGTCTGTTGAAATCGAGAGAGTGCACACGAGAAGCATCAGAAAAAAAAGAAGAGAGGAAAGGAACGATTTTCTTTCTACTGCGAGCATTTCTTATTATGGCCAAACTTACAGCAAGTCAAGAGCGTGAATTAAAAGATGCGTTTGATCTCTTTGATAGCGGTAGGTTTTCTTTTAATAAAACGCACAGCTATCTGTGGCGTATTTTAGATCACTCAGGTAAAATTTCACGAGCTGAATTGAAACGAGTTCTTAAAGCATTGAATATCAAATCAAGTGACAGTGATTTGCAACAATTAATGACGCTCATGGATCGTGATAATAGTGGTGATATTGACTTCAATGAATTCAAACATGTTATGGCGGAATCATTTTTTAAAAAGTATTCACGACAAGAATTATATGCCGCTTTTAAAAAATTCGATGCCGATAACAATGGCTATATAACAACGAAAGAATTAAGTGATATTCTATCACGAATGGGCAGACAATTAGATCGAAATGAAGTTAATGCAATTATTCGAACGTTGGATACGAGCGGTGATGGTAGATTGTCATTCGACGAATTCTGTAAATTATTTGATTAACAAATCCACTCCCATACACACGCACACATTCAAGAGACTTCTGTTTATGTTGTCATTGTCGACTGTGAAAAGAAAACGAAATAACAGTTTACTGAAATTCGATTTCGATGTTTTCATTCTTTTTTTATTGGATCAAATAGATTTCTTTTCTTCATTTATCAATCACAATGTGATTTTTTATTGATTGTTTCTCAATTTCGATGAGCTAGATCTCATACTTTGAATCCATGGCAAATAATAACTAACACGAGCGTAAACGCCCGGACGATAGAATTTCGCACATTCATCACCGTAACTAACGACACCACTGAGAACCCATTGATTGTTAACGAGATCCATCAATGGGCCACCGGAATCGCCTTGACACGAATCTTTACTGTAGTCATTCGTGCCGGCACAGATTTGTCTTCGGGGATTGAAAACACCGTAGACATACGAGCAAATATTCGGATTCATGATTTGAATACGTGCTTGTTGAAGTGTATCCGATGGATCACCTTCGAACGCGTCGGTTCCCCAGCCAGCTGAGAAAAGAAAATAGTTTTGTTTTGTTTCGAAAACGACGACTTACCAATAATAACGTCTTCTTGAACATCAGGATCGGAAGTAGGCAAACAAATATGATTGACATAACTGTTCAATGTCACCGGTGAAGCTAAACGCATGATGGCAATGTCGTTTTCGTTGGTCATATCATTGTATTCAGGATGATTTTGAATGGCGAGAACGGCTTTACGTTGAGCACGATTTGGATTTGGTCGACTTTGTGAATGAAGACCAGCTACAACTGTAAGACCTTGATTAAGAATTGATTTGTCCTGTAAACAATGAGCAGCTGTGATCACATGACGATCATCCTCGAAGACAAAGCGAAAGAAAGAAAACTCAAAAACACGATTAACAACAATTTACAATTAAAGTTCCACCGCAGAAATGATTTCCATTGTATTGAAGTGAGACAACCCATGGCCAAGAATAGCTAACAGCTTCTTTTCCACCGACAATTCTCGATAGAATTGGAGTGGCTGCTTGCCGACCACAGCCCGTTGGTATCGATGTCAATTCCGGTTCTTCTTTCGGTTTATATACACAACAAAATCTCACAATGACTTGATTCATATAACTTCGCATTTCATAACCAAGATCACTGTTACATACAGACTGATCGGCAATTGTTGCTGGAGCATTGACTGATATCCATGATGTGCAAATCTTCATATTCTCGACATGATTTAATGATATGCCTTGAATGATCGTCGTTAAAGACAAGAGCACAATACTAGCTGCTGAAAATGATAAGAACATATCTCGATGTTATTCGAACACAAATGAATATTGAAAAAAAGCAGAAAAATAAAGTTTCTTTTTATCCTTGATATCAATTTACTCTCATTTTTTTTCTTCTTCTCTATTCGACTAAAAAACTTGTCCTATTTTTCGTCATAAATGACTAGCAAAAAAACGAAATAAGCTTCGCGAAATTGATATTTTCTTTCAATCAAATCGATTAACGTAATTGAAAATCAGGATTATTCACAATGAAATATAATATTCATCGGGTTGTTGTTGACTAGTGACATCTATATATTTTCTTTTCGAAAATAATCGAATGAAATCTATCGAAATTAATCGAAATTAAAAAAAATCTATAATTTTTCCCGATATTTTTCTCCTAAATTTCTAATTTATAAACATCACAAATAAGGCATCATGCTTATCCAATGAATGATTCGAATTTTATACAATTTGTTGAAAAGACTACATCCATATTATTTGTGAAATTGTTCTTCTCAACGAAAGATTCACATTGCTTTGCCGATGATATCGAAAACGTTTCTTTTTTTTGTTGTTTCTCTTTGACAGAACATTTTGCTTTTAGATTAAAAAAACGATCTTTGTTTTTGTTAATCATGCCCGCTAAAAAATCCAATCCACCAGCAACAACAACAACAACAACAACAGCAAAAACATCCGCTGTTGCAACTGGTGCCGTTGTAAAAACAGATAAAAGCAAAAATGTTATGCGAGATTTACGTATCCGTAAATTATGTTTGAATATTTGCGTTGGTGAATCCGGCGATCGTTTGACACGTGCATCGAAAGTCCTCGAACAATTAACCGGTCAAACGCCAGTCTTTTCCAAAGCTCGATACACCGTTCGATCATTCGGCATTCGTCGTAATGAAAAAATCGGCGTTTTCTGCACTGTCCGTGGCGAAAAAGCCAAAGAAATCTTAGAAAAAGGCTTGAAAGTCCTCGAATACGAATTGCACAAAGCCAATTTCAGCGAAATGGGTAACTTCGGCTTCGGTATTCAAGAACATATCGATTTAGGCATTAAATACGATCCATCGATCGGTATCTACGGTATGGATTTCTATGTTGTTCTTGGTCGAGCTGGTTTCGATATTGGCAAACGAAAACACAAAAAAGCCTCGATGGGTGCATCACATAAAATCAGTAAAGATGAAGCTATCAAATGGTTTCAACAACAATACGATGGTGTCATCTTGCCTGGTAGGATTTCGTTGATTGTTGAGTTCGAACATGTGACTTGAGTTTTTGATGATTTTAGGCGGTAAACCGAAGAAATCAAGTGGCGGTCATCACAAACGTGGCAAAAAGAAATAAATCATCAATTGATTTTTGTTTTTTAATACTTGATTATCGATGTGAACAGTTCGGAAATCTATGTCGATAAAACAGAAATAAAGAGAAACTAAGAAAAAACATCCGACACATAACAAGAAGAAGAACAATTCTTTTCTTTCTTTTTTAAGATCTATTTTGAAGGGAAAAAAAACGAGAGCAGATTTCAGGTAGAAATCGAAATAATCTAGATGTTGGTTTGCCTATTCATGTGTTTGTATGAGATCTAGGAGTATTCATTTGCTTGTTTTACCTGCACGTTTAATTGTTGTTGCTTTTCACTGACTGAATGTTGTATTTGAATTTGCCAAATGCAAAAGAATAATTGAATTACAGACTAGCACGCCCGTGTGGCTCAGTGGCTAGAGCACTGGTCTAGTAAACCAGGGGTCGACAGTTCAATTCTGTCCTCGGGCAAAGACGTAATAATTTTTTTTTTCGTCGTTGTTTCTTCGCGTCTTATCAGTCATCATTGTTGTCACTCGGTTTCGACGTGAAAAACGACATAAAACTGTGCCTTTGAACTTGAGATTCAAATTCGTGTTGCTTGTTGATCTGATGCGCAGCATATGTGTTCTGTTTTTTTCTTTCTTTCTTGGCATCATTTGCATTGCTCGAATATATCATTTTAGATTGAGAATGTCGGCTGTATCGTTACGAGATTTTGTCAATCAAATCGCAATCTGCTCGGAAAAGGCGGCATGTATCGCTCGACACATTCGATTTATGCACAGTGATTTCGATAAAGTCATTCAAGAAAAACAACGTAAGTCGATTCTTTTTTTTTGACATCGTGTTATTTTACTTTGTCTTTTTTTAGTCGATGAAAATCATCAACATTTAGATGCTGATTACAAGACATTAGCGTAAAATAAAACAAAAAGAACGATTGTTTTTCGAAATACGAGTGCTGATTTTTAGAGATGTTATTATTCAAGAAGTGATCAAACGAGATCTACGAGCATGTGTAGGAAATTGACTCTGAATTGAAGCGAAATTTGTCATTTTTGATTTAGTTTCCGATGTTGGACAATCGAATTTACGGCGAAGAAGATGGCTCATTAGTATTACCATCGACAAACGAGAAGATTTCCGTCGATGTCACTGGTTCACGGGCCGATATTCTCTCTCTATTGAGTAATTTGATGATTGAGAAGAATTCTGTTTATTATTATTTTTTGTTGTTAGAAAAATTATTCGATAGAAAATCGAACGAATCTATTGAAATTCTCGTCGATATTCTTTGTTCGAAGCCGAATTTAAATCTTCCAAATAATTCTCTAGCAAAAATTCCAGAAGATCGTTCGATCGATCTGACAAAACTCGGCATTTGGATCGATCCAATCGATGGTACACAACAGTACATCAACGGAACTGATGGCATCATCGATGAACAAACAGGAATCACTCTCGATGGTCTTCCAACCGCGTTGGTTTTAATCGGATGTTTCGACATCGAAACCGGACGTCCACTTATCGGAGTAATCAACCGAGTTTTCCACGAGAAAATCAATCAATCGAAGTGATTTTAAAAAAAACAACTTTCGAATTAAGATTCTACATTTATGTTTTCAGTTGGCAAGGCAGAATCTATTGGGGCACAGCGTATTCAAATGAGAACTTCAATAATTTATCTGAAATGTATTGTAAAGAAAACGATTGTTCACGACGTGTTTTGCTTCACGGAAGTGTCGATGTCAAAACATTTACTAATCTTTTGAATGATTGGCATAAACTCGAAGTTTCGGCGTGTGGTAATAAATTGTTATCAATCGCATTGAAACAAGCGAATATTTATTTGGTAACGAAATCTGCTGCTTACAATTGGGATTTATGTGCAGCTCACGCGATTATCCGTTCGATTGGCGGTCGAATCGTTGATTTACCTCGATTGAAAGCCTTTTTCGATCAACATCGATCATTGGCAAACATCGATTTATCTCAATTCGAAATCATTTACAACGATAAACTCGGCAATTTACACTTCCAACCAAAAGATTATGCTTGTTCGCCATTTATCGCCTATTTCAATCGTTCAGATCTCGTTGATATACTCGAATATTTTTTGATTAATAATATTCTAATTGAGTAGAAAATTTATTTTAAATAAAAGAATCTCGAACAGGAAGAAATTGGGCATAGAAAAAAAAAACTTAACGTATTTTTACAAAAAGGAAAGAACTAATAAGAACGTTTAAGCAGCCAAACGTTTTTCTAAAGAATTGAGTTCCGATTGAATTTCATTGGGAAGATTTTCGTTGACATATTCGTTGAAATAAGTTTTTATCGCGTTACATTCATTCAGCCAGAATTGTTTGTCGACTTCTAATAAATCTGGATGAACATCACCAATGATGCCATTTGATTTACTTTGATCGGGAACTAAGCCGATTGGCGTTTGACGAGCTGCAGCTTGTTCATCTGCGTTCGTTGTCAAACGTCGAAAGATCCAATCGATGACACGGATATTGTCGCCGAAGCCCGGCCAAAGAAATGCATTTGTTTGTTTACTTTTGAGAAACCAATTGACATGAAAGATTTTCGGCAATTTCAAATCGGATCGTTTGCTAAACGAGAGCCAATGAGAAAGATATTTGCCGAAATTGTAGCCGAAGAATGGCCGCATGGCGAATGGATCGTGCATGATTTGTTTGCCCTTGAATTCGGCTGCGGCTGTGGCTTCGGATCGCATCGATGCACCGATAAAAACACCGTGTTGCCAGTTGAACGATTCGTAGACGAGAGGAACGCCGACGGGTCGACGACCGCCGAAGATGATGGCTTCAACTGGAACACCTTGAGAACTGTTCCATTCGGAATCGAGAATTGAGCATTGTTTGATTGAAGTACAGAAACTAAAGATGAATCGTCGAATTTTATTGGACTTTTTTTCTCTTAGAGTCAACTTACCGACTGTTTGGATGAGCAGCTGGTTCACCGAGATCAATTGACCATCGTTTATTTTTCCATGAACGAACTGATGTTTCATGTAAACCATCGATTTCTTCGCCGATACCTTCCCAATAAACTTCACCGTCGCTTGTCTCAGCGACATTTGTGAAAATTGTATTTTCATGAACCATATCTAAACTCGAAATGAATAAATGATTCATTTTTTTCAGTGATGTTTACCTAAGGCAATCGGATTTGTTGATTTGCTTGTGCCAGGTGCGACACCAAAAAATCCAAATTCAGGATTAATAGCACGGAGACGACCTTCATCATCGAAATGCATCCAAGCAATATCATCACCTAAACGTTTCATTTTTCTTCAGCCAACAAAATCGGTTCTATGCTTACCAACACATTCGACTTTGTAACCAGGAAGTCCTTTAGGACGGAGCATAGATAAATTCGTTTTTCCACAAGCACTAAACAAAAATCCATTCATAATAAGAAATTCTTCGAAAAAGATTGTTTTCTTTTCCGTACCTTGGAAAAGCAGCAACAAAATATTTTTTAACACCTTCTGGATTTGTAATTCCCATAATCTGAATTCGCAAATAGAAAAAAAAAACATTTCTTGTCAAAGAATCAAATCTTTCTCTTACGAGCATATGTTCAGCTAACCATCCTTCTCGTCTAGCAAGAGTACTTCCAATTCGCAATGCTAAACATTTCTTTCCACACAATGAATTTCCTCCATAGCCACTGCCGAAACTAATGATTTCATTTCGTTCGGGAAAATGTGTGACTAATGTTTGTTCAGGATTGCAAGGCCATATGGGATTAACATTTTTGTCTGTTGGCAAAGGCACGCCAACCGAATGAAGACATTTAACAACTGTCGATCCATCGTTTTCTTTCAATTCTTTGAATACTTGCAAGCCCATTCGCGTCATAATACGCATTGATGCAACGACATACGGTGAATCGGTGATTTCAACAGCAACTTTCGAATACGGACTTGAATATGGGCCCATCATGTACGGAATAACATAGAGTGTTCGACCACGCATGCAACCAGAGAAACGTTTCTCGAGAATTTCTAACATTTCATCTGTATCCAACCAGTTGCCCAATGGTGTTTGTTTGAGGTTAGCTGGTATATTTGGATCTGTGACTTTGGGAAAGCCAGATCGTGGTGTTGAAATGATGTCATTCATGTTTTTAGTGCAGATAACTGTTCGTGATTCGACACGAGCAACATCTCGTGGATCTGTTGAAGCGATATAACTGAAAGACAAAAATCGATTCGATTGAAAAAAGAGAGTTGTTCGTACCAATTTTTATATTTTTTCAATTTTCGAATGACGCCAGCTTGTTCCATAGCGTCGAGTAATTGTTGATTTTCTTCGTCACTTCCGTTACAAACATGGAAATTGGTTGGTTGACAAAGTTTGATTTTTTCTTCGACATATTCGCGAATTTTCAATGGTAAACCATCGAGACAATTGTTTGCATTAGCAAAACTTTCCATTGTTGTTGCTGTTTTTTTTTCTAATCGAAGAAAAAATATATAATCATAAGATTTTATTCGAATATTTCGAGTTGAAAAAGAAAAAAAAAGTAATTACGTTCGTTCTTACCTGACTATGTAAAAATGTATTTATGAGTAAACGTACAATTATTCCGGATATATATATAGATCTCTCGCCGAGAAGAGAGAGGAAGAAAAAGGGGAGAGGCTGCTTGTTTTTCTGTCTTTGAGTACATTTTGAGGGGAAATATATCGAACTTTCTATGATTTGTTTACAGACTTGTTTATCTCGCATATGAGTGGGTACCATCGAGGGTTACTAAATCTGTCAACTGATAATCGTTAATAAAAACCCCTATTTACAGTAATTGTTTATAACCGACTTCAAAAAATTTGAATTAAGATAATTTTCGACAGAGGGATAAACAAAAAAAATCAATAGAACACGATTTCAACAGCTGTGATTATATTACTGGCTATTATATTCTTATTTTTGCGTTGGTGAATTACAATCACGTTTTCCCATTAGTTCTCAACGAATAAACAATAGTACAGAACGACAAAAATGATTGTCGGGGTTAAAGTACTCGTATAATCGTCTCACCAACACACACACATCCCAATGTTTATTTCGTACTTCTTTTTATCAGTACTTCGACCTCTTAAATTGTTGAAGTCTATTTATAAATCAACTCATGACCTATCGTACTTTAGGACATAATATCATACAGTAACAGGATGCAGAAAAAAAAACAAGAAAATACATGCCCACATATGGTACTACAGATAATCTTTACCACTGTTTTCTTTATTATTGTAAATACAGTATCACAACATCGAACGAGAAAGAAGAAGGTACAAAGTGCATATACAATTTCGTCGAACAGAAAAAGAAAAGAGAAAAGGCAAGACGGCTAATTAGAAACGATAAAGAAGGCCTTGTTTATTGCATCGGAAAAACATCGCAACATTAACTATCCACCGAATATTCGAAATTGCAAGAACAAGTTCTTTTCTTCTCTCAGCCAGTCCACTATTAAACTTACCAGAATGTTGAATTGTAAAAATACTTTTCCAAAGTGATTCGGTTGACGATTTTCTTTACGCGAGGGTGTATATATAGTCATGGAGAAAATCGAACCACAACCAATACACACACGCATATATGACAAAGAAAGAAAGAGAACAGCCTCGAAAGAACGAGACAAACTCGGATACACTACAAGAAAGTAAAGTCCACGAGGAATGTCGCAGATGGGCATGAGTCATGAAGTTCGACGTAAAAAGACAGACGTTTTCTTTTTCTACAAATAAAAAATAATTGATTTTTTGATTTAATTATGCTTATGCTATTAAAAAGAAAACTCAGATTTCATAAACAGTTTATACTAAACGATGTTTAAATCCGTCGCATTTGACTTCTAAAAATATACAATCAGTCGTCATAGTAGATTAACAAATATACAGAATTCATTGTTTTTATTTGCATTGGAATTAAACGTGCGTGAATAATATTGATCACCCAGATAAAATAAAGAATGCTTCATACTCGTCCTGACAAAAAAAGAATCGATTACATCATTTTGATTAACCGACAACGAATTTAATGTGTAGGTGAACTGGATCAATTGACATATAAATATTTGTCGAGGTTTTTTTACACTTGACAAGAAAAAAAAACTTACTCCGATAAAATAACCGTACGTCGCTTTCCTTTTAGTCAATATGAATTCGTCTGTGTTGTGTATGCTCTTTTTTCTGCCAACGATAATGCCTCGACCTACAACACAAAAAATTCTCTTTAATAACCATCTATGGGAAGTACCAGATGAACCTGGGTGGGACGCAGTCATTCAAGATGCGGAACCAGTTCGACATTTGCTGAATCAATGTCAATCGACTTATGAATGCCGTCGTGCAATAAACAAATTCCTCGAAGTTTTCTCTCAACATTCCGTATCACGAACTTACCTCGAATCGAATTTAAAGTCAAATCCAAAGCTTCTTCATGCAATTTTTAAATGGGGATAAAAATGATATCTTTTGCATGAATTGATTTTTATTTGAAGAGATAAAAAATAAAGAAAATAGAAAGAGAAAATAGTCAATTTTCAAGATTGTTTATGTAGGAGGTAAGAAAACATTTTGTGCATATTGATTAGGTATATTTCCTGGCGGATCGAAAACAACGCAACCATACCACCAATTGCCATCTTCTGATCTTGCACGACCAATGCCGATTTCTTGTGACGCACGCCAGACTAATTGTGTGAAATTTTCAGTATCTTTTCGACCATCATAACCGAACATGTAACGTTTGCCTTCTTTTAACCATTTCTTAACCATTCGTTCAGCTGAAATCGAGAAAATATTTGTCTGAAAACAAGGAATATTTGGTTTTGTTTACCGGTTAATTCGGATTGAAATGATGCGGCGTAATTTTCACCGAGGATTTGTCCGTGAAACGTACGCCATTCTGTTGGACTATGCTCTAATTTGCCGCTACGAGCCATCTGTTCAGCCCAACGTTGAGCTATTTCGGATAGTTGTTCGTTGATTTCTAATGGTTCGGCATTGTAACGACCGCGTGCTCCATTGATTGTTTGAAGTGTTCCATTAGCGAACTGTTCATTGTCTTCATTTGCACCGGGGATTTTGTCTGTAAAATAAAAATAAAACATAGAGATTTGCTGTTTTTTTTCTTCGAACTAATCAAGAATGAGACCTGATGCAGCTGATGTGCCACGAGATGAATGTTTATCGGTTGTTTGAGGTCGTGGCGATGTTTCAACCCACGAGTCTTCTCTCGTATCGATATCAGTCGGACTAACAATTCGTCGCGTGCTCGATGTGCTATTTCGTTTTTGTTTATAACTCGATGATTTTGATTTTCCTTTAAATTTCATTAGAAAAAACGCCGCAATACCTTCGAATAGGAAACAAATATGATTTCTTGATATTTCAAACAATCTCCATCATTTCTACCGATTTGAATGCCCATGAATAACAAACCGGACAGGCCATTTGTCAACCTTCGTGAATAAGCAAAAAAACGAAACTCTCGAAATTAGATCTCGCAATTTCTTCGTACCACATTTGCCAGTATGTTTGAAAGCAGACAGAGATCTGATCGCCGGTCAGAACCATTTTGCGCGTGTGTCTGTAGCTATCAACTGAAAGCAATTAGTTCGCATTGACGAACATTTTATCATTGTTTATTTGAGCTAATTCCATTTGCAACAAAAGAAGAGAATGAGAAGAAGAAGAAAACATGTTTTTATTTTTCAATTTGCAATGATGAAATTAAATGAAAAAAAATTGAGAAAAATTTTGTCGATGCGATCGATTGATTTGTTAAATATGCTACTGTCTGATGAAATCGATCGATCGTTTGTTGATACTCTTGAACGAGTACAGCGAATGTTTGGTCACAATCGAAAACGAATTTTTCTCTCAACGATCGATTCTCATTGAAGTTATTCATCGATTGTTGAATTTGCTAGAACGGAAAAAAACACGATAGCAGAAGGAAAACAAGCAAACGACGAAACTTTCTACTTGAAGTTGTTGTTTTAATTGATCGAGTTCAGTTTTTATACTATCTAAATCAACTAAACCAAAAAATTGAAAAAAATTACATCAAATAATGAATGATGGCCTACTTTTGCTAGCTGATAAGAAGAGTTTATTATTTTGTTTGAGATCGAATACATCAGGATGACGATCTTGACAAATTTGAGAGATGATTTTTGTGAGAGGTGTTCGTGTTGACGGTGCTTTCATTTCAATGACCTAAGAATATAAATAAGACAAAAAAAAACAAGGAAAATTTCTCTTTTTATACTTTAGACAGATCGTCAAGTGTGAGTAAACGATGTGTTGGAGTTGAATTCACATGATTAATTACTGACAAAACTACCTGAATAAATATAAATTTTAAACGAAAAATTTTCATTCGAATGAGAACACACTTCGAGAAGTTTAGGGATTTCTTTCGATTGATGTAGAACTTGTGAAGCTTGATTGATTAATTCGATTTGTTCGGACAAGAGCTTTGCAGTATCCGGAAATGTTAATTGATATTTAATGGTTGTCAATCGTTCGATATAGAAAGGAATTTGAATAATCTATGAGTAATTTTTGTTGTTAAACGAAAAAGTGAATCGACTAACTTCGTACATGAGACGATCTGTAGATGATAAATCATTTTTATCGATAGATAATTCTTGAAATTTCTTGATCTAGTTTATATTTATTTAGAAAAAAAATACTCGAGATTGTTTCTTTTTCTTTTGAAAGAGACTATTGCGCAGTTCTCTTTTTCAAGCATTATCGATAGGAATAGAGTATGACTCGTTTGTTTTTGTTAATACTTTGATACTTGAATATATACATAGATTATTTTTAACAGTAGTTTGTTCTCTTTCGAAAAATGTCGAGTCATCAGAAAATAATTACCTCAATATCGTCGGGCAAATATTTGATTAGATGTTCGACGAGTTCGAGAGAAATAGAATCGAAATGAAAATTTCGAATCGAATCGACAATTTCACTTGGTTTTTGTTTATTAAAGGTTAGTATAATGCCTACAAGACAAGTAAACATGTAATTTAGTCATGTTTTTCATTTCATTCGATGAGTAATTCGTCATTTTTTCTTTTACGTATGTTGGAAAAAAAAATGAGTATAGAAAATCTATTTTTAGAATACGAATCTATTCGTTAATGTACACAGTACGACGCAACGTCCAGCGTAGAATATGTAAAAACAAACGACAGAAAAGAAAAATCATGGGATTTGAATTTGAGAAATACAGTCCAGTGTATTATCGAGTAAAAAAAGATAGAAAAGTTCATTGTTGACTTTAATTCCAGGTCACATTAAAACCAGATCCAACATCGAAACGGAAAGTATAACGACCGGGAGTTCGACTTATGACTTTGTTTGGATAGTACATGCGAATAGCACGAGCCAGCTTATCATAAGTCATTTCTAAAGAAAAATGAAATAATTTGAATTAAGTTTTTCGAAATATTGAATAAGAATTTTACCTGATGTTCCATTACGACCTTTGGCCAAGCCCCATAGTTTAGCGGCCTTTTCTCGGTCGACAAATCGAAAAATACCTCGGCGTCGATCGACGAACTGCGCAATATGCGAATATTTTCCATTTAGTAAGAGAAAACGCAGAAATTCATACAATAATGCTTTACGTGCTTTGCCATTTTCATCCATTATTAGAAAGTCATTTGGATCGAAATCATCTCGAATCGGTTTTTTAATTTGAGGCTTTTTCCATTCAATAACCGGTTCACAAGGAATCGGATACGATATAGGTGTATTGACCACAGCTGGTTGTACTTCATTACCAAACAGCCAGTTAGGCGATGATGGTACTTGGGGTGGATCAAAAATCAACTCTTCGTCATTCAAGAAATCGTCTTGTACTATCATATTGGATGGATACTGATCATAAGACGATTGATCGACATCTTGAAAAGAATCGATTTGTGCGGCCGCTTCGTGATCGATAGATTCATGAAATGGTTCATTCGATCGGAATGAATTCATCACAAATTCGGGATTTGCACACCAACTCATCAAGTCTCGATTGGCTTCATTATCGTTAAGATAGTCATCGAATATATCGTTTGAAAATGTATTTTCATTCATTTAGACGCAGGTAAGAAAACGAAAAACAAAGTATCAATTCGAAATGCAAAAAAACATTGGACTTTATACATTTCTTGCTCTCTCTCCTCACCTTTATTTTTCTCTTTTCTTTCGCTCTCGATTCGATTCGTGAAATTATTTTGCTATAGAAATCGTATTGATTTGTTTTTTCTTTTTCGTTTCAATGCTATATGACTCAAGTTGCATGATAAATCTCGGTTTTCTTTCGATTCGTGAAGAAAAAATAATGAAAAGGTGTACATAAATAGACTAAGTATCGTCTTTCGGCGAAAGAAAAAAATACGAATCTAATGACTTTACCGAGGTTGTAATCTTTTCGACTACCGAGTACCGCCGTCTTGCTCCTTGACTCATTGATTGATGTGGGACATTCTATTTGAAATAAAAAACGATAAAAAACAAAATCTTATCATCGATTTGATACTTGTCGATTTACTATCGAAATATTTCGAGAGATTTTGCGTTTGAATCTAAAACGAAAAAAAACATGACTGCGACATTATTTCCACTCGAGAAAAAGCAAACATTTGCCCATAGTGATTCTGAATCAGTGATTGACAACGATGCAGCGTTCTTCTTCTGTTTTTCTGATTGAATTGCCAGGTCGAATGACGGTGGCAAAGGTGGTGCGTCGGGAATCGAACTTGTTTCAGGCGAAGATTCGACAGACACTTGATCGATGTCGGTCACTCGATCAGCTTCTTCTCGTTGATAAGTTCGATCGAATTGAAAAATTCGTTCGGCTGCTACCGCTCGATATAAATGTGCAAAAACGTTTTCATCGTTCAACGAACGTCGAATTGAATTCGGTTGACAGTCGAGAAAATGAATTCGATATTCAATATCGAATTTATTCATTAATGACGACATTAGTACCTTCAAAAGTCGAAAGAAAATGTCTTTGGCATAGACAAAAAAAAATAAATAAAGGTCTTCGATAAGAAAATATCTCCGACCTTCGTATTCGATTTTCACCATTCGAAGGAACACGATGATTATGTCAGCGTACTTGAGATTTTTCATCTTCATCGAATTCATTCTTTCGATTGTCTGTCAATGTGACAAGGAAATGTTTCTATTAGTTTCATCGAACGAGATTCTTCTCTTTGATTTTCAATCGACAAGTCTTCTCTTCGAAACTCAATCGAATCAAACTATCGAATCGGCTGTCGTTCATCGAAAAACGAATACAGTCATTTTCTCGTTAGATAATTCGAAAGTTTATACATTAAATCCAACTGAAAGCGTGTCTTCAACAACGAATTTACTCGTTTCATCAACTGATTATCTCGGTATTAGTCAACAGTATTTATATATACTAAATATCGAAACTCATCTTCTCAACATCTATTCTTTACCATTATCATCGTCGTCATCCTCATCAGCAATCAAACAAATTCAATTGACTAATTTTCCAAATAATACAAAGATTTTAAAATATCTAATCGATGAAAATGTTCAATTAATTTGGATTTTATTTCAAACCGATCCCTACGAAATCTACATATGTCATTTAACAACCTCTCAATGTCAATTCTACACAAATATCATCAATTTCGGTCGAGCTCGACAATTTTCTATCGATTGGTCTGCACAACAAATCTATCTCTATTCGAAACAATATCTCATTCTCTTCGAATACAATCAAACTCAAACGATCTATTCAATTCATTCTTTAAATTCAACTACACACGATTATCTCGTTTACTGTCAACGAACACATACAATCGAATATCTATCCTTTCGGAATCTTTCTCTATCAAATATTCAGCTAATCGAACAATATTCGCCAAGAAAAAGTCTTTCTACATGTTCCAAACAACGAAATATCGGTCGGCTAGTTATTATTATTCTCATTCTCATCGATCTCGGCCTAACAATTGCTTGGCTTGTTTGGCTAGCCATTCAATATATATCAACATCGAATGAAAAAGAAACAATTACATACTTCTAACTCTCATCTTAGCTTCGTTACCAATCAAACTAGACATGTAACAGCTTGTTACATATTCTTTTTCAAGGCTTTTTTTTAAGTTTTATTTTCTTTTCTTTACTAATGTGTTTCATAAATACATATTCGCACAGATACAAGGAACATACAAAAAAAAGAACGGTGAAAGAACGGATTTTTGTTTCATTGAGATATTCACAAATCATCGTCGGTACCTAAAATAAAAATCCAAATCCAATGAATAAATCAATGAAATTTTGAATTCAACAAAAGAATAAGCAAAGCAATTCAAACAGCAACAACAACTACCATCATTTTCTATCAAGAGAACATCATACATAAAACGACGAAGCGTGACAAGGTTACGATGATTAGTGTTAACTATGTGCATGAAATAAAAGCGATATTATACGATGCATATGAAATTTAACAATAAAGAAACGAAAACACAACGAGAACTTACTTGGCGGAACGAGTGCGCCCACTTTTTTCTCTTGTAAATCGTTTAATAATGGTAAATAGGCAAAGATCTTTCAAAAAAAGAAAATCTTCGATTGAATTCGAAAAATTTCGAGGAGAATTACTTGAAGTAAACTGCGAAAGATTGCTTTGGCATGCGATTGTGTACGTGTTGTTAACATTTGTATGTAGAGTGCGTAGAGAAAACCACATTGAATACTTCGAACAGTTTCTTGATCACTCAATGATTCGTCTAAAAACGGCAATCAATGAATAAAATCTTCTTCTTCGTCCTTTGAAAAACCTTTGACACAAATCACAGTAGGAAATATGAGCGCATGTTCTTCTTGTGTCAAGCCCAATGAATTAAATTTATTCGCAAATTCGAACATTGTCTGAACCATGTCAAGACCCATGATTTTCATCATCCAATCACGAGTATATTGAAGACCATTGGGCAACATCATGTACGATTCGTTGTTGCATATCAATGGCGCATGTTTGATCTAAAAATCAACTCGAATCGAATAGTTTGAATTCGAAAGAGAATTATTCCTACGAGCCAGAAATCGAATAGGCGATTATTCATGATTCGATGGAAATCTTCCGGATCAATTTCATTGACAGCTGGCATCTGAAAAATGCGTTCGAAATCAATCATTTTTTGTTGTTTTTATCGATCGACGAACTTCTCGTGCAAAAGCAATAAGATTTTTCACATGAAATGGTATTGCATCTGAACAAATCGAATTGATATGACTCGAAATTTGTTCATTTGATTTTTCACTCTACCTGTTAATCCAGCCCAAACATCTTGTAACGATGATGATTTACCTGGATAATCATCGACTTTCAATCGAATCATGCTGTGCATTCGTTCGACAAGTTGTCTCGTTCGGCCGTTGTACGTGTTACTTAGATCGAACATTTTCCAACGTAAATATCGAATAAACGACGATTCTTCGTAGTCCAATTGTGTTGTCGATGTTGGATGAGAGATTTTTTGTACAATTACTTTCATACGTTCGATGACATTCGTCGCAAAATGTTCGTCACAATTCGGCATATAATGCGAGAGTGCCGACGGATTCAATTGAACAATTCGATCATCATCGATTTCTTGTTTTGTCTCATCAATAGTGAAGTTAGCTGGCAGCTCATACGTGTGATAATTCGACAAGGTGATCGTCGTTGGAAATGGCGGAGGCGTGTGACAATTCAGCTGACTATCAATAGGTACAGCGTCTAAGTCAGCAAACAGCGAATGTTCGTCGATAATAGGCAAGGAAAAATCGAGTAGAGTAGTTGTTGATGTTTTATGCATTTGTCTGCAATCGTTTGATGATATTTCAGTGGGATCATCGTTTTCGACACTTGATGATATGCATTCGGCAAGAGCTTTTTCTTTGACTAATTTGGGGATTCGGCCCATTTTGACGCCTTCGACAGACATGCCTTCGTTTAAACATTTTTGAAATCGACATGATTTACAACGATTACGATTGTGACTGTCAATGATACATTTATCGCCGAAATAACAACGATATTTTTCCTTTCGAAGAATACTTCGTTTGAAAAAGCCCTGAAACAAGTGTTCGACTTTTGTTTTTTTTTCTCTCTGAACAAAAGAAAAGTCAAATAAATCGTACTTTGCATCCTTCACATGTCGGAATACCGTAATGAGCTCCCGTAGCTTTGTCAGTGCAAACTCGACTAAAAAAAGGTAGCACTTACACATGCATTAGTTCGAAATCTGTTTCTTTTCTTTTACCATTGACCAAATGGAAACGGTCGTTTATCAATTGAAATATTATTTGCTGATTTTTTTGTTGTTTGCTCGTTTTTAAGTGCATCGATCGACGATTCGATCATAGTTTTATCTCGTCGTAGTTTTCGTTTTTTACTCGGCGTAACTTCGGGATTATTATCGGCTGTTGCGTTTTCATTGGTTACTTGAAAAGGAAAACAAAACGTCGGATTCGATTGAACCGTTGAAGGAAATGAATCGTTTGTTTACCTTCGTTCATCACTCTCTGCATAAAACTGTCCTAAAATAGAACGAACTTGACACACGAAGAAGAGAAAAAAAACTAGATCGAGTTCGTTCTTTTTTGTATTCAATTGTGAATGACTAAACACAGACCGATTTCTTATCACAAAAAGTAAAGAAAAAAATATTATTTTTTTTGTCAAAAAACTCGTATTCAGATATTTCGTTATGCTAGCATGGGAAAAAAGGAGTGGACTAGGGTTTTTGTTTTTAAAAAAAAAAACAAGAAAAAAGAGCAAAATAAAAAACGACTTCGAAAAAGTACCGACAGAACGAGCCGAATGAGTGTGAGTGTGAAAAACCTTCGTAGATTAGAAAAGAAGGAGAAAAAAGACGACGAAGAAATTCTGACGCAAAGAAATAAAAGAAGAAAACTTCAGGATCAACGCGTTCTGTTCTTTTTTTGTCCCACAACGATGAACAACTTGACTCAGAAACAAAAAAAAGAGACATGCACGCATTGTCAATGAGATTCTTATGTTCAACATAATTGAGCAGTGAAAAACTTGTGACTTGAAGTTTTCATTAAGAAAAAACACAATCGATGACATTGAATTTCAATAACATTTTCTAAAATTGACAAATAATTAACTAGTATCATTTTGTAGTCAAGGACAAATTCTTTGAGTAAAACGAAGAAGAAAAGGAGATCTTGTGCATGAGATATTCTTATCAAAAATTTAGTTGAATACGAGCATATGCAGAATTTTTACACAAAGGAAAAGCAAGATGATGATGATTTGAGAACGCTGTTTGCTCGTTATTCTTTAACCGTGATTAACTATGTATTTTATTCCGAGGACAAATCGTGCATTTTCCGTCTGACAAGTTCTTATCATCGTTTGATTTAATTACAAAAGTTCCCAATGTGTTAATTATTTTATATTCACGTATTTATTCGAATATGAGATGATTAGTTTTTGTTTTAAAGTACGAAATAGATAGATAAACCTATGAAACAACCTTGTTGTAGAAAAATATTTTCCGTTTTTTCGAATCAATCGGAATCATTACACTTTTTTTATTCTATTCGATTGTGTTCTTTCGTCTAACACATTTATGCATTTAAAAAACATCAAACGAGAGGTTTGTTTCTATAGACGTACTCTTAAAAAATGAAAGAATAGATGTAAATATATGCTGAAGAGAATTTGTTAAACGAAATAAAACAATGTCACATATGTAAGATTGTTTAAAATCAAGAGAAAAAGAAAACAATGAAAATATTTTAGTTCGTATAACAAACAATGGCAAGACGCGCAGATTGCCATGGTCGATATGCTTGGTATCGAAACGCCAGCTCAACCTCGAGCACCGGAGAACGTCTGTCGACTGATTTTTCTCGTTGAAAATGTTGATTGACTTTGTCGTTTTCGTAGGATATCAATGCTGCCTTTCAATTAGTCGCTACCATGTTTGTCAAATACGTTCAAATCTTTCGAAAACTCGAACAATGCTACGACCAAATCGTTCATCCTCAAAAACGTCGTCTCATTCGAACAGTTCTCGATGGTTGTATGGGCCGAATACTTGAACTCAAACATGAAATGATCAGTATGGATTATTCGGAATATCATTATTTCGATGATATACTCGCCGATTTGAAATTAACACCTGTATGAACTTGAGCAAAACGAAAAGAGAAAATGACTGTTTATGATTTTAGAATGATTTGGATATTCCAATTCCGAATTATTTCGTTCTCGAACGAGCACAAGCGATCGAGAAACGTGAACGTTTACTCGGACAGATTCTCGCTCGAATGACATTGGATAATGAAAAGCCTGATACAACCGGGATAATGTCGATGGACGATGCAATTAGGATTATTCAGTCACATGAACGAGCACGACAAGGCCGACTACGTGCGAAACAAATTCGAGAGCTACGTTTGAACGATCAACGAGCTCGACAACGTGCTAATATGGGCGAATCGAAAATGGACCGAAGTTTAGCTGCGACAATCATTCAAAAATACTATCGACGACATGTCGTTCGACGAGAAGCGAAGAAATTTCGAGACGAAGAATATATGTTCTTAGGAATGACAATGCCAACATTTCATAAAGATCCATTGAAACGTTTGCTAGCCGAAGTTCGGGCTCATGAAGACGAACGACGAAAACGCCAAGAGAAACACGAGATCAGCTATCAGCAAGCGTTGATTTCGACGAAAGAGAAAATCAAACAAACCGAAGGACCGGACATGAAAGAACGATTACAAGATCAAATTCGACAGTGGTTTATCGAATGCAGGTAGATAAAATGAACGATCATTCCGAGAATGGAATTGTTGACTTTGTTTTGATTTAATTAGAAATGTAACGCAAAAATTTCCGGATTTTCCCGATGAAGATGATGGAGGTTCGAACGCGATTTTTGCCAAGAAAAGTCCCGACGAAATTCAAGAAGAGTTAGACGCTGTGAGTCAATGAATCAAAATTGGATTTGAGAGTGTTTTTTGTTTGTTTTCTTTGTAGAAAATGGAAAGTAAAGGCAAAGGAAAAGGCGACAAGAAAGGTTCGTGAGAGTGTTGAGAGCTGAATATCGATTGAGTTTGTTCGATTTCTAGGGAAAAAAGGCAAGAAAGGAAAGAAGGAGAAGAAAGGTATGATGTGTTCTATCGATTTGAATTCATTCGAACTTCGTTTATTGAACATTTTAGGAAAGAAAGGTAAAAAAGGCAAGAAGAAGAAGAAAGGCGTATGTAAATCAAATCTATTTACAACGAAATACAAATGTTTTCGTTTCTCGTAGGATGATGACGAGGGTTGGACTTTGCCGGAATCACAATTCGTTACCGAAATGGTCAAACCATCGACTGAACAATATCAAAGTCGGTTTTGTTGATCGTTGAGTTTATGTTTAGGAAAATGTGTTTATTTTTTGCCGTTAGGTATTTGGGAAACTCGTGATGAGAGTAACAACTTCGAACAGAATTATGATAATGAAATAATCAAAGAAGAAAAACGAGTTGAAGTAGTTGATGAAGTGAGAATTGAAGTTGATGCTTTGATGAGAGAAGAATTGAAGAATCTTAAAACGGTTTGATGATTACAAGTGAATGATTGATTGTTAGTTATTCGATTGTTGTTGTCTGTTTTAGGCAATTGATAAAACGAAAGATAAGAAAAAGAAGAAAAAGAAGAAGAAGGTACTCGATCTTGACAATCAATTGAGAAAAAAAAACACAATTGAACGTTTTCGTTTCGTATGATGTTTAGAAAGGAAAGAAGAAGAAGAAGAAGAAAGAAAAAGATCTCACACCAGATCGAACAATCGAATCATTGTACGAAGAACTCGTCATGAATCGAATTATCATTCGACCACCGAAAGTTGCACTCAATGATTTCATTGGAGATTTCAATTATCTCCCAAGTTTAATTCGACAAGCCAAACATGAGCCCATGCCGACTATGTACGATGTGAAACAGCTGACTGCTCTCTACGGCATTCTACCTTTCGGTTTGTTCGAAAAAAAAAACTCAAATAAAATTCGAATTACTCTTCGAATCATAATCTAGGATCAGAAAAAGTTCATGAAACTGCTCCGCAAATCAAAGGTTTGCTTATCTGTGGTCCTCGTGGTTGTGGTAAACATATGCTTTTGCATGCGATCGTCAATGAATTAGGAGCGAATCTATTCGATATATCACCGCAGAATATTTTCGAAACCTATCGAGAAAAAGAAGGAATTAAAATGTTGATGCATTTGTGTTCAAAAGTATGAAGAAAAAAATCGATTTGAGAGAACTCGAATGTTTCCTTGTAGGTTGGTAAAGCATTGCAACCGACAGTGATTTTTATTGGTGATTGTGAAAAATTATTCAAAAAGAAATTAAAACCCGAAGAAAAACAAGTAGAAAGATGCACAAAATCAAATTTCTTCTTTACAAATCGACTTATTTAGTTCGAACCAAAACGTCTAGCAAAAGCACTTCCCAAATGGCTCAAAACGATAAAACCCGGCGATCGTGTTCTTTTAGTCGGAATTTCTCATGAACCGTATCAAGGTGTTGTCAAACCCATGATGAAAGTATTCTCACGTGTTATCCTTCTTCCTCGACCTGAGTACGGCACTCGTTTACGTAAGTTCTCTGTTCGAGCCAAAACACAAATTCAATTCGATGTTTAGTTCTATGGAAAACATTGATTCTGAAATATGGCGGCATCATAACGCCAGCACTTGATGTCACTTCATTAGCTAAACTCTCGGATTCGTATGCACCCGGACATATTCATGATACGATTGCTGAAACGTTAACTGAACGCCGATTAGCAAAAATGTCCAAACATCCATTGCAAGCGAGTGATTTTATCTCGGGCTTGGCACATCATAATGCCATTTACAAAGAAGAAGAAGATGCTTTCAAAGTAGAGATTCGAAATTGAGTGGTAATGATGATTGATTGAATGAATTAATGAATTTGTTGTAGAGCTGGTGGAAGAAAACACCGTTAGGTAAAAAACGTGAACGATTTCTCGAAGATCAAGAAGAAGGTGACGATGGCAAAGGCAAGAAGAAAGATAAAAAAGGCAAAAAAGGAAAGAAAGGCAAAGGTAAAAAGAAGAAGAAATAATCATTTTAATAAATTAATGAACCAAACAAAAGCACGAACAACAACCACAATCGTTTTTCTTTTCTATCAACTTGTAATTTCATTCGAAAATAAACAAAGCTTATTCTTTGACAATGAATTGTTGAACTCAATCGAACAGAAGATCAAATGATAATCATCTCTTTTCGCATGCTAGTAGCGCGATTAAACATATTCATCGATTCTCATCAATAATTTCTGCTTGATAACATTTCAAACATGAACGACGAATCGTCTTTAATTCGAAGCAAACAATTGATCTATTTAACACGAAAAAATAACAACGAAGACAATCGTTCTGTTCCTGTTTAATTGTCTATGAGATATAAACAAACGTTGCTCTTTTGTGTTTGGTAAGAAAACAACGAGATCTCATTGTCTTTCGTCTAATTGAATTGACAATCGAGGTCACTTTAGACTAATATTGAATTCGAGAAGATCAACATATTTCGGACATCTGTATATTTATATATATATATATAAGTTTATATATATTTTTGTTGTATAATCCTCATCTTATGAACTAAATAAAGCACCATGTGAAAAGAAAAAAAAACAAAAGGACCCTGAACGTAAAGAAAAAGAGAGAGAGAGAGAAAGAGAGAAACAAACGAAACAAACAAACAAACAAACAAAAAAAAAGTGATCGGAAAAAGTGAACAATGTTGATCAAAGACAGAACAGGGCTTTTTAACGAGAGAAAAATGGACAAAAAAAAAGAAAAAGAAAACATACTGTTTACACAAAAAAAACAAACAAACAAACAAACGTTAGGACGAATTCAGTTGCGTGTGTGTGTTTTTGCTTTAAATATATAATTCCATAGTTGTTATTTAGGTTTTGAAGGAAGACACAGGGACTCGATTTAGTTGCAAAGAAGTGCTAGATTACCATTGCTATTACCATTTCCTTGTTGTATTCGATGTAGTTCTCGAACAGCCACATCAACAAGAAGTTGAAAACCGGCAAGATCACCACCATTTGTAGTTGACTGACTCGTCGACAGAGAATCAGTCGACGATGATATTGAACGTATTTGTGATTGACTTTTGGAATTTGTTGTTGTTGTTGTTGATATTAGATTGATAACAGTCGGCGTTGGATCACGAATCTGTTTGAGAACATATTGTGACCTCGTTGTTGCTGTTGTAGTCGTACTACAACAAGGTTCAGTCGATGCTGATAAATTGTCTATCTGTTGTGCTGATTGTTTATTGAGAACATTTGAATTATTGGTTAGAATTAATGACGTTGGTGATGAACTTCGTTCGACAATAACATTGATTTTCACGGGTGGAATTGTTGAATGATCGAGTACTGTTGAATCTGTCGATGTATTTTCTCCGCTTGTCGAACAAATGGCCGACGATGGAGATGAACGTTTTTGATCGCGAGAAAAACGTCTTGATATGGTGAATTTTTTCGGATCCGTACCTTCTTTTTTCAGTAGATCAGGTAGGATACGTCGTCGTGCATTGATAAACCAATTACAAACTTGATTGATCGATAGATCAGCACGACGAGATAGATTGGCTTTTTCATCATCGGTTGGATAAGCATTGTATCGATGTTCGTAGAGCCAATTCTTCAAAATTCGAACACTATCCTTAGGTAAATTCGCTCGTCGTTTCTTTAATTTCGATGATGAATTCGTTAAATTAATATTTGTCGTTGATGACGATGACGATAAGATCGAATTCGATGAACTATCGAGATCACAATCGGAATCGGATTGTTCACTAGGACGAGTTCGAAGTTTTTGCTGATGATTGTAATGATAGGACGATGAATGTGCTGAATTCATTAGAGATGAACGTTGTGGACTAACAATAACTTCAGCTGAATGATGATTGTAGATAGATGATGAAGTGTAGAACAGATCATTATGAATCGATGAATTGTTTGTCGGTGATGATGGTGGCAATGTTGGCGATGTGGATGATGATGATGATGATGGAGATAGATATGAAGATGATAGTATGTTTGTCATTGTTGGATAATGTGTTGGAATTCTATGCGCATATGATTCGTTTGAATGATCAATCATCGAATGAATAAGACAATGAAAAAATGTTAACAACGAGTATTCTACAATAGATAAAACAAAAAAACGAAGAAAAGAATGAAATGAACTCAATTGACGTTCGAAATCGAATAATTGAACCGTATAATAAGCAAAAGACAAACGAAAAAATGACCTGTCACAATAAATTGGTAAAATCAAATGTCATTACTCGATTAACGATTATCGAATAGGTATATAAAACTAAGAAGACAAAAAAAAGTGACAATGCACAATATCATCATTTTTCTACGTTGAATGTGAAATTATCTGTCAGGTGTAATGCGCGACATTAGATGAAAGAAGAAGCAGAAGAAGAAGAAAAAAAAATGAGAAGAAAAAGAAATGTCTCTCTCGTTTTTAGCTTATCTCAGGCTATCTGAGAATGCGTGCCGTGTGTGTCGTCCGATACGTTTCTCGCTCTTCTTTTTTAGATTTTGCTCTTGCTTTTTACAGTCAAATATCAAATACAGATGGTTCTCATATTGATTTTTTTTTGTATTCTGTTGTTGTCGTCGTCGTCTTTCTGTGAAAGAGTAAAACGTCTCGCTCACTCCTCATTTTCTTTTTCAAAACTAATACGATAGACTTGAAAATCTCTCATAATAATCATATGATTACATCCCCAATACAAGATGAGAACAGTGCGTTTCTTTTCTCGTGAATGAAAGCAAGCTCAGCTGATGAGAGAAATGACGTGTTTTATTCGTTCTTATCACTAAATATGTAGAGTGAAGAAAATGAAGATAAATCGAGACGTACTTCTAATGTTTTTTCTTATCAAGTTCTCTGTGTCGAAAGAAGGCAGATGTCATCTCTCGTACGATTGCACATCTTTACTTATTGTTCTAATGATAATAGTTAAGACGAGAATACGACAGAACTGGCTCGATTGTCATTAACCCGTCATTTGACGTACCAGTTGATATAGTCTTCTCTTTCTTTCTCTGGCTCTCTCTCTCTCTATTTCACTCGTCAAGTCATCATCATTATCATCATCAACAACATGGTGTATGAAACGATCGAACAAAGAAGAAAAAAAACGCGAAGAAAAGATAAAATGTGTGACATCATTTTAGATTGGATGTCAAAAGAATAGGAAAAATCGATACACCAAAAATGATTTATTCGATGTCGATGATATCGATCAAAATTTGAGGCAACAAAACCAATATATGAAAATCACTGCCTCTCGTCTTTACACCTTATACGATGAGTCTCATTGATCATAATCATCGTAAACAAATACATATACGTACATTGAGATATCGTCGATAGATAGATAGACATTTGATGCATTAAACTACAAATTATAAAACGTGAAGACGAACGAAAGAAAATGAAATGATCGGATACGTATGAAAGACAATCTATATCGAAAGATTACATGAGATAAATTCAATTCCAACTCAAATTAAAGTCTTAACTCAAGCCTTGAGCTTTTAGATTCATTGTTTAGTTTCTCTTTCTCTTTAAAAACACGCACACACACACACACACATATATACATACGTATATATACAATAAATATAAATAAATAATTCTAAGTAACCGAAAAAAAAAGAAAACCTTTCAACACTAATTACGCGTATGGAGTCGAACAGACACCTCAACAGCTGTCTGCAAATATCCATCATCATATCATTATCAATGGTTAAAGACTAACTAAGAAGAGGAAGAGAAAAGAAAGCAACAAATACTTGTTTCAATATCCTATCATCAATATCCGTTAACAGACTAAAGCAAAAGAAGCAGGAGAATTTTTTTGCCATGGAATGTGTGTGTGTATATGTATATGTTGTTAAAGATGATTGATGAGAAAAAAGAAAGAAAATGAGATAACGCTCTGTTCGACGAAGATCTCTCGGTTATTTGCTCGACTCAGTAGGTGATGAACTATTGGAAAGCAAAGATTTGCTCTTCTTCCTATCATTGTTTGGAATTAGTTGATCTGTCAATCAGATAACTTTCTCTTTCAACCTTATTCGAGATTTCCTGTTGAGATCAAACGAACATACCAAAAGAATTAAACACAGGTGCTTATGAACAAGTACTCGACAGTTATCTCATTGAGAACAGAAAAGAAAACTTACGTTCGGGTGTGTCTGCTGATTGTCAAGACTTGTTATCTGTTCGTGTAAGCATGTACATATCTCTTTTTTTTCTCGTTGCTCTCTCTCTCTCTTCTCTCTTGTTTGTTTAAGTGTCTTTCTCTTTCTCGCTTTTTTTTGACGTTTTATTTCTCTCTCTGTCTCTTTTCTTTCTTTCGTTATAATATTGACTTGACGTTTTATTGTTCCGTTCTGTATTTCAATTGGATTATGGTTACCTCTTTCTTTCATGGCGTCTGGTTCGACACGAAAAAAAAATGAAATTTGTCATACGAAACGGATTTGTAATTGTATTCAATAGGAGAAAACTTCGTTGTTTTGAAATGCTCGAAGGAAATTAGATCAAGTAAACAGTAACATACTTGAAACATTTCACTTTGTTTCTAGGTCTGTTAACGGAAGATTTCGCAATAGGAAAAAAATGAGAATCACTCAATCACTTGATTGAAGTTCGAAGGAGCGAGACGAGAACGAGAGAGAGAATAAACCACGACGACAACAAAAGAATATGAACATGTGATGCTTCATCACAGCTGAGAAGAGAAATGATGAATTTTCGATGAGAACGATCGAAAATCTTGAAACGACGTTGAAACAAAGGATAGAAGTTGTCAAAACTGTCAACTTAGAAATTAACAATTAGATTCTCAGCAAAGCTCGACTATTCGATGAATAAACGAATGGAATACTGAGACAAAAATCTTACTACATATATATATATACACGAGAAATGTCGTTCTGGTTGTTGGCATACTTTTTTTCTGCAATTTTCTCTCTCTCTCTCTCATTGCTTCCCACTTGAAAAGAAATCAATCGTAAATTGTATATACTTCTGTTTTCTTTTAACTACGAAAGCGATAAAAAAACGAGAGAGAGAGAATTCTAAATAATAGAAAATCTAATCTAACAAGAGAGGGAGCAAAATAAAAATGAACAAACATTTTCCGAATCATTTCTCTATTTCATTCATCATGCACGTCAATTGAATGGATCACTTAAAATGAGTAGAAAGAAAAGACGATGATGATCATCATCACAGTTCGATTTTGTTGCTCGACTGTTGAAAACAATTACGATGAGAAGAAATGCAAAGGTTGTCGATCTATCTATATTTATTCTCGTACGTGCGTTTCCCAACGGACCATTCTTCCGAAATGTCACCGGTTGTTGATTATGTATTGGTTAACGCGTACAAACGAACGAATGCACGAACAAACGAAAGTGCTGGAGGAGAACGAGAAAGACGATGAAGGCTATCCACTCATTATGTCACTTCTCATCCTCGAACAAACGAAACAAAAATCAACACTATGAGTAAATACATGAAACACCCTTGGGGCGTGTTCAACTGTATCTCACTTTCGCTTTCTGTCTCTCAATCGAAATGAAACGTCAATACGAATGAAAACAAAAAGAGCTCCCGGTAAAATACCATTTAACTTCAATTATAAGCTCAGCTGATGAAAAGCATACATACATCGTGACAATAGAACTAATATTTTCCACTTGGTTGCCTTTGTTTTTTACTTAATGTTGATCGTAGATCAAACGACAAATAATGAAAACAAGTTTTGTACGTTCGTGTGTTTTGTTTTTAATATCCTAATGGATCGATTATATTCTCAAGTAGTTTCCCCTTTCTTTCTCTTTCTAACTTTGTGTCAACGAATTTCTCATCGGCCTACATAAGAGAATGTTGCCGATACTGTTGTTACTCCTACTGTTGCTGCCTGTCTGTCTGTTTGTTTTGCATTTTGACGTACGTACGCATCAGTATAATTGATTTGGGCCAATGTTAATTCGTTTTTCATCAATAATAATTAAGAAAACAGCGAGGGCGAGAAAAGAAAGAAAAAGAACCACAACCACACAATCGATCAGCTGACTTCGCGTGATAAGAAGGCAAATGACAGTATCAACCTTTGTCTAAACCTATTCATCGTCAAAACTAAATCGATATGGCGCACAGACAAGCAACTGACTATTCAAGCGCATATTTTAGTATTCGATTAAACAGCTGTTTCCTTCCGCTCATTCGATGATTTCTTGATGCAGAGAGAGAGAGAGAGGGAGGAGGAGAAGAAAAAAAACAATTGCTCAATACTCATCGATTTCGACTAACCCAGCTGTCATCATATAATGACAGATAAATGCGTGCCACGAAATCATCGACGTACCTTTTATTCAACTATAACAAAAAAAAGTCTATTTGCACTTCGGATATGTACGCGCATATATATTTTTTTTCTCTCGATAAGATACGAATATATATATATATATATAAAAGGTAACTAAAAACGTCAAAATGATATACAAAGAGAGGAAGAAGAACGAAAAATAACGAACGCTTGACAGTTTTTTGAAAGGTAATAAACAGAATAAAAAAAAACCCACCATCGAACGAACTCTCATTCCGATGAAAATAATACTCAAATCTCAATTTTCTCATCATATTTTCATTCGTTCATGATATTTTTTTTGTCACATATGTTAATTAAAAATAAACATATTTCAAAGTATTAAGAAAAAGATAAATTCGTAACATTTTCTCTGTATACGATTTCATTTGCTACGCTCATCAATATGTATTCTCATGTTTGTGATCTTTAACGTAGTTCGATGCGATTGATGATTATATAGATCGGCATCAAACAAAGGCATATACGCACAAGAAAACATTGTTGTTTTCGAGATGTAATAGAAAACTGACTAATTCACTGATGGATATCATCGATGAATTGAATGACAATGAGAGTACGCCGATTTATCCTACCATTATTAACGCTCTCAGCGGTAACAAACAAATCGGAAAAACATGTATCTGTCAGCGGGTATACTACGCATGTATTGAAGAACAAGACAACGACGATGATGATGATGTGTCAAAAGCTGATATGCAAAAAGACAGAACTCGATGATTGATGAATGCATAAGTTGAAATCTTTAAGAGACAAAAAAAAAGAACGGAGAATTTTCTCGGAGTATGACAGCTAGTCGATTGAATGACAGAAACATAAGAACAACTCCTGTTTTGTTGAGATAATCTAGATTCGAACTCGATGTGCTGATTAAATTTCTAGCAGGTCATTATGTTTTGACATCGACTGAGTTCTCATTGTGTGTGTGTGTGCTAAATGATATAAATAAGGAGTTGTTGGAGTTTAGGCAGCTGTCGTTCAAATACTTTTGCCTGCTGAGTTCGAGATTGGTAAATGGTCTTTATGCGATCTTATTATGACGACAGAGACGAGAGAAAAAGGTCCATTGACAATCTGTCAAGATCGTACAAGAAAAGCATATGCAAGTTTCTCAGCATGCATAAATATCATGACCTATCATTAGAAAACTCATTTTTTAGTTCGAAGACAAAGAAAATCATAAACTCATTTCAAATTCGGTTCGAATCTGTTTTGACTTACTCGGAAAATCGCGCGATCGAGACAACCGTTAAGTACAGTTAACAATTGGCCATCTCGTCATGCGAATGTTAACTGCTTATCTCTTTGACATGCGCGTGTGCAAATGCCTGTATAGAACAGATAGACAATTTATATATATGAAGAGAAATAAAAATGAAATGATGAAGTATATGCCACAAACACACACGTCGACGAAAATCAATTCGACGTACGAACAGACAGTTATAAAAAACACACATTACTGTAACGCGAAAGAGAGAGAGAGTGAAACTAGTGACGTTAAGTAAAGGAAAAAACTGAAGTCAAATTAAGTTAGGACATATCGATAACGAAAGCGAAAAAGAGAGAGGAGAGAGTGAAAAGAATAGAATCGTGTCTATCATATTACGATAAGATACAAAAAAAATTGACGTCACAAAAGCGTGCGCGACGCGCCGATACATAGTTTATTTATTTATATGCAGTTATACATATTAAATCGATTGAAAGAAAGACACAAAACCCTTGTCAAACGTTTTTTCTTTGGCACTCATTTGACTGGAAACAAACAATAGACTAATCGAGGGTGTGCCGCAAGGTCATTTCTGCAAAAAGAAATCATCGATCTCGCATCGTATTAATTGACTAAGAAATAAAAACTAGTTTTTTTCACTGAAAAACTCGAGTTTGTCCTCAAAGAAATTTCATCATTTGCCATAAATCATCAAATTATCTCTTATCATTTCGTTAACCATATGATTTATTATTTTTCATGATATATCGATAATTAAAGAAAATCGTCGATATTTTCTTTTGGCGCATAATTAGATCTTTGCCAAAGAGAGATGCATACAACTGAACAATTAGATGAATATCGTGAAATATTTACATATTTTGATCGAGAACATACAGGAGAAATTCATGTGAATCAATTAGGTTTAATTGTTCGTTCGATTGGTTTTCATCCGAGTGAACGATTATTAAACGAACTTGAACAACGATATGAAACCAATCGAATTAATTTCGAACAATTTTTAGAAATTTTAATCGATCTAACGAATGAAATCGACGATGAAATCGATATTATTGAAGCATTTCGTGTTTTTGATAAAGAAGGTCAAAGTATGCGTATCGTGTCTATTCAGTAATAAAAACACTTGTTTTTTCTTGTCTATCAAGGTTTTATCCCTCGAGAAGAACTAATGTATATCATGACTCATTTAGGTGAGAAATTTTCGTTCGATGAAGCTCAACAAATGCTCGATGAGGCCGATATTTATTGTGATGGTAAAATTCGCTACGAAGAATTCGTTCGAATTATGACTCAATTGAATTAAAA
>Ga0209930_1000593_pt1 | contig 80803 bp, 75 predicted proteins | sample ThiBiot_500_biof_2_FD_183948 | JGI IMG/M metagenome (GOLD analysis project Ga0209930, IMG submission 183948) | Wastewater bioreactor microbial communities from Cape Town, South Africa - Thiocy_cont_500_biof (SPAdes) | ecosystem: Engineered > Bioreactor > Thiocyanate-remediating >...
CTGCGCGCGGACATCACGGCCGAGTGGCGGAAGTCCGCGAACTACTACGCCACCAATTCCGGCAGCAATTACGTGAATGGATTCTCTGCCGAGGACGCGCGCTTCTCGACGCGGGCCTTCATGGCGAACGGTTACATCGATCTCGGAAGCTGGTCGGGATTCACGCCTTATATCGGCGCCGGCGTCGGCATCGGCGCGAAGGATATCAGGAACTGGACGACTCAGGTCGTCTGCTTCACCGCCCTGTGCGCGCCGAGCGCTCCGACGCTGACCTTGCCGAACTCCACGAAAACAGGATTCGCATGGGCGCTGATGGCGGGAACGGCGATCGCGCTCTCCGATCAGCTCGCGCTCGATATCGGCTATCGCTTTCTCAATCTCGGCCCGGCTGAAACAAAAACCGACGCATTTGGCGTTTCTGCAAAACTTGCGAACGTTAAAGTCAATGAAATTCGGGTTGGGTTACGCTACATGTTCAGGTGACGCGCAAAGCGTCGCTTCGAGGCGACCGAACGGCGAGGCGAAAGCCTCGCCGTTCTCTTTTTCAGCCCGTCAATTCGAACGATACCGGCGACGACGGCGGGGCCGCGTGGCGCGGCGCGTCTCGCGCACGACGCTCGGGCCGCTCACGGCCCCGGCTGCGCCGCCCACCACGGCGCCCACAGGACCGGCGACCACCGCGCCCGCGCCCGCGCCGACGGCCGCGCCGCCGATTCTCTGCTCTGTCGTTGATGTGCCCGCGCAGGCCGCAAGAGGCGCTGCGGCAAGTCCCAGAAAAAGAAAGCGACGATTCACGACCCGTCTCCCGTTTGTGAAAATTGCAGGACGGTAATGAGGCGCCGCCGCATTTCGTTCCGAAGCCTGCGCGAAAACCACATTGACGCGCCGCACAACGAAGCGTAATGCCGGCGGCGGGACACTCCGCCCCAACGCGGAGCGCCCATCTGCAAGGATGGAGACATCGCGATGACGACCCCCGCAACGCGCCCCGCGCGCGCGCATTTTTCTTCCGGCCCCTGCGCGAAGCGCCCCGGATACTCCCTCTCAAATCTCGATACGACTGCGCTGGGCCGCTCCCACCGCGCCAAGATCGGCAAAGCGCGGCTGAAGCGCGCGATCGATTTGACCGCTGAAATTCTCGGCGTGCCAAAGGATTACAGGGTCGGCATCGTGCCCGCCTCTGATACCGGCGCTGTCGAGATGGCGCTCTGGTCGCTGCTGGGGCAGCGCCCCGTCGACATGCTGGCCTGGGAATCCTTTGGCGAGGGCTGGGTCACCGATGCCGTCAAACAGTTGAAGCTCGCCGACGCGCGCGTCATCAAGGCCGGCTACGGCGAACTGCCCGATCTTTCCCAGGTCGATGCGAAGACGCGCGACGTCGTCTTCACCTGGAACGGCACGACCTCCGGCGTGCGCGTTCCCGACGCCGACTGGATTCCCGCCGACCGCGAGGGCCTGACCATCTGCGACGCGACCTCGGCCGCTTTCGCGCAGAAGCTCGACTGGGCGAAGCTCGATGTCGTCACCTTCTCCTGGCAGAAGGTGCTCGGCGGCGAGGCCGCGCACGGCATGCTCATCCTCTCGCCGCGCGCGGTTGAGCGGCTTGAAACCTACAAGCCCGCCTGGCCGCTGCCGAAGATTTTCCGCCTCACATCAAACGGAAAACTGATCGCCGGAATCTTCGAAGGCGAGACCATCAACACCCCCTCGATGCTGTGCGTCGAGGACTATATCGACGCTCTCGAATGGGCGCAGTCGATCGGCGGCCTGAACGCGCTGATGGCGCGCGCCGACGCCAACACGAAAGCGATCGCCGACTGGGTGAAGAAGACGGGTTGGGCCGACTTCCTCGCCGCGAAGGAGCAGACGCGCTCCAACACGTCGGTGTGCCTGAAGATCGTCGATCCCGATGTGGTCTCGAAAGGCGCCGAAGCAGTCGCGGCGGTGGCGAAGGGAATCGCGGCCGCGCTCGAGAAAGAAAATGTCGCCTACGACATCGGCGCCTATCGCGACGCGCCTCCCGGCCTGCGCGTCTGGTGCGGCGCGACCGTCGATGAAAGCGACGTGCAGGCGCTGACCGGGTGGCTCGACTGGGCCTTCGCCGCCGAGAAGGCCAGGCTCGCGAAAGCGGCGTAAGACCTCTCCCGCAGGCGTTTTCGCCATCATGGCCGGGCTTGGCCCGGCCATCCAGCCAATCACTCCACATGCGTTTGGCCCGGATCGCCGGGTCAAGCCCGGCGATGACAGGATCATGTGATGACCAAGCCCCGCGTTCTCATTTCCGACGCTCTTTCCCCGGCCGCCGTGCAGATTTTCAAGGATCGCGGCGTCGACGTGACCTTCGACCCGTCACTCGGCAAGGACAAGGACAAGCTCGCCGCGATCATCGGCGACTATGACGGCCTTGCGATCCGCTCCGCGACGAAGGTCACGGCGAAGCTGCTCGAAAGCGCGAAGAACCTGAAGGTGATCGGCCGCGCCGGCATCGGCGTCGACAATGTCGACATTCCGGCGGCCACCGCGAAGGGCGTGATCGTGATGAACACGCCGTTCGGCAACTCGATCACGACGGCCGAGCACGCCATCGCCATGATGTTCGCGCTCGCGCGGCAATTGCCCGAGGCCGACCGCTCCACGCAGGCCGGCAAGTGGGAAAAGAACCGCTTCATGGGCGTCGAGATCACCAACAAGGTTCTCGGCCTTATCGGTTGCGGCAACATCGGAACCATTGTCGCGGAGCGCGCCATCGGTCTGAAGATGCGCGTCATCGCCTATGATCCCTTCCTGTCGCCGGAGCGCGCGGTGCAGATCGGCGTCGAGAAGGTCGAACTTGAAGATCTTTTGCATCGCGCCGATTTCATCACGCTGCACACGCCGCTCACCGAGCAGACGAAGAACATTCTCTCCGCCGAGAACATCGCGAAGACGAAGAAGGGCGTGCGCATCATCAATTGCGCGCGCGGCGGCCTGATCGACGAGGAGGCGCTGGCCGCGGCGCTGAAGTCAGGCCATGTCGCGGGCGCCGCGATCGACGTGTTCACGGTCGAGCCCGCGGAGACGAGCGTGCTGTTCGGCCTGCCCAACGTCGTCTGCACGCCGCATCTCGGAGCGGCCACGACCGAAGCGCAGGAGAATGTCGCGCTGCAGGTCGCCGAGCAGATGTCGGATTATCTGCTGCGCGGCGCGATCAGCAACGCGGTGAATTTCCCGTCGATCACCGCCGAGGAGGCGCCGCGCCTGAAGCCGTTCGTGTCGCTCGCCGAGAAGCTCGGCTCGTTCCTCGGGCAGCTCACGGAAGCGGCGGTGAAGGGCGTCCGCATCGAATATTCCGGCGCCGTCGGCGAACTGAACACGCGCGCGCTCACGGCGGCGGCGGTGAAGGGCGCGCTCCAGCCCTTCATGCCCGACATCAACATGGTCAACGCGCCGCTCGTCGCCAAGGAGAAGGGCATCCTCATCGAGGAGGTGAAGAGCTCGGCGCCCAGCAACGTCGAGAGCCTGATCAAGGTGCAGGTGCTCGCCGAGGATATGAACCGCGACGCCGCAGGAACCGTGTTTCAGGACGGCAAGCCGCGCGTGACGGAGATCCGCGGCATCCAGATGGACGCGGAGTTCGCGCCGCACATGATCTATATCCGCAATGACGACAAGCCGGGCTTCGTCGGCCGCTTCGGCACTGTGCTCGGCGACGCCGGCGTGAACATCGCGATCTTCAACATGGGCCGCGCCGCGCCCGGCGGCGACGCCATCTGCTTCGTCTCCGTCGATGATGTGGTCACCGACGAACTGTTGCGGAACATCGAGGCGATTCCGATGGTGAAGCGCGCGCGGCGGCTGGCGTTCTGATAACTCTTCGTTCCCGGAATGGCGAAGCGAGGCGCATGCCGAGCGGGACCATATCCGGGGACGGAGCAAAATACCACGCCGCAGGCGCGCTTCTTTTTTACGGACTATTTCGCGCTCGCTTCGCTCGCGATTCTTCCGCTGCTTTCCGGCTTCCATTTCGCTCGGCTCCGCCTCGCTCCATGAAGCCGGAGGCGAAACATCACCGTTCCGTCAGCTTGAACTCGATGCGGCGGTTGCGGCGGTTCGCCTCGTCGCTGTCACCGGGCTCGAGCGGCTGAAATTCGCCGAAGCCGGTCGCGGCGATGTGGTTCGGCGGGATGCCCTTGCTGATCAGATACTGCACGACGGAAACGGCGCGCGCGGTGGACAGGTCCCAGTTCGTCTTGAATTGCCCCTGCCCCGAGAGCGGACGCGCGTCGGTGTGGCCGTCGACGCGCAGGATCCAGTTCACGTCGGGAGGGATTTCCCGCGAGAGATCGACGATCGTCGCGGCGAGCTTGTCGAGCTCCGGCATGCCGGCCGATTTGAGCTGCGCCTGGCCGAGATCGAAGAAGATTTCCGACGGCACCACGAAGCGGTCGCCGACGACGCGGATGTCCGGCCGCGCGCCGATGATCTCGCGCATGCGCCCGAAGAATTCGGAGCGGTAGCGCGTCAGCTCCTGCACCCGCTGCGCCAGCGCGACATTCAGGCGCTGGCCAAGCTCGGCGATTCGCGTCTGGCTTTCGCGGTCCTTGCTTTCGCTGGCGCCCAGCGCGTCTTCCAGCGCCGCGATCTGCCGGCGCAGCGCCGTGATCTGCTGGTTGAGCGCTTCGATCTGCGCCAGCGCCCGCGCGCTGATCTCCTTCTCGTTCAGCAGTTCGTTGCGCGCGGTCTGCGTCGCGACGGCGGCTTCGTTGTTGGTCGAGAGCAGCGCCTCGAGCCGCCGGCGGGCCGCATCCGTCGCGTTCAGCGTTGCGCTCGCCGAAGATAGCGTGTCCTCGAGCGATTTCTTGCTGGCGCGCTCGTTCGCAAGCTGGTCGGTGAGTTCGGCCACCTGGCGGTTGAGCCGTTGCAGCTGCGTGTCGCGTCCGGCGATCTCCTGGCTGAGCAGGAACTGCCCCATCACGAACACCGACAGCACGAAAATGATCGCGAGGAGAAGCGTCGACAGCGCGTCGACGAAGCCCGGCCAGTAATCGAGTCCGCCCGAGCGGCGGCGCGTCGATGCCGCCATTGGCTCAGCTCCGCTCGCGTTCGCGCGTCAGCTTTTCGAGCAGCGCCTTCACGTCGCGCTGCTGCTCCGCCTGCGCGTCCACCCAGTCGCGGATCATCTGCTGCTCGTTGCGCATATGATGCACGAGCCCCTGGATTCCTTCCGCGAGATTCGCGAGCGCCTGCGTCGCCGAACGGCTCGTGGAAAGATCGGCGAGCGTCGCCTGAAGCCGGTCCAGCGTCGGCTTGAGGTCGCCGGCGCCGGAGGCGAAGGCGGGCTGCGCAAAGGCGGGCGTGGTGACGCCGGCGATCACGGTCGGCTCGGAGGCGTGCGTCGTGTCCACGGCGCTGCGCGCGAGCCATTCCTCGAGCTCGTTGGCGAAGCGGTTCTGCGCCTGCCCCGCCTGAAGATCGAGGAAGCCCAGGATCAGCGAGCCGGCGAGGCCGAACAGCGACGACGAGAACGAGATGCCCATGCCGCCGAGCGGCGAGGCGAGGCCCGTTTTCAGTTCGTCGAACAGAGCGCCCGCCTCCCCGCCCGTCCGCATCGACTGGATGACGCGGCCGATAGAGCCGACGGTGTCGATGAGGCCCCAGAAGGTGCCGAGCAGGCCAAGGAAGACGAGAAGCCCGGTGAGATAGCGCAGGATGTCCCGCCCCTCGTCGAGGCGCGTGCCGAGCGAATCGAGCACCGCCCGCAGCGTCGCGGTGGAGATCGGCGCCCGGCCCGCCGCGTCGCCCAGCAGGGCCGCCATCGGCGCGAGCAGGACCGGCGGCTTCGCCGGCCTGTCGTCCTCGTCCTGGCGGCGGCGCAGCGAATTGACCCAGCGCACCTCGCGGAACAGCCGGATCACCTGGCGGAAGGCGAGAACCGCGCCGATCAGGAGCACGCCGCCGATCAGGCCGTTCAGGCCTGGATTGTACAGGAAGGCGGCCATGATCGGCTTCTGCAGGATGGCTGCGATGAAGCCCGCGAGAATCAGGAACACCGCCATCCGAACGAGATGGATGCGCGGCGGCGTCAGGCGCGGCGCGTCAGCATCGTCATACCCACTCACGGAACGCAGCCTCTCCAACCCTCGCCCAGTCGCGCCATGTTCGGACGCTAGGCGGGCAAGCGCAAGGGCGGATGCCCGTTTCCGGGGCGAAAGGTTAGCGTCAGCGCGCCTTCTTCAGCGCGGCGACGAGCGCCGCATGGATCGCCTCGTTGCCGGCGCACACGTCGCGCGTGTCGATGGTGAACTCCCGACCTGCGGTGTCGCTGATGAAGCCGCCCGCCTCGCGCACGATCACGGCGCCGGCGGCGATGTCCCAGGAGTTCAGGCCGCGCTCCCAGAAGGCGTCCAGCCGCCCGCAGGCGACATAGGCGAGGTCGAGCGCCGCCGCGCCGAGCCGGCGGACATTCACGAAGCTGGCCATGACCTGCGCGAGCTCGCGCTGGAATTCAATATGGCCGCCCTTGCCGATGTGGGGAATGCCCGTGCCGATCAGTGCTTCGGCGTTCGAGCGCCGGGCCGACACGCGGATGCGCCGGTTGTTGAGATAGGCGCCCTGCCCTTTCTCGGCGATGAAAAGCTCGTCCTTGATGAAGTCGTAAACGACGCCCGCAACCAGCGTTCCCTCACGCTCGAGCGCGACCGAGATCGCCGCGTGGGGAATCGCGTGCAGGAAGTTCTGCGTGCCGTCGAGCGGATCGATATGCCAGCGATGGCTCGCGTCGGAGCCTTCGATGACGCCCGATTCCTCCATCACGAAGCCGTAGCCCGGTCGCGCCTTGGCGAGCGCCTCGTGAAGGATTTTCTCGGCCTTCTTGTCGGCGGCCGAGACGTAGTCGCCCGGTCCCTTGAGCGACACCTGAAGATTCTCGAGCTCGCCGAAGTCGCGCTTCAGCGACCGGGCCGCCTTGGTCACGGCGTCGGTCATCACGGTGATCACGGGCGAACGGATCATGGCGGGTCAGCTTTGAAAAGAGAGCGGCGCGCGGCGGATCATTCCGCGTCGGCGTCGGCGTCGGCGTCCGCGTCGCGCTTGCGCTGGTTGATGTTGGCGAACACGGCGTCGGCGTCGATGTCGGCCTCGCGGCGCGGCGACGGCGATTCGTCGTCGGCGGGCGCCGGCTTCGCGGTGGTTGATTCGGCGGGCAGGAGCCGCGCGCCGGTTTCGACCTGCGCCGGCTTCTCCTTGGCCGCGCGGGCGACCTCGAAATCGAGGTCGATCTGCGAGCACAGGCCGAGCGTCACCGGGTCCATCGGCTGGAGCTGGGCGGCGTTCCAGTGGGTCCGCTCGCGGATCTGGGCGATCGTCGCCTTGGTGGTGCCGACGAGACGCATGATCTGCGCGTCCTTCAGCTCGGGATGGTTGCGCACCAGCCACAGGATCGCGTTCGGGCGGTCCTGCCGGCGCGACAGCGGGGTGTAGCGGGGACCCTTGCGGCTGGTGGAGGCTGGCACCGCGACTTTTGGCGCGAGCACTTTCAGGCGGACGCCGGGGTCCTTCTCGGCCCGCTCCAGCTCCTCGCGGGTGAGCTGGCCGCTGGTGACCGGATCGAGCCCCTTGATTCCCGCGGCGACCTCGCCGTCGGCGATGCCCTTCACTTCGAGCGCATGCAGGCCGCAGAACGCGGCGATCTGGTCGAAGGTGAGCGCCGTATTGTCCACCAGCCATACGGCGGTGGCTTTGGGCATCAGGGGGCCAGCGTTCATGGGCTCGCATCCTCTCGGCTGGCGGCGCCGCCGCGTCCGGGCAAAATCTCTCGTGGTCAGGCCGGCCTCTTCGGCCGGCCATCCCGATCATCCAGCGATGTTGGGATGCCGGCGCTATAGCGGAAGGGGGCCGGGGAGGCAATTGCATTGAAGGCCGCGCGGCTTCCCTTGACGGATGAATCGCCCGGGCTCATGTCCGGCCGCCCATGCCTCCCTTTCTCGTCCTGCCCTTTCCCGCCATCGACCCGGTTCTGGTGCAGATCGGGCCGTTCGCGATCCGCTGGTACGCCCTCGCCTATGTCGTCGGGCTGATCGGCGGCTGGCTTTACGCCCGCTGGATCGCCGGGAACGCGCGGCTCTGGGCCGCGGGCCAGCCGCGCCCCGAGGCCGACCGGCTCGACGATCTTCTGGTCTGGTGCGCCATCGGCGTCGTGGCGGGCGGCCGCGTCGGCTATGTGCTGTTCTACAACTTCGACGAATATCTCGCGAACCCGCTCGAGATGGTCGCCGTCTGGCGCGGCGGCATGTCGTTCCATGGCGGCCTGATCGGCTGCGCGCTGGCGATCCTCGTCTATTGCCGGCGCAAGGGCTGGCCGACCCTCTCGACGCTCGACGTCATCGGCGCGGTCGCGCCGATCGGGCTTCTGCTCGGGCGGCTGGCGAACTTCGTCAACGGCGAGTTGTGGGGCCGCGCGGCCGACGTCTCCTGGGCCATCGTCTTTCCCCATGGCGGACCGGAGCCGCGCCATCCGAGCCAGCTTTATGAGGCGGCGACCGAGGGCCTGCTCCTCTTCCTCGTCCTCGCGATCCTCGTTCGGCGCGGCGGCCTGAAGCGGCCGGGCCTGGTCGCCGGAACGTTCGGCGTCGGTTATGCGCTCGCGCGCTCCTTCTGCGAGCTGTTCCGCGAGCCCGACGCGCAGCTTGGATTTCTGTTCGACGGCTGGCTCACGATGGGCATGCTGCTCAGCCTGCCGGTGCTCATCGCCGGATTGTGGCTGCTCGCCCTCTCCCGCCGCCGGACCTTCGCGCGCGCCGATTCCGAAAAGCCCGCGTGACGCCGCTCCAGCGCAGGATCGTCGACATCATCCGGCGCGACGGCCCGATCTCCGTCGAGACCTACATGGCGCTCTGCCTCGGCGATCCCGCGCATGGCTATTACATGACGCGCGATCCCCTCGGCCCGGGCGGAGACTTCACCACGTCGCCGGAAATCTCGCAGATGTTCGGCGAGATGATCGGCGTCTGGATCGCGACGGCGTGGGGCGCGATGGGCGCTCCGCCGAAATTCTCCCTCGTCGAGCTTGGCCCCGGCCGCGGCGCGCTGATGGCCGACGCGCTGCGCGCGCTGCGCGCCGCGCCCGACTGCCTCGCGGCGGCGCATGTGGAGCTTGTCGAGATCAGCCCCGTCCTGCGCGAGAAGCAGCGCGCCGCGCTCGCCTCGGCGCCCGCGCCGGTCGTCTGGCGCGACGGCGTCGAGCAAACGGCGGACGGCCCCTTCATCCTCGTCGCCAATGAGTTTTTCGACGCGCTGCCGATCCGGCAATGCGTCCGGCGCGACGGCGAAACGCGCGAGCGGCGCATCGCCTGCGACGCGGACGGCGCGCTCATCTTCGCCGACGACGGCGGCGCGATCAGCGAGACCTGCCCCGCCGGCGAGGACGTGACGCGCAGCATCGCCGCGCGTCTGGTGAAAGCGCCCGGCGCCGCGCTCATCATCGATTACGGCCACGCCGGCGATGGCGAGGGCGACACGCTGCAGGCCATGCGCGCGCACGCTTTCGTCGATCCGCTCGCGAGCCCCGGCGAATGCGATATCACGGCGCATGTGAATTTCGGGGCGCTCCTCGCCATCGCCCGCGCCGGCGGCGCGGCGACGCAGGGCCCCGTCTCGCAAGCCGACTACCTGCGCGCGATGGGGATAGAGACGCGCGCCGCGATGCTCGCGAAACGCGCCGACGACCGCCAGAAGCTCGCTCTCGCATCGGCGCTCGCGCGCCTGACCGACGTGAAGAACGCCCGCGCGATGGGCGCGCTCTTCAAGGCGATCGCCTTGCGCTCGCCGGGCCTGCCGCCTATGCCGGGTTTCGACAGGTGAACCGATGACTGAAGCCGTCGCTCTCGTTTCTGACGCTTTCGCCGGCGTTCCCCATATCGCGCACGCCTTCTTCACGCGCCAGGGTGGCGTGTCGAAAGGGATTTACGCGTCGCTGAATGGCGGTCTCGGCTCCGACGACGATAGGGCGCATGTCATCAAGAATCGCGCCCGCATGGCGCGCGCGCTCGGCGTCGCGGACGACGCGCTCGTCAGCCTGCATCAGATTCATTCCGCCGACGTGATCGCGGTGACGGCGCCCCATGCGGGCGAGCGGCCGATGGCGGACGCGCTCGTCACCGCGACGCCGGGTCTCGCGCTCGCCATCGCCCACGCCGATTGCGGCCCGGTTCTGTTCGCGGACCGCATCCATCGCGTCATCGGCGCGGCGCATGCGGGCTGGAAAGGCGCCTTCACCGGCGTGCTGGAGAACACCGTCTCCGCGATGGAGAAGCTCGGCGCGCGGCGCGAGAACATCGTCGCTTCGCTCGGACCGACGATCGGCCCCAAGAGCTACGAGGTCGGGCCCGAATTCGTCGCGCGCCTCACCGAGAACGACGAATCGCGCGACCGCTTTTTCGCGCCGTCAGAAAATCCCGGCCACGCGCTGTTCGACCTGCCGTCCTATATCCTGACGCGCCTGCGCGAGGCCGGCGTCGCCGCGCATGATCTCGCGCTCGACACCTACGCCGACGCCGATCGCTTCTTCAGCTACCGGCGCAGCGTTCATCGCAAGGAAGAGGATTACGGCCGCCTGATCTCGGCGATCGCGCTGCGCTGAAAATCGTTCCGGCCCGCTCCGCGCGCTGCGGCGCGCGTCGCGACTCGTCGCCTGTCAGCTCTTCACCCGCGTGTCCTCGAACGCAGGCACGCGGCCGGCGAACGTGTCGAGGAAATTGACGAGATTGGGATGCGCCGCCCGCCAGCGCCCTTCGAAGCGCAGGTCGAGATAGCCGAGCGCGCAGGCGAGCGCGATCACGCCGACATGCGGCGTCGGCGGCAGCGTCGGCGTCTCTGTTTCCAGCGCGGCGAGCGCGCGCTCGACCTTGCCGGCCTGGACGCCCAGCCAGCTCTCCGAGAGCTTGTCGGGATCGCGAAAGCGGCGCTCGTAAACCTGCAGCAGGCACGCATCCATGATCCCGTCCGCCAGCGCCTGCAGGATCAGCGCGTCGAGGCGCGCCGGTCCCTCGGGAACCACCCGGCCGCCGCCGGCGAGGCTGTCGAGATAGTCGACGATCACGCGCGAATCGAAGATGGCCTTGCCGCTCTCGAGGATGAGCGTCGGAATTTTGCCGAGCGGATTCTGCTGGCGCAGCGCGTCGCTGGCGTCGTTGGTGTCGGCGGCGACGAATTCGACCTCGTCCTTGAGGCCGAGCAGCGCGACCGCGATCTGCACCTTCCGTCCGAACGGCGAGGCGGGGGAAGAACGGAGAATCATCATCGGGTTGTCCTTCCTTGCGTCGAAGGATGAGACGTGGCGGTTGGACCGCCAGTTGGCACGGCGGTTCTCTCCGGCGCAAGCCATTCGTTGCGCCAGCGTGCGCCCGGACCGCGCCGAAGCAGACGCGTGAGGTCCGGCAGGAGCGCGTCGAGTTCGTCCTTGAGCGTCCAGGGCGGATTGACGACGAGCATGCCGCAGCCGCGCAGCCCCTGCGCCTCGGGCGCGGAGACGAGAAGCTCCACGCGCAGAATTTTCTCGACGCCCGCTTCGACGATGCGCGTCATGAAGCGCTCGACGACGGCGCCGTCCTTGATCGGATGCCACAGCGCATAGACGCCAGTCGGCCACTTCCGCCATGCCGCCGGCAGCGCCCGCGCGATGAGCGAGAATTCGTCCGGCGATTCGAACGCCGGATCGATGAGAACGATTCCGCGCCGCTCCGGCGGCGGGATCGCCGCATTGAGCGTCGTCCATCCGTTCTGCGCCAGAACCTTCACGCGCCGGTCCCGCGTCATGGCGGCGCGCAGGGCGGCCGCCGTCGCCGGATGCGCCTCGCTCAGCAGGACGCGGTCTTGCGCGCGCGCCATGCGGCGGGCGATCTCCGGCGATCCCGGATAGATCGTTGCGCCAGCGCTCTCGCGCACGGCGTCGACGACCGAGCGATAGGGCGCGATCAGCGCTTCGGCGGAATCGTTCAGGCGCGCGGCGTCGAGCCGCCCGATTCCGTCGCGCCATTCGCCGCCGCGCGTCGCCTCATCGCCGGCGAGGTCGTAAAGGCCCGCGCCGGCGTGCGTGTCGATCACGCGCAGCGGCGTCTCCTTCTTCTGAAGCGCGGCGAGAAGGCGCGCGAGAACGACGTGCTTGAGGACGTCGGCGAAATTGCCCGCATGGAAGGCGTGTCTGTAGTTCATGGGCCAAAGCCGCTCAGCGCGGCGCCGGAACGCTGATCTCCGGCGCGCGGCAGTCCCGCCTGCCCACCTCGGGACACATGCGAAAACCCTTCAGATTCCTGTCGAGGCAGATACGGACTTCCTGCAGCACGCCGCGCTGGCATGACACGCCGATCATGTCGGCGCGCAGGCCGGGATTCGCCGCGACGAAGGCGCGCTCGATCGCCATCGGCGTCATGCGCTGCTCGCCCCGGAGCCGGGAGAAGCCGGACGGAATCTGAACCTGCCGGAGCGCGTCCCGCGCGGCGTTGAAATAACCCTGCGGCGACAGGCCCGAGCATGTCCCGTGCTTGCGCCACTCGTAGCGGGCGAGCCCCAGGTCGGGATAGACGCCGCGCGCCGCTTCCATCGCGATGCGCGAGGGCTGCTGGCCGAAGCCGCAATCGCTCGGATAGCCGCGCTCATATTGCGGCCAGAGCCCGTGCAGGACGAAGCCCGCGCCGGAGCCGCTGTCGCACTGGCCGCGGCCCTTGCGGTCGCCTTCCAGGTCGCAGAATCCCGGCGACCAGGAGAGCGCGAGGACGTAGAAGTCAAAGTCGCCGGGCGAGCCGCGCCGCTGCGCCAGCGCCGGCGCGCAGAGAAGCATGAGCGCCGCGACGATCCGGGCGACGCTGGCCGTGATGCGCATGCCTCAGGGCCGCGCCATCTTGCAGTCCGGCGCGTAGTAGAAGAGCCGGTCGAGGCCGGACACGCACCATTCGACGCCCCATGTCAGACCGATCGGGCCGGCGCGCTCGATGATGTTATAGCTCACCGTCCTGAGGCGCCCGTCCGACATATAGGCGCGCGCGACACAATAACGGCGCGGAATATAGTCGGCGCCCCAGGGCCTGAACGCGATGGTGCGGACGTGGTCGACGCCCGCGATCGCAAGATTGCTCTGCCAGTAAGACGATTCGCGGGAGGCGAAGCCGCTCTGCACCTGCCCGATCACGGACGGGTCTTCGCAGGCCGGCAGCGCCGCGCTCCAGGATGGGTTGCGCTGCTCCGCCGGGATGACCTCGCGCGCCGAGGCTGTCGCGAGTCCGCACCATCCGATCGCGGCCGACAGGACGCTCAGCCAGATCATTCGACGCATGGGAAAGCTCCGCAAGATCATCGCTTTGTAAGTCGCAGACCGCGACCGTCAAGCGCACGCGGGACACAGGCGCGAACGGAAGGCGACTGCATCCTATGAGAGATGAAAATGAGACACACATCTCAAGGGTTGCAAATAGGACTATGATCCCGTATATGACGAATAATTCCTGGAATCGTTTGGAGAGGCCGATGCGGACCGGCGAACCAAAGAGCGGGGTTGATCCGACACAGTCGCGCGAAGCGGCCGCGTCCGAGGCGAGCCCGCATCTGGAGACGAAGCGGCTCGCCCGCGCCGCGCGGGAGGCGCGCATTCTCTCGCAGATCGACGCCTGCAAGATTCTCGAGAAGCACGCCTTCCGCATGGCCGAGCTGGCGCGGGAGGCGGACCTGTCCTTCCTCGTCTATCTGTTCGAAATGGCGCGCGTCGCCTCCGTGGATGAGAGGTCCCGCCTCGGCCGGCTGTGACCGCGGAGTGGGGATCGCCTTTGGGCGGAACCGCGAAAAGCGCGTCCCGCCGCTTCACGTCGGCTGATTCGCGAAGCGGGTCCGCTCTCATCGGGCCGACGGCGCTCTCATTGACGAGCCGGATCGCAAGCCGACAATAGGCGGACGATCAGCACAAGCCCCGACGGGGCGCGGGAGCGACCATGGGCCGCGCTATTCTTTGCAAGGCCTACGGGCCGCCTGAGACGCTTGTCGTCGAGGATGTCGCCGATCCCTCTCCAGGTCCGGGCGAGGTCGCGGTGCGGGTCCGGGCGGTCGCGCTGAATTTTTTCGACACGCTCATCATCCAGGGAAAATACCAGATCAAGCCGCCCTTCCCCTTTTCGCCGGGCGCGGAGTTCGCCGGCGAGATCGTCGCGGTCGGAGACGGCGTGTCCGGTTTCGCCGTCGGCGACCGCGTGGCGGGCATGACCGGCTACGGCGCCTGCCGCGAGAGGCTGGTCGCGCCGCAGACGAGCCTCGTCGCCATCCCCGACGGCCTCGACGATGTCCGCGCCGCCGGCCTGTTCGTGACCTACGGGACGAGCATGCATGCGCTCAGGCAGCGCGGCGAACTGAAGCCGGGCGAGACCCTTGTCGTGCTCGGCGCCGCCGGGGGAACCGGCCTGTCCGCCGTTGAGATCGGCAAACTGATGGGCGCGCGCGTCATCGCCTGCGCCTCGTCCGACGAGAAGCTCGATCTGGCCGTCGCGCACGGCGCGGATGAAACCGTGAATTACGCGGCGGAGGATCTTGGGCCCCGGCTCAAGCAGCTCACGAAAGGCAAGGGCGTCGACGTGCTCTATGATCCGGTCGGCGATCGGCTGGCCGAGCCGGCGCTGCGCGCGATGGGCTGGGGCGGACGCTATCTCGTGATCGGCTTCGCCGGCGGCGAAATTCCGAAAATCCCGCTCAATCTGGTGCTTCTCAAGGGCTGCGACGTGCGCGGCGTGTTCTGGGGCGCGTTCACCGAGCGCGAGCCGGCGGAGCATCGCGGCAACGTCGGCCAGCTTCTGTCCTGGGCGGCGACGGGCCAGCTTCGCGCCCATGTCGGGGGCGTGTACGAGCCGGACGGGATCGTCGATGCGCTCAACGCGCTCGCGCGGCGCGAGGCGAAGGGCAAGCTGGTGATTCGCTTCTGACATGACGGCGGCGGCGATCCTCGACCGCGCGGCCTTCATCCGCGCCAACACCCGCCTGCTGCCGGTCCCCCATGCGCCCGCCATCCGCCTGCATCTGGCGGACGAGGCGACCGCGCTCTGGGAAAAGACCGAGGAGGAGCTTGGCGCCATCGGCCTGCCGCCGCCCTTCTGGGCCTTCGCCTGGGCCGGCGGCCAGGCGCTGGCGCGCTATCTGCTCGACAATCCGGCGATCGCGCGGGGCAGGCGCGTTCTCGACGTCGCCTCCGGCTCGGGCCTCGTCGCCATCGCGGCGGCGCGGGCCGGCGCCGCCGCCGTTCTCGCAAACGACATCGATGCGTTCGCCCTCGCCGCGATTCCCATGAACGCAGAAGCGAACGGCGTCAGCGCCGAGGTCCTGCCGGGCGATCTCATCGGCCGCCCTGTCGACGCGGACATCGTCTGCGCCGGCGACGTGTTCTACGAGCGCGACATGGCCGCGCGCATGGCCGATTGGCTGGCCGGACTGGTTCGCAACGGCGTGACGGCGCTGGTTGGCGACCCCGGCCGTTCCTATCTTCCCCGCGAGCGTCTGGAGCTGCTGGCGGAATACCAGGTGCCGGTGACCCGGGCGCTGGAGGATGCGGAGATCAAGCGCGCCTGCGTCTGGCGCTTCCGCGGCTGACGGTCCGGCGATGTTCTCCGCCGCCGGCGATGATGCTAAGGAGGATCATGGCTCATTCCCTCACGCCCCAGCTCGGCCGACACGACCACGCGCATCACGGCCATGCGGCGGGAGAGGCGTGCGCTCATGCCCGCGACCACGCCCGGCGGGCGCCGGACGCCCTGCTCGAAGCGGAGCGGCTGTGCGCGGAGCGCGGCGTGCGGCTGACCCCCATCCGCCGGGCGGTGCTGGAGGCGCTGTACGCGACCCACAAGCCGGTCGGCGCCTACGACCTCATCGAGATGCTCGGTCAGCAGGGCCGCCGCCGCATGGCGCCCATCACCGTCTACCGCGCCCTCGATTTTCTGCTCGCCGAGGGCTTCGCCCACAAGCTCGCCAGCCGGAACGCCTTTCTCGCCTGCCCGCATTTCCATGCGCCGGACGAGATGGTCGTCTTCCTGATCTGCGACCAGTGCGGCGGGGTCGATGAGGTCGCCAACCCCGATCTGGCGAGGAGCCTCAACCGCCTGATCGGCCATGAAGGCTTCGCGGTCGACACCCGCGTTCTGGAGCTGTCCGGCCGCTGCGCCCACTGCCGGCGGCCGGCCCGGGCGGCCGCCGCCGAATCGCTCCCGGCTTGACCCGTCGGGCTGCTTCCGCCACTCAACCACCGGACTTCACGCAAGCGCGCCGATGAACGCCATTCCGGATTCCGTGATTGCGCCGACCCGTTCGGGGCCTGCCGACCGCCAGCGCACGGTAGGCGTGAGGATCGGCGACGTGCTGGTCGGCGGCGGCGCGCCTGTCGTCGTGCAGTCGATGACCAACACCGACACCGCCGACATCGACGCGACCGTGAAGCAGGTCGCCGCGCTGGCCAACGCCGGCTCGGAGCTTGTCCGGATCACCGTCGACCGCAAGGAGGCCGCCGCCGCGGTCCCGCGCATCCGCGACCGGCTCGCCCGCATCGGCGTCCACGCGCCGCTGATCGGCGACTTCCATTACATCGGCCACACCCTTTTGCGGGAGTATCCGGATTGCGCCGAGGCGCTGGCGAAATACCGCATCAACCCCGGCAATGTCGGTTTCGGCGACAAGAAGGATCGCCAGTTCGCGGAGATCGTCGAGATCGCCGCGCGCAACGACAAGCCGGTCCGCATCGGCGCCAACTGGGGCTCGCTCGATCAGGACCTGCTGACGCAACTGATGGACATCAACGCCGTGTCGCCGAGTCCCGTGCCGGCGCGCGCGGTGACCCGCGAGGCCATGGTGCGCTCCGCGCTGCTGTCGGCGCGGCGCGCAGAGGAACTCGGTCTTCCCCGCGATCGGATCATTCTGTCGGCGAAAGTGTCAGCCGTGCAGGATCTGATCGCGATCTATCGCGAGATCGCCCGCCGCTCCGACTACGCGCTCCATCTCGGTCTGACCGAGGCCGGCATGGGATCGAAAGGCGTCGTCGCCTCCTCCGCCGCGATGGGAATCCTGCTTCAGGACGGCATCGGCGACACGATCCGCGTCTCATTGACGCCCGAGCCGGGCGGCGATCGCACGGTCGAGGTGCGCGTGGCGCAGGAACTGTTGCAGACGATGGGCTTCCGCACCTTCGTGCCGCTCGTCGCCGCGTGCCCGGGCTGCGGCCGCACCACCTCCACCGTGTTTCAGGAACTCGCCTCCGACATCCAGAACTGGATTCACGCGTCGATGCCGGGCTGGAGAGGCGTTTATCCGGGCGTCGAAAATCTCACCGTCGCGGTGATGGGCTGCATCGTCAACGGTCCCGGCGAATCCAAGCACGCCGATATCGGCATCTCCCTTCCGGGAACCGGCGAGAGCCCCGTGGCGCCGGTGTTCATCGACGGCAGGAAGGCGGCGACACTGCGCGGCGCAGGCATCGCGGCGGAATTCAAGGCGATGGTCGCGACCTATATCGACCGCCGCTACGGCAAGGGCGGCGCGCCGGACTGATCGATCCCGCGTCGCGGCGGATTTGCCCTGACTTGCGGACATGCTAGGGACGCCCCCCTTTTCGCCGCGCATGCACGCGACTCTGGAGACGCCTTGATGGGCGAAAACAGCACGGGTTCCGTCGCGTCCGGCAAGGGCGCGCATGCGCCTGGACAAGATCAGCCCGCCGCCGCGGACGCCGCGCCAGGAGACGGCGCGCGCAAACAGGGCGCGGCGGCGCTGGCTCTCGGCGCGCTGGGCGTCGTCTATGGCGACATCGGCACGAGCCCGCTTTATGCGCTGCGCGAAACCGTGATCGCCGCCAACGGCGCGACCGAGGGCGCCGTTCTGCCGGCGCATTTCGCCCCTGGCATCGTCATCGGCGTGCTCTCCCTCATTCTCTGGACGCTGACGCTCATCGTCACGATCAAATATGTCGTCATCGTCATGCGCGCCGACAACAACGGCGAGGGCGGCACGCTGACGCTCGTGGCGCTCGCGCAGCGGGCGATGGGACGCAGGAGCCTCGTTCTTTTCCTCGGCATGGCCGGCGCGGCGATGTTCTTCGGCGACGCCGTCGTGACGCCCGCGATCTCGGTGCTGTCCGCCGTCGAAGGGCTGAAGCTTGTCACGCCGGTCTTCGAACAGAATCCGAACTACATCCTCTGGATCGCCATCGCGATCCTGCTTCTGCTGTTCGGCGTGCAGAGCCACGGCACTGCGCGCGTCGCGTCATGGTTCGGTCCGATCACGCTCGTCTGGTTCATCGTCATCGGCCTTCTCGGCCTGCTTCATATCGCCGACGACGCCCGCGTCCTTCACGCCATCAATCCGTTGAGCGGCGTGCGTTTCGTGATGGATCATCCGGGCGTCTCGCTCGCGGTGCTCGGCTCGGTCTGCCTCGCCGTCACCGGCGCGGAAGCTCTGTACGCGGATATGGGGCATTTCGGCCGCAAGCCGATCCAGAGCGCCTGGTTTTTTGTCGTGTTTCCGTCGCTCGCGCTCAACTATCTCGGACAGGGCGCGCTTGTTCTGGCCGATCCCTCGGCGATGGAGAATCCGTTCTACAAGCTCGCGCCAGGCTGGTTTCTCCTGCCCCTCGTGATTCTGGCGACCGCCGCGACGATCATCGCCTGTCAGGCCGTGCTCACCGGCGCCTACTCCCTGACGCAGCAGGCGATTCAGCTCGGACTCATGCCGCGCCTCGAGATTCGCCATACATCCGAGACGCAGCATGGACAGATCTACCTGCCGCGCGTGAACGCGATTCTGCGCATCATCGTCATCGCGCTCGTTCTCGGCTTCCAGTCCTCCTCCGCGCTCGCGCACGCCTACGGCATCTCCGTGTTCGGCACGATGATCATGACCACGATCCTCACCTACTTCGTGGTGTGGCGCGTCTGGAGCTGGAAGGCCTGGCTCGCGGCGGCGATGATGGCGCCGTTCTTCGTGATCGAGTTCGCCTTCCTCGCGGCGAACCTGATGAAGTTCTTCCAGGGCGGCTTCGTGCCGGTTTTCCTCGCCGGCGGCCTGATCTTCCTCATGGCGACATGGGTGAAGGGCAACGGCATCCTGTTCGCCAAGACGCGCAAGGTCGACGTGCCGCTGGTCGAGCTCGTGGGCATGCTCGCCAAGAGCCCGCCTCACAAGGTCTCAGGAACGGCCGTGTTCCTGACCAGCGACCCGGAGACGGCGCCGACGGCGCTGCTGCACAATCTCAAGCACAACAAGGTGCTGCACGAGAAGAACGTCATCCTCACGGTGAAGTCGGCGGACACGCCGCGCGTGCCGGATTCGGAACGGGTCGCCATCGAGCCCATCGCCGAGGGGTTCTGGAAGGTGCGGCTCACCTTCGGCTACATGGAGTCGCCCAATATTCCGCGCGGCCTCGCCGTTCTGCGCAAGCTCGGATTCAAATTCGACATCATGTCGACGTCGTTCTTCCTGTCGCGCCGGTCGATCCGGCCGGCGGCGCAGTCCGGCATGTCGCTCTGGCGCGACAAGATTTTCATCGCGCTCGCCCGCAACGCCACGGACGCCACCGACTTCTTCCAGATACCGACCGGCCGCGTCGTCGAAGTGGGCACGCAGGTCACGGTCTGACCGGTGCGGAGCCGCCTGCGGCGGCGTCACACGCCCGACGCAGGGCGGCGGCCAAGATGGCGGTTGGCGCGTCCCGTCCGCTTGGATACATTCGCGCCGAGGGACATTGCGAGGAACAGGCGATGAGCGACGTCGTGGTCAAGACACCCATGCAGTATCTCGACAAGGCTGTCGGCGCGTTGCGCGACGTCGGCCTGATGCCGGACAAGATCGAACCCGCGCCGATCAACGACCTCCTCGACAAGATCAGCAATCTGGAGCCCGACAAGGTCCAGGTGATCGCCCGCACCCTCGGTCAGGCGTCGGTCTTCAACGAGATCGTCCGCGAGCAGATTTCCGGCATGGAGATCGGCGAGCGCTACAAGACCATCACGGAAGGGTTCAACTCGATCCGCGACGACGCCAAGCGCATGGTCGACCAGCTTGAAGACAACCGCATCGATCTATGGGAGCGCACGACGAACGTCTGGATGAAGGTGTCGCGCGGCGACATCGCCGACCGCTTCGACAAGGTCAAAGAGGTCTATCTCGACGTCACCAAGGATACAAAGCAGCAGATCAATCGCGAGCACACGATTCTCGAAGCCTACAGCGATTATCGCGGCGCGCTGAAGCAGTCGGAGGTTCTCGCGCTCGAGGTGCTCAAGACGGCGACGGCCAAGCTCGACGAAGCGCGCGCGGCGCTGAAGGAGGCTTCCGACAAGGTCGCGTCCTTCGCCGGGACCGAAGCGGCCGACCGCGCGCGGCTGGAGCTCGCGCGCGACGAACAGCTCCGCGCCGTGCAGGACGAGGAGAAGCGCTACCAGATCGCGAAGGACCTCTCCGACAACCTCACGATTTCATACAACACCTCGGAAGTGGTCATGGCGCGCCTGCAGCAGACCACCAACGCCAAGGAGCGCATCTACGCCCAGTCGATCAGCTTCTTCTCGACCAATGATTCCGTTCTCACCGCGCTGAAGGCGTCCTTCACCGGCATGTTCGGGCTGCATGAATCCACCGCGACGCTGGAGGCGATGAAGGAAGGCGTGTCGAAATCCCTCGAAACGCTCTCCGAGGTCGGCGACAAGGTGCAGGAGGCGGCGGTGAAGGCGGGCTACGGCCCAACCATCCGCGCCGACGCGGTGAAGAAGCTCGTCGACTCGGTCGTGAATTTCCAGGAGCGGTCGCAAGGCATCATCGAGGAGATGCGCAAGCTCTCGACGCAGAACTCGGCGGAGATCCGCGACGCCGTCGAGGACGGCAAGAAGCGCATCGCCAAGCTCGTCGCTGACGGAAAAGCCCTGCCGCTCTGATGTCGACCGCCGCTCCAGCCGCTGCGCCCGCGCCGGCCAAGCTCGACGATCTCATGCTCGCGATGGACGTGGTGGACACGCTCCGCCATCGCGAGAAGCTCGTCGAGAAGGAGCTGGACGACGACAGCCGCGAGCAGCAGCTCATCGAGCGGCTGCGCTCGCTCTACAAAAGCCAGGGCATCGAGGTCCCAGACAGCATCATCGCCGAAGGCGTGAAAGCGCTGAAGGAAAGCCGTTTCGTCTACACGCCCGCCCCGCCCGGACTCGCCCGCAACCTCGCGGCGTTGTGGGTCCGGCGCGGCGCGATCAGCAAGTGGGCGTTGATCGGAGCGGCCGCAATCGTCGCGGCGTTCGGCGCCTATCATTATTCCGTCGTCGCGCCGCGCGAGCGGGCTGTCGAAGCGGCGCGCACCGAGCTCACGCAGACCCTGCCGCGCGACATCGCCGCCGCGCGCCAGGCGATCGCGGCGGAGGCGAAGGCGCCGGCGGCGCGCGAACGCGGCGAGGCCGTCGTCGCCCAGGGCGTCGCGGCGCTCCAGCGCGGCGACGCGGCCGGCGCGCGCGCCGCGCTCGGCGAGCTCGACCGTCTGCTTGCCGCTCTGCGTCAGGAATATGTGCTGCGCATCCCCGGCCGTCCGGAGGATCAGACCGGATTCTTCCGCGAGCATCCGAGCTTTCAGGGCCGCGCTTATTTCCTCGTGGTCGATGCGCTCGATCCGCAGGGCGCGCCTGTGAAGCTGGCCGTGCGCAACGACGAGACGAACCAGACGGACACGGTGTCGCGTTTCGCCGTGCGCGTGCCGCAGCAGACGTTCGACGCGGTGCGCGCCGACAAGGCGCGCAACGGTGTCGTGCAGAATGCGCGGCTCGGCGAGAAGAAGCGCGGCTATCTCGATCCGGATTTCAACATGCCGGTTCTCGAGGGCCGGATCACGCGCTGGTGAGGATGCGACATGCTGACCGGCCGTGACGCCCTGTCCACCGTGGAGCGCGCGATCAGCGGCGCCCGCGCCAATGAAAACCGCCTCGGCGAGGCGTTGCAATCGGCGACCGCTGAAGTCGCGCGCTACATTCAGGCCGAGACCGATGGTTTCCGCGCGCTGGCGCGGGCGAAACTCGACGCGATGGCGCAGAACCAGATCGTCGGCGCTCTCGACGCCACAGAGCGTCGCGCGCTCGCGCTGATCGAGGGCTCGCGTCAAACGATCGCCGCGCTCGGCGAGCGGCAGCGCAAGGCGCAGGCGGCGCTCGATACGGCGGAAGCCGACAGGCATGATCGCGGCGAGACGCTGGCGCGCGCGCTGCGCGCGCTCGATGATCTGCGCCACGCCGTGTCCGAGCGCGTGAAGAACGACGCGGCCTGGCGCGCCGCGAGCGACGCCGTCGCCGCCGCGCAGGCGGTCGCCGCCAACGCCGAGCAGAAAGCCGCGACCGCCGAGGCCGATCTCGCCGAGAAGGGCAAGCCTTACGAGAACGATCCGCTGTTCATGTATCTCTGGCGCAGGAAGCACGGTCAGGCCGAGGATCGCAGCGGCTTCCTCGTCCGTTTCTTTGATCGCAAGGTCGCGCGTCTGATCGGCTACGGCGACGCGCGCGCGAACTATGCGATGCTGCGGGAGATTCCGGCCCGCCTGCGCGAACATGCGAACGCGAAACAGGGCGATGTCGAAACAGCCAAGCTGGCCGTCGTCGCGGTGGAGCGCCAGGCCCTGGTCGCGGCTGGCGTCGAGCCGCTGGAAAAGGCGGCCGACGACGCGCAGACGGCCGCCGCCGAAGCCGACGCCGTCGTGACGAAAGCGACCTCCGACCTGCAGGAGATCGACAGGCGGCGCGCCGAGGCCGCGGGCGTCGGCGAGAATGCGGCCTATGATCAGGCGGTGGAGCTTCTCACCGGCGCCTTGTCGCGCGAGGACATTCGCCGGCTTTTCGAGGAAGCGCGGCGCACGCCCTCGCCGGCGGACGATCAGGCGGTCTCGGCCATCGCCTCGGCGCGCGACGCGCAGCAGAAGACGAACGCCGAGATCGCGAAGATTCGCGCCCAGATCAGCGAGATGGCGAACCGGCGCAGCGAGCTTGAAGGCGCGCGCGACCGCGCCCGCCGTCAAGGCTATGACAGCCCGATCGGCGGCTTCAACGATAAGGTCGATCTCGGCTCGATCATCGGCGGCATCCTCAGCGGCGCCGTTCGCGGCGGCGCGCTCGACGATATTTTCCGGGGCGGCTACCGCTTCCCGCCGCCCCGCGCCAACCCGGATTTCGGCGGCCGGCGCGGCGCGCCGTCATGGCCGGGGCCGTGGATCGGCGGCGATTCAGGCTCGTTCGGCGGTTCGATCGGCGGCGGCGGCGGAAGCAGCAGCGGTGGCGGCGGAGGAGGCGGGGGCTGGCGCACCGGCGGGAGTTTTTGAGCCTTCTCTACGACCGTCGCTTTGCGGCGTAGCGCGCGGCGGCGCGCAGGAGATCGGCCTTTGCGCCGAACGGTTCGAGCGCGGCGACGGCGTCTGCGGTGAGCCGCTTAAGCTCCTGCTTCGCGGCTGAAAGGCCGAGCCGGTTCGCGAGCGTCGCTTTTCCTTTCGCGTCGTCCTTGCCGGTCGCCTTGCCGAGCGCGGCCGCGTCCGATTCAAGATCGAGGATGTCGTCGGCGATCTGGAACGCGGCGCCGAACCGGTCGGCGTAGCGGTCGAGCCTCTGGCGGTCGGCGGCTTCGGCGCCGCCGAGCAGCGCGCCGATGGCGACGGACGCGCGGATCAGCGCGCCCGTTTTCATGGACTGGATGCGGCGCACCGCTTCGGCGTCTGGCGTCGACGCGTCCTCCGGAAAACGGCCTTCGGCGGCGAGATCGAGCATCTGTCCGCCCACCATGCCGCCGAGCCCGGCGCGTCTGGCGAGAACCGAGACAAGGTCGGCGCGAACTGCGCCATCGGCATGGGTCGCCGGATCGGAGAGGATGTCGAAGGCGAGCGTCAACAGCGCGTCGCCGGCGAGGATCGCCGTCGCCTCGTCGAAGGCGCGATGGACGGTGGGATGGCCGCGCCTGAGATCGTCATCGTCCATCGCCGGCAGATCGTCATGGATGAGCGAATAGGCGTGCAGGCATTCCACCGCCGCCGCCGCGCGCAGCGCTCCGGCCTCGGCCCCGCCCGTGAGCGCCGCGGTTTCGACCACGAGAAAGGCGCGCAGTCTTTTCCCGCCGCCGAGAACGCCGTGCCGCATGGCGGCGAGCAGCCGCGCCGGCCGCGCGATTTCGCCTTGCCCCGCGACGGGGGACAGCAGCCCGTCGAGCATGGTCTCCACCGCGGCGGCGATGCGCGCGAGCCGCAGGCTGAACGGGGTTTCGGTCTGCGGCATGCGTCGGAACCGGATGCGGGCGGGCGGATTTTGTGCCAAGGCGGGTGGCATGGGGCGCGACGGGCGGTCAAGGGCGGGCGACGCAGGCGGGCGCGGATGCGGCGGCTGACGCGCTGGGCCGTCCGCCTTGCGCTTCTCGCGGTGGCGATCCCTTTTCTGCTCACGCTGCTCTACGCGGTCGTTCCGCCGGTTTCGACCCTGATGCTGGCGCGCTGGCTCACTTTTCAGGAGGTCGACCGCCGCTGGGTGAGATTGCGCGACATGGCGCCGTCCGCGCCGGTCGCGGTGATGACGGCGGAGGACGCGCGCTTCTGCCTGCATCACGGCGTCGACTGGGACGCCCTGCGCGAGGTGCTGGACGACGAGGACGAGCCGTCGCGCGGCGCCTCAACCATCACCCAGCAGACCGTCAAGAACCTCTTCCTGTGGGGCGGGCGGTCCTACATCCGCAAGGCGATCGAGATTCCGATGGCCGTCGCGTTCGACGCCGTTCTGCCCAAGCGGCGGATTCTCGAAATCTATCTTAACATCGCCGAATGGGGCGACGGGATTTTCGGGATCGAGGCCGCCGCGCGCGCCCATTTCAACAAATCCTCGAAGACCTTGACGACGCGCGAGGCGGCGGCGCTCGCGGCCGCCCTGCCCAGCCCGTTGACGCGCGATCCGGCGCGGCCGCGCGGCGGGCACCGGGTCGTCATGGACGCGGTCCTGAGGCGGATGGCCACGGAGAATCTGGACGTCGCGTGCCTCAAACAATGACCGGCGCGATCCGTTGCGCCGGAAAGGGAAAGCCGCTATAGGCGCGCTTCTTCAATTCCCGGCCAGTCGCGGGGTCCCGTACCGGGGCGTGACGGCCTTCGCCATCCGGAGACGATCATGGCCGTTCCGAAAAGAAAAACCTCGCGCATGAAGCGCGGCAACCGCCGGTCGGCCGACGCGCTGAAGCAGCCCACCTATGTCGAGGACAAGGACTCGGGCGAGCTGCGTCGCCCCCATCATGTCGACCTGAAAAGCGGCATGTATCGCGGCCGCCAGGTGCTCAAGGCGAAGACCACCGCCTGACCCGCGCCTGTCGCGCGAGGTTCGATGCAGGCGCCCTCCGGGGCGCCTTTTTCGTTTCAGGGATGGACCGCGGGCGGCGTCAGAGAATCCGCACGGAGCTGGAGCCCGGCTCGTCGGCGAGCAGGCCGCCGGCGCGATAGCAGGAGATCGCCTCCGCCGGCCGCGCGGCGCGACGCTTGCGGGCTGTCTCGTGATGGCCGACATGCGCGATCAGGCTCGCGAGGAAGACGGCGTCCGCCGGCGTCGCCGCCGCGACGTCATAGGCGCGCGGATAGCGTGAATAGGGAACAAGCGCGCGGCATTCCGAAACCGGACGCTCCTCGTCGAGGAATGTATCGAAATGCTCCGCCATTCTCACCCTGCCGCGTCAAAACGCATTCTGCGCCTGTCTGCCGGGCTGCGCGTCGCAACTTCGGGGCCGTCATTACCGGCGTCTTAAGAATTCGCGCGCATTCTGAAACGACGAGACGGATAAGCTGGAACCGCCTGCATGCATGGCCTCGCGACGGCGCCAGTCGCTCCCTCCAGGGCTGCGATGAATCCGGGCGACGTGCTCACCGCGCTGTCCTCCACGATCTACGAATGGGACATCGTCAACGACCGCATCCGCTGGGGCGACAACGCCGCGGCGGTGCTGGGCCTCGCTGACATGGGCCGCCTCGCCAGCGGACAGGGTTGGCGCAAGTTCGTCTCCGCCCGGTCGATCGCCACGCGCGAGGACGTCGTCGCCGCGGCGACGGAGGCCGATCTCGGCGCCGGCGTTCCTTTTCAGGCTCACTACGAGATCACGCTGCCCCATCGCGCCGTCGCGGTCGAGGATCATGGCCGCTGGTTCGCCGGTCTCGACGGCCGGCCCGCGCTCGCGCACGGCATGATCCGCATCGCGTCGCACGGCGTTGTGTCCGTTCCGCACGACATCGGCGCCTCGGCGCGCGCCGACCTCCTCCATCGCATCGACCTCGCGATGACGGCTTCCCGCCGCGACGGCCGCCCCTTCATGCTGTTGACCGGCGCGCTCCGCGACTACGCCTCCGTCGAGGCCCGTCACGGCTCCGAAAGCGCCAACGCCCTGGTCACGGCCGCTCTCGGTCGCCTCCAGCGCGTGATCCGGCACGCCGATTCCCTCATTCGCTACGGCTCGAACAGCTTCGCGCTTCTGATGGGGCGCTGTCCTCGCGGCGAACTGGAGAACGCCGCCGCGCGCCTCTCGGCCGCAGCCTGCGGCGCTCCGCTCGAATCGGATGCGGGCCGGTTCCAGACGGACATGTCCTGGGGAGCGGTGATCGATCTCGACGCGGCCTCAGGTCCTCGCGAGGTGTTGCGGCGCGCCGAGGACGCCATGCAGCAGGCCATCGTCCGCGCCGCCGCCGTCGTTCCGCATGCGCCGGACCGCGGCAAGGACGCGCGCCGGCGATCGGAGCAGACCGTCGCCGAACAGGTCGTGCAGGCGCTGAACGACCGGCGCATTCTGATCGCGCGGCAGCCGGTCGTCGACGCGGCGACGCGGGCGGTGCGGTTCGAGGAGGCGCTCGTGCGCATGCGCGGCGAGACCGGCGAGATCATCGGTGCGGCCGCCATGATTCCGCTCTTCGAGAAACTCGGCCGCATCGAGCTGATCGATCACCGCGTCCTCGAACTCGCGATCGAGGCGCTTGCCGCCGAGCCGCACGCGACTCTGTCGGTCAATGTGTCCGCGACCACGCTGATGCGCGACCATTGGCTCGGCGCCCTGTCGGGCGCGGTTCTGGGCCGGGCCGACCTCGCCGACCGGCTGATCGTGGAAATGACGGAATCCCAGGCGATTCTCGATCTCCCGGGAACGCGCCGGATCTTCTCGAAACTGAAGGCGATGGGCCTGCGCACCGCGCTCGACGATTTCGGCGCCGGCTACACCTCCTTCAAGCATCTGCGCGGTCTCGACATCGACATTCTCAAGATCGACGGCGCTTTCGTGCAGAACATCGGCGCATCGGCCGACGACAGCTTCTTCGTCCGCACGCTGATCGACCTCGCCCGCCATCTCGAGATCGAGATCGTCGCGGAATGGGTCGCCGACGAGGACGCGGCGCGCAAGCTGACGGGGTGGGGCGCGACCTATCTGCAGGGCGACGGCGTTGCGCCGGCGGCGATCGGGCGTCCGCCCGCGCGCCTCGCGCAACTGGCCTGACGGGCGCGGCGGCTCAGTCCTTCGTCACGATCCGGTCGAGCTTCTGCTGCATGTCGCTCATCTGGCGGCGCAGGCTCTCAAGCTCGCTCTCGGTGGCGGTTGTCTCAGGCTTCGGCTGGCCGCCGTCGCCGTTCGCCCGGCGCTGCCCGAACGGCAGGAACATGCGCATCGCCTCCTGGAAGACCGCCATGTTGCGCCGCGCCTGCTCCTCCATCGCGCCGAACGCGACCGCCGGGCCGAACGACGAGGAGAACTGCTCGCGGAACTTCTGCTGCTCGCGGGCGAAATGCTGCATCGAGGCTTCGAGGTAGGTCGGCAGCACGCCCTGAAGCGCGTCGCCGTAGAAGCCGATGAGCTGGCGCAGGAAGGGGATCGGCAGAAGGTTCGTGGTGCCTTTGCCCTCCTGCTCGAAGATGATCTGGGCGAGCACGGAGCGGGTGATGTCTTCGCCTGTCTTGGCGTCCTGCACCTCAAACTCCTCGCCCTTCTGGATCATCTTGGCGAGGTCGTCGAGCGTCACATAGGTCGACGTTCCAGTGTGATAAAGTCGGCGGTTGGCGTATTTTTTGATGATCGTCGGTTTCTTGTCGTCCGCCATTGCGCGTCATTCCCTCGCCTGGGGTGAGAGCCTTTGGGCCGATTTTTGCGCAGCATACCCGGTTTCCTGCGCCGCACAAATGAGATGATGGGCCAACCTTAAGGGACGTCGCCGCGCTTGACGCTCGTCCGCGCCGGCGGTTTACCAATCGGGTAAGATCAGCATTCGCCAGCAATCAGGGAGTTCCCCCATGGCCACCAGCGACATCGTCATCGTCGGCGCGGCGCGCACCGCCGTCGGCTCGTTCAATGGCGCGTTCGCGGATCAGACCGCCGACAAGCTCGGCGCTGCGGCGGTCAAGGCGGCGCTCGCGCGCGCCGGCGTTGACGCGGCCGAGGTCGACGAGGTGATCCTCGGCCAGATTCTGACCGCCGGCCAGGGCCAGAATCCCGCCCGTCAGGCCGCGATGCACGCTGGCGTTCCGCAGGAGAAGACCGCCTGGGGCCTCAACCAGCTCTGCGGCTCCGGCCTTCGCGCGGTTGCGATCGGCATGCAGCAGATCGCCAATGGCGACGCGTCGATCATCGTCGCCGGCGGCCAGGAATCGATGTCGATGTCGCAGCATGGCGCGCATCTGCGCAGCGGCGTGAAGATGGGCGAGCTCAAGCTGGTCGACACCATGCTGAAGGACGGGCTTTGGGACGCCTTTCACGGCTACCACATGGGCAACACCGCCGAGAATGTCGCGACGCGCTGGCAGATCAGCCGCGAGGAGCAGGACCGCTTCGCCGTGAGCTCGCAGAACAAGGCCGAGGCCGCGCAGAAGGCGGGCCGGTTCAAGGACGAGATCGCGCCCTACACGGTCTCGACCCGCAAGGGCGACATCGTCGTCGACGCCGACGAATATCCGCGCCACGGCGCCACGATCGAGGCGATGGCCAAGCTCAAGCCAGCCTTCTCGAAGGACGGCACGGTGACCGCCGGCAACGCGTCCGGCATCAATGACGGCGCCGCCGCGCTCGTACTGATGACCGGCGAGGAAGCCTCGAAGCGCGGCCTGAAGCCGCTCGCCCGCATTGTGTCCTGGGCCACCGCCGGCGTCGATCCCGCCATCATGGGCTCGGGCCCGATCCCCGCCTCGCGCAAGGCGCTCGAGAAAGCCGGCTGGAAAGTCGGCGACCTCGATCTCGTCGAGGCGAACGAAGCCTTCGCGGCGCAGGCGCTCGCGGTGAACAAGGATATGGGCTGGAATCCGGACATCGTGAACGTCAATGGCGGCGCGATCGCCATCGGCCATCCGATCGGCGCTTCCGGCGCCCGCGTGCTTGTCACGCTGCTGTACGAGATGGCGCGGCGCGACGCGAAGAAGGGGCTCGCGACGCTTTGCATCGGCGGCGGCATGGGCATCGCGCTCGCCGTGGAGCGCTGAGAAAAAGGCGAATGGCGAACAACGTCCGCCATTCGCCGGACAAGACCAAGGGGAGGAGACCTTATGGCGAGAACGGCGATCGTTACGGGCGGAACGCGCGGAATCGGCGCGGGAATTTCAAAGGCGTTGCAGGCCGCGGGCTACAAGGTCGCGGCCAGTTACGCCGGCAACGACGAGGCCGCGTCGAAGTTCAAGGCGGAGACGGGGATTCCGGTTTACAAATGGGACGTCGGCGACTTCGACGCCTGCGCCGCCGGCCTTGCGCAGGTTGAGAAGGATCTCGGCCCGATCGAGATTCTCGTCAACAACGCCGGCATCACGCGCGACGGCTTCTTTCACAAGATGACGAAGGACCAGTGGGATTCGGTGATGCGCACCAATCTCGACTCGCTGTTCAACATGACGCGGCCCGTGATCGAGGGCATGCGCGCGCGCAGTTTCGGGCGCATCATCGTCATCTCTTCGATCAACGGCCAGAAGGGCCAGATGGGCCAGGTGAACTATTCGGCCGCGAAAGCCGGCGACATCGGCTTCGTGAAAGCGCTCGCGCAGGAGAACGCCAACAAGGGGATCACCGTCAATGTGATCTGTCCCGGCTATATCGCGACCGACATGGTCGCCGCGATGCCGGAGGAGGCGCAGAAGCGCGTCGTCGCCGGCATCCCGGTCGGACGTTTCGGCTCGGTCGACGACATCGCGCGCGCGGTGGTGTTTCTCGCCGCCGATGAAGCCGGCTTCACGACCGGCGCGACCTACACGATCAATGGCGGCCAGTATCTGACCTGACGGCGGCCGCTTCACATCATCGTTCAAAGGCCGGTTCGCCGGCCTTTTTCTTTCCCCTGAAGCATGCTGCTGTTTCACGGAAGCAGCAGCCTGCTCCACCTCGCCGCATGATGTTTTCGGAAATCCAAGCCCCGCTCTCCCGCCTCATGCTCTGAAACCGCATGCGTTCAGCGACCTTCATCGGCTTCGGCGCCATCGCCCTGTGGGGCTTGCTCGCGCTTCTCACCGCGATGACCGGCGGCGTGCCGCCTTTGCAGCTCAGCGTCTTCACCTTCGGCGTCGGCGCGCTCTTTCTCTCCGCGATCGCCGTCGCGCGCGGCCGCGTCGCCGCTCTGCGCCCGACGCCCGCCTCGCTCGCGCTCGGCCTCTACGGCGTTTTCGGCGACACGCTGCTCTATTTCTTCGCGCTGAAGTTCGCGCCGCCGGCGGAGGCGAATCTCATCCACTATCTCTGGCCGCTGCTGATCGTGCTGCTCGCGGCGCTGCTTCCGGGCGGGAAGCTGCGCCTCGCCCATGTTATCGGCGCGCTTCTCGGCCTCGCCGCGCTCCTTCTCCTGATCGGCGGGAGGCTGAGCGCCGGCGTTTCGCGCGAGGCGGCTATCGGATATCTCTGCGCCGCGCTCGGCGCGCTAGTCTGGTCGTCCTATTCGGTTCTCAGCCGGCGCGTCGCCGCGGTCGCGAGCGAGAGCGTCGCGATCACATGCGCGGTCGCCGCGCTGCTGGCGCTTGCGCTCCATCTCGCCTTTGAATCGTGGGTGTGGCCGAAAGGCGCGGAATGGATCGGCGTCATCGGCCTCGGCCTCGGGCCGATGGGCGCGGCGTTCCTGCTGTGGGACATCGGCATGAAGCGCGGCGACGTGCCCCTGCTTGGTGTGCTGTCCTATTCGGCGCCGGTGATCTCGACGATCACCCTCGTCCTTGCGGGCTATGCGACGGCGGGCTGGAGTCTCGCCGGCGCGGTGTTGTTGATCGTTGTCGGCGCCGCGATCGCGTCGCGGCCGCAGCCGCGATGACGCAGGCAGCCGGAGCCGCGATGACGCAAGCGGCTTGCGGGCGCGATCTCAGCTCGTGAGCCGCACGCGCAGGATCTGATTCACGATTCCCTGAAACACGTCGTTGAGCTGGCTCGCCTGGCTGACCTCGGAATAGCCGCCGCCATTGCCGGCGCAGTCCTGCAGCAGCGAGCGATTCCCCTGGATGACGCGGATCGTGTAGAGGCGGACATAGCTGTCCGCCGCCGCGCTGGGCGCCGCGTTCTTCACCGCGTCCTTCGCCATGTCGCATGTCGAGCGCGTGCGCGCGTCGATCGCGCTCTGCGAGCCGCTCCAGCGATCCTCGGTGTTGTCGCCGTCCGTCAGCACGATCATCGCCTTGATGACGTCGTTGTCGCCCGGCGCCGCCGCGCCCGAGAAAGGCGCGCGATTCATCAAAGGCTTCAGGCCCCACGCGACGCCGATGGAGACATTGGTGTTGCCGTTGGCCTGCATGGCGGAAACGGCGGCGCGCAGCGAACCCGCTCCCGTGCTCTTGAGATCGGCTGTCAGCGGCGTCACCTGCTGCAGACTGTTGCAGGGCCCGTTCCAGTCTACATTGCGGGGCGACCTGCCCTGATAGGCGATCGGATGCCAGCGCGACCAGGCGCTGCCCGTCGGATCGGTGTCGCTGACATTCTGCGGCTGGTCGCGGTCCATGATGCAGCCGTTCCATGCGGCCTTCTCGGCGGCCGTGCCCGCCGCGCCATTATCGTGGAACCGGACCCAGGCGGTGTTCGCGTAGCTCTTGCCGAGCTTCACCTGCGTCGTGAACGGAACCAGCGCCACCTTCACCGAGCCCGGCTCGGCGTCGTTGAGCTTCTGCATCGTGTCGAGCAGGTTGACGACCGCCTTCTTCAGCTCGACGATCTTGTTGCTCTGGCCCATCGAGCCGGTGTTGTCGAGCGCGAGCGACAGCTCGATCTTCCGCTTGCCGGCGGCGACAACCGCCTGCGCGCTGATGCCGATCTCCGGCTTCAGGAACGAGCCGAATGAGGACTGCACGACGCCCGTGGCGTTCACGGAGATGGACTGGCCCGTGCGCGCCGCCGTGAACGTCGCCGTGGCGTAGCCGCCGGCCTGCTTCACCATGGCGTCGAACACCTGCCGGCCGCGCGCCTGGAGCTGGGCGTCGGTCAGGCTTGTCGGCGACCGGGCGAGCGTGATGGCGGCCGAATCGACGGCCGTCTGCATCGCGGCCCGATAGTTGGAGGCGCGGACATAATCGGTCGTCGCGACCAGAATGAGCATCAGCGGCACGGACGCGCCGGCGAACAGCAGCGCCGCGGCGCCGCGCTCCTCGCGCTGGAATCTCGAAACGGAACGCAGAAACCCCATATCCCTCTCCGGTCGGCGACCTGGCTGTTCCGGATTGGAGCAGCGACCGCCTGATGGTGAACGAAGTGCAAAGACGGGCGCCTGGCGGCTTGCGCGTTGCGCCTGTTTGCCGGGATGGTTATCGAGCGGGGATCGCCCGCCGGAATCGCCCAGCCCCCATGCTCCGCAACGACATCGCCATCACGCCGGAACTGGTCGCGGAGCACGGCCTGAAGCCGGACGAATACGAGCGGCTCCTGAAGCTGCTCGGCCGCGAGCCGTCGATCACGGAGCTCGGCATCGTCTCGGCGATGTGGAACGAGCACTGCTCCTACAAATCCTCCCGCCTCCATCTGAAGACGCTGCCCACCAGGGCGCCGTGGGTCATCCAGGGTCCGGGCGAGAACGCCGGCGTCATCGACATCGGCGACGGGCAGGCGATCGTCTTCAAGATGGAGAGCCACAACCACCCGTCCTTCATCGAGCCCTATCAGGGCGCGACGACCGGCGTCGGCGGCATCCTGCGCGACGTCTTCACCATGGGCGCCCGCCCCATCGCCTGCCTGAACGCGCTGCGCTTCGGCGATCCGGCTCATCCCCGCACCCGCCGTCTCGTCGCGGGGGTGGTCGCGGGCGTCGGCGGCTACGGCAATTCCTTCGGCGTGCCCACCGTCGGCGGCCAGATGGGCTTCCATCCCCGCTACAACGGCAACATCCTGGTCAACGCGATGGCCGTCGGCCTCGCCAGGGCGGACGAGATTTTCTACGCCAAGGCGACCGGCGTCGGGAACGCCATCGTCTATCTCGGCTCCAAGACCGGTCGCGACGGCATCCATGGCGCGACGATGGCCTCGGCCGAGTTCGACGACAGGTCGGAGGAGAAGCGGCCGACAGTGCAGGTCGGCGACCCGTTCGCCGAGAAGCTGCTGCTGGAGGCCTGCCTCGAGATCATGGCGCAGGACTGCGTCATCGCCATTCAGGACATGGGCGCGGCCGGGCTGACCTGCTCCGCCGTCGAGATGGGGGCGAAGGGCGACCTCGGCGTCGAGCTTGATCTCGACCAGGTGCCGTGCCGCGAGGAAGGCATGAGCGCCTATGAGATGATGCTCTCCGAGAGCCAGGAGCGCATGCTGATGGTGATCCGCCCGGGCAAGGAAGCGCAGGCGGAGGCGATCTTCCGCAAATACGGCCTCGACTTCGCCGTCGTCGGCCGGACCACCGACTCGCTGCGCTTTGTCGTGAAGCACCAGGGCGACGTGATGGCCGACATGCCGATCAAGGAGCTGGGCGACGAGGCGCCGCTCTATGATCGCCCATGGATTCCGGCTCCGAAACTATCCTTTCTCGACCCCAACACCGTTTCGCCTCCGATCCGGAATGGTGAAGCGCTGCTCAAGCTGATCGGATCGCCCGATCTCGCCTCCAAGCGCTGGGTCTGGGAGCAGTACGACCATATCATCCTCGGCAACACGATTTCCGGCCCCGGCGGCGACGCCGCCATCGTCCGCATCGAGGACGGGCCGAAAGGCGTCGCCCTGACCTCCGACGTCACGCCCCGTTATTGCGAGGCGGATCCATTCGAGGGCGGCAAGCAGGCCGTGGCCGAAGCCTGGCGGAACATCACCGCCACGGGCGCGACGCCGCTGGCGCTGACCGACAACCTCAATTTCGGCAATCCCGAGCGGCCGGAGGCGATGGGTCAGTTCGTCGGCTGCGTCCGCGGCATCGGCGAGGCGTGCCGCGCGCTCGAGTTTCCGGTCGTGTCGGGCAATGTCTCGCTCTACAACGAGACCAACGGCAAGGGCATCCTGCCAACGCCGACCATCGGCGGCGTCGGCGTCATCGCCGACGTGACGAAGGCGGCGGGCGTCGCGTTCCGGTCCGTCGGCGAAACGATCATCCTGATCGGCGAGACCGCCGGATGGCTGGGGCAGTCCGCATGGCTGTCGGTGGTCTGCGGGCGCGAAGATGGCGCCCCGCCGCCCGTCGACCTTGTCGCCGAACGCCGCAACGGCGACTTCGTCCGCAAGATGATTCTCGCCGGCCATATTCACGCCAGTCATGACCTCTCGGACGGCGGCCTTGCTGTCGCCCTTGCGGAGATGGCGATGGCCGGCGGCTTCGGCGCCTTGATCGAAACGCTTCCGGAAGGGCCTCCGCATGCGATCCTGTTCGGCGAGGATCAGGCCCGCTATCTTCTCTCGTGCCCGGCTGTCGCGGCCGACGCGATCCTGGCGGAGGCGGAGGCGGCTTCGGTTCCAGCCCGGATCATTGGGCGGACCGGCGGCGACGCCCTGAAGCTGCCGGACGACGAGCCGATTGCGATCGCGGCCCTGCGCGAAGCGCACGAAGGCTGGCTGCCGGCCTATATGGGTCAGGCGGCTTAACCCCAACCGAATGGAGAAACGGCATGGCCATGGCCGCCGGCGACATCGAGCGCATGATCCGGGAAGCGTTTCCGGACGCCACGGTCGAGATCCGCGACCTTGCGGGCGATGGCGACCATTACGCCGCGACGGTCGTCTCGGAGGCGTTTCGCGGCAAGTCCCGCGTCCAGCAGCATCAGCTTGTCTATGCCGCCCTGAAGGGCAACATGGGCGGCGCGCTGCATGCTCTCGCGCTGACCACCAGCGCCCCGCCAACCTGATCGCGCGCGAAGCCGCGCCGCCCGTGACGAGCGCGCGCGGATTGCTTATATCTGGTCCAAACGGCAGGCCTTGACCCCGCCACGGAGACACCCATGACCAACGCTCACGATCGCATCGACGCCGAAGTGAAGAGCAGCGACGTCGTCCTTTTCATGAAGGGCACGCCGCAATTCCCGATGTGCGGCTTTTCCGGACAGGTCGTCCAGATCCTCGATTACATCGGCGTTCCCTACAAGGGGATCAATGTGCTGGAGGACGGGGACATCCGTCAGGGCATCAAGGATTATTCCAACTGGCCGACGATTCCGCAGCTCTATGTGAAGGGCGAGTTCATCGGCGGCTGCGACATCGCCCGCGAGATGTTCCAGTCCGGCGAACTGCAGCAGCTCCTCGCCGACAAGGGCGTCTCGGTCGGACAGAAAGCGTCCGCCTGATCGTCCGCCCGGCGATCCCGCTGGACGGGCTCGTGGGCGCCTGTCTTAATCCCTCCGGGAGCGGCGGGGGCCACGGCGGAGCGTGAGATGAAAAGGCTGACGCGGTCGGCTTTGTGGATGTCCGCGGCGTTGCTGTGCGCAGCGACGGCGGGCGACGCGATCGCCCAATCGAAACCGGCCGCGCCCGGCGGCGGAAGACCGGCCTCCGGTCCGTCCGCCTTGTCCAGCCGGCCCCGGCTGTCCGAAATGTGCGCCGCCGATCTGCGCCGCTTCTGTCCTTCGGTCGCGCCGGGTCAGGGCCGCCAGACCCGGTGCCTGAAAAGGCGCAACAATCAGCTCCGCAGAAGCTGTCGGCTCTTCCTGCGCCGGCCCCTGACGCAGGACATGGCGCCCCGGCCCCGCTGACCGCCGCGCCGACGGCGTTCGACACTTCCCATTTCTTCGGCGGCGCTCTAAGCCGACGTTGATCGCAGCCCGGCGCGAGTCTCAACGTCTGATGGCCCCAGAGCGTGACAAAGCGGAGAAGACGGCCAGGCCCAGCCTCGGCGGGCCGCGCGTTCTGCTGCGCCGCCTGCGTGAGACGATGGCCGCTCCGGTCTCGGCGCAGGAGAAGCTCGACAAGGTCGCCGTCCTGATCGCCGCCAACATGGTGGCCGAGGTCTGCTCGGTCTATGTGATGCAGGCGGACGACGATCTCGAATTGTTCGCGACCGAAGGCCTCAATCGCGAAGCCGTCCACCTCACCAAGATGAAGGCGGGCGAGGGTCTCGTCGGCCTCATCGCGCGTGAGGCGCAGCCGCTCGCGCTGTCGGACGCGCACAAGCATCCCGCCTTCTCCTACCGGCCGGAGACCGGAGAGGAAATCTACAACGCCTTTCTCGGCGTGCCGATCTTGCGGGCGGGCAACACGCTCGGCGTTCTCGTGGTCCAGAACCGCGCGCACCGCGTCTACACCGAGGAGGAGATCGAGGCGCTTCAGACGACGGCGATGGTGCTGGCCGAGATCGTCGCGTCGGGCGAGCTCCAGTCCATTGTCGAGCCCGGCGAAACCATCGCCATCCGTCGTCCGATCTCGCTTGCCGGCGAGATCCTGTCGGAAGGGATCGGCCTCGGCCATGCCGTGCTGCACGAGCCGCGCGTGGTCATCCGGAATTTCGTCGCCGACGATCCCGCGAGCGAGGGCGCGCGGATCGATCAGGCGCTTGAGGCGGTGCAGGCGAATATCGACGAACTTGTCGAGCGCGGCGGCAAGGCCGGACAGGGCGAGCATGTCGAGATTCTTGAAGCCCTGCGCATGGTCGCGAACGACAAGGGCTGGCTGCGTCGCCTGCATGAGGCGATCGCCACGGGCCTGACGGCGGAGGCCGCCGTCGAGCGCGTGCAGAACGACACGCGCGCGCGCATGATGCGCTCCACCGATCCCTATCTGCGCGATCGCCTGCATGATCTCGACGATCTCGCCAGCCGGCTGCTGCATCAGCTCGTGGGGCAGGGCTTCGTCAGGCCGAAGGAAGAGTTGCCGGACAACGCGATTCTCGTCGCGCGCGCGATGGGTCCGACCGCGCTGCTGGAATATGACCGCGCCCGCCTGCGCGGCCTCGTGCTTGAGGAAGGCGGCGCATCGAGCCATGTCGCCGTCATCGCGCGCGCGCTCGGGCTTCCCGCCGTCAGCGGCATCACCAATATCGTCGGGCTCGTCGAGCCGGGCGACGCGCTCATCGTCGATGGCGTCTCGGGCGACGTGCGCGTCCGTCCGCAGCCCGACGTGGAGGCCGCCTACGCCGAGCGCGCGCGCATGCGCGCGCGCCGGCAGGAGCAGTATCGTAGGCTGCGCGACGTTCCCGCTGTGACGAAGGACGGCGCGGTCGTCTCCCTTCTTCTCAACGCCGGCCTGCGCATCGATCTGCCCCATCTCGACGACACCGGCGCCGACGGCATCGGCCTCCTGCGCACCGAACTGCAATACATGGTGTCTCCGCGGCTGCCGTCTCTGTCCCAGCAGGAGAAGCTTTACCGCATGACCGTCGAGGCCGCCGGCGCGCGGCCGGTCACCTTCCGCACGCTCGACATCGGCGGCGACAAGGTGCTGCCCTATTTCCGGCATGGCGAGGAGGAGAATCCCGCGCTGGGCTGGCGCGCGATCCGCATCGGGCTCGATCGTCCCGCGCTGCTGCGGGTGCAGTTGCGCGCCATGCTGCGCGCCTGCGCCGGCCGCGAGGCGCGCATCATGACGCCGATGATCGCCGCGATCTCGGAGTTCGAGCGCGCGCGCGGCATGGTCGAGCAGGAGATCGCGTTTCTCAGGAAGCACGGCCACGAGCTGCCGGCGCGCGTGCAGTTCGGCGTCATGATCGAGGTGCCGTCGCTGCTGCACCAGATCGACGAGATCGCCGCCTCCGCTGACTTCCTCTCGGTCGGCTCCAACGACCTGCTTCAGTATCTCTTCGCCGCGGACCGCGAGAATCCGCGCGTGGCGCAGCGTTTCGATTCGATGAGCCCGCCCTTCCTGCGCGTTCTCCAGACGATCGTCGAAGCCGGCGCGCGGGCGAGAAAGCCCGTCAGCATCTGCGGCGAGATCGGCGGCAAGCCGCTTGAGGCGATGGCGCTCATCGCGCTCGGCTACCGGCAGCTCTCGATGTCGCCGGCCTCCATCGGTCCGGTGAAGGCGATGATTCTCTCGCTCAATGTGAAAGCGCTGCGCACAAGACTCGCCGTCTGGATGAAGGAGCGCGCGCGGAAGGATTCGCTGCGCGAGGAACTGAGCGCCTTCGCGCGCGAGACCGGCGTTCAGCTCTAGCGGACGGATCATCTCCGTCCGCATTTTTCAGAATCGAGTTTCATGTCCCTCCCCGCCGCCCGCCTAGACGCCATTCTCAGCCGCTACGACGACCTGATCGCGAGGCTCAATCAGGCGTCGGACGGCGGCGTGGTGGTCGCGCTGTCGAAGGAGGTCGCCGAGATCGAGGCGCTGGCCGTCGCGATCCGCGCGCTGCGCGCCATCGAGAGAGAGCTTTCGGACGGCGACGGGATGCTGTCGGATCCCGCGGTCGACGACGATCTGCGCGCGCTGGTGGAATCGGAGCGGCCGTCGCTGCTCGCTCGCCGCGACGAGCTTGAGAAGACGATCCGCCTCGCGCTGCTGCCGAAGGACGCCGCCGACGCGCGCGGCGTCATCCTGGAAATCCGCGCCGGCACGGGCGGCGACGAGGCGGCGCTTTTCGCGGGCGATCTGCTGCGCATGTATGCGCGCCATGCGGCGCTGCACGGCTGGACGTTCGAGGTTCTGTCCGAGAGCGAGGGCTCGGTCGGCGGCTACAAGGAGGTCGTCGCCGAGATCGAGGGACAGGGCGTCTATGCGCGGCTGAAATTCGAATCCGGCGCTCATCGCGTGCAGCGCGTCCCGGACACCGAGGCGAGCGGCCGCATCCACACCTCGGCCGCGACGGTGGCGGTGTTGCCGCAGGCCCAGGACCTCGACGTCGTCATCAATGAGAGCGACCTGCGCATCGACACGCTGCGCTCCGGCGGCGCCGGCGGCCAGCATGTCAACAAGACCGAGAGCGCGGTCCGCATCACGCACGTCCCGACGGGCCTCGCCGTGCTGATGCAGGAGGAGCGCTCGCAGCATCGCAACAAGGCGAAGGCGATGGCGCTCCTGCGCGCGCGCCTGTTCGATCTTGAACGCACGAAGCGCGATTCCGCGCGCGCCGCCGATCGCCGCGCGCAGGTCGGCACCGGCGATCGGTCCGAGCGCATCCGCACCTACAATTTTCCGCAGGGCCGAGTCACCGATCACCGCATCGAGCTGACACTCTACAAGTTGCCGCAGATCCTCGAAGGCGTTGCGCTCGACGAGATCATCGACGCTCTCGTCACCGAGGATCAGGCGATCAAGCTCGCCGCCGAGGGCGCCGAATGACGCGCGCCGATCTGTTGCGCGAGGCGCGGCGGCGGCTCACCGTCGCCCGCATCGACAACGCATCGCTCGACGCCAGGCTTCTCCTTGTTCATGCCTTGCGCATCGACGCGCTCGATCTGGTGCGCGCGCCGGAGGCGCCGGTGGACGTCGCCGCCGTGAAGGCGCTCGATACGCTCGTCGCACGCCGCATCGCCGGCGAGCCGGTGGCGCGCATCCTCGGCGTGAAGGAGTTCTTCGGGCTGCCCTTCCATCTGTCGCCGGACACGCTCGTGCCGCGCCCCGAGACGGAGCTCGTGGTCGAGGAAGCGTTGCGGCTGTGGCCGGAGGACGACCGTCCCGGCGCCATCCTCGACCTCGGGACCGGCTCGGGCTGCATCCTGCTGGCGTTCCTGCGGCAGCGGATGGCGGCGCGCGGCGTCGGGATCGATCGCTCCATCCGCGCGGCGCGGACGGCGCAGGCCAACGCGCGCATGCTCGGCCTCGCGGATCAGGCGCATGTCGTGGTCGGCGACTGGGCGGCGGCGATCGAGGCCCGCTTCGATCTCGTCGTCTCGAATCCGCCCTATGTAAGGACCGGGGACATCCCCGCGCTCGCCCGCGAGGTCGCGCGCCACGATCCCCGGCTGGCGCTCGACGGCGGCGAGGACGGGCTCACTGCCTATCGCGCGATTTTCGCCAGCCTCGACCGCTTGCTGACGCCGGACGGCGCGGCCATCGTCGAGATCGGCTACGATCAGGCCGAACCGGTGAGCGCGCTTGCGCGGGAGTTGAATCTCGGCGCGGAAATCCTGCGCGATCTCGCCGGGCATGACCGGGTCGCGGTCATCCGGCGTTGACTCTGCGACCCTTCGCCATGGGAAACCCGTTCAAAAACGCTTGGCGAGCGCCGCAAGAACGACTAGATAGAGGTCAGAAACGACGCCGCCGAGGATTCGAGCGGCGCGAGCGACGCCCCGGTGAACCTGAAAAGGCGGGGCTTATCTGGACGGAACAGAGAAGCATGGGCGCTGCGCCGCCCCGCGATGCAACCCACTCAGACTGGCTCAGTTGACGCCGCGACAGCGGCCCGAGCGACGCCTGTGCGGCTCCAACAGACGACAACGACGATCGGGCGAACCGCCCGAAGCATGGAATTTGGTCAATCGCGAACAGAGAGGTTCGATGCGGCCTAATCACGGTAACAACAAGCGGATGCGCGGGCGGCACCGCAACAGCAAACCCTCGAATCCTCTGGCGCGAAGCTATGAGTCGAACGGGCCGGACGTGAAAGTGCGGGGCAATCCCCAGCATATCGTCGAGAAATACTCCCAGTTGGCGCGCGACGCGCAGGTGGCGGGCGATCCGGTTCTGGCCGAAGCCTATCTGCAGCACGCTGAGCATTACTTCCGCATCATCACGGCCGCCCAGGCGGCGATGGCGCAGGCCCAGGGCTTCGCCCGCGGCGAGATCGAGACCGACGAATCAGGCGACGATGACGAGGATATGGGCGGCTTTCAGCAGCCCTATCCAGACTTCCGTCAGCAGCAGCAACCGTTGCAGCAGCGCAACGATCCCGGCGAGTCGCCGCAGCCCGAGAACAACGGCCAGGGCTACGGTCATCGCGAGCGCCAGCCCTATCAGGAACGGCAGGGTTTCAACGATCGACCGCCCTATGGCGAGAGGCAGGAGCGAGGCGAGCGCCAGCCCTATGGCGAGAGGCAGGAGCGAGGCGAGCGCCAGCCCTATGGCGAGCGGCAGGACCGCGGCGACCGTCCGTCCTATGGCGAACGCCAGGATCGAGGCGATCGGCAGAATTATGGCGAGCGTCAGGACCGTGGCGATCGGCAGAATTATGGAGAGCGTCAGGACCGTGGCGACAGGCGGTTCAACCAGCGCGGCCCGCGTCAGGATTTCCGTCCCCGCCGCCCGGAGCCGGAGCAGGAAAGCCAGGATGCGCCGCTGCCGTCCTTCATCACCAACGGGGCGCCGCGTCAGGCCAGCGCGCCTGTGAGCGCTCCAGCCGCTCCTTTCGAGAATGCGCCGGCTCCGGTCGAACCGGCGCCCGCCCCTCTCGAAGCAATTCAGCCGCCTGCGGTCGACGCCGCTGAGGGCGAAGCGCGCGCGCCCTACAAGGCCCGCCGGCGCAGGCGCACGGCCGAGCAGAAGGCTGAAGGCGGCGACCTGCCGCTGGAGCCGCAGACGGAAGGCCAGCCGGCCGAATAGCGACGCCGACAGGACTGTGACGATACCCAGCCCGGAACTTGGTTCCGGGCTGTTTTTTTTATGAAGGGTCCGCCTGCGTCCCGGCGCCACGGGTCCATCCCGTCAGTTCCCGCCGCGCGACCGTCTCGATCACGTCGACGCCCGCCTCGCTGTCATTGAGACAGGGGACATAGGCGAATTTCTCGCCGCCATGATGGAGGAAGTGATCGCAGTTCTCGACTTCGATCTCCTCCAGCGTTTCGAGGCAGTCGCTGGTGAAGCCCGGAGCGACGACCAGAACCTTCTTCACGCCCCGCGCCGGAAGTTCGCCCATCGTGTCGATGAGATAGGGCGTCAGCCACTCCGCATTGCCGAAGCGCGACTGGAAGCAGACCATGAAGCGGTCTTTCTCGAGCGCCAGCGCCTCGCGCAGGAGCCGGCCGGTTTTCACGCACTGGCAGTGATAGGGGTCGCCCTTCAGGAGATAGTCCTTCGGCACGCCGTGGAACGATGTGACGATCATGTCCGGTGTGAAATCGATCGCGGCGAGTTTCGCCTTCACGCTGGCGGCGACCGCGTCGATATAGGCCGGATCGTCATGCCAGGGCGGCGCGGTGCGGACGCTCGGCTGCCACCGCATCCCCATCAGCGCGCGAAAGGCGTCGTCGCAGGCGGTCGCGGTGGTGGCGGCGGAATATTGCGGGTAGAGCGGCAGCAGCAGGATGCGGTCGCACCCCTGCTCCATCAGCGCCTTGATGCGCGACTCCGTCGACGGATTGCCATAGCGCATGGCGAAATCGACGATGATCCGTTCGTCCAGCCCGGCGAGCCGCGCCGCCAGCTTCTCCGCCTGGGAGCGGGTGATGGTCTTGAGCGGCCCCTCGTCGCGCTCCTTGTTCCAGATCGAGGCGTAGTCCCTGCCCTTCGCGGCCGGGCGCTTGGTGAGGATGATGAGATTGAGGATCGGCCACCAGATCAGGCGCGGAGTCTCGATGACGCGGCGATCAGAGAGAAACTGCTTCAGATAGCGCCGCATGGACCAGTAGTCCGTGCCGTCCGGCGTGCCGAGTTGCAGCAGCAGCACGCCGATCCGGCCGAAACGGACGGGAGGATGGCCGGACGGCGCATGCGCCGGCGCGACGGCGGCGGGAGACGTGAGGGAATTCATCGGGGCGTCTTACCAGTCCTGTGTCCGCTGCGGATGTTGAAATCCATGCGCGCCCGCCGGAAGGCCGCGCGGCCAATCCGCGCGGCCGGCGAAGGCTTTCATCAAATCCATGATGACAGGCCGCCGGCTTTCGCACTACCGTTTGGAACATGTCCAGAGTCGGAAGGCGTCCGCCATGACCGAGACCACCGTGATTTCCCGCCGCAAGGCTTTCGGCGCGCTGGCCGCCACCGGCGCGGCTGTGGCCTCCTCTTCGGGTCCGGCCGCGGCGCAGGGCGCGGGCGCCACAGTGACGCTGCTGCTCGTCAACGACATCTACAAGATGAGCGAGGACAAGGGCCGCGGCGGTTTCGCCCGCCTCTCCGGCATCGTGAAGGAAGAGCGCGCCAAGGGAACGCCGATGCTCTACTTCCACGCCGGCGACTGCTTCTCGCCGTCGCTGATGTCGGGCTTCGACCAGGGCGAGCACATCGTCGAACTGACGAACTTCGCCGCGCCGGACGTTTTCGTTCCGGGCAACCACGAATTCGATTTCGGCAAGGACATTTATTTCAAGCGCCACGCGCAGTCGAAATTTCCCTACTTCGCCGCGAACATGCGGCAGGCGGACGGATCGCCCATCCCCGGCCACAAGGACAATGAGATCTTCGAGCGCGGCGGCTTCAAGATCGGCGTCTTCGGCGTCGCGCTTCCCTATACCGCGCAGCTCTCGAGCCCCGGCGACATCAAGTTCCTGCCGACGATGGACACGGTCCGCGCGCAGGCGAAGCTGCTGCGCGACGCCGGCGCCGACATCGTCGTGTGCTGCGCCCATACCGATCGCGAGGAGGACAACGCCATCGTCCGCTCGCGCCTCGTCGACATTCTGCTGACCGGCCACGATCATGATCTCGCGGTCGCGTTCGACGGCAGGGCGGTGATGGTCGAGTCGAACGAGGAAGGCAATTACGTCACCGCCATCGACCTCGCGATCAGCGCGCGCAACAGTTCGGACGGCCGCCGCACCGTGAGCTGGTCGCCGTCCTTCCGCATCAATGATTCGAAGAACGCGACGCCCGATCCGGAAACGCTGGCGGCGGTGAAGAAATACGAGGCGGAGCTGTCGAAGGAGCTCGACGTCGATATCGGAACGACCGCCGTGCCGCTGGATTCGACGACGATCAGCGTCCGCACCCGGGAGACGGCGATCGGCAACCTCTTCGCCGACGCGATCAAGGCCTCCACCGGCGCCGACGTGGCGATCGTCAACGGCGGCGGCATTCGCGCCAACAAACAATATCCGCCCGGTCAGAAGCTGTCGCGGCGCGACATCCTCACCGAGCTGCCTTTCGGCAATGTCACCGTGATGGTCGAACTCAGCGGCGCGGATCTGAAAGCCGCGCTCGAGAACGGCGTCTCGCTCTATGAGCAGCGCGCCGGCCGTTTCGCGCAGGTCTCCGGCATGACATACGAATTCGATCCCAAGCTGCCCGTGGGCCAGCGCGTGACGGCGGTCACGGTCGCAGGCCAGCCGCTCGATCCGGCGAAAACCTACAAGGTCGCCGCGAACGAATTCATCCTCGCGGGCGGCGACGGCTACACTTCGCTCGGGAAAGGCAAAGTGCTGATCGGCCTCACCGACGGCAAGCTGATGGCGAACGAAGTGATGGTCTATGTCCGCAAGCTCGGCGAAGTGACGAGCAAGGTCGAAGGCCGCATCGCCATCAAATAGCGCCCCGCTCTCGCGCCGGGACGCGCCGCGTCTCGCGTGACATCGCCGGCCGGGGCGTCGCTGCGCGTGCCGACCGCGCCTGCCTTGCGCTGGCCTGGACTGACAAAGCTGGCGGGCCGCACAGCGCTGGGACAAACGATCGACCGCCCATGACGAATGACGATTACGCCGCCGCGCTTGATCGGTTTCTCCGCGACCCGGCCTCGAAAGGATGGCGCGATCTGCCGTTCTTTCGCAACGGATCGGCGGAGCGCGTCATCGCGCGCGTGACGGAGAGGGAGAAGGCCGGAGCGCGGATTCTGCCGACGCCCGGCGACATGCTGAACGCGTTGCGGCTGACGCCGCTCGACAGCGTTCGCGTCGTCATCCTCGGCCAGGACCCCTATCCGACGCCCGGCCACGCAAACGGCCTCGCTTTCTCCTACATCGGCGAGGGAGCGCTTCCGGCCTCGCTGCGCAACATTTTCAAGGAGCTTCAGAGCGACGTCGGGGGCGACCCGCAGCGCAAAGGCGATCTGTCCCGCTGGGCGCGGCAGGGAGCGCTGCTTCTCAACACGGCGCTCACGGTGGAGGCGGGCGCCGCCGGCGCGCATATGCGCTATGGCTGGAGCGAGCTGACGAAACAGGTCGTCGAAGCGGTCAGCGCCCGTCCGACGCCGGCGGTCTTCATCCTTTGGGGCGACAAGGCGCGCGCCTATGGCGCGCTCATCGACCCGCGCCGCCATCTCGTGATCGACAGCGCGCATCCCTCGCCCTTGTCGGCCCGCCGCGGCTTTTTCGGCTCAAAGCCATTCTCGCGCGCGAACGACTTTCTGAAAGCGCATGGCGAGCGGGCGATTGACTGGTAGTCGGGCTTGTTGCCCGTGATACCAGAAAATGGTATATGGGGCCGGCCCATGCCAAAGAACACATCGATCATTCTCAGCGAGCGCCTCGCGGACTTTGTCGACGAGCAGGTGAGCGAAGGCCGTTTCGCGTCTGCAAGCGAAGTGGTGCGCGCGGGCTTGCGTCTCCTAGAACAAGAAAACCTGAAGCTGAAAGCATTGCGCGCCGCGCTGGAAGAGGGCGAAGCGAGCGGCGTCGCGACAGGGTTTGATTTTGATCGCTTCCTCACAGAAAAGCGCAAGAGCGCTTCGTGAACCGCTGGACGCTGTCTCGAAAGGCGGCGGCCGATCTTGATTCAATCTGGCGTCACAGCATGGATCTATGGGGAGCGGATCAGACGGAGACTTATGTCGCGCTCCTGCGACAGAGCATCGAAAGCGCCGCAGCGAACCCGCGAAGAGGCCGGCCTTGCGATGAGATAAAGGCCGGCTATCGCAAGCTCCTCGCCGGCGCGCATGTCATCTTCTATCGCACGACTCCCGCAGGCGTTCATATCGTCCGGATTCTGCATCAACGCATGGATTTCGATCGGCGCCTGTAACGCCCGCTTCACCCCACCGGGCGCTCGTCCGCGATCACCTTCCCGTCATTCGGCAGCGATCCCGGAGCGACGAGATCGATCGCCGCCTTCAGTTTCGTCACCGCGATCACGCTGTCGCCGATCGACCGCGCCAGATCGTCGGAGGATGAGGACGTCTCGGCGCGCAGCAGCATCTGATCCTGTTCGTTGGCGCGCGAGACGACGAGCCTCAGCCTTGCAAGCTCGGGATGGCGGCGGCCGATTTCCGCCACCTGCTCCGGCCGCACGAACATGCCCTTCACCTTCGCCGTCTGATCCGCGCGTCCCATCCAGCCCCTGATGCGCATGTTGGTGCGGCCGCAGGCGCTGACGCCGGCCAGCGCCTGCGTGAGATCGCCGAGCGCGAGCCGGATCACCGGATGATGCGGATCGAGCGTCGTCACCACGATCTCGCCGACCTCGCCCGGCGCGACGGGATCGCCGGTTCCGGGACGAACGATTTCGAGGATCACGTCCTCGTTCACCACCAGACCGTCGCGCGCCTTGGTTTCATAGGCGATGAGCCCGACATCCGCCGTCGCATAGGCCTGATACGCGTCGACGCCGCGCGCTTTGATCTCGGCCTGTAGCGAAGGCGGAAACGCAGCGCCGGACACCAGCGCGCGCGTGATGGAGGAGGCGTCCCGGCCCGTCTCCCGCGCCTTGTCGAGCATGATCTTGAGAAAATCAGGCGTGCCGCAATAGCCGACCGGCTTGAGATGCTGCACCACGTCGAGCGTCTGCTCGGTGTTTCCCGGCCCGGCTGGAATCACCGGACAGCCGATCGCGCGCGCCGCCGAATCCATGATGAAGCCGCCCGGCGTGAGATGATAGCTGAACGTGTTGACGATGACGTCGCCGCGGCGAAATCCCGCGGCGGACAGGGCGCGCGCCGCGCGCCAGGGATCGGCGCCCGTTCCCTCCGGCTCGTAGATCGGGCCGGGTGACGTGAACAGCCGCCCGAACAGGTTGAGCGGCTGCGCCATCAGATCGGCGAAGGGCGGCCGGCTTTTCTGCAGCGCGGAGAGGTCCGACTTGCGCAGCACCGGCAGCGGCGCCAGCGCCTCGCGCGAGCGGATCGATGCGGCGTCGACGGCGCCGAGATGCTCGCGCCAGCCCTGGGTCGTCAGCGCGCGCGCCACGATCTCGGGCAGGCGCGTGAAGAGATCGCGCTCGCGCGCGACCGGATCGCGCATGTCACGCTCGTCATGATGCATCGCCGTCAGTCCCCTGGATCATGCGGCAGCCTCATCGCCCGAAGCGCATGAGGCGCAGGATGTTCAGAACGCTGACCAGCGCCGCCGCGACATAGGTGAAGGCGGCGGCGCGCAGCACCTGCCGCGCGGCGGGCAGATCGGCCGCGCCGAGATAACGGCCCCGCTCCAGCGCCGGCAGCGCCTTGCCGAAGCTCGCGTCGGTCTCGACCGGCAGCGTCACCAGATGCACGACGACATGCATCAGCAGGAGCGCGACGACGATTCCGATCTGCGCGAAGATTAAGGCGGGCGACCGCGCGAGCGCGGCGAGAATGGGAATGAGCAGCGCGACAACCGTCGCGCCCCAGTCGATCGCGACAAGCAGTTTCACCAGCCGTCCGCGCCAGTCGAACATCCGCTCGCCCCGCGCATGCTGAAGCGCGTGGCTGACCTCATGCGCGGCGACCGCGACCGCCGTCACCGAGCGCCCCTGATGATTGCCCGCCGTGAGCCGAACGGCGCGCGCTTCCGGATCGTAATGATCGCCTGCGTCCGTGAGGTCGACGCGCACGTCATGAAGCCCGGCCTCGTCGAGCAGGTGCCGCGCCAGCTCGCCGCCGGTGCCGGGAAAATCCGGCCGCTCCAGCGCGTGCCGGGTCATCACCTGCCGAACCCAGAGCTGGGGCAGGAAGACGAGGGCGAGAAAGAGCAGGCCGAGGAGCGCGTAGGGCATGGCGCAGAGATGGCCCCGTTTGGCGCGATCGCCAAGCCTCGCCCGCGCGGACGCCGTCCCGACAGGCTTCCATCACGCCAGCCACCTTTTGCGGCGCTTATAGCTCTTCACATCGCGGAAACTCTTGCGGCCCTCGCCGCCGACGCCGAGATAGAACTCCTTGACGTCCTCGTTCTCGCGCAGCGCCTGCGCCGGCCCGTCCATGACGATCCGGCCCGTCTCCATGATGTAGCCATAGGTCGCGTATTTCAGCGCCATATTGGTGTTCTGCTCGGCGAGCAGGAAGGACACGCCTTCCTTGCCGTTCACCGTTTTCACGATCTCGAAAATCTGCTCCACGATCTGCGGCGCGAGCCCCATCGACGGCTCGTCGAGCAGGATCATCTTCGGCCGGCTCATCATCGCGCGCCCGATGGCGCACATCTGCTGTTCGCCGCCGGACGTGTAGCCGGCCATCGAATGGCGGCGCTCGCGCAGGCGCGGAAAATAGCCGTAGATCATTTCCAGGTCGCGCCTGATCGCCGCCTGCCCGTCCCTGCGGGTGAAGGCGCCGGTGAGCAGGTTCTCCTCGATCGAGAGATGGCCGAAACAGTGCCGGCCCTCCATCACCTGGATGCATCCGCGCCGCACCAGATCGCTGGGAGAGAGGCGGTCGACGCGCTCGCCATTGAACTCGATGCCGCCTTTCGTCACGTCGCCGCGCTCGGCCCGCAGAAGGTTCGAGATGGCCTTCAGCGTCGTCGTCTTGCCGGCCCCGTTGGCCCCGAGAATGGCGACGATCCCCCCGCGCGGCGCGATGAGCGACACGCCTTTCAGCACGAGGATCACATGGTCGTACACGACCTCGATATTGTTGACCGACAGAATGATGTCCGCCGGATCGGATGTCTGACCTGGTTGGGCTGCTGCGGACATGGCGCTCATGGCTCAGGAACGAATGACTGAGCCGCCGCGCGCTTCTTCCAAGCGCGCGGCGGCTTCAGAGGTTATGAACTGCTTGCGCAGGCTTCGGTGCGCTTCGGCCAGGCGTTCTTCTCCGCATAGTCCTTGGCGCTCTCCTCGATCAGCGGACGAACCTCGTCGCGGATCGGCTCAAGCCAGTCGGACGATTTGATCCACTTCGCGCCGTCCCACTCCGCCACATAGACCTTGGTGTGGCCGCTGTGATCGCTGCAGCTCACCTTCATCGGAATGGTGAAGCCTTCGAGGCCGAGCGCCTTGAGACGCGCCTCCGTGAGATTGATGGTCTCCATGCCTTTCCGGACGTCTTCCGTCGTCGGAATCTTCTTGCCGGAGATTTTCTGCGCGTTGGCGATCGCTTCAGCGATCAGCACGGAGTTGAGCACGCCGCGATTGTAGAGATTCTCGCCGACCTTGTCTTTCGGCGAGAGGCTCTTGCCCTTCTCGACGACATATTTCTGGATGTCCTTGATGACGGGAAAATCCGTGCCCGCCATCTGCAGGTTGAGCGAGCGATAGCCTTTCGCCTGCGGGCCGCCGGCGCGCGCGTCGTCATCGCCGCCAGCCCACCAGACGCCGACCAGCTTGTCCATCGGGAAATTGTTGCGCACCGCCTCTTTCACCGCGGTGGGATTCATCGCGCCCCATCCCTGATTGTAGAGATAGTCGACGCGGTCGCGCCGGATGTTGAGCCACACCGCGCTCTGGTTCTGCATGTCGGCGGCGCCGACGGGATAGAGCTTCACGGTGAACCCGTATTTCTTCGCCAGGCTCTCGAGCACCGGAATCGGCTCCTTGCCGAACGGCGCGTCGAGATGGATGAGGCCGAGCGTCTTGCCTTTCAGCTTGTCGAGCCCGCCTTCGCGCGACGCCATGTATTTGACCATGACGGACGCGCCGTCCCAATAGGTCACCGGCGGGATGAACACCCAGGGGAAGGTGTTGCCGTCCGCCGACGCCGAAAGGCCGTACGCCATCGAGAGAATCGGGATCTTGTCCACATGCGCGCGCGGAATCGCCGCGAGCGTGGCGCCTGTCGACCAGGGCGAGTAGAGGATCATGCCCTTCGCCTTGCCCTGCTCGTAGCACTCGATGCTCTTCTTGGTGTCGTAGCCGGTCTCGCATTCCTCGAAATTGATCTTCACGCCGCCGATGCCGCCGTCGCGCTCGTTGAGCATGGTCATGTAGTCGCGCATGCCGTCGCCGATCGGAATGCCGGAGCCGGCGAACGGCCCGGTGCGATAGCTGTTGTTGGCGATGTAAAGCGAATCCTGGGCGAACGCCGGAACTGTCGCCGCCGTCGCGGCGAGTAAAGCCGCCAGCGCGACGCCTTTGCCGAATGTTTGCACTCTCATGGTCTCCTCCGATGCTTCTTTGTCAGATTTATCGACTTCTCTTTTTTCACCGACGCGACGCGCGCCGAAACATGGTCTTCTAATAGGGGAACGGCCAGACCCGCAGCTTCTGCTTGAGAATCTGCCAGAGGCGCGCGAGTCCATGCGGCTCGACGATCAGGAAAAAGATGATCAGCCCGCCGACGAGCAGCAGGTTCACATGCTCGGCGGTCGCGCCGGCAATCGGAATCCCGATCGCCGGCAGGCCGAACTTCAGCGCCGTCGGCAGGATCGAGATGAAGGCGGCCCCCATGAAGGAGCCGATCAAGCTGCCGAGCCCGCCGATGATCACCATGAACAGGATGTTGAAGCTCAGATTGATGTTGAACAGGTCGTTCGCCTCGCCGCCGCCATACCACAGGAACATCATGCAGGCGCCCGCTACGCCGCAGAAGAAGGACGACACCGCGAAGGCGAGCAGTTTGGTGTGCAGCAGACGGATGCCCATCAGCTCGGCCGCGATGTCCATGTCGCGCACCGCCATCCACATCCGGCCCACGCGCCCGTGCACGAGGTTGGATGCGATCCAGGTCAGCGCGACGACGATGACGAGAAGCGCGAAATAGCGCGTCTCCGGCGACGCCGTCGCGCCTGTCAGCGGCAGGCCGAACAGCGTCCGCGTCGGCACCTCGATCGCGCCGGACGCATTGTAGTTGTAAAGCCACGGAATGCGCACGAAGCTCCATTGCAGGAAGAACTGCGCGGCCAGCGTCGCGACCGCGAGATAGAAGCCCTTGATGCGCAGCGACGGCAGGCCGAAAATGACGCCGATCGCCGCGGCGAAAAATCCCGAGCACAGAATCCAGACAAGGATGTTCACATCGGGAAACGCCGTCGCCAGTTTATAGCAGGCGTAGGCGCCGACCCCCATGAACGCGCCGGTGCCAAGCGACAGCAGGCCCGTATAGCCGGTCAGGATATTCAGCCCCACCGCGGCGAGCGAGAAGACGAGAAACGGAATCATCACCGACGACAGGAAGAACTGGTTCCCCGTCATCGGGATCGCGACAAAGGCGATCGCGAGGATGGCGGCGAGCCCGATGCGGTCCTGCCGCAGCGGGAAGATCGCCATGTCGGCGGCGTAGCTCGTCTTGTACTGGCCGGCCTCGCGATAGAGCATGCGGTCAAATCCGGTTCAACAAGTGGGCGGAACGACGCTGTCGGCGCATGGCGGCCGTCCGCCGCGATCGCCGGCCGCCTTTCGCCCGTCGCCCCGCCATCGTCATATTCTCTCGATGATCTTGTCGCCGAACAGGCCTTGCGGCCTGAACAGCAGGAAGATCAGCGCGATGATGTAGGCGAGCCAGGATTCGATCGCGCCGCCGACGAGCGGCCCCCAGTAGAATTCTCCGATCTTCTCGCCGACGCCGATGATGAGGCCGCCGACGATGGCGCCGGGAATGGAGGTGAAGCCGCCGAGGATGAGCACCGGCAGCGCCTTGAGCGCGATCGTCTGCAGCCCGAACGAGACGTCGGAGCGCGCGCCCCACATGATCCCCGTCACCAGCGCCACGACCCCGGCGGCGAACCAGACGATGATCCAGATCTGGTTGAGCGAGATGCCGACCGACAGCGCGGCTTTGTGGCTGTCGGCCACCGCGCGCAGCGCGCGCCCGATCCGGGTGTACTGGAAGAACAGCGCGAGTATCGCGATCATTGCGGATGCGATGACGGCCGCCGCGATGTCGAGCTTCTGGATGGTGACGCGGCCGCCGAGGATGTTGAGATCGATCGCGCCGCGCGGCAGATAGAGCTGATCGGCGATCATCACTTTGGGATTGCCGCCGAAGATCGCTTCGCCGAGCCCGATCAGCAGATAGGTCAGTCCGAACGTCGCCATGAACAGGATGATGTCGGGCTGGTTGACCAGCGGCCGCAGCACCACGCGCTCCACTGCATAAGCGAGCGCGAGCATCACCGCGAGCGCGACGCCGAGCGCGATGAAGGCCGCGGCCTCGCCCCTGATCCCGATCGTTCCGAGCTTCTCATAGGCGCCGACGAGCGTCAGCGCCGCGAACACCACCATGATGCCCTGCGCGAAGTTGAAGACGCCCGACGCCTTGAAGATGAGCACGAATCCGAGCGCGATCAGCGCGTAGAGCACGCCGCCGACCAGACCTTCCCACAGCGTCTGGGCGAACAGGTCGGGCATCTCGACCATCTGCGCGAACGGATCGATGAACACCCTGTAGGCGAACGTGTCCTTCCCGATCGCCCCGGTCAGCGACCCGATCACGAGAAGCAGCGCGAAGCCGGCGACGCCGGCGATCGTCCATAGCCCCGGCGTCATGCGGAACGCGGCGAGTTCGGATTTGAGGCTGACGTCGCTCATCCCGGCCTCAATGCGCCACGCCGAGATAGGCGTCGATGACGCGGCTGTCCGCCTTCACTTCGGCCGGCGTCCCGTCCGCGATCTTGCGGCCATATTCGAGCACGACCACGCGATCGGACAGATCCATCACCACGCCCATGTCATGCTCGATCAGCGCGATCGTCGTGCCGAACTGGTTGTTCACGTCGAGGATGAAGCGGCACATGTCCTCCTTCTCCTCCAGGTTCATGCCGGCCATCGGCTCGTCGAGCAGCAGGAGATCGGGCTCCATCGCCAGCGCGCGCGCAAGCTCCACGCGCTTCTGCAGGCCATAGGGCAGCTTTCCCACCGGCGTCCTTCGGATGTGCTGAATCTGCAGGAAGTCGATGATATCCTCCACCACGGCTCGATGGCGGATTTCCTCGCGCATCGCCGGACCGTGACGCCAGAGCTGCCAGAAGAACGGCTCCTTCATCTTCAGCGTGCGTCCCACCATGATGTTGTCGAGCGTCGACATGCCCTTGAACAGAGCGACGTTCTGGAAGGTGCGCGCGACGCCCTGGCTCGCCGCCTCATGCGGACGCATGCGCGGGCGCGTCCTGCCCTTGAAGGTGATGCGGCCCTGCTGAGGGTGATAGAAGCCGTTGATGCAGTTGAGCATCGACGTCTTGCCGGCGCCGTTCGGTCCGATGATCGCTCTGATCTCGCCCTTGCGGACGTCGAACGACACATCCTGGATCGCCTTGACGCCGCCGAAGGACAGCGAGACGTTCTCGACGGCGAGAAGGATCTCCTCGCGCTCGAGCGGAGCGCTGCCCACCGGAATTTTCACCGGCGCGTTCACGCCGCCTCGCGCTGTTCTGAGACGGGAAATGTCTTCACGTCCCTCACCTTGACGCGCGCGGTGATGACGCCCTTGCGGCCGTCCTCGAATGTGACCTCGGTCGCGATGTCGGCCTCCTGCGAGCCGTCATAGAGGGCGGCGGCGAGCGGCGCGTAGCGCTCCGCGATGAATCCGCGCCGCACCTTCTGCGTGCGCGTCAGCTCGCCGTCGTCGGCGTCGAGCTCCTTGTGCAGGATGAGGAAGCGCTTGATCTGCGCGCCGCCCATGGCGGGTTCGGCCGCGAGCGAGCGGTTCACCTCCTCGACATGCTTCTCGATCATCGCATAGACCTCCGGATGGCCGGCGAGCTCCTGATAGGAGGCGTAGACGACATTGTTCCGCTCGGCCCAGCTTCCGACCGCGACGAGGTCGATGTTGATGAAACAGGCGACGAACTCGCGATCCTGCCCGAAGGCGACGACCTCCTTGATGTTGGGATAGAATTTCAGCTTGTTCTCGACATATTTCGGCGGAAACAGCGCATCGTTCTTCAGCCGTCCGACGTCTTTCGCGCGGTCGATGATCTTGAGATGTCCTTGCGGATCGAAGAAGCCGGCGTCGCCGGAACGCACGAAGCCGTCGTCGGTCTTCGTCTCGGCGGTTTTCGCCTCGTCCTTGTAATAGCCTGCGAACACGCCGGCCGAGCGGTAGAGAACCTCGCCCTTGTCGTCGATCCTGATCTCCACGCCCGGCGCCGGCGCGCCCACCGTGTCGGCCTTGATCTCCGCGTTCGGCTGCATGGTGATGTAGACGGCCGCTTCCGTCTGCCCGTAGAGCTGCTTCAGGTTGACGCCGATCGAGCGGAAGAAACGGAAGATTTCCGGCCCGATCGCCTCGCCCGCCGTGTAGCCCGTCTTGATGTTGGTCAGGCCGAAGCGGTTGCGCAGCGGCGCATAGACGAGGAGATCGCCGAGACCATAGAGCAGCCGCGCGCCGAGCGGCGTGGGCTCCTTGTTGAGAATTTTCTCGCCGTATTGTTTGGCGACGTCGATGAAGTAATGGAACATGCGCCGTTTCAGCCGGCCCGCATCCTCCATCCGCACCATCGTCAGCGTCAGCATCGTCTCGAACACGCGCGGCGGCGCGAAGGCGTAGGTGGTGCCGATCTCGCGCCGATCGTCGACGACCGTGTCGACGCTTTCCGGACAGTTGACGCAGTAGCCTGCGAGAATCGCCTGCGCGTAGGAGAAGACATGATCGCCGACCCACGCCATCGGCAGATAGGCGATCACCTCGTCGGTCTCGTTCAGCCCGTCGAAATCGATCCCGATCCGCGATCCGGCGATGAGGTTGTCATAGGTGAGCATGACGCCCTTGGGCCGGCCGGTCGTGCCCGAGGTGTAGAGGATGACGGCGAGATCGCCGCCCTTGCCGGCTGCGATGCTGTCGTCGAGCCGCTTGACGGCGGCGGGATCGCGCGCGGCGACGGCGCGGCCTTTCTCGATCACGGCGTCGATCGCATGCAGCCGGGAATGATCATAGTCGCGCAGCCCGCGCGGCTCGTCATAGAACATCTGCGTCAGCGCCGGCAGCCGCTCCGAGACCGAGAGAACCTTGTCGACCTGCTCCTGGTCCTGCACCGCCGCCATCGCGGCTTCCGCATGCTCGAGCACATAGGCCATCTCGTCGGCGACGGAGTCGGCGTAGACCGGCACCGGCACGGCGCCGAGCGACTGCGCCGCCATCATCGCGAGATAGAGCTTCGGCCGGTTCGCGCCGATCACCGCGATCTTGTCGCCGCGCTTCAGGCCGAGCGCATCGAGGCCGAGCGCGAAATGCCGGCTCATCATGTGGATGTCGGCCCAGCTCGATTCCTGCCAGATGCCGAGATCCTTCAGCCGGAAGGCCGGACGGGCGCCGCGCGTCGCCGCGTTGCGCGCGATGAGCTTTGGAAACGTGTCCGCGTCTCGCGCGTGCGACGTCGCCATCATCCTCCCCTTGGCCCGCTCTCCGGCGGTCGTTGCGGTCCGGCGCTGCGCCGGTTCGCGGCGATTGTTGTCGCCGGAAGCCTGTCGCGCCGCAAGCAAGGCTTGACAGACAGGCGGCTTCAGTCACGATAAGCTGCCGCGTTTGCGTCGCGTCGGCAACCTGTCGTTTCGTATGAGGCCCTGATCGGCCGCGCGACTATTCTTCGAAAGCGGCGAGCGCGGCGTGGTCGAGCACGCGCACGCCCTCGGGCTCCGTTCGAATCAGGCCGCGCGATTCGAGTTCCCGCAGCGCCTTGTTCGCGGCGGGGCGCGAGATGCCGGCGAGCAGGCCCATTTCTTCCTGCGTGATGCTGACGACGCCATTGCGCTTCGCCCGGCCCACGGGATTGATGAGTTGGTCGAGCGCGCGCGCCAGCCGCGCCGCCGGACTGAGCGAGCGGTCCTTCTCCACCTGGCCGATGAACTGGCCGAGCCGCTCGTTGAACTGACGCACAAGATAGCGGTTGAATCCGACGCTGGTCTCGAACAGCCAGTTGAACGTCTTGCGGTCCATCATCGCGAGCCGCGTGTCGCGCAGCGCGAAGAGGTCGTATTTGCGCGGCTCGTTCTTGATCATCGAGCCTTCGCCGAACCAGTCGGTCGGGCCAAGTCCGGCGAGCGTGACGGATTTCCCCTGCGCGGTGACCGCGCCGAGCTTCACGAGTCCCGTCACCACCGACGTCCAGTAATCGAGCCTGTCGCCGCGATGGCAGATATAGCTGCCCTTGGCGTAATTCCGCTCGACGATGCCGAGCCGGCTCCTCTCGCGCTCCTCCGGCGTCAGTTCGCCCGCCCAAACGGCGATCGCGTCAAGATGCTCGAGAGAGATCAATCCCCGCCTCTGAAACCGGCCGCCCGCCAGTCATGGCGCGCCGGTCCGGGCGAGGCAAGCGGAGAAGCCTACTCAGCCGCCTGTTTCACCGGCTGCGGCCCGGCGCGGAACTGCTCCAGCAGCATCGCCTCCTCGGCCTTCGCCGATTTCAGATGCCGCTCCTTCACATGGCCGAAGCCGCGGATTTTTTCCGGGATCGCGGCGAGCGCCGTCGCGAGCGCGTGGGTTTCCGGCTCCAGCTTCGCCAGAATCTCATCGAGAAGCGTCTCGTAACCGGCGATCAGCCGGCGCTCGGTCTTACGCTCGGCCGTGTAGCCGAAAATGTCGAACCATGTCCCGCGCAGCCCCTTCATCCGGGCGAGCAGGCCGAACGCCTTCATCATCCACGGGCCGAAGCTCATCTTCACGGCTTCGCCCGTCTCCGGATCGCGGCGCGCCAGAAGCGGCGGCGCAAGGTGGAATTCGAGTCGCATGTCGCCCTCGAAGGTTGCGCCAAGCTGCTTCTGGAACGCGCCGTCCGTGTAGAGCCGCGCGACCTCATACTCGTCCTTCACCGCCATCAGCTTGAACAGATAGCGCGCCACGGCGTCCGCCAGGCCCGACCTGCCCGGCGTCTTCACCTGCTCGGCGGCGCGGACGCGCGCGACGAGCGCGCGATAGCGTTCCGCGTAGGCCGCGTTCTGGTAAGACGTGAGAAATTCAACGCGCCGCGCCACCGTCTCGTCCAGAGACTGTGAGAGATGGCGCGCCTTCGTCGGCGTCTTCAGCGGCGCGACGAGCGCTTCCATCGCAGGCTGGTCGAGCGCGGCGCGGCGTCCCCAGCGGAACGCCTCGATATTCATCGCCACCGCTTCGCCGTTCAGCCCGATCGCTTTCTCGATCGCCTCGGACGACAGGGGCACGCCGCCTTTCTGATAAGCGAAGCCCAGCAGGAACATGTTCGCGGCGATGGCGTTGCCGAGGATTCCCGTCGCGATGGCGGTCGCGTCGATCATGTGAACGTTCTTGTCGCCTGCGGCCGCCGTCACGGCGCGCTTCACCCGCTCGGCCGGCAGTGAGAAATCGGCGTTGCGCGTGAAATCGCCGGGCATGATCTCGGCCGTGTTGAGGAACACCGCCGTCTCGCCCTGCTTCATGCCGGCGAGAACCTTCTTCGTGCCGGTAACCACGAGATCGCAGCCGAGCACGAGATCGGCGTGCCCCGCGCCGACGCGGATGGCGTGAATGTCCTCCGGAGAGGACGCGAGCTTGATGTAGCTGTAGACGGCGCCGCCCTTCTGCGCGAGGCCGGCCATGTCGATCATGCCGAAGCCCTTGTTTTCAAGATGCGCCGCCATGCCGAGGATCGCGCCCACCGTGACGACGCCGGTGCCGCCGACGCCGGTGACGATGACGCCGAACGGCGAATGCGTGAGCGCGGGCAACGCGGGCTCGGGCGGGTCCACGAGCGAGAAGCCCGTCATGTCGGCGCGCTTGATCTCCGCCTTCTTCACGCGCGCGCCATGCACGGTCACGAAGGAGGGGCAGAAGCCCTTCACGCAGGAGAAATCCTTGTTGCAGTTCGACTGGTCGATCTGCCGCTTGCGCCCGAACTCGGTGTCGAGCGGCTGCACGGAGACGCAGTTCGACTGCACGCCGCAATCGCCGCAGCCCTCGCAGACGAGTTCGTTGATGATGACGCGCTTGTCCGGATCGGGAAAGTCGCCGCGCTTGCGGCGGCGGCGTTTCTCGGCGGCGCAGGTCTGGTCGTAGATCATCGCGGTGACGCCCGGCGTCTCCGCCAGTTCTTTCTGCACCGCCATCAGCTCGTCGCGATGATGGATCGTCGCGCCCGCGGGAAACTGCGCCGTCGAAGCCGAGTATTTCCACGGCTCGTCGGTGACCACGGCGATGCGCTGCACGCCCTCGGCCGCGATCTGGTTCGCGATCGCCTGCGGCGTCAGATTGCCCTCATGATGCTGGCCGCCGGTCATCGCCACGGCGTCGTTGAACAGGATCTTGTAGGTCATCGTCGCGCCGGACGCGATCGCGAAGCGGATCGCGAGCGAGCCCGAATGATTGTAGGTGCCGTCGCCGAGATTCTGGAAAATATGGCCGCGCTTGGAGAACCATTGTTCGCCGACCCAGTTCGCGCCCTCGCCGCCCATGGCGGTGAAGCCCGCCGTGTCGCGATCCATCCACTGGACCATGAAATGGCAGCCGATGCCGGCGTAGGCGCGCGCGCCGTCCGGCACCTTGGTCGAGGTGTTGTGCGGGCAGCCGGAGCAGAAATAGGGCGTGCGCTGCGCGGCGTCCTGCGTCTCCTGAAGCCGTTTCTGCGCCTCGCGCAGCTTCTCCACGCGCGCCGACAGTTCGTTCGACTGGGTGTGCTTGAGAATGCGCTCGCCGAGCGCGACCGCGATGTCGTTCGGGTCGAGCGCGCCCTTCACCGGGAAGAGCCACTGGCCCTGCTCGTCCTTCTTGCCGATGACGACGGGCTGCACGCCGGTGCCGTACAACTCCTCGCGCACCTGCACCTCGATCAGCGAGCGCTTCTCCTCGACCACCATCACCATGTCGAGGCCTTGTGCGAACGCCATCAGCTCGCGCCGGCTCAGCGGCCAGGGGCAGCCCACCTTGTAGAGGCGCAAGCCGAGATCATTGGCGCGAACCTCGTCGATGCCGAGATCCTCCCACGCCTGCCTGAGATCGAGATAGCTCTTGCCGGTCGTGATGATGCCGATGCGCGGATTTTTCCCGCCGCTCGTCACCAGATGGTTGAGCTTGTTGGCGCGGATGAAGGCGAGCATCGCGTCGCGCTTGTATTCCTGCAGGCGCGCCTCCTGCTCCAGCATCGCGACGACGTCCGTCGAACGGATGTTGAGACCGCCGGGCGGCATTTTGAAGTCGTCGTCGCCGGGGATGATGATCTTGACGCGATCGATCGATCCGTCGACGGAAGCCGTCGACTCCACATTGTCCTTCACCAGTTTCATCGCGGTCCACGCGCCGCAATAACGGCTCATGGCGAAGCCGTAGAGGCCGTAGTCCAGAATCTCCTGCACGCCGGCGGGATTGAGGATCGGGATCATCACATCGACGAACGAAAATTCCGACTGGTGCGCCGTCGTCGATGATTCCGCGGTGTGATCGTCGCCCATCATCGCGATGACGCCGCCATGCCTGTCAGAGCCCGCGAGATTGGCGTGGCGGAACACGTCCGAGCAGCGGTCGACGCCCGGCCCCTTGCCGTACCAGATCGAGAACACGCCATCGACGGCGCCTTCGCCGCGCATCGCGGCCTGCTGCGATCCCCACACCGCCGTGGCGGCGAGCTCCTCGTTCAGTCCGGGCTTGAAGATGATCTTCTGCGGCTCGAGCAGCTTCTTCGTCCGCCAGAACTGCTGGTCGAGCCCGCCGAGCGGCGAGCCGCGATAGCCGGAGATGAAGCCGCCGGTGTCGAGGCCGTTCAGCCTGTCGCGCTCCTTCTGCATCAGCATCAGCCGCACGACGGCCTGGGTGCCGGTGAGAAACACCCGCTCTTTCGTCAGGTCGTACTTGTCGTCCAGATGAACCGCGCGAAGCGAAGCCTTGGCCATCGACGTCCTCCCTCGCCCCGGCGACCCCCCGGTTCGCCGCCCTGATCGCTTTGGCTTGTAACATAGGGAGCCAAGGCCCGATCAAATAGGTCAGCAATACTGACATAATGACTCGCCTGCGTCAAATCGCCTTCGCCTTGCTTTCGCCGGGTAATGTGACGACACCAGCCGAGGCGGCGACGCGCCCTCTCAGAATCGGAATGAGGCTGGATTGATCAGCGGAATGGTGACGGGCGTGCCGGCGCGATTGCTGCAACGCCTCATCCTGGCGGCGTGCGCCTTGCTGGTCGGCGTCTCGACGGCGTTCGCGCACCCCCATGTCTGGATCGTCACCCGCAGCGAGATTCTTTACGGGCCGGACGGCAAGATCATCGGCATTCGCCACGCCTGGACGTTCGACGAGGAGTTCTCGGCCTATCTCTCGCAGGGGCTGGACACGAACAAGGACGGCAAGCTCTCGCGCGAGGAGCTGAGCGGCCTCGCCAAGGAGAATGTCGAATCCCTCGTCGATTCGAATTATTTCACCGTCGCGAAAGCCAACGGCAAACCCGTCGAGGCGGCCGCGCCGACCGACTACTGGATGGAGTCCGACGGCAAGCAGCTCACGCTCTATTACGTCCTGCCGCTGAAAACGCCCGTGTCGGGGCGGGTGTTCGCGCTCGACGTCTATGATCCGAGCTATTTCATCGCCTTCATTCTCGCCGAGGGCGACAATGCGGTGACGCTCAAGGATGCGCCGAAAGGCTGCTCCGTCTCCTTTCGCCGTCCGAAGCCGATCGACGACGGCGTGAAGAAGACGCTCACCGAATCCTTCTTCAATTCGCTGGCGCCGAACATCGACTACGGCGCGCAGTTCTCCAGCCGCGCCATCGCAGCCTGCCCGTGAGCGCCGCATGAGCATGGACGCCGCATGAGCATGAGCGACGCATGACCGACATCGCCGGCCCGTCCTCGGCGTCGCTGCGGCTCAACGGTCGCGCCATCGTGATCGCGGCCGTCGCGCTGGCGGCGGCGGTCGGCGCGATATGGCTGCTCTCCCTGCTGCTCGGCGGCGCTCCGGCGCCGAAACCGCCGGCGCGCACGCCGTTCGGCGTGTCGCCGCAGGAGATGGCGCCCGTCGGCGGCCCCTTCGCCGCATGGGTTCTCGGCGTCCAGTCGCAATTCTACCGCGCGCTGACCGACGCGCTGAAGGCGGTTCGCGACGGCGTCGGCGGCGCGAGCGGACTCGTCTGGATCGGCTTCCTCTATGGCGTCTTCCATGCGGCCGGGCCGGGCCACGGCAAGGCCGTGATCGCCGGCTACATCCTCGCCAGCGAGAGGGCGCTGGCGCGCGGCGTCGCGATCTCTTTCGCCGCGGCCGCGCTGCAGGCGCTCGTCGCCATCGGCCTCGTGCTGGTGATGAGCGTCGCGCTCGGCGCCACGGCGCGCCAGATGAACGAGACCACCAACATCGTCGAGATCGCGAGCTTCGCCGCGATGGCCGCGCTCGGCGCCTGGCTGCTCTGGACGAAATCGCGCCGGCTCGCGGCGCTGGGCGAAGGTCCCCGCGCGATCGCCGCGCGGGACGGCGATGATTGCGGCCATATGCACGCGCCCCCGGCCGAGCTTCTGTCCGGACCCGTTTCGGCGCGGGCGTGGTTCGCGACGGTGATCGCGGCGGGATCGCGCCCCTGCTCCGGCGCGATCATCCTGCTCGTGTTCGCGCTGGCGCAGGGCATGCTCGGATCGGGAATCGTCGGCGTCGCCGCCATGTCGCTCGGCACGGCGCTCACCACCTCGGCGCTCGCGGCGCTGTCGGTCTTTTTCAAGCACGCGGCGCTGAAGCTGGCGTCGGGCCGCGGCCGCGCCGGCCTCTATGCGGTGGCGATCGGCGAGGTTGTCGTCGCCGCGCTGATCTTCATCGCCGGAGCGGCGCTCGCGCTCGGCTTCTGGACCGGCGGCGCGGCGAGCTGACCCGGGCCTGGAGCATGATGCGGAAAAGTGGAATCCGGTTTTCCGACATCATGCGGCGACGATGACCTGGTCCATGTCGCCGTCTCGGTGAAACGGCCGCATGGCCTAGAGGCCCGCGCCGCCGCCGTCCGAGCGCGGATCATGCACCGCCTCGACATGGCCCTTCGGGTGCTTCACCGCCATGCCGCAATGGCCGAACTCGTCGGCGTAGGGCTGCGGCCTGCGCTCGACGATCTGCCCGACCTCCTCGAGCCTGCGCGCGACGCCGTCATCGACCCGCGATTCGAGCTTGAGCGAGAGATTGGCCGAGCCCCATGTCTTGCCGAGCAGGAAGCGCGGCGCGTCGACCGCGTCCGCGAGCGATTGTCCGAAGCGCGCCCAGCGCGTGAAGATCTGCGCCTGGAACTGCGGCTGCCCGTCGCCGCCCATCGCGCCATAGACGCAGACCCGGCCGTCATCGAACGCAGCCAGCGGCGGATTGAGGGTGTGGAACGGCCGCCGTCCCGGCTGCAGCGGATTCTTCGCTGCGGGGTCCAGCGAGAACGACACGCCGCGATTCTGCATCAGCACGCCGGTGCGCGGCAGGACGCAGCCCGAGCCATATTCCCAGTAGATCGACTGGATGTAGGAGACGGCGAGCCCGTCGCCGTCGATCGCTCCCATCCACACCGTATCGCCCTTGTCGGGCGGCATCGGAAACGGCGCTGCGCGCGTCATCGAAATCGTCGCCGCCTCGCGATCGAGCCAGGCCGGCGTGAGATAGCGCGCCGGATCATGCGTGAGCCGGTCGAAATCGGTGACGACCTGATCGCGGATGCGGAAGGCGCGCTTGGTCGCCTCGACCAGCCCGTGCAGATGCTCGAACGATCCCGCGCTCCGCGCCTCCAGCCGGTCGAACAGGCCGAGGATGATGAGCGAGGCGAGGCCCTGCGTCGGCGGCGGGCAGTTGTAGAGCGTCGCGCCCTTGATCGCGGTCGAGAGCGGTTCGCGCGCCGCGGCGCGAAAATTGACGAGATCCTCGCGCGTCACCGGGCTGCCGATGCGCTCGCAGTCCGCCGCGATCTCGCGGCCGACGTCGCCGCGATAGAAATCATCGAGCCCGGCCCGCGCGAGCTGCTCCAGCGTGTCGGCCAGCGCTGGGGCCTTGCGCGTTTCGCCGCCGGCCGGGCGCTTGCCGTCGAAATAATAGGTCTCGACGAAGCCGGGCGCCTGCTTCGTCAGGTCGATCTCCTTGGCCTCGTCGCGCCCCTCGCTGGCGGACACCGCGCAGCCCTCGCGGGCGTGGCGGATCGCATCGGACAGGAGCGCCGGCAGGGTCATGCGGCCGCCGAGCGCCTTCGCCATACCGAGCGCGGCGGCCCAGCCGCCGATCGCGCCGGGAACGGTCAGCGCCGCCAGCGGCCCGCGCGGCGGGATCGCGTCGAAGCCCAGCGCCCGGTAGCGTTCGATCGTCGCGCGCGCGCCGGCGAAGCCGCAGGCCTCGATGGCGCGGACCCGGCCGCCCGGCTCGCGCACGAGCCAGAACCCGTCGCCGCCGATGGAGTTCATGTGCGGATAGACCACGGCGATCGTCGCAGCCATGGCGACCATCGCCTCGATCGCATTGCCCCCTTCCGCGAGGATCGCCCGGCCGGCGTCGGCGGCGAGGCTGTGGGGCGCCGCAACCGCGGCGCGCGCGAAAACCGGGGTGTCTGCCAAGGCGTCCTCGAAGCGTGGAGAGAGCCCCGCTTGCGGGGCCGCGGTCCCCGTTATAGGTCGGGAGGCAGCGAAGACAACGCGGCGCGAACGGAAGGCGAGATGGCGGCTCAGAAGCGCGGATCGATCAACGGCGGCAACCTGCTGACGGTTGTGAGCATCCTCGTGCTCGTCGGCATCGAGCTGTTCGGCGCGGCGCTGGCCGCCGGCTGGGCCATCGCGGGCATCTTCCAGCTCGGCGACACCGTCGGCCACCTGCTGATGGCGGTGTTCTGCCTGCTCGCCGCCTATGGGCTTTATACCTTCGCCCAGCGCGCCATCCGCGTCGAGCCGATCCGGAGCTGAGCGGCGGACAGGCGGCGCCGCAACGCGAATTTCGCCGTGATTGACAGCCACGGGAAGCGCCACCAGTTTCCGCGCCCCATGTCCGCCAGATCCTTCATGCTCGACCGCCGAACGCTCATCAGCGCCGCAGCAGCAGCCGCGGCGACCCGCGCCGGCGCCCAGACGCCCGCCGGGCTTTCCTTCGGCCCGGCCGAGCCCTTCGACTTCGAGGGCCTGTCGACGCTGGCGAAGACGCTGGCCGCGAAGCCCTACGAGGCCGCGCCCCGCGTCGCGCCCGACATTCTTCAGAAGATCGACTACGAGACCCACGGAAAAATCCGCTATCGGCCGGACAAGGCCCTCTTCGCCGACGGCCCCGGACAATATCCGGCGACCTTTTTTCATCTCGGCCAGTATTTCCAGAAGCCGGTGCGCATGCATGTCGTCGCGAACGGGTCGGCGCGCGAGCTGCTGTATTCGCCCGATCTGTTCGACATGCCGGCGGACTCCATCGCGCGGAAGCTGCCGCCGAACGCCGGCTTCGCCGGCTTCCGCTTCCAGGAGAGCCGCGACGGCCATATCGGGCGCGAGGGCAAGCCGCTGGACTGGCGAAGGAACGACTGGGTCGCCTTTCTCGGCGCGTCCTATTTCCGCGCGATCGGAGAGCTGTTCCAGTATGGGCTGTCGGCGCGCGGCGTCGCCGTCGATCCCGCCGTCGGCGGCGTCTCGGAGGAGTTTCCCGACTTCACCCATTTTTACATCGAGACGCCGAAGGACGGCGACGCCAGCATGGTCGTCTACGCCCTGCTCGACGGGCCGAGCCTTTGCGGCGCCTTCAAATTCACGATGACGCGCGGCAAGGGCGTCGTCATGGAGATCGAGAAGCGCCTGCATCTGCGCCGGTCGGTCCAGCGCTTCGGCATAGCGCCGCTGACCTCGATGTTCTGGTACTCCGAAACCATGAAGCCGACGGCGGTGGACTGGCGCCCCGAGGTGCATGACAGCGACGGCCTTGCGATCTGGACGGGCGGGGGCGAGCGCATCTGGCGTCCGCTCAACAATCCGCAGCGAACCGTCGCCTCTGCCTTCGCCGACGAGAATCCGCGCGGCTTCGGGCTTTTGCAACGCGACCGGCAGGTCGGGCACTACCTCGACGGCGTCGCCTATGAGCGGCGGCCGAGCCTCTGGGTGGAGCCGCTGGAGGGCTGGGGCAAGGGAGCGGTGCAGCTCATCGAGATCCCGACCGACGACGAGATCCACGACAACATCGTCGCGCTGTGGCGGCCGGACGAGCCGGCGCAGGCCGGATCGAGCGCTGCCTTCCGCTACCGGCTGCACTGGCTCGCCGACGAGCCTTATCCGACGAAGCTGGCGCGCTGCGTCGCGACCCGGCTCGGCAATGGCGGCCAGCCCGGCCAGCCGAGGCCGAAGGGCGTGCGCAAGTTCATGGTAGAGTTTCTCGGCGGCCCGCTCGAAACCATTCCGTTCGGCGTCAGGCCGGAAGCGGTTCTGTGGGCCTCGCGCGGCGCCTTTTCCTACGTGTTCACCGAAGCCGTCCCGGACGACGTGCCGGGCCATTGGCGAGCCCAGTTCGACCTGACGGTGGAAGGGTCAGAGCCGGTGGAGATGCGGCTGTTCCTCAAGACCGGCGACACGGTCCTCACCGAAAGCTGGCTCTACCAGTACCATCCGTTTTGAGGGCCTCCCGGCGGCCCTGAAACGCGCGCCGGGAATAAAATCCTCGTCGTCCGACCTTTCCCGCCATGCGCGCTTATGCCTCTGCGCGACCTCGCCTGCGCCCTTGGCGACGGGGCGTCCGTATTGTTATAGTGTAACAGATGAGAGACGACCTTCCGCGCCGCGCCTTCGCCGATCAGCCGACCCTGTCGCTGCTGCGCCTGTCGGCCGCGCAGCGGCTCCTCGGCGCCGGCGTGGCGCTCGCGGCGTTGTGGGCGGCCGCCTGGTGGGCGATGGGCTGACGATGGCCGCCGCCTCTCCCGTGATCGCGTTCGACGATCTCACGCTCGGCTATGGCCGGCGGCCGGCGGTGCATCATCTCAACGGCGCGGTGCTGCGCGGGTCTCTCACCGCCGTGGTGGGTCCGAACGGCGCCGGCAAGTCGACCCTGCTCAAGGGCGTCGTCGGCGCTCTGAAGCCGCTCGCAGGCGCGATCCGCATCGACCGGGACGCGCGCGGCCGCATCGCATGGCTGCCCCAGGCGGCTGACGTCGACCGGACCTTTCCGATGCCTGTCTATGATCTGGTCGCGATGGGCCTCTGGTCGCGCAGCGGCCTGTTCGGCGGCGTCGGACGCGCCGACCGCGCCCGCATCGACGAGGCGGTCGCGGCGGTGGGGCTCACTGGCTTCGAGGCGCGGCCGATCGGAACCCTGTCCGGCGGCCAGATGCAGCGCGCGCTGTTCGCGCGCCTTCTTTTGCAGGACGCCGGCGTCATCCTGCTCGATGAGCCCTTCACCGCGATCGACGAGAAGACGGCCGCCGACCTGCTCGCACTCGTTCGCCGCTGGCACGCGGAGGAGCGCACGATTCTCGCGGTGCTGCACGATCTCGATCTCGTCCGGCGCGTCTTTCCCGAGACCCTGCTGATCGCGCGCGAGCCGGTCGGGTGGGGACCGACGGGCGAGGTGCTGTGCGCCGGGAATCTGCTCAAGGCCCGGCGCATGATCGAGGCCTATGATCGCGACGCGCATGCGTGCGAGCGGCCGGCGGCGTGATGACCGGCGCCATGCTCCATGATGTGCTGATCGGCCCGTTCGCGGAATTCGCCTTCATGCGCCGCGCGCTTGTCGGCGCGATCGCGCTGGCGCTGTCGGGCGCGCCGATCGGCGTCTTTCTCATGCTGCGCCGCATGAGCCTCACCGGCGACGCGATGGCGCATGCGATCCTGCCCGGCGCGGCGGTGGGTTATCTGTTCGCCGGCCTGTCGCTGACGGCGATGACCCTGGGCGGCCTCGCCGCCGGCTTCACGGTCGCTATCCTCGCCGGCGCGGCGTCGCGCGCGACCGTGCTGCGCGAGGATGCGACGATGGCGGCGTTCTATCTCCTGTCACTCGCGCTCGGCGTCACGCTCGTCTCGCTGAAGGGATCGAGCATCGACCTTCTGCATGTGCTGTTCGGCAGCGTGCTCGCGCTCGACGACAGCGCTCTGCTTCTGCTCGCCGGGATCGCGTCGGTGACGCTCGTCGCGCTGGCGCTGCTTTATCGGCCGCTTGTGCTCGAATGCGTCGATCCCGGCTTCCTGCGCACGGTCAGCCGCTCCGGTCCCGTGGCGCACCTCGCCTTTCTGGGCCTCGTGGTGCTCAACCTCGTCGCCGGCTTCCACGCGCTCGGCACGCTGCTGGCGGTCGGCGTCATGATGCTGCCGGCGGCGACGGCGCGCCTCTGGAGCGCGGACGTCACCATCATGATGGCGGTTGCGATCCTGGCCGGCGTCGCGTCGAGCGTCGGCGGCCTGCTCGTCTCCTATCACTTCAGCCTGCCGGCCGGCCCCGCCATCATCCTGTGGGCCGGCGCGCTCTATCTCGTCTCCCTCGCCTTCGGCGCCGCCGGCGGGATCCTGGCGATCCATTTTCCCCGCCGCCATCTCGAAGCCTGATCCCAGCCCGCAAAGGAGCAACCCGTGCGTTCAAGGCGTTATGTTATATCATCTCTGACTGCCATCGCAGCGATGACGGCGGTTCCCGCGTTTGCGGACGAGCCGGTGAAAGCCGTGGCCAGTTTCTCGATCCTCGCCGACCTCGTGAAACAGGTCGGCGGCGACCGCGTCGCCGTCTCCTCCCTCGTGGGCCCGAACGGGGACGCCCATGTCTATTCTCCGACCCCGGCCGACGCAAAGTCGCTGGCGGCCGCCAGACTGGTCTTCGTCAACGGCCTCGGCTTCGAGGGCTGGATGGACCGGCTCGTCAAGTCGTCGGGAACCAGGGCGCCGGTGATTATCGCCACGAAGGGCGTGAAGCCCATTCAGGCGAAGGAGGATCACGACCATGATCACGGGCATGGCGGCTCCGATCCGCACGCCTTTCAGGACATCGGCAATGTGAAGATCTATGTCGCCAACATCCGCGATGCGCTCGCCGCCGCCGATCCCGCCGGCAGGGAGGCGTATGAGGCGAACGCGGCCGCCTATCTGAAGACGCTCGACGCGCTCGAATCCGAGGTGAAGGCCGCCATCGCGAAAATCCCGGCCGACCGGCGCAAGATCATCACCTCCCATGACGCCTTCGGCTATTTCGCCAAGGCCTATGGCGTCTCCTTCATCGCCCCGAAGGGCGTCTCGACCGAGGCCGAGGCGTCGGCCAAGGATGTCGCCCGCATCATCCGCCAGGTGAAGGCGGAGAAGATTCCGGCGGTTTTCATGGAGAACATCGAGGACCGGCGCCTGTCCGAACAGATCGCGCGCGAAACCGGCGCCAAGATCGGCGGCGCCCTCTATTCCGACGCGCTGTCGCCGCCCGACGGCCCGGCCGCGACCTATGTGGATATGATGCGCAACAATATCAGGCAGTTCGTCGCGGCGCTTGCGCCCGGCGGCGCCTGACGCCATGTGAAGCCCTGAAAATGACCGTCATGGCCGGAACAAGCCGGCCATGACAGCCGCGATCCGGAGACCGATCGATGTCCGAAAAAATCCCCGTCACTGTGCTCACGGGCTATCTCGGCGCCGGCAAGACGACGCTCCTCAACCGCATCCTGACCGAGCCGCACGGCAAGAAGTTCGCCGTCATCGTCAACGAGTTCGGCGAGATCGGCATCGACAACGACCTCGTGGTCGACGCCGACGAGGAAGTATTCGAGATGAACAACGGCTGCATCTGCTGCACGGTGCGCGGCGATCTGATCCGCATCATCGAAGGGCTGATGAAGCGCAAGGGCAAGTTCGACGCGATCATCGTCGAGACGACCGGCCTCGCCGATCCCGCGCCGGTGGCGCAGACCTTTTTCGTCGATCAGGACGTGCAGGACGCGACGCGGCTCGACGCCGTGGTCACCGTCGTCGATGCGAAATGGCTGAAGGACCGGCTGAAGGATGCGCCCGAGGCGAAGAACCAGATCGCCTTCGCCGACGTCATCATCCTCAACAAGACCGATCTCGTCTCCGAGGGCGAACTGAAAGAGGTCGAGGCGCAGATCCGCGCCATCAATCCCTACGCCAAGCTGCACCGCACCCAGCGTTCGGCGGTGTCGATCGCCGACGTGATGGACCGCAACGCCTTCGATCTCGACCGCATCCTCGACATCGAGCCGGATTTTCTCGAGGAAGGCCATCACCATCATCATGACGAGGAGATGCAGTCGGTGTCGTTCCGCATTCCCGGCGACGTCGATCCTGAAAAATTCATGCCCTGGGTGCAGGACCTCACCCAGCGCGAGGGTCCGAACATCCTGCGCTGCAAGGGCATCCTCGCCTTCAAGAACGAGCCGAAGCGCTTCGTCTTTCAGGGCGTGCACATGATTCTCGACGGCGACGTCCAGCGCGACTGGAAGCCCGACGAGAAGCGCGAATCGAAGATCGTCTTCATCGGCCGCAATCTCGACCGCGACGCGATCGAGAAGGGATTTCTCGCCACGGCGGCGTGACGGCGCATCTTGGCGTCGCGACGCGAGCGACCGGCAATGCGCCCGCGCCTGTCGTCTCGCTGAAGCGCAGCGGCCGTCTGCCTTCGTTGCAACGTTTGGCCGCTCTCTCCCCGCTTCCGGGAAGAGGGAGGACTTGGCGCGATCGGCCCGAGAAAATAAAGTCCGTCGCATGTCGACCTTCACGCCCACGCGCCCTCCTGAATCGCTCAGCAAGAATGTCGCGCCCATCGACGCCGGCGCCCATGTCCTTGGCGCGGCGTTTCTCGGCGGGACGGCGGCGCTCGCCCTCGTCGACGGCCGAATCTTGCTGCTCGATGAGGACGGCGCCGTCAGCGAGGCTGTCGCGCATCCGGATTCGGGCGCGCTGGTCTGCGCGGCGGACGGCCGCCGCCTGGTCACCGGCGGCGATGACGGGCGCGTCGTCGCGACATCGGCGGGCGGCGAAATCGAAACGCTCGGCGACGAAAAGGGGAAATGGATCGACGCTGTCGCCTGCGGCCCGGACGGCGCGGTCGCCTGGTCGGCCGGAAAATCGGTGAAGGCGCGCGACGGCAAGGGCCGCGTGAAGCAGTGGACGCCGCCCTCCTCCGTGCGCGGCCTCGTCTTTGCGGCGAAAGGCTACCGTCTCGCCGTCGCCCACAACAACGGCGCCTCGCTCTGGTTTCCCAACACCGACGCGAAGCCTGATCTTCTCGAATGGAAAGGATCGCACCTCGACGTCATGTGGTCGCCGAACGGCCGCTTCGTCGTCACCTCCATGCAGGAAAACCAGCTTCACGGCTGGGGCCTGCCGGAGAAGCAGCATATGCGCATGTCGGGCTACCCCGCGAAAACCCGCTCGATGAGCTGGTCCCATGACGGACTCTGGCTCGCCACCAGCGGCGCCGACGCTGTGATCGTCTGGCCCTTCCAGGGCGAGAAGGGCCCGATGGGCAAGGCGCCGCGCGAATGCGGCGTGCGTCCGGCGAAAGTGTCGGCGGTCGCCTTTCATCCGAAGGCGCTCGTGGTCGCCGCCGGCTATGAGGACGGCTGCGTGCTGCTGTGCCGCATGACCGACGCCTCCGAGCTTCTCGTGCGCCCCGCCGATCAGGCGGGCGGCGCCATCAGCGCGCTGGCCTGGGACTCGGGCGGCCGCCGGCTGCTCTTCGGCTCGCGCGAGGGCGCGGCCGGGCTTCTGACTCTCCCGGTGTGAGCGGATGCTGCGCTTCGGGTTCGGCCGCAAGGAGGAGCGCGACCCCGCGCTGACGGAGCGCCTGAAGGCCGACGTTCGCGCCGCTTTGTCGCTCAGCGAGGACGTCGCCCTGTCGATCAGCGAGATCGCCTGCGCCGACCCCGCCTGCCCGGTTCTGGAGACGATCGTCCTGATCATGGAGCCGGGCAAGAAGACCCGCGCCTGCAAGGCGCACGGCGCCATTAACGCCATGAGCGTGGAGGAATTGCGCGCGGCGCTGACTTCTCAGTAGGATGGACGTCCGCGGTCGCCCCTGGAGGCCATCAGATGTTTGCGCGCACGCTCGCCACGGCCATCGGGCTGATGATGGCGATCGTCACGTCGCAGCTTCCCGAATTCGCGCAGCAATACAGCCAGCGGCTCGGCGGCGCCATCGACGAACTGCAGCGCGTGATCGTCGCCTTCGACAGCGACGCTCAGAACAGCCAGATGACGCGCTCGCAGGCGCTCACGCGCATGGCGGCGAGCGCGGAGGAGATGCAGCGGCGGCAGGCGGCCTCGATCGCCGGCCATATCGCAAGGCTGCGCACGCTCGAGGGCGAGCGCGACGCGCTGCGCTCGGCCGGGCCGGTCAAAAGACTCGCTGTTTTCGCCTCCCAGTCCGATCGCGCCGTCGCGCGCCGGACCCTCAACGATTTCGAGCCGGCCCTGCCGACCACGGTTGAAGGGGCCGTCGCCGCCGGGGCCGGCTTCCTCGCGGCCTGGGGCGTGATCAGGCTGACGGGATGGATGTTCGGCCGGCGGCGCCAGCGCTGGCGCCGCGAGCCGATCTGGTGAGCCTTTTCAGTCCCTGACCAGGATATTGCGGAACTGCCACGGATCGGACGTGTCGATATCCTCCGGGAACAGGCCCGGCCGATCCGTCAGCGGCGTCCAGTCGGTGTAGGTTCCGATCAACGGCCCGAGATAGGGCCGTTGCACCTCGAGGCACCGGCGGAAGTCGAGCTCGTCCGCTTCGAGGATGCCGCGTTCGGGATTCTCGAGCGCCCAGACCATGCCGGCGAGGGCCGCCGACGAAACCTGAAGCCCGGTCGCGTTCTGATAAGGCGCGAGCTTGCGCGTCTCCTCGATCGAAAGCTGCGAGCCGTACCAGTAGGCGTTCTTGCCGTGGCCGTAGAGCAGCACGCCGAGTTCGTCGATTCCGTCGACGATCTCGTTCTCGTCGAGGATGTGATGGACGTCCTGCATCTTTCCCGCGCGGCCGAACATCTCATGCAGCGACAGCACCGCGTCGTTGGCAGGATGATAGGCGTAGTGGCAGGTCGGCCGGTAAACGACGTCGCCCTTCGCGTCGCGCGCGGTGAAATAATCGGCGATCGAAATCGCCTCGTTGTGCGTGACGAGGAAGCCGTACTGCGCGCCGGGCGTCGGACACCAGGAGCGCACGCGCGTGTTGGCGCCGGGCTGCATCAGATAGATCGCTGCGCCGCAGCCGCTTTTATGCGTGCGCGCGTTCGCCGGCATCCATGTCTCATGCGTGCCCCAGCCGAGTTCGGCGGGCTGCACGCCTTCCGACAGGAAACCCTCGACCGACCAAGTGTTGACGAAAACGTCGGGCGGCTTCGGCGTCCTGGCGCGCTGCGTGTCGCGCTCGGCGATGTGGATACCCTTCACGCCGGCTTTCTGCATGAGCGCGGCCCAGCCCTCGCGCGTCGTCGGCTCCTTGAAGTCGAGCTTGAGGTCGGTCGCGATGTTCACGAGCGCCTGCTTCACGAACCAGGACACCATGCCCGGATTCGCTCCGCAGCAGTTGATGGCGGTCGTTCCGCCGGGATTGCGCCGGCGCGCTTCGAGAAGCGTTTCGCGCAGCGCATAGTTCGAGCGCGCGCTCGTGTCGGCCGATTTGTCGAAATAGAAGCCGGGCCACGGCTCCATCACCGTGTCGACATAGAGCGCGCCGAGTTCGCGGCACAGCTCCATGATCGCGAGCGACGAGGTGTCGACCGAAAGATTGACGCAGAAGCCCTGTCCGCCGCCCTTCGTCAGCAGCGGCGTCAGGATCGCGCGATAATTCTCGCGCGTCAGACCTTCATGCACGAAGGCGACGCCGTGCTTATCGAGCAGCGCGCGTCCGGAATCGTCCGGGTCGATGACGACGAAGCGTTTCGGATCATATTTGAAATGACGTTCGATCAGCGGCAGCGTGCCTTTGCCGATCGAGCCGAAGCCGATCATCACGATGGGTCCGCTGATGGTGTGATAGACGGGCCAATCGGTCATTCTGTTCTCCTGGTTGATCTGCGCCGCGCGCGGCGCGCTGTCGGACGATCCCGATCTCTACAGGCGAATTGGCGCCATGCGTCAATCCGCCAGGGCGAAACTCCTTTTTTGCATGACGCAAGGAAGCCTCGCCAAAATCAATAAGTTAGCCGGATTATGTTTGATCCGCCGCTTTCCGGCTTGTATGGAGCAGCGGGGTTGGGATGAGCGCAGGCGTCACGATGAGACGACTTCTGTATGTCAGCGCGGCCCGCGATGGGCTGCGCGAAAGCGACGTGAAAGACATCGTCGCGACGGCGCAGCGCTTCAACGCGTCGTCATCCGTCACGGGCCTGCTGGCGTTCAACGGCGTGAACTTCATGCAGGCGATCGAGGGCGAGGAAGACGCTGTCCTCGATCTCTTCGCGAAAATCGCGGCCGATGCGCGCCATCGCAGCGTCGTCATGCTGATCAACGAGCGTGTGAGCGAACGCGGCTTTCCCGACTGGTCGATGATGTATGCGCGGGCTGCGCGCGCAAGCGGCGACCGCCGCCGTCTTCTCGACAGGAACGGCCTGCCCGCCGCGGCGTTGCCGCCGGATTTGCCCGATCATCTCTTCCAGCTCTTCACCAGTTTCAACACGCTCAATTGACGCGTGGGCGGCGACGCCCGCGCGCCTTCGACAAGCCGATAATGACGGAGCGAAGATCAGGCCGCCTTCAGGCGAAGGCCGCCTCGCTCTCCGCCCGACTGAGCGGCGATGAGCGCGTTGAGATCCGGCGACGGCGTCCGTTCGCCTGTGGCCTGCACGAGGCCGGAAGCCTTCGCGAGCGCGCCGTCATGAAGCTCGCGCGCCAGAAAGCGCTCACGCTCCACCGGCCCGGGCAGCCACAGCGCTTCCGTCGCAGCGGCGGAGAAGCCGAAGCGCGCATAGTAGGGCGCGTCGCCGACGAGCAGGATCGCCTTGTGCCCCAGCGCTTTCGCGCGGCCGATCGCGTCCTGCATGAGGAGCGCGCCAAGACCTTCTCCCTGCCGCGCCGGATCGACCGCGAGCGGCCCCAGCAGCAGCGCCGGGCAACCGGGGCCCGCCGTCACGTTCCACAGGCGGATCGTGCCGACCATGCGCGACTCGTCCCGCGCCACGAGCGCAAGCCCGCGCGCCGGCAGCCGGCCTTCGCGCAGCCGCTCGCTCGTCTTGGCGAAGCGCGCGTCGCCGAAGCACGCGTCGAGCAGCGCTTCGCGCGCGTCGAAGTCCTGGATGGTTTCCTGAACGACCTTGATCATGGCGTGGCCTTTCCCGAACGCGGCGCGCGGCGCCGGCGTCGATCCTTCGAACGGAGGTTTCGAGAGAGGGGCCCGGCGTTGGCGCCGGGCCGGTTGAATCGTCAGGAGACGATCAGATGACGTACTGCCGAAGCGGCGGGAAGCCGTTGAACGAGACGGCCGAGTAGGTCGTGGTGTAGGCGCCCGTTCCCTCGATCAGCACCTTGTCGCCGATCGCCAGGGAAAACGGAAGCATCACCGGCGTCTTCTCGTACATCACGTCCACCGAGTCGCAGGTCGGCCCGGCGAGCACGCACGGAACGGTCTTGCCGCCGTCGTGCTTCGTGCGGATCGGGTAGCGGATCGCTTCGTCCATCGTTTCGGCGAGGCCGCCGAACTTGCCGATGTCGAGATAGACCCATCGGACCTCGTCGGTCTCGCTCTTCTTGGAGACGAGAACGACCTCCGCCTCGATCACGCCCGCATTGCCGACCATGCCGCGGCCCGGCTCGATGATGGTCTCGGGCAGGCGGTTGCCGAAATGCTTCGACAGCGCCCGGAAAATGCCCTCGCCATACGCCTTCACCGCCGGCACGTCCTTCAGGTAGCGCGTCGGGAAGCCGCCGCCGAGATTGACCATCGACAGGCCGATGCCGCGTTCGGCGCATTCGCGGAAGATCGCGGCCGCCGAAGCGAGCGCGCCGTCCCACGCCTCCGTGTTCGACTGCTGGGAGCCGACATGGAAGGAGACGCCATAGGCTTCGAGCCCATTGCGGTGCGCATGCTCCAGCACGCCGACAGCCATCTGCGGTTCGCAGCCGAACTTGCGCGACAGCGGCCAGTCGGCGCCGGCGCCGTCGCACAGGATGCGGCAGAACACCTTCGAGCCGCCCGCGACGCGCGCGATCTTCTCGACCTCGGCCTCGCAATCGACAGCGAAGAGACGGATGCCCATCGCGAAGGCGCGCGCGATGTCGCGCTCCTTCTTGATGGTGTTGCCATAGGAGATGCGGTCCGCGGTCGCGCCGGCGGCGAACGCCATCTCGATCTCGGCCACCGAGGCGCAATCGAAGCAGGAGCCGAGATCCGCAAGCAGCTTGAGGATCTCCGGTCCCGGATTGGCCTTCACCGCGTAAAAGACGCGGGTGTCCGGCAGCGCGCGCGCGAACTTGAAATAGTTCTCGCGCACGACCTCGAGGTCGACGACGACGCAAGGCCCGTCCTCGCGGCGGGTGCGCAGAAAATCACGGATGCGCTGGGTCATGCGCGCCTCCCTTCGGTCGCGGCTTTCAAGCCGCTGGCAAAGCCTTGGGAGACGATCCCGCCGCGGGGCGCTGTGGACGCGCGACCGCGGGGTTAAGTCACCCGACGATGCTGCCGCCGATTGGAAGGGAAGATCCCGTCCGCACGCCAGGCAAGATGGACAAGCCTCTTCAGTTCGCCGGATGTGGAATCCGGCAGAGACCAAAAAAGCCCGCTCCGTCGTTGCTTTAAGCTGCGTCCCCCGTGGAGAGCGGGGTTCGCCGGTTTCGCCTCCGGCTGCCAGTCGAGGTTCGGAGACGGCGTCTCTTGCGAGGCGCCGGGAGCGTCGTCTCGGGGGAATCCACCCCTCTGATCTGCTCCCGCTCCGGGCGACCGTCCGGCCACTTGTCCGGATGTCCACCGACCGGCACGCGGCCACAGGCACGTGCGATTTGGGCAACCGCGATATAGGAACGGCCGCCCCCCGATGCAAGCGCTTTTTTCAGCGTTCTCAACAGCCTTGCCGCCGCCGCGGATTCAGGGAAAGACGCCGGCGCCTGCGGCGTCCGCGCCGCTGGCGTCCTGCCTCGGCGTCGGTATCATGCGTCGCGATCCTCTGACCTTGCCGGGCTTTATGCGCCTCTCCCGACGCTCCTTCACGCACGCCTTCGGCCTGTTCGCGGCCGGCTCTCCCGCCGCGCTGGCCCAATCGCCGCCGGCGGTCCAGGCGCAGACCTCTTCCCAGCCCTCGGCCGCGCCCGCCCAGCAGCCGCGCTTCACCCATGACGACGTGATTCGCCAGGCGCGCGAACTGGCTGGCCGTCCCTACGACGCCGCCGTTCCTCCCCTCCCGGAGGCGCTCGCTAAGCTGGACTTCGATTCCTGGCGGGAGATCCGGTTCCGTCCCGAGCGGTCGCTCATCAATGGCGGCTCGAAATTCCGGATGCAGATGTTCCATCTCGGCTTTCTGTACCAGCGGCCGGTGACGGTGAATCTGGTGCGCGACGGCATCGCCGCGCCGATCCCCTATTCCAACGCGCTGTTCGACTATGGCCGCAACCGCTTCGAACGTCCCCTCCCGGTCAATCTCGGCTTCGCCGGATTCCGCCTCCACTATCCGCTCAACCAGCCCAAGGTCTACGACGAGCTGATCGCCTTTCTCGGCGCGAGCTACTTCCGCTTTCTCGGGCGCGGCCAGAAATATGGCATCTCCGCGCGCGGCCTCTCGATCGGCGCCGGCGGCGGCGACCCGGAGGAGTTTCCCTTCTTCCGCGAATTCTGGGTCGAACAACCCCAGCCGGAGCAGGACAACATCGTCGTCCACGCCCTTCTGGACAGCGAATCGACCAGCGGCGCCTATCGGTTCGCGATCTTCCCGGGCGTCGACAGCGTCATCGACGTCGGCGTGACGCTGTTTCCGCGCAAGGCGATTCAGCGCCTCGGCGTCTCGCCGCTGACCTCGATGTTCTTCACCGGCGAGAACGACCGTCGCTACTTCGACGATTATCGCCCCGAGCTGCACGACTCCGACGGCCTTCTCATGCACACCGGCGCCGGAGAGTGGCTCTGGCGGCCGCTGCGCAATCCGAAGCAATCGGCCGTCTCAAGTTTCATGGACGCCAATCCGCGCGGTTTCGGCCTGATGCAGCGCGACCGCACCTTCGAGCATTATCAGGATCTCGACCTGGGCTACGAACTGCGCCCGAGCTACTGGGTGGAACCGCGCGGCGACTGGGGCGACGGTCGCCTCGACCTCGTTGAGAACCCGACGAGCGACGAGACGAACGACAACATCGTCGCCGCCTGGACGCCCAAGGCCGCGCCGGACGCCGGCCAGACCGTCTCGCTCGGCTACCGCATCACCTCGCTTCTCGACTCGAACCGGCTGCATCCCGGCGGCAAGGCCGTGAACAGCTGGCAGACCAGCGCGCGCGCGCTCGGATCATCCGAGAAGCTCGCGCCGGGAACGCGCCGTTTCATCATCGATTTCGCCGGCGGCGATCTGGCTTACTACCAGAGCGATCCCGGCCAGATCGAGATCGTGCCGACCATCTCGAACGGACGCGTCCTGCGCACCTTCCTCGTGCCCAACGTTCAGACCGAAGGCTTCCGCGCCGGCATCGACATCGAGGCGCCGATCGGCCAGCTCGTGGATCTGCGCGCCTTTTTGCGCTCCGGCCAGCGCGCGCTCACCGAAACCTGGACGTTTCCCTGGCGCTCCGAGTGAGCCGCGCTCATCCGTCCCGGCGCGCCGCGACGACCTCGATCTCGACCTTGAACTCGGGACGGTTGAAGCCGGACACGATCATCAACGTGGAGGCCGGCGGCGGGCGGCCGACATGGCGGTCGCGCGACTGCATATAGGCCGCCATGTCGGCGCGATCGGTCACGAAGGCTGCGATCTTCACGACATCGGCGAGCGTCATGCCGGCGGCGGCGAGGATCGCCGAGATGTTCGCGAAGCACTGGTCGGCCTGTGCGACGACATCATCGGACACGCGGCCGTCGGCGTCGACGCCAAGCTGGCCCGAGACGAAAACCAGGCGCGATCCGGCGGGGGTCTCGACGCCATGGCTGTAATTCGCGAAAGGCGGGCGCAACTCGGAGGGGGTCAGCGCTCGATTCATGCGTCGGTCTCCTGCGCCGATGCGGCGCGTTCATCGCGTGGCGGATTGCAGGCGGGGGCCGGCCAGACTTACTGACGGGCGCCGGCGTCGACCAGAGGAGAAATCATGCTTGCGGGAATGAAAGCCGTCGCGCGTCTGGCGCTCGCAGCGGGCCTTGCCGCGTTGTCCGCTGCGGCGCTTGCGGCCGACAAGGTCAGCTTCGGAACGAACTGGGTCGCGCAGGCCGAGCATGGCGGCTACTATCAGGCGCTCGCCGACGGCACTTACGCGAAGTATGGCCTCGACGTGACCATCGTGCCCGGCGGACCGCAGGCCAACAACCGTCTGCTGATGACGGTCGGTAAGATCGATTTCTACATGGGCGGGCCGTTTCAGGCCTTCGCTGCGGTCGAGCAGAATATTCCCACGGTGCAGATCGCGGCGATCTTTCAGAAGGATCCGCAGGCGCTGATCGCCCATCGCGGCCAGGGCGTGGAGACCTTCGCGGATCTGAAGACGCTGCCCACCCTCTTCATCTCGAAGCCCGGACAGGCGACCTTTTACCAATGGATGAAAGCCAGGTTCGGCTTCTCGGACGCGCAGGTGAAGCCCTACACCTTCAACGCGCAGCCTTTCATCGTCGACAAGAAAAGCGCGATGCAGGGCTATGTCACCTCCGAGCCCTATTCGATCGAGCGCGCCACGCAGGAGAAGCCGCTCGTCTTCCTTCTCGCCGACCAAGGCTATGCGCCCTACTCGACGACCATCGAGACGCGGGTCGCGCTGACGCGCGAGAAGCCTGATCTCGTCCAGCGCTTCGTCGACGCGACGATCATCGGCTGGGCCAATTATCTCTACGGCGACAACGCCGCGGCGAACGCGCTCATCAGGAAGGAGAATCCGGAGATGACCGATGAGCGCATCGCCTACTCCGTCGCCATGATGAAGGAATATGGCGTCGTCGATTCGGGCGATGCGTTGAAGCTCGGGATCGGCGCGATGACCGAGGAGCGGGTCAAACGCTTCTATGACGAGATGGTCGCGGCGGGCGTGCTCAAGCCGGGCCTCGACTGGCGCAAGGCGATCGATCTCCGCTTCGTCAACAAGGGCGTCGGCGCCGAGCTTCGGCCGAGAAACTGAACGGCCGATCGCGCCGGCGCCGACGAAGCAAGCGCAAGCGGGCCAGCGTCCGGTTTCTGCGGCATGGACGGCGCGACGGCGCTGCGCAGCGATGGCTTCCTGCGCCGAAGCGAGGACGCGTTCGCCGGATTCCGACCCATTCGGTCCTTTCTCGCGAGAAATATCATAAGCAGCTGATAAACATCGCATAAATTACCTTCATCCGCCTGTCACAATTGCCGGCTAACAACGCGCTGGAGGCTGACGAATGGCGCATCGCGACGAAGAGAAATCGATCGGCACGGCGTTGACTCTCGCCGCGCGCCTGCATCGCGCGCGGATCGCGGAGCTGCTCTCCGATCTCGATCTGTATCCGGGTCAGGAGCAGGCGCTGCAATATCTGTCGGCGCATGAATCGCCGACCATGGGCGAACTCGCCGAGGCGCTCAATGTGAAGGCGCCGACGGTGTCCAAGACCATCGCGCGGCTCTCGCAGCAGAGTCTTGTCGAGCGGAAGGTCGGGGAGAATGACGGGCGGCTCGTGCGGGTCGGCCTCACGCAGGCCGGGCGCGACCGCGCGGCGGCGCTCGTCGGCCTTGCGGACCATATCGAGCAGGACCTCACCCGCGGCCTCGACAACAAGGATCGCAAGCGGCTGCGCCGGCTCCTGCGCAAGGCCGCCAAGAATCTGGCGAAGGCGAGCGGCCGGCCGGCCGTATCGGAGATCGCCGATGCGGACGACGATTCGGACGACGACTTCGAGGCCGCGTAAGAGGATCGTCACGTTTCAGATCCGAGACCGCTCCGGCGGGCCGCATGCCTGCCATGCCGGCGGCGCCTTTTATTCCCGCGCCGCGCGTTCTATCTGGCCGCGGCGCTTCTCGGACCTTCACGTGTCGCCTCTCGCCGCAAGCGACCGACGGTCGCGATTGATCGCCATCGGGCTGATGTGCGGCGCCCTGTGCTGCTTCACCGCCCTCGACACCAGCGCAAAATGGCTCGGGCGCGGAATCGATCCGCTTCAGACGGTCTGGCTGCGCTATGCGATCGCTGTCGCTCTGGTGTCGATCTTCATCAATCCGGTCACGCGGCCCGGCATCCTGCGCACGAAGAAGCCGCTCCTGCAGGCCGTCCGCTCGCTGCTGCTGTTTCTCTCCACGGCCTTCAACTTCTTCGCGCTCAAGGACCTGCAGCTCGCGCAGACGACGTCGATCCAGTTCGCGACTCCGCTTCTCGTCGCGTTGCTCGCCGGGCCGCTGCTGGGGGAATGGGTCGGACCGCGCCGCATGATCGCGATCGCGGTGGGTTTTCTCGGCGTGCTCATCGTCACGCGGCCGGGCCTCAACGGCCTGCCCGTCGCCGCCTGGTGGTCCTTCGCCGGCACCATCTGCTACGCCTTCTACCAGATCATGACGCGCACGCTTGCGGCTTACGATTCCTCGCAGACCACCATGTTCTATTCCAACATGGCGGGCCTCGTTCTGATCACGCCGCTCCTGCCGGCGATCGGATGGACCGCGATGTCGCCGCAGCAATGGCTCGTCGCGGGCCTGATGGGTCTCACCGCCGCGTTCGGCCACTGGCTGCTGATTCTCGCGCACCGGCGCGCGCCGGCGCCGGTCCTGTC
>Ga0209930_1000594_pt1 | contig 80308 bp, 103 predicted proteins | sample ThiBiot_500_biof_2_FD_183948 | JGI IMG/M metagenome (GOLD analysis project Ga0209930, IMG submission 183948) | Wastewater bioreactor microbial communities from Cape Town, South Africa - Thiocy_cont_500_biof (SPAdes) | ecosystem: Engineered > Bioreactor > Thiocyanate-remediating >...
CTGTAATAATTACGTAAGTCAAGCTTCATAGATTCCTATTCATATAACATTATAAATTTTCGTTATGTAATTTTTTCTCAAGTTATGATTAATATTCATGAGTGGGTTGAAGTTTCTTTTTTTTATATGTATAAAAATATCATAATAATGCTAACAGAGTGAAGCTTATTTTTCTCACACGTATTGTTCATTTTGATTCAGTCGAATTAATCTTGAGATTATTCTGTCTTAGAGGCAAAATTTCATGCGAAATAATAGGTAATAGTTTTGTTTTTCTTTGCAAATTTTTGTCGCAGAAAACAAGCTTTGATTTACGTTTAGAACTGCTCGAAACTAGAAAAAGCAAATCTTCGTAGTGCGATTAATTAACTAGATGATACATGAGACGAGCTCAGGTGCGAAATACAGTGTCTCGGATATTAGTAAATCATAAAACAAAAAATATTTACGTTCCCTCAAAATAACGAAAGGTCGTACGTCGAGAAAGAAGAAGAGGAAAACTCGCGATGCGCAATATAAATGCTTTGTGCATTCGCATCGCATTAAAAAGCTATAATCTATTTAATTAGATGATGGTATGTAAACTATGAAAAACAACATCATGTGCGTTTTAGAATTGAATCTGAAGTTGCACTTAAATCGTTTTCAATAGCACAACTACTTTGAAAGATGAGAAAATGTTCTTCATAAATCATTGCTCAGCACTTTTCACCAATATAAATCACAGTTGAAATTTCATCCATACTTTCTTTTCAAAAGCAGAAAAAAAATGTTCATTTGTATGCGTGAACGAGTGAGTTCATAATAGAGAAAAAAATCTCGTCACAATGCTCACTATTTATTGATGCCAATCAAAAAAAATCTATAAATATGTATATTTTTCTCCTAACAAATATTAGTTGAGATAAATAGTCGTTGACATTTATCATAGAACATATGTATATGGTTTTATATTTGAACATTAATTTAATATGATAAGAGACAAAAGAATTTCTAAAGAGCATAGTTCATTATGTCTACTGGAAATTACATTTCTATCATAAGATAGAAAGAAAAAGAGAAAACATTCTGTGAGAAGCATCATCGTCTTTTCACTTTTTCAGTTTTCCCCTATCAACAACCGTTACTTTATTTGTATAATCTTTCTTTCTAGATACACTTTACTTGACGTAACAAATTTTTTGCTATTTTCAAAAAGAAATGTCAAATTTAACTTCAATTCTAAATGAAACAAATTCATATCCGTTATGGTTGTATATCAATGATTCAATAATGATAATCGGCAGTTGTTTCGGAATATTTATGGGTCTACTGTTTGTCTACACAATTTATCGTCTTGATCATCCAGATTATTCGTTTTCAAATTTAATTACATGTAATGCTTGTCTGTCGATATCTTTAACATGTTCGATGATGTTGTTCAATGCGTATTTCGCACTTAAAAGTGATTTTCGTGGCAAAGGCTATTTCGATTCGTTGTGTATTTTTCGTGGGACTCTATTGAAAATTTTCAATACATATATGTATGCGTCATTATGTTTGAAAGCATTTAATCGTTTTCGTGGTATTATTTATTATCAAAAGCCATTCTTAACGTCATATCGTTCGTTTTTAATAATTATTATTTCTATGTGGTTAATTTCGATATTGTTAAATTTAATTATTTTACTTACAGGTGGAATTACTTACGAATGGGATTCACATTTATGTTTAGTACCCATAACAAAACGTCCTCAATTTATCTTCATGAGTACGATTCAAAACTAAAATTGATTTTCTTTCAACAACCAATGAATTCTTTTCTTTTTAGTGTGTATTTATTATTTGTCGATTTTTTTCATTATAGGACTTTATTTATATATTCTTCATTATGTTTATCAATTACCCTTATTAGAACGATATCGTCGGAAACGTCAACTAGCACTTTTAAGACGAATACTTGTTCTAGTAATTATGATACTTATACCTGGTATAATGTCAACATTTCTCTTAATTCATTGGAGTTTATTCGGCTGGATACCGAAGTATTCATTTAAAATACGAAATCTACTTGATACAATCGGTTTTACTGGATCAGTTATAACGATATTCATATCTCATACGAAAATTCGACGACAATATTATCAACGAAAAAAGAAGCCTAATAGTCAACCATTGAAAATTCCTCAAATCATAAATTATGAATCTATATTGTTAAAAGATTTGAGCAAAGTGAAACCCGAAATAAAACTATAAAGTTCCTTCTATTTTCTCGTTTTCTCTGATTAACCTCGCAAATAATTTCATTTTTATTTATTTAAAACGAATATAACATTTAAATTAGATATATTGCAGGATTTTTCCTACTGATAAAATCACCAATTTATTTTCTTCTTCGTTATTTTTTTTGCGGAGGTTTGAGTTTGTCACAAATTGATAATTATATTTGTAAATACCTGTCACATAAATCAAGGATAGAATAAACATGAAGAAGAAAATTATGTACAACATACGCCTATCGCATCATCGATTTTGTTCATTAAAACACAAGGTTAAATATCTCATAACGAGAAGATTCGTCTCTTGCTTCTAAATTGACTCAACGAAAAAAAGAAAAAGAAATTATTATACTTTCCAGATGTTCAATATTCAAGGTTAAACACTTGTCGTTTCACATATTTTTGCCATTTTGTTATCAAAACAAAATCAATGATATATTAGATTTTTTTTTCTTCATTAGATGTCTTTACTTATCATAATTATGTTTTTTTGATAGCCTAAAGGTAAGTTAATTAATCGATGAATAAAGAAAAAAAGTAAAAAGAAAAACATGTTTCTTCGATATGTATAAAAAGGCAAAATGAAATAGGTAGAATAGTGAATATTTCACAAATTGAAATAACAAGATTGACAACATTTGTTTTTATTCGTATGACAAACACTCACTCGTTTTTGACAGGTGATTATCTGTTTTTCTGTCGATATGTACATAGAGATATATTATCCATATATTCACGCGAATATCTGAGAGGAAAAAGAAATGTTTTTTTTCTTTTCTTGCTGTTTTTTTGTCGTCGTTGTTGTTGTTATTCGTCGTCTTTTCCTCGCCGTTTTCTTTGCTCTTCAGATTTGCTATCCTAATGTTGATGTTTTTGTGACGATGTTTAGATTTAGACGCGAGGTTCGACATGCCATTCTATCCTTGATTATTTGCTTAGACAGAATCTAGTCGTTTTCTTTCTCGTCGCTACTTATACATATCAAGCATGATAACGAAGAAGAAGTTTTTTCTATCTGTCGTGATACATCGGCATAAATATACATTTTCTTTTCTTGACAATTGTCCTTTGAGCATCACTTATCGGTTAGAGAACTTCTTTTTCTATATCAAAAGACAATGATAGTATAAGCAGAGACAAAAGAAAGAAAATAACTAACTATCAGTAGAAATGTAACAAACCAGACGCACTCTCGTGCCCTTAGTTTTAGTTTTAATACACATATGTTGTCGTATTTTGCGAGAATATTCTTCATTAATAATCGTAGCGTTGAAATTCTCTGTAGAATTTATTCAATTGTGATGTTAATGAGAATATCTATCTGTCTTCTTCTTCTTCTTCTATCTGAAATTTAGTAAAATATCTTAATGAGTTTCTTTTTTTTCTCGATTTGAGACGAAACGATGAACAAATTAAAATACTTCTCATTTCTGATTATGATATGTTGTATTTTCCGCCTTGACAGCCAACTTATAAAAATAACACATACATACACAAAAAAAGAATCGAAACAAAGCGAATAAAGAGGAGAAACGAAAAAGTTTGATTGAAATATTTCTAATGCTTCAATATTGAAATCAAAATTTTTCTTTTCTTTTCATCTTAAGTTTCTATTTCTCTTCAACTTTCAATCTCTATCTCGACCTGAATTTCAAGAATAACATACATCACTCGTGTTTATTAACAAACCTACAATACATACATATATAGATTGATTATTATTATTATTATTTTTCGTTGCTTTTCTAGAAGATCATCAACAATATTTGTAATGCTCGTCGTCGTCAATGCTTTACCATGTCATTCGTCGCTCTCCTCATTATAATAACAAAAATAACGATATAAATTTCTCAACAAATTCAACGAGTAGTTCTAGAAATGGCACAATACCAAAATTGATGTCACGATACCATTACTCGAGAGTCAATACACCACAGAATGCAACTGCAAGTTCGGAATCATTCTTTCCACGACAAAAATCCAATGTGACCAATGCAACGACGATGACGACGACGAGCAATAATAATAATAATAATTCGAATTCTTATACTTCTTTTAAATCGACATTTATTCCGCTTACGACTACTACGCGAACACTAATACCAAATAAGCGTGAATTTATTCAGATACCAATTACACGAGAAGATGTAACATCTTTGACAACTAATGCTTCTCGTTCTGTACCGATTACTTTCATCAGTGAAACGACACCTTTACCAACAACAACAACAACGTCAAATATTATGAATGGATCGACAACATATTCGAAACAGCCCTATTCCAGTGAGTAGTTGACCGATAAATGAAATATTGAATTCATTTTTTTTATATAATTTTCTCAATAAAAGATCTCCTACGGCCTGGTTCAAGATATTCTCGTTATCATCAGCATCATCATTCACATGGTAGCGGTGATGAATCATCGGCTATTACTACGTCTCGTTTGCCATCAGTTACACGTCGTTTAAGTTTAACTGCTCCAATTATGACAAATTCATCGACATCATTGAAAATTGATGATGAATCAACAAAATCTCCCGTTTTATCCTCTTCATCACCTATAATTCGTCAAATTCCAATTCAATTTTCTCAACCAACAAATGCTGCATCCATCCCAACGAATAGTTCTCGTATATCGAGCGCTGTTCTTCGTTCGTCATCGTTATCTCATCCGCCGAATAGTCAATTAAAACGTCAAAAAACTGATTTAGGTGATATTTCGTCATCAGATTTTACAACTACGCTATTGAATACGTCACCTATTCGTCGAGCCGAAGTCATGGCTCGCGAAGCTATTCAAGGTGTCGCTCGTTTTCAACAACAACAACAACAACAACGTAACGATGCAATAGCAGATAATACAACGACAAATAATTTGACCTCAATTCGATCTCCTGGAGCATCTCGTCGTGTTCTTGTTAATTTAAAAAATAATCAATCAGTTTCACTCGATAGTCGTCTATCATCGGCGAATAATTCGTTTTCAAGACAAGCACCATCGGCTTCACGTCTAGCACAACGAAATAACTTCTTTAATATTCCGATTTCACATGAAATTCAAATACCTTCTCATCCAGTAACTTTACCAGCTGAGACATCGTTTAATTTGCCTCAATCTCCTCTAATTAGTAATCGAAAAACGACGAATGGTAGTAGTAGTAGTAATAGTTGTTTTCAAAGTGAATTTCGTACGGAAATTCCTATACAAGTGATTACTAATACAGAACAGGAGAATTCCATTCAAGAAGATGAAGAAAAACAAGATGGAATAGTCGATTATGATCAACCAATAACGATCATTACCGAACGTATTCCATCGGCTAATGGGAATTCAAATCAGGCGCTCAAATCTATCTTAAAAAGATCTTCATCAAGAGATAATGTTCCAAGAAAAAGCGTTACTTTTATGCATGCTTAATTGCATTTATTCTTGTTTTTTCGTTGAACAAAATAGAAGAAAAGTATTTATATATATATGTTTATTTTGTATTCTGCTTTTCATCTTCATTTTTTTTTCAATCAAAGTTACCATTTTCTTTCTTTTTTTTTCTCTTCTCTCATTTTTTTCTTTGTTTTTTTTCCTTTCTTTTCTGTTTTGATACGCTAAAGATGCTGCGTATTGTATCGATTAAATAATAAGAAACAAAAAAAAAAGCCGAAAGACAGAACACAAGTGAAATTGATAATATCCGTGAATAAGATTGATAAGTTCAGTTAATATTACATTTTAGTTAAACTCAAGACATTTGTGAGTCTGTTGTTCGACTGTCGATCATTCGTCCGTATCTCTATTTAGTTTGAAAAGCTACTGATGTTGATGCCGCTGTCCGTTTCGCTCTTCGATTACCAACTGATAAGACCTACGTTTAGAGACGGTGGTTTCTTTCGTTTCTTTTTTGTTCTTCTTTCAAACTAAAATCTATCACATACATATATATACATTACATTTCTTTAATTGGAAGAGTGCATGTGTTGTGAATAGAATGAATATATATTCTGGCCAAAAGACAGACCTTATTCAGTCGTTTGGGTAAGTTCGACTCTTTTCTTTCTCCCTTGATGATCGATGTTACGATAAGATAACCAACGACGACGTTGCAATTTCGCGGCGTCGTCGACGGCAATGGCCAGAGAATGGAAGGCAGAGAGAGAGAGAGAGACGGAGAAAACGTTTTTTATGGATATGTGCAAGGCTTATCTCTTCGTTGCATGTAAGCGAATGGCAAAAAACATCACCAACATCGGCACGGTGATTTAAACTGTTCTCTATCGTTTTTCTTTTCCTCGATATATATGCTGACTTCAATCACAGACTCGCTTATCTTACCGATATATAAGGAGAAATAAGGACTATTTAAAAAAACGTAATTTCAATGTAATAGAGTGATTTCTTCATTTATATCTTTATAAATGATAGGTAATATGTCTATCTAAGTACATATATCGATAATTTACATTTTGCTTTTTTCTCTTGTCATTCAATCACTCTCATCATCATCATCATCAAATCGCCAGTGCTTCTCGATTTATTCGAAAAAAATCAATAATATAAATCTAAGTATGCTATTAATCAGATACCGATCGATACAATGACAAGCTAGAAAGAGAAAAAAAAGCAAAAGAATATTAGAACACATATCAAACAAACTTTTAATTCTGAATCATTCATTCGCATCTTACTTTACTAAATCAGTTTCGCTAGTTGGTCTTCTTATCAGCGCCTAATCTTTGTGCACGACGACTATCTACATGCTTCTCGCCCCCTCTCTCACACACACACACACTCTTTTTCTCTTTATGAGAGCATATCTAAATATTATCTGTAGTGAAATAAAGAGAAAGAGAGAGAGAGAGAGAGAGAATGAGAAGAGTTGAAAGAGACGACGATGGTGATGACGGGACGGGACGTCAGAGATTAGAAGATCGAATTCTCTTTCTTCTCGTTTTCGATATGTATTGAACTTTTTTTTTTGCTGTTCGTTTTCTCAATGTTCCGTAATGGTCAATTTGCGCTTATCAGCTAAGGCGAAAAGAACGCGAAAGAGAGACACAGCGAAGGAGAGGAGAGAGAGAGAGAGAAATACGATTATCATCGATTAGATCGCATATATGTATATACATGTATGTGCATCCTTCTCGTTTGCTTTTTTTTTCTTCTTCAGACATATACACGTATACATAGACACTCAATGGCCATGTCCCGTCGTAAGCAACTTCATCCGAAATCATTGAAAGGTAAATGATTAAAAAAAAATGTGAGACAAATTTCACATATGAAATCGAATCTTTATTTATGATAGAAGGCGACGAAGCAATTCTTGTTCTACCCGATGAATTGAAATGTGATGAAGAGGTATAACTAACTTCAAAACGAAAACAACAACAACAACAACAAGAGATTTTTCTGTTTATTTAAGTCAAATGAGATCATTGCACGGATTGATATTGAAGAAGGACATCGTTTTGGTCCGTTTGCTGCTACTGCAACATCAATTGCCTCATCCGATTCGGATTCGACCATGATCATGCAAGTACGTATATTTATTTCACATTTTATGACAGAAAGATAAGGTTTACTCTCTTCCTCCTTCTCATTCAATTCAGCTATCATTGCATTCTTAGTGCTGTAAGATAAGACTCTCGAACGACATTATCGATGGTTTCTCTGTGAGATGATGTTTGTTGGTAACGTTTTGATTTGACTTATCTATCTCATCGTCTTGCTCTTATCGTCGTCAAAGCACATAATCATGTTCGGTATGTGTGCGTGTGCATACAAAGAATTGAAAGATGGCTGATAGACCAACAACGTTGAGGACATTTGAGAGATGAAAATGACACGACCGATCTATGATAGTCGCTTCGTTGTCTTATCGGCCATTCCAATCCGATGGTCGCGCGTGCGAGCATGCATCCGAGTATGGTTATCTCGAGTTTTTCTTTCTTCTTCTTCTTCTTATGTATATGTGTCGAAAGATGATAGAATGACAGTGACGAAAGAGAGGAAACTTTGAGACAGGCAAAATAGATATTGAACTATGCTTATCTTTTTTTGGTAGATCGATAATGATACAATTGAACATCGAATGCAAACGTTTCAGTTACTTGATATTAAACACAATTGGCTTTCAAGATGTTCGATATCGAGTCAATCATCGGCTAATTTAGACGTTCAGTTTCAAGGTATTTTTTGTAGTTCATAGAAAATATATAGAAAATGATTGCTGATTTTAGACGATCAAATATTGGCAATCGTAACAAAATCTATACCGAGTGGTACACGTCTCAATTCGAATAGTTCGCTTCTGCCGAAATTAAATCATTGTGACGATTTACAGACAAAACAAGATACGAAAACAATGATAACGAATTCAACAGACGAAACTATCAAAATCAAAGAAGAACCGATCGAATCAGAAGAAAAACTCGATTCGAATTCAACAATCAAATCTCGAGAAATTAAAAAATCTCATCGTAAACATTCATTGACCTTTTTATCTTTTCGCTTTTTTTTTAAATATTTATTTTCTCGTCTAGTTCTTGTTTTTACATGCGAAGATTGCGGAATTCGTTATAGTAATCGAAGTACACTAGACGCTCATCGAGAACATTACTGTACAAAACGTGAAATAACCAAAAGTCATTCAACAGGTAAATAGATAAGACAAAGGTCATCAATTGCCATAAAATCAAAACTCTATCGAATATTTTATAGATTCATCAATAACTACTAAAATAAAGAGCACGAAACGCAAACATAATGAAACAACTGATTCATCCGCACCATCGCCAAACAAACGTTTATCATTATCATCGAATGATGCTTATTGTTCGGAATGTGATATTCTTTTTTCCAAATCAGATAATCTTGTTCAACATAAATTACATTATTGTCGAACGAAATTATCGAATTTACAGTCGATTAATGAAGAAAATCTTACGGCAGCGTTTCGACCGACAATTCCATTCGATCGACCCATACAAATCGGACAATTTATCTATGTTCCCGTACCAATTGTGCCATCGAAAATCGACAATCATGAACGTTCAATATCACCGAATCCTAGTGAACATGATGAACAAATCAATCAACAAAACAAACCATTAGATTTAAGTAAACCAAAGAAAACAACTGATGAAATCAAATCAACCAATCTGTCAAGTTCACCATTGGATTTAACCATGGAAAAATCGACGAATTTATTTAATATTTTAAATTCAACAACAACAACAACAAATAAAACAATAAATTCAGTTCAACAGCAAATCTATGAATGTGATTTCTGTTCGATACGTTTTAGTTCATTGAAAACTCTTCATGCACATCAAGAAAATTATTGTATCGAATATCGAAAACAAAAGAAACCGTCGATTCTAAATAACAGTATTAATGAAATGAAATGTTTAATTAACGATACAAATCGGTAAGAGATAGAAGATCAACCGAGTTCGACAAGATATCACTTGATATTCTTGTTGTTGTTTTTTCTTGGCCCTTTTTTTTGCTCTTATCTTGTCAACAGAAAAACGATTTATCATATTCGAAAATGAAATCGTCTGTGGGATTGAAATCTTTATTGATTAATAATGATAACAAACATTTGATTAAAAGCTTTTTTTTTTGTTTCTTCATTGAATTTATCTAGATCCCAATCACCTCCATTATCATCTTCGACAATCTCAAAATCTCTCCCATTATCTCCAAATGAATCAACAAATTCATCTCATCTGCCACCGCATCGTGCGTCGCCCTACATGTGTCGTCTATGCAAATATCGCGGCAATACTCTACGTGGCATGCGCATGCATTTCAAATTTCATCTCTCGAATAACGAACCTTGTTCAGATGATGATATTATCATTACTTCAACATTAAACAGCAACAACAATAACAATAATAATAATAATAATACGAATCTATTGATTTCAAATACATCATCATCGTCTACTCCATTTCTATTGAAATGTACAATTTGTTCGGCTATGTTTGAACATGAAGAACCGTTAGTTAATCATATTAAATGTGTACATACGAAAGAAAATCTACTTGAATGTTTGGAATGTCAATCGAGATTTTGTTCGAAATGGAATTTACTTCGTCATATGAAATTAACGCATACGAATATGAAATGTGATGATGATGATGAACAACAACAGCAACAACAACAGCAGGATGAACATAGCATAACTACAAATGAGTCTCAATCGAATAGTGATCAAAACTCAGATGAAGATCGAGAGTATGTTGTTTTTCATTAATTTTCTTTTCGAATTTTATGAATATGTTTTAGTCTTTCGTCTCCTAATGAAAAATCATCTGGTCCAGTGAATCTCACTCGAAATGTTCTTCTCGAATCCATGGATATAAATTCCATAAAAAAGTTGTCGGATAATTTATTATCAAAGAAAAAATTCGCTTGTCCATATTGTCATATTAAATTTGGTGGTATCGATATATTGAAACAACATATGACGAATTATTGTTCATCACGACCAACGAATGACGAACTAAATGAGACGAAAAAAAAATCCAACGATACATTTTGTTCATCATGTCAAATTCCATTTCGACATAAAAGTTCTTATGATGCACATAAAATGTATTACTGTCGTGGTAGTAATAAAGCTCATGTTAAAATGCAAGCGTAAATCGTATCGTATCTAGTTGTTTAGTCGTTGTTCGATATTTTCCTTGTATTTCGTTCGTTTCTTTCTTTTTTTTTATTTTGTATTTTACATAGTTGCCTTGCTTTTTTCATGGCTACTGTTTTGTCTCGTTTTCGTTTTCTTTTTGTCCCTCCCTCCCCCCCCCCTGTTCATTTGTCTTTTTCATGCTTCTCTTTTTCAAGTAACTATAAATCGACAAAGATAATATGTTTAAGAGAAAAACCAAACTGCAGATGAATTTCTATTTGACCTTAATTGATTCATAAAAGTTAAACTCGAAAATAATGATTTCTTTTGAAATTCTAAAGTACAACGAATAATCATGTATGAAATTGTCATTAACGATGAAAAAGAAAAGAATAGCTCAATGCCATTGAGTAACTTAGTAGTGGTAGTAGTAATAGTGTACCTATTCATTTCTTGTCGAAAGTAAAATGGATAAACGTGTAACAAAGTTTGAATTCAATATTGGCACAACGAATCGTTCGACTGAAGATGTTAGCAAAGCTTTGGAACTTGTTCAACGTGAACATGATCGTGATAATCGAGAAAAAGATGAATTACGTCATTTAAATGATCGTTTTGCACATATTCTTGCTAATATCGAACAATTAAAACGTATCAATGAACAATTACAAACAGAATTAAAAGATGAATTTACGAAATGGGGAATATTGCCTCGTGATGAAAATGATTTAAAACAAATTATTAATCAAATCAATACACGTGCTATTCAACGTGCAACTGATGAAGTACATTTACGTGCATGGGAACAAGAAGCAGCTGTTTCAAATCGTGTAGCTACGCTCTATGGTAATGTTCACGATTTATACAAACGTAAACAAGAAAATCTACGTCATCTTATCGATCGTTTACAAGATGAACTCAATCGTTTGCTTGAACGTGAACGTTCGAGTGACGAAGATCTCAAAACGACACGTGATGATTTACTAAAAGAGCTGAATAAATTTCACGAACGTTTACAAGATTGGCTTCGTTTAGTTATTGATAAACAAACATTACTCGATGATATTCAATCGATACGTGAACGTATCAATCTAATAAACGCATTGAATGAAGAAGAAATCAATGAATGGAAACGTCTTCTCGAACAATCGAGAGATGATTCGATTTCATTCTATCGTGAAGAATTAACAAATGCTATTCGAGATATTAAACGAGATTATGCTAAACAAGCGAAGAAATTTCAAGATGAATTAGAATATCAAATCGAAGGACAATTACGTTTAGTTGAAAATCAATTGAAACAAATGACAGGTCTTCACAGTGGTGGATCGACATCGGACGATTCGGATCAAAATCGTGCACAACTTGAAGAAACGAAATTACGTGCGATTATGGAGGTGAAATTTAAATTGATTTGTATGATTTTATTTTTGAGATTTTCTTCTGTTGAATAGGAATATGATAAAGAACAAGTTCGTTTGAATGAATTAACAAAAACTCTATCAGATAAACGTCGTTTATTACGCGATGAAGAAGGAAAATTACATGAAATCGAACGAAAAATACACGATAAACAATGTCAAGAACGTTCGATTGCTGAACGACTTAAAAATGAATACGATGATTTACGTTTACGATTCGAACAGATGGCATTTGAGCTACGTTTTAGTATTGAAGATGAATTACGCATCTATGCTCGATTACTCGATGAATTAATGAAAAAATCTGCTAATTCATCAGGCCAATCGAATACAATTGCAATTGAAAATCAGACGATCTCGTCGACTTTTCAACGTCAACGAAATGATTCGTCGGTTACTTCGAGTGGATTATTTGATTTAGCTAGTACACATAGTGGTTGGCCGCAAACAACAAATTTCAGTCATATTAGTACGGAAAATTTTCCTAATACAAGAGAAAATGAAATTCATGAAACATTCGATGGCGATTCAATTATTCGAAGTAGATCATTTAATCAATAAGACGAACTAATGAACAGGACTTATTTTAAATTTATTATTAGATTTGATTTTTGTAGTATTTCTAGGACTTTTTTTATTTGAAACAAAAACAAACTATATCATGCTCTTTCGAAAATCGACTTGTTTACCACCATGTTTTCTTGTCTTGTGTAATGATTCCTGTAAATACTCGATTGAATCTCGGTCGATCAAGTATTTGTGCGATTTGTACTGAATAATACATTGTATAATCCGTCGAGTAACGTTTCATTGGGAGAATAGTTTTATTCGGTGTTTCGATATCATTGATCGGCACGATATCTCTCGTATCTAAATGAATATCTCGACGTCGACCCCAAAAATCAATATGTGAAACGATAACACGTTCACATTCACGAGTCGTATATAAGTAACAAATAGTTCTTGTTGCAGCCCAACCAAAGAAAAGAAGACTACACGATGCAAGACTGAGGAAAAACGCTGATAATTGTAATTCAGATAGGGAAATTAAACCTTGAGTATAATTGTAATATTGATACGGCGTTACAATAAAACTAAATACGATCATTTTTTAAATTTTATGCTGAATGATGAATTTACTTACGTTCCTAATGTTTGAGCGAGTTTAAGAATTTGAATGTATCGCACTGCTCGATAAAAACCGAAACGATAGACTAAATAGAAATCATCGAATAATTTCGATTTAACACCAGTTGGTTCTGGTAAATAATTGGGCAGTTGAGGAATTGTGGGTAGATGATTTTCATTTGATTGAATATCTTTAACAAGAGTTTTAGTTAAATTTTGTGATTCATTGTTATCAATTTTGTTGATCGAGAAAAATCTGTATCGATTCGACTGAATAATGAAACGATTTATTTGAATGTTACGAATGAACATTGAATTTCTGAAATAATCTTCAAATATTTCTATGCTAACGATTTTTTTTTATTGTTTCTTTAGCATTTATTTTATACATAAAGATCAATAAGCAAAACAGACAAAAACAAGAAATTTCACATGTAAAAACGAAGTTTGTCTTTAGTTTTAGTTAAAGTTTAACTTGAAATTGAACAGGATTTGAGTTATTCGATGGATGAAAGAGTGCTTGACGGATAAATGCAGGATCCAAAGTCGATTTCGTTGACGGATTCGCGTTAAATTTCAATGGTTGATTGACTGTCGATGATGAACTTGCAGATATTCTAAATAAATAAACGAAATTATATTAAAAATCTCAATTAAATTTACCCAGATTCTTTCGTTGATTGCTGAGAAGTATTGTTAGTTGTTGTTTTTGATGTTGGTTTGGATTTGTCTGTGGATACGGGAGGTGATTGTTGAAGACTTACGTACATAAACTGACCGTCTAGCAAACGATTGTGATATTTTGTCGCTGCTTGTTCACTGTGTTCACGTTTAGCATAGGTTATTTGAACACAACCTTGACTCAATGTTTTGATTTCACTTATTTGGCCAACTTTACCAAATAATTCCTGAATAGAAAAACTATATTTCAAATAACAAAAATTGATAAGACATACGACAACATCATCTTCTGTGACAGATGGTTGCAGATTAGTAACTAATATTGTTCCAGCAGTTGATACTACTAGTTTCTTAGTCTATAAAATCATAAAATTAAGTTTTAGTATATAAAAAATGTTGATAATGCATACGACTGCAGTAACACTTGAAGAAATTCTTGAACTAACAGGCACTCCAGTAGCAGTTCGTTTGTCTTTGTCTGTAGTTGTTTTTCGTAGAAATGAAGTCGTACGTTTAACTGGTGGTTCATCCAGTTCATCTGCAATCGTTCGTCCAGATGGATAATCATCAGCATCATCATCATCTGTCATCGTTGAACTTTGTCGTCGATGAGTATTTAATCGAATGGGTGAACGAGTTGTCACTGATGAGGAGGTTGTTTGAATCGATGCATCATGCGAACGTTTGAAAATCGTAGGCGGAGGAGTTGACGTTTTCTGATATTTATCATTGACAAAACTAATAACAACTTTTTGATCTGACATTGACGAAAGCGTAGAAGCAGTTTGAGAACGACGATCATTATCTTCCGTATGTGCAGATGCGTTTGTAATTGTCTACGAATCAGAAAATACAAATAGGTAATTTCATTTCTAAAGAAAAGAATTATATTTACTTTGGTAAACGAAAATTTATCATTCGTTTGATTAACATTATTATTATTATTATTATTTCGAATAGTGACAAATGTTGATTGACCATGAGAAAAAACTGCCTTCTTCTTGTCGACTTCTGCATTTCCACTGGTCGTTTTCGACACAATCTAGAAATTGAAGGTGATCAAATATTTTTCTTTAATATATATATTCTATTTACTCGTCCATCCTTTAATTTCATATCTCTTAATCCCGTAACTACAACTACATTTCCACTATCTTTGGTTTGTGATTCCTGTCGAGTTAATACTTTTCTTGCATCGAATGATGATTGATTTCGATTATTATTCAATGAATACGGATTATTCAGATGTCTCGCAGTATTCAGTCGACTATTTCCTGTTACTTTCGGCATTTTTTTTTTCAACAACAATCTAGAATCAAAATTAAAGAATAATAATAAAAGAAGAAAAAGAAGAAAGAAAAATGATGAACAAAAACATCTCTTTGAGAATAGATTTAATCATTTGAAAATAAAAGAACTTGTTCAACAAAGAATCTTCTGTGAATAAACTTGATTGGATGTTCGTGTTTTATTTGAAATTATTTATAAAATTCAAAGTCTTGTTCATTTTTCTTGACAACATTTTTGTAGGCTTTTTCAAAATCTTTTGATAAGACAATATAACGATTTTCTCGAACAGCTTGCATACCAGCCTAAATCAACGGGACAAACGAAATTTCAAATGACTCAAACCGAAAAAATGTCAACGTACTTCTTGACAGATTGAATTGATATCAGCACCAGAGATACGATCCGGACGTGCAACGTAATCTTCTAAATCGACTTCGTCACTTAAATTCATTTTGCTTGTAACTGTGGAAAAGACTAAACGCTTTTGTCGACGATCGGGCAGTGGAAATTCGATTTTACGATCTAAACGACCTGGACGAAGAAGTGCAGGATCGAGTGTATCAGCACGATTCGTTGCCATGATAACTTTAACATTGATACTTTGATCGAATCCGTCCATTTGATTGAGTAATTCAAGTAAAATACGTTGAACTTCACGATCAGCTGCAGAGAAAATCAAATCGTATTAGAAAGAATTCAAATGAATGAATGAATCAAACGCACCTCCTGTTTGAGCATCGAAACGTTTTGTTGCAATAGCATCGATTTCATCGATGAAAATAATTGCAGGAGAATTTTCTATCGAATCGAAAGACAATGAAAATGATTTTCTAAATCAGAAACGTTTTGCTTCAGTACCTTTAGCGAGACGAAATACATCTCGAACCATACGTGGACCTTCACCGAGATATTTCTGAACAAATTCCGAGCCAACAACGCGAATAAATGAAGCTAAACATATTAAAAATATTCTCTTTTTTTAATTTCTTATTCAATCATTTCATTCATACCAGTCGTATGTCGAGCTACGGCTTTAGCCAACATCGTTTTACCACAACCTGGTGGTCCATACATAAGTACACCACGTGGTGGGTCAATACCGATTAATTTATATAATTCTTTAAACAAAAGAAAAACCTCAATAATCAAACAAAACAAAGATTCTACCGAAATGTGTCAATGGCAATTCTACAGCTTCACGAATTTCTTGTTTTTGCAAATCTAAACCACCGATATCCGCATAATCAACATCGGGTTTCTCATCTTAATAAAAAAAAACCAAAGCGAAATATTCATTTCAATGATTCACATTTCGACAAAAGTCGTACCCGCTTGTAACATCGAAATACTACTGTCCGATTCCGGTGGTAGAATATCAACAAGTGCGTTCGAATGCTTATGTAAGGCGACACTTGCGCCGGCTTTTAACAATTCTCGATCGATGGTTGACAAAATACGAACGTAATAATTCGAGCCGGTTGTTGATCCAACAATTCCGGTATTTTGATCGACAGCTTCAAGAAATTGCCCGATAACAAGTGGTACACTTTGAATACGTTTGATTTCTTCTTGTGCATGTAGCATTTCTTTTTTTAAATTTTTAAGCTCAGTTTTAACATATTCTTCTTGAACTTCAAGAAATTCCAATTGACGTTGAAGTTTCTAAATTAAAGATAAGGAAAATTCTGTTTCTTCGTAATTAACTCGTTTACTTTATATTTTGTATACAAATCATCACTGTCAAGTGATTCGTATTGAGATGATAGAACATAATTTTGATGAAGGTTACGATTTATATCATCCTGAAAGGAAATATTTCATTGTCAATCCAAAAAGACAAAACCAAACATCACAAACTTCTTTGAGTGAAACAGCTGGTGCTTCTTCTACGAGTGTAGCCATTGGTTCTTTTTTTTATTTAGTGCGCAAAAAGTCAAATCTAAAATATGAAATCAAGTCGATTTTTGTTTGTTATAGACCGAACAGTTAACTAACTAACTAACTGTTGTATCGACAGAAACAATGACGATACATACATACTCGAAGACGTTTATTTCATTGGACACAATCGAAACCAATTATTTCAACGAATAGAATTCATTCGTTCGTTATGTTATTTGTTCAATTGTCAAATCAAGCGCTACAATAAACTGTGTTCGACGATATACTCTTGTACAGTATTTCAATGTTGTTTTCCTAATGTACACGCAATATCGTCGATATGTATCTTCGTATTCTATAATATTAATTTTCTTAAGTTTATATCTGCTTCTCACATGTCTGATATTTTTATACAGTAGGATTTGTTTTGAAATCTTCGAATTATATTTCATAAAATCTTATTCATAGTGAAGAGTAATGATTCGAAACAAAATCTAACGCCATGGGAGCAACTTGCTGATTTATATCCCGGTTTAGTTGAACCGATAGAAAAGAGCTGGCATGATCCTTTATCGAAACGTCGAATTTATATGATTACACCAACGAAAACACGAGCTGAACAAAGAGCTGATTTAACTCGACTTGCACAAACACTCTATTTAGTAAACATATTTTCGAATTGATTGACTTGAACTTATTGTATTTTTATTTTCTCGTTTAGATACCGAATTTATTTTGGATAGTCATCGAAGATGAACCTCAAGCAAGTCAACGTATTCGTCGTTTACTCGAATCGTTTCATTTGCCATTTATTCATTTGCATATTGCAACGCCAGATTTTCTAAAACCAAGAAAAAATGAATCATTATGGCGTCGACCACGTGGTGTTTTTCAAAAGAATATTGCACTTCAATGGTTACGTTCGAAAACGAGTTCAGATGAAGATGCTCTCGTCTATTTCGCTGATGATGATAACACATATCATTGGAAATTATTTCAAGAGGTAATTTATTGGTCAGTGTGCATTCGATAGGAAAAAGTTAAATTAACGATCGTACTTTTTTTTTCTTCTTCGATATCTACAGATTCGAAAAGTTCAATTGGTTGGTGTTTGGCCTGTTGGACTTGTTGGAGAACTTTTCTACGAACGGCCAATATGTTTAAATGGAAAAGTAGATAACATCTTCGTAAGATTCCTTTTTTTTGTTCGAAACAGTCTTTCACAGGTTCATTCATGGTTTAATATTATTTATCGAAATCGTAAATTTCCAAGTGATATGGCTGGTTTTGCTCTTCATCTACGTTTAATTCATCAACATTCCGATTATATCTTCAACGTAAGTGCAACCAGTGTTGCACAGCAAGAATCTCAAATTCTCTCTCGAATGACAACAATGGATCAACTTGAATGTTTAGCAATGAACGCTTCTAAAGTATACAAAGACATTTTTTTTGTTTGATCTTTCGACGATAGAATCTTTTTCTATTTTGCTTTTATAGATTTACGTTTGGCATACAAAGACAGAGTCAATGTTTTTAACATCATCAGAGAAATTACATAAAGCTGGCCTTCACTATGATCTAATCAATGAATTATAACATATCCATGACAGTGGTGCTCTTTTATTCTCATTATTCAACTGAATATACACACATCAGAGATGTCATTTTTGTTCGAATCAGTTGACTTTTAATACTATAACATAAGTTTATCTGTTTCCTTGTTCTTAATACGTATATCGATAGACAAAACAATCGATACAAATATACATAAAAAAAAGTGATATTCACCATAAATATTTATATATTCCTAAAGAGCAAAACAAAGAATCGATAATTGAACATATTAGCAGACTTTCATCAGTTAAGCATAGAGATATAGACGATCGATTAAGATTAAATTAAACGAACAAAAAAAGTGATTTCGATTAGATCATTTGTCGATATGAATGTTCCTGATGATTGATCGATTCAATGATAATATTATTCGAAGACATTGATATGTAACTAAATAAACAAAACGGCAAATATTATCATAACGAACAACAGAAGAAATCATTCAAGCATTTGACATATATAATTGCTGTTGTTGTTGTTGTTCACGTATCAATTTCAAACAACGTTCACATAATAATCCATCGGATTCGGTTATTATTCGTGAGAGATCTTTCAATTTAAAATCACATTTTTTACATTTAAAACTAACAAAATAAATTTTGAACATAGAAAAAGAAAATTTCATTTTATTACAAAACAATACCAACGATCATGATACCATCGATTATTAAAAATAATCATTAGATCATCCGATGGTGTAAAACAATTCTAACAAATGAATTCTTTGATTATGTCAAATAGCAAAACAAAAATCTTACGCAACAAATATTCGGCGAGACATCATGACATTTTTGACACTGAAAACGAAGACGTTCGATATCTTCATTATGATTATTTGGCGAATAATAAACTGTATTCGATAGATTTTCATGACAAATTTCACAGACAAAACATGAATTATGTATATAATAGAATTGATTGTTGATTTCCTCATTCTCTTTCATCGTGTAGTTAATCTAGCGAAGAGAATATCGTTTCTTAATGATTTTCTAATTTATGTTTCATATAAACACAAACTTGATGTTTAGTAATTAGATCTCCTGCTTCGAATTTCTTTCGACAAATCTCACATCGTTGTGAGAATATCTGATTTGTCATCGGATGAAAATCATGTTGAATATTCGAATAACATTTCGAACAATAAACTTGATTTTCATACGGATAAACTAATGTACCTTGAAATGCTTTCTGACAATGATAACAACGAAAACAATTCGGATGAAATATTCGTTCACCATAGATCAACGATATATCATCAATGATTTTCAAACATTGAAAACAAACGGGTGCTAAACGATAATAACAAGACTCACAGAATATCTTTCGTTTGCCATCTTGTCGAGGATCTTTATAACGATAATAGAATTTGCCTGCTAAGGTCTGTTGACAACTCGAGCAGATATAACAATTAATATGTACGAGATTTTCGCCATCATGTAAATATTCTTCATCGGATCTTATCATTTGATGACATTTCTTACATCTATCTCATTCTCAATCAGCAACAAAAAACATTTTCTCATTTCAAAAGAAAACCACCAGTTTACTTATTTGTTTCATTCATGACGATAAACACAAAGAGAATGAAAATGTTAATTAAGTGTGTAGACTTTCATTTGTTTGCAAATCAGATTATCATTCATTCATACTTCATTGAGTTTGTTAATCGACAACAAAGACTTGTCAATTGAATTGTGTTTTTTTGTCAAAATCTATTAGTCATAAGTAAATTTCGAATCCGAAATCGTATCGTTCAGAGATCAAAATCAAATATTGTTTATGTGTGCACAAAATATTTATATAACAAGAAGAAAAAGAAGAAGAAAAGGAAATAAAAGAGAGCAAAAGAAAACCAATACATGAAAAAAAAAAGTTGTTTCGATTACCTAACAAACAGAGAATTCGGCTAATCTAAATAATCTCCTTTTTTTGTTTGTATTCGTAGATATAAAATAATTATTGACGAAAAGCAAGAAAAGAAAAACAAAAAGAAATCGTATTTTTCAAAAAAAAAATGAAAATCCGATACTGAATAAAAGAGGAAATCGAAGATCTGATTGTTACACAGGAGATGGAGAACTATCGTGATGATGATGATGACGACTTCCGTTAGTGAAACCTTCGCTTTCATCGTATTTAGGTAGATAAGTACGTCGTTTATCATCTCGTCCATATTGACCAATAAATGAACCGTCTTCAGTAAATCGACCTCGATCTTTGTCATCATTGAATTCGGCCATTGAATCACGATCATCACCATTTTGTAACGACATACGACTGTGTCTTATTGATGCATCACTGGGTCTGAACAAACAATTCTTGTTTTTGTCTTTTCAGAATTCAAAAATCTTATCATCCTACGCTCGATAGTATTCGGTAAATTTGCCATCATCACCTCCGTATTCACCAGGTCCATTTAGCATTTCTTTATCTTGCACTATAAAAACAAAAGCAAATCACTTGTTCAAATCTCGAATCAAATTCATTCACATGTTTTTCTTTCTTTTAAACACTTTTGTCAAGAAAATTAAAAAAAAAACACGAAATTTCGTTTATATTCAAAGAAAAGAAACATTATCATTATCAATGTCAATGACAGGAACAACAACACAAGCATCGACATTCTCTAGATTTAGCTGGCATGCAAAATGCATTGCGCGTTTTCCTCATCAGTTGATGCATATTAGGAACTCGAGAATGTACACGAAGATCAAGTCGACGACGACGAAGAAGAAACAAAAACGAAGGAGGCAAACAGAATCAGAAATAACAAGGGTGTTTCTTTTATTCCTAGAAAAACAATCGCATTTTTGTATGTATGTCGGTTTTTACTTCTTTGCACAGCGTTATTATATGAGGTTGATTTACCATCTACACCAGCTATAAAAAGAATATGGAACAGAAACACAAATGAGAAATCATAGAGAAATGCACAATCAAACTGTGAGTCTGTTCTGTTTGTTTCTACGAGAAGAATGAATACACACATGCAATCAGAAGAGGAGAAATGTGTACCTGTGTACGTTCCTGAGATTTCGTTTATTTCGAAATTTAAGAGTATGTTTTAGTTTTTAAAAGAATTCGTTTCAAGACTTTTTGAAATTCTTTACCTGAATATTTGCCACCTTTACGTCTCATTATTCCGCAAACGATGGCTATGATTATAATAAGTACAATTGCGGCAACAATGATACCAATGAACCAAGGAGAAGTTATAACTCGAGGAGCGCGATCTAAACAAAAGAAAATGTCAAATTATAATAATCTATTGAATAGTCAAATGAATAACTATTATTATTAGTAGTAGTAGTAGCCTTATCGAACAAAAGAAATTCTTTAATTGAATAGTTTGAATGTGGATTGATCTGAACAACAGATCAATGTGATCATGATATGTTGTTATCGCTGCTGCTGCTGTCTCTGCTGTTACTGTTTATTAATATCTGATCGCAAGGAAATAAATCTTACCAAAACATTCAATTAATGTACAATTAACATCAAATGTATCATTTGAATGAAACGTTGTTGTTGAGGATCCGTTTTCGGCCCCATATGTTGGATATTGTTGTGAAAGACCACTCATTTGTCATCCATCGTACTCATAGATACATAGAGAGAGAGAGCTTTGAATGAATGCGATCCATCGATTATTTAACACTTATCGGATCACAAAATAACAACGTTGTCGACTACTCGACTCTCGTTATGTGCTATGGGTATATGTGTAGCATTTCTTTATTTTTTTTCTCTCTCGTTTTTTCTTCTTCTTTCTCCCCTCTGGTCGACTTTGCCGTCGTTTGGTTTTGCTTATTCTTCTTTTATCTCCTATAATAAGCAAATCTCGCATCGTATGAGTATTGTACAAGCGTTTTCTTTCTTTTTTTTTCTAGCATCGATGTTATAACTATTGACGGAAGCATTATCATCTCGATTCTTTTTTTTTCTTCTTCTCTTCTAGTTTTTTTTGCTTCTATCCTTCTTGCTTTGATTATTCTTTCCGGTTGTCTTTCTCGCATTTTTCTCTTCTTCTTCTTCTTCTTCTTCTCCTCTCTCGTCTACTTATTAACGAGTATCTACATCGGTCACAGTCAAAAGGCAATAATGATGATGATTTCCTGTGTCACTCTATCTCGCATCTGGTACAATCACATTTATTAGTCAATTGAAATATTCTCAAAGGAGACTTTCAACGAAAAATAAAAATAAGAACTATATCTATATCTAAAATGACGAATGTACCTATGCTTAATGTTGTCACCATTTTTGGATCACTTTTCGTTTCAGCTGATATACCATCACTGGCAACTAAGACGACTGTATATGTTGTGCCGGGTTTGAGAAAATTGATCAGAATCGTACGATCATTTGAAACTGTATACGATTTGTTCCATCCAGTTTCGGCATCTAGTCCAAAAGATCAAGGCAAATAAGTAATCGAACAGAAACGGAAATGATAAACCTTTTTCAATTGCTCTATATAGCACATAGTAATGACTCGCGGGAACGGCCATTATCGTTGGATCAAATGAAACATTAAACGATGTGGTTGCTCGATCACTGACTAGAAATGTTGGTTGTGAAGGATCTAAGAGAAGTATTTGTCATTGATTTGTTTATTTTCGTTTCTGTTTTGTTTTCTTACCAAGACTTTGATTAGTGACAAGTTCAATAATTGCCGGACTTGTTGATAAACCAACTGATGTTCGTGCTCGTACTTGAACACGATATTTTGTGTTCGGTTTAAGACCACCAAGATGATAACTTCGACGAGTATCATCACGAAGTAATATCGAAGGTTGATCTTTACCCGGCTGAGCAGCAAGACTAGAGAACAGACAACAAGACAACAAACATATGTTATTCATTAATCACTTGAATAAATACCCTTCAATTGTTTTATAGTCAATTTGATAACCAATTATAACACCATTTGTTTCTTCTGGTGGATCCCAAAGCAAGAAAATGCCATCGTTTGATGATGGTACACCACGTAGATTGATCACCGGACTTGGCCGACCTTCTCGAGTCGGAAATTGTATCTAAATTCGAAGTTCATTCATGTTCTCATATCGAATCAAATATTGATTTGCATACAACTGGACTTGTTTCGCCGAGATATCGTTCAGTTTCAATACGAATATGTGCGCCAACATCGGCATTTGGCGGTGCATTGAAAACAGTAATCGACGTTTCATTCGCATAGATTTTTGATATAACACGACGAGAATTCTCGGGATCGTCGAGTCGAAAGATTTCGATCTAATTCAAAATTCGAATTTTCAATTGATGACAAACAAAAAAAAACCTGATAGCCTTTGAGAACACCACGAATATTATCGTGATCGACAATCGAAGGTGGATCCCAACCGAATTGAACTGTTGTACTATCAAGCATTTGTAAAACACGAAAATTACGTGGAACATATGTTGGTGCTAAAGAAATTGATTATTATAATACAAATTTACAACAAAATTTTCGTTGAACTTTACCTGCATCACCAGCAAACGCAAAATGATGTACTGGTTCGTCATCTGGAGAGCTGCTGGTTGTTTCTAAGATAAGAATAAAGATCGATTTATTTATTTGTTTGTTTCTGGAGAGAAATATTGGCGATACTTTTCTTACCTCCAGGCTGTTGATTAACTGCTTTGACATAATACTCATATCGCATATTCAAAACAGAATTTGGTATGACAAACTGATGTTCTGGCGGATTAATACGTTGTGTTAAAAATTCCTCTGGAATCTTGCCGGATGGTGCTTGACGCCATTTGACCTCATACCAAAATTCCGGTGCACCCCATTTTATTGCCGGTAAACTCTATTGGATTCGTTACAATAGAAAACAAAAACGAAAGAACAATTGAATTTATTCGTACCTCCCATTCGATAATTAACGGTTGAGTTTGTGATGTCAATGCTCGAACATTAGTTGGATTGTATTTTGGTTGACAAGTCGATGTTGTACAAACTGATTGATAAACAGGACTTGGATCACTTGCACCTATATGATTGTATGCAATAACACGAAATGTATAATTTGTCCAACATGATAGGACAACTCGAAGATCATTTTGATTAGCTGGAAGATGTTTCGTTTTGATAGCTGAAAACAAAAAGTCAGAAACGAAATTTTTTAATTGAAAATCTTTAAAAATAGTTTAGTTTATCACTTGTAATTTTTGGTTCTAATCGAACTGAACCATCTTCTGATTTAACTTCATTGAAAATTTCTTTTCGATGTTCAATCGGTACAGATACCCAATCATTCGGTGTAAATGTTGTATTATATTGTAATTCATAGTAGAGTATCGATGCATGATTATCACCTAAATAATCAAAAAAAAGATCATTTTATTTATTTTTCTATTAAAAAAAAAGTCAAATTCAGACCTGTTCCTTCCCATTGAACAACCGCATACGGTTGATCAATCGTTCCATTACAATTGATTTTTTTAATTTTCGGTCGATTCGGTCGATCTTGTACAACCAATGTTGCACTTGCATCATCAAAATCAAGATCGGTACTTGCTCGACAGACATAGACGCCAGCATCATCAAATTGTACGTCGACAATTTTTAATAGATTATCATCGATCGTCGTTTTGATGAATCGACCCGTATAACTCAATAGTTTTCCGTCTTTATACCAATCAATCGTTAGATTCAATGACGAGTCAGCAACAGCTGTACATCGAAATATTGCGTAATGACCTCGACGAATTTCTTGACTATTGGGCTGATTTTGTATGCGTGTTTTTTTCTTGATACTAACTGTTGTATTACGTATTGTCGAACCGAATTTATTTGTTGCATTGCAAACATAAATTCCACTGTCCAATGTCGACGCATCTCGAATAGTTAGAGTTCCATTTTTTGAAATTGAATATCTAATCACAAAGAGAAATATATCAATCCAATTAATTATTCATTTTGTGTCTCGATTTTCTTTTTCTCTATCCGATTTGGAATGCCTGAGATAATAGAATAGATATACTTATGTACGGATGTGTGTTTATATAAAAAGATGAATCAATAATAGAATAGTCAAAAAGAAACAAGAAACAAAGAATGTCAATCAGCTACATACCTTCCTCCATTAATTATTCGATCGCGTTTTGTCCAAATGACCTTAGGCGTGGGTGTGCCGGATATTTCACAAGGTAGAATAATATTTTGTCCTTCAACACTACGATAGAATACTTCTGGACCACGTTGAATTTCTGGCTTATCGGCTAATTAAATTAATAGAAGAGTTGTATACGAACAAAAGAACAAGCACATCGACTTACTAATAACATTAACATAAAAATTAGCAAAAATAGAACCATGAATGTTAGATACATTGCATTGATAAACAGCTGTGTCCGATTTAGCAATATTCTGTAGAATTAATCGATTTTTTTTAATTCGTCGACGAGGATTCGATGGAATTCGTGCATCTTGTATCGGAATTCCATTAATAAACCATTGTGTTTTCAATGGTGCAGGTCGACCTTCAGCATTACAACCGAATTCAACTGTTTCACCTTCGATAACTTGAGTATCTTTTGGTTTCGACAGCCAATAAGGTTTAGCATCGATTTGAACATTAATTGTAAACGAATCATAACCCAATTCTATAAAATTTTACTACAAAAAAGAAAAAGCGTTTTTTTTCTCATCCTTTACCATTATGTCCTCGACATTCATAAGCTCCAGCATCATCATATTGAAGATTATTGATAATCAATTCTTGTCTTTCGACGTTAATTGTTGAACGTGTTTCTGGTAAAGTGCCTTTAACCTTTCTCCAGACAACATCTGGCGTCGGTAGTCCAGCGAAAATACATTTTAATGTTAATGTTTGCCCTTTGAGAAATGTTTTCTTCACTTCAGACGTCCATAATTTTGTTGGTTGACGATCTTGAGGTTCAATTCTAATCACTTTCAATTGTGTTATGACACCACGACGAATAACATTCAATTTACGCGAAAAAACATTACATATGAATTGTTTTTGTTCATCTTCATCTTTGACATTTAGAAAATAGAGATTGCCTTCATAGTCTTGCTGTATACGTGCATTCGATACACGAACACCGAATTGATCGACAACATTCGTATTGTCCGTCCAATAGATTTCAGCATCGGGCACACCGTCCGGCGGTTGACATGGAATTTTCAATGAATCACCTCGTTGAACTTGTAGAATTTGTGCTCGATCATTGAGAGGAAATGCATCGAGTTTGGCAAGACGTACACGAATTTTTTGAGATACAGCGGTACCTAAAAAAATAGATTAGAATAAAAATAACATAATTTCATTTCGATTAATTTTATTTTCTTCTACATACCCCAAATATTAGTCGCATTACATTGATAGAGACCTTGATCAATCATTTCTGGTTGGATAAAGGTCAATGAACCAGAATCTGTTGCCATAAGAACACGCTTATCTTCTGTATTTGGCTCAAAGATTTGTCCATTTTTAGTCCATGAATATATCGGCGATGGATCGCCTTTAGCTAAACATGGCAATTCAAGACTAACACGTGGATCAAAAATAATATCAAAGTCTGGCTCTTTTAATATTGTCGGTGGTATTGAGCCTACGAAAAAAAATCGATTCAACAATGGATTTTTTTAAAATAAATTCCTACTTGAATGTACAAAAGAAAATAAAACAAAAGTATATACAACATTTGACAAGGCCATTTTGGTATTTGATGTTTAAGAACGAAAAAAAAAACGAGTCAAGAAGAAACTTTCTTTGCGATTTTGTTTGCTATTTAAGTAAAATGCTGTTGAAACATCTAAAATTTAAGTAAGACATATTTTATTTATGAACGGTTAGATAAAAAGCGTTGACGAGCTCGAAGAAAGTATATAAATCGTTAATGTGTTCTTTCTTTCTTTCTTTTTTTTTTCTGTAGTTCTGTGTGTTCTCTCTCTCGGAATGGAGTAGTTCTTCGTCTTTTCTTTCTATGATTTCTGTCAACTCAACACAACTGATCGACCATTCAATTGGCTCATTTTATCAAGGCAACTATCGCGCACGGAAAAGGAAACTAAGGTGTTTTCTTCCTACTTAATCAACGTCATTGCGCTTGTTTCTTTTATATATATATTAGCAAAATTCCATCGAATCAACAAATGCATTTAAGCTATTCTATCTCTCACTCAACTAAATAGGAAAACACGATATAACACAAGGAATTATAAGATATATATATATGTATGGAATTCATTTTTATTCTCATCCATCTTAGAAAATGAGTTGCCTAACAAGTTTCGCTACTCTTCATCACTATCATTAACAATGAAGCAATTGATAATAGAAAAAAATAGGATGTTTGTGCAAGTATTATTGATAGGAAAAAAAGATGCAGAGAAGAAGAAGAAGCAAAAGAAGGAATGCTCATCTCAAGAGATTTATATATAGCTCTTTTCTTCCTTTCTTGCACATACACACACACAAACACACGCATATCTATACGATCGATGGCAATGAAGAAAAATCGTGCTATAGACCCACAGTTTCTGCTTGTTTAGCTAATGAAAGATGTCAACGATCGACAGAACGAGAAAGAGACAAGTACTAAAAATGACAGAAAAACAACAACAACAACCTCCGTCGAATCTATTTGTTCCATATCGATAAAAAAAACAATATAAACGAAGGAAAAGAAAGTCTTTCTACGTACTGATAAGCGCTAGTTAAATGGTTTTTTACCATTAATTGAACTAAACATCAATCATCTTTTCCAACAGCTTTTGTTTCTACTCATCAGTACCAGTTTGACATCCCTCATCAATCTACATAAACCAAACGCGATTTTTCAGCAAAATACAGGGACAAATATCATCGATGATCTTTAGACATTATTATTTCTTTCGATAATTTATATTAGTTGTAGTAATAAGCAGTTGATTATAAAAAAAAACACCGAAGAAGATGAACGACTAAAGAATGCGATTTCATAATAAAACAAAATATAGTATTTCTTTCCGGCTACAGAAAACAAAATGACATACAATATTCATTGGCTAGGAATTTATTTTCTTTTTTTATTCATTGATGATGTTTCCATTCCATCAACATGATGTCGCTATGTATGTTAGCAATTCTCTTACTCAATTGATTAACCGATCAATTCTACTTCATTTTCCTTTTTTTTGTGGTTACGAACTGATGACGATTACAACAATAGTAATCATAATCATGATGATAAGAATCGAGGCAAATCATGAACAATTCTCTGTGGGATTTCAATCGAGATTATGTTTTCGATGGGATTTTACATGTTCATTATCGACAATTAATCATTCGAAATCGGAACAAACGGATTGCATTTATCTGTAAACAAGTGTTCATTAAGATCGAGAAATAAGATCTCGTTTGATGATAGAAAACAAAAACAGAGCAATTTATCTTGGGATAATTTGATCATATGTGTTTACTAACTAACAATAGAAAATGATTTTTTAATTGGATTTCTTCGTCGACAAGCAATTTTTTATTAAAACTAGACAAAGACAATGAACAATATATGATATATTTAGATATAATTACAATAAATCAACAGAACAATGTGTAGAAAATTTTTGATTTTACTGAAAAATCTTGTCAAGTTCATAATCGAACTTTAATATATCACTCATTCGTGCTATTTGTATACGATCGAAATATTTATCAATAAATTTATAATAAGAATCAGCAGCGATTTGTTTCATTTGATAGAGACGACCTAATAATTTACCATCAATATTAAGAAAAGCTCGTTGTAAACTAAAATTATAGAATGAAAATATGAAACCAAGTCTTTTTTTTTGTTTTCTATTCAATACTTTGATAATCCAATACGGTCGAGCCATTGTTTGACATCATTCACATTCCAATCTGAGATTTTATTCACATTCGTATATGACGAATCGCCTGAAGAAATTTGTTTGGTTTCATCTAGAAAAAAATCAAATTTCTAAAAGAAATACCGAGAATATTGATTGTTACCTGTTAAATCATCGATATTATTCATCATTGATATGCTAGTACCGTGTGGCGAGTGTGGTATGTCATCGAGTTTGTGACTTGAAGAATTGCTTTTGAATGTATTGTCACGTTGAATTGTACCGATTTCACGCATTAATAATGAAAATGCATCGTCGAATCTAATTCATTCACCAACTCGATTTTTTCAATTCAAAGAGAAAAATAAAACAAAAACATACGGTAATGTGGCAAAATCAACATGAATTTTGGCACCTTTTATAATACCAAGCTAATCAAAATCGAATATAACAAAAACTCTGTGACATAAAAATGATTCAATTACCCATCCGTATGGTCGAAATCTTGGTTGCATTAGACAAGGTACACATGGTTTTCTTAATTCAGTTGCATATTCTTACAAAACAAAACAACAAGCATTTTATTTGAAAGAAAAATTCGAATTGAGAATCAATACCTGCTTCTAAAAGAAAAATAAACATTTTCTTTTCTTTGACTTATTCAAATTGAGAAGAAATACAAACCTAATCGACAATAATAACTTTGTTTATATTGTTCATTCATGCAAATGAGAACAATTGATGATTGCTCGACAGCGCCAGCCATCGACTCTAAAACTCCACCATTGATATTATCAATATCAAGCCAAACCGTATAATGTAGAGCCTAATATATGAATGACAAATAAACATATTTCTTTGAACAAACAAATCGAATTTTTACTTTCAATCGATCTCGAATTTTCATACACATGGCTGTAACTGATCGATTATATGAAATCATAATATGACCTTCTAAGCCTGTTGAATTTGTCGTTGATGTTACTCCTACGTAAATAAAAATAACAAATTATCTGCATGTTTTTGTTTTGAGAAATGATTGTTTTTCTTTGCCTCGATGTTGAATTCGATTTAATGTCCAAAGAATAGCTTCACAATTTTTTTGTACTAATGGACTTGATGATTCATTTCGTGCTGTTGTTATAATTTCAATTGTACGTTGATTGTCAAGTAATCGTTGTACTTTCTCATCGAACGATACATTTAATATTGCATTGGACACACATTCAAGTAGACATTCTTCTTGATTTTTATTTTCAAGAATATTTAAAAGAATATTAACGAGATTTTTATCGATAAATTTATGTGTTCGACCACGAACCATTAATTTCGATAGACCATCGACTAGTTCAATGAAAGAAAATCCATAAAATCTTTGATCATTTCGATTATACATTTGAATCATTCCCGATAGTAATGGAAGAACATCTAGAGAGAGAGAAAAAACGATTTCTTCGAAAATGAACTCGAATAAAATCTCGATTTACCTGAAGTATTGGCTGCTAAGATATTATCTTCGTCTTCATTCATTATTAATGGTAATAATAGACAAGATGTTACACGAATTGCACTAACAATATCCTGTAATTCTTTTACACTTGTTATAAAATCATGATTAGCAGTCGTTTCAGAAAATTGAATATCAACAGTATTTCCAGGTAGTTTTGTATATTCAGCTACAACCTAAATGATAAACATCATCGATTCTCAATGTGATCATTTGTTCGTTGTTGACATACATTGATAGCATTACATTCTCGAAAATGAATTTTCAATTCAGGTAAATTTGCCATATTATAAAGAATTGTTAATGCTGAATCACAGATATATAAAATTTTCTGCGAGAAAATAAGAAAAAAAACCTATGTTTTTGTCATCGAATAAGTAAAGGAAAAGCAACCTGATAATTATTGAAATCAACATTGAGCATAGCTTCGTCAGGATTATCGATAATATAGCATTTTTTAAGCGATTCTTGATATGACGAATCACTAAGAATTTCACAAGCAAATTCAATAAAACCTGCATCAGCAGCTTGCTAAAAGTAAATGATTTTTTTTCTTTTTTATTCGTGAATATTTTCAATTGAATTTACTTTTCTTATCAATCCTTCTTTATCGAATTCATGATCGGTAAAATTACTAACAGAATTATAAAGTAAAATACTATGAACAAATACAATTCGTCGAACGAGATATCCTTTTTCTTTGTAACTATGCATCAAAGTCATTGCCATTTCTAAATAATTTATATTTAAAAGAAAAATACAAAAGTAAAATCGAATATTTACCTGGAAATTTCATTTCAGATAGTTTCAATTTTGCTCCTGATATCCATTCCTTTGGTTGATGAATAAGATTTTCCAAGAAACGTAGAACTTGCAATGCTATTTGACTTTCATAATCTTCACGTTTCATTGTTCGTAAAATATTCAAAGCATCTTCTAACTAAGAAAAACACGAAAACGTCAGCAAAATATAATCAACAGTCGTTTGAAAGACGTACTTTTTGGGTATATTCATCGAATGTTTGTGATTCATGTTCAAAAGTAAATGTATTGAGTGATGTCGCAGCTAATAGACCGGCATTATCATCGGTATAGTTTTCGTCCGAATTTTCAATGGCAATTTTACGCATTTGTCGACGTTTCTACAGAATGTTAAATTCAAAGAACATTTTTTTATTATTGTTGTTATTGTTTATTTGAAAGAATGAATATATCGTACAGCGAGAAATAATATTGGCATTTTAGCTAAACGTTTACAAGCTACGACTTGAGCCAGAGAGTCTGGACGATGACTCAGCCGAGGTAATGTTGAGCTGGAACGAGTTTTTTCACCTTTGTTATTGGTGAGTGTCATCATATCGAGTTGATCCGTTGCTGGTAATGCGAATATCGAGGTTGGAGAAACCTAAAAGTAGAATAATAAATATTTTTTTAAGTGAAAAATATCGATTTTTATGTGTTACTTACTTGAGTTGATTCGGACATTCTTCGTCTGTGTTTTTTTCTTTCCTAATAGTAATTCAATTTATAGTTTGAGTCAGAAGCATTTTTGCCTTATTCTCAGTTTGTATTAAGTTGGTGAATAACAAAAGTCTCAACAAATAAAACAAAAAATGACATTCAACTACAAGGTATAATTTTTTTCAATGAATGAATTGGTGACTCATGTCCTTGTCAAAAGAAGAAGAAAAAGCAAGATTTTTTGTTCTCTTTCTACTTCCACATTTGTCAGTTGAGTAAAGCGTAAGAAGAACGAGTATGAATATTATTTCCTATGTTCTTTTGATAGAGGCGCATCAAACATTAACGATGGTAATGTCTGAATACGAGTGGGTAATAGTGCACTGTCATTATTCACAATCGATCTTTTCCTGTCATTAGAAAATAACTGACTGAAAAATAAAATGATCATGATTATTGATTAGACCTCTTTTTTTTTCATGTTTTATTTTCCCCATAACGAAAAAAAGTCATATATCTGCCCCCACGTCATTAACACTGAGTAGGATGCATCCACGTAATAAATACAATTTATTTTTTCTTTCGAAAGAAAAAAATAGAAACATAAACGTTCTACTGCGGTAGATATTTGTTGAATAACGATAAATGATAAACTTCGTAATCAAATAATTTTCGTGTTTGCTTGCTCGTTTGGAAAAATTATTCATAACTTATAGTCATTTGTTTTCTCTCTCTCTCTCTCTGGCGATGAATATATGAATCAATATGAATAAAATCTTCATAAATTATTGATGAACTTGGCCCAATATTTTCAAAGCTCAAATGTATAATTGTGATCTTATTTGTACGTAAAGTTTACATCATAATTAAATCGAGGTCTCAAAAGTAAAACTGTGTGAAATCAATTAGAAAAGAAATTAACAAAAAATGGACATAAAACTTTCATCTTTCAAACGAAAACACACACATATTTACTCCCACAAGAAAATTGTTAATGTTTATGATTACACTAAAAATCTTTTTTTTGATTTAAAGGACTGTTGCAAAGTCATATTCATGTTAGTCTAGTATCTCGTTAATTTTGCCTTTGAGCATAGATAAATAATAAGAGCCAAAAAAAACATAATGGATAAAAGAATAACATTGATGAGTTCATTTTTTATTCTTTAGGTTCACAGGCCGATCGAGTCAAAAAGAATAGAGAATCGAATTCGAATCTTTATTTTCTCATGAGAAACGTAGACAGTGACTTACGATAGTGATGTAAAAAAATCGATTACAGTATAGAGAGTGAAAAAAAAGCATTGACAAAGATGTCATGTGATAAAATAATAGTGCGCACACCTATATATTCGAATAGATACCTGTTCTGCTTGATTAGATGAATACGAACACATTTTACCTTTTCGTCTTTTTTTTCCTTTTTACTCTTCGATCAAATATCGATATTTTGCTCTCGGACTTTGTCTCTTTCTCTTTATTTCTCATTGAATAGGGTATATTTAAAATAGAACTACTATCGATTTTATACTTACATTCAACATTTGATATTATTTTACGAGCCGATTTCTTTGGGAAAAGATCATTGCTAATAAATAAATCAAAAGGTAAAGAACATAGATATCTGCTTAGTAGAAATTGTATTTCAAGTTTCGCTTCTTTCGTTTTTATTACTCTCAATAAGAGAAGAAAAAAAACGTATAAAAACATCAATAGATTAGAATGAAAAATGAATTGTAAAACGAAAAAAGAAAAACGACTCAAACGCACACCTATAGAGTTTTTTTGTCTGTTAATACGTAATAACGAGTATGTTCGAAGAAGCAGCAATAGCACGAAAAGATTCGTCGGTATCATCGACGAGAACTGAAAGTATATCCATACGTAGTCGACGAGGTTCCTCGACTCCTCAAAGCCCATCGGTAGGTTTTGGAAATTATGCTAAAAGAAGAAGAAGAAGAAGAAAGGAAAAGCTTGTTCATTCATCGAGTTTCTTTGCTTTAATTCTCGATATTATTGTATTTATTTAGTCATTATCAATGGAACAAAATAATCCGAGACGAATGTCAACAACTGAAATCGATCTTGAATCGGTTCTTCAAGTACGTCGACGACGTTTATCGGTCACATCACCTCAAGCATCTCAAGATGCACATCGTTATACCGATATAATTATTTTAAAAGTGGAAAAGTCGAATGATATTCTTAAAGAAGATGCTCGATGTATTTTTCATGGTTCGTTAATTTCTTTTTAAAAAAATCATTAATTTTTTATCTTTTCCAACTCGGTTGAATAGGTGATTATCATGTTTTAACTGATATCTTTCAAAAATATACATCACATATTAAACTTCATCATGATGATCCTGATATCGTTAAAAATCATGATCGTTTATCGGGTAAAATTTATACGACAGTCGAATTACCAACAATGTCATTGATTGAAGTTCTTGAAATTTTACATAAACATTACTTTTCAATCGTAGCTAATTCGACTAATTTTGGTAGCGCAACAAAATTACAAGAATTTATTTTACTACGTAATAAAGATACAGCTGACACTAGCCGACCATTGCCAACCATTGACACGAAGCATCATTGATCCATTTTATTTATCAAAATTAAGTCGAACTTTCTTTTCTTTTTTTTGCTTCTTCTTTTTCCCAAAATGTAGAATTTAGTTATTCTCGACAAAACAAAAAATTCATTTTTCTTCCAATCCTCTTCATATTGTTCTAGATTTTGATATGTCTGCAAGTAATACAGGTGACGTTGATCTCGAAGCAGTTCTCAATGTTCGACGTCGAACATTAGTATCCATTGGCGGATCATCAAGTGCTACACAACAACCAAATTATACGGATACCGTCTACTTAAAACGCATAGATAAATCACAATCTATATTAACCATCGATTCAACAGTTTATATCTTCGGTGAATTACAATTATTGTTTACAATCTTCGAACGATATACAGCTAGTTTAATTGTATACGAAGATACTATTACGAATACGACCAATTTTCCATTAGCTTCGTTAAAAACAAGTTTTTCTGTGCCACGTGAGGAAGACGAACAGGATATTGATGAGCCACCTATTGTTTCTACTCTTCGTCAGACAAAAATTTCATCACCAAAAGGTTCATCTAGTCCTCCTCAAACTCCAGGTAGTCCGCCATGCGTGCAAAAATTAGCTTCCGTCGGTCATTCACAAACAATTGCTTCAGCAACAAACGAATATTCGACACAAAGTCTCGAAGGCAAACGTTATGGTTTCGTTGAAGTTCCTCATATGACGATGATTGAAATACTTGAAATTATCCTACGAACTGGCTTAGAAATAGTCAATGTATCAAGTGATTACGATCAAAATCATGTTCTTCATCAAAATTTTGTCTTTTCAAAAGCTCGTGTACCGTTACACAAATTTATTCAACCATTTTCTCGAACATCATCGGTATCTTCTAATGGTTAAACCGTCCACATAGCAACCAAAACTATATGTATCACGAAAACTTTTCTATGTTTTATATTTAGATTAAATTAATTAGATATTTGTCACCTGAATCTTTTTTTTGTAAAGAAAAAAAGAAATGCAACATTAATTAACAAATCTTTCTTTTCATGTTTAAAAAACAAACGTCATATGCTCTTAAACATACACAACTAATCGCCTTTTGCGATTTAAATTAAGACGAATACGCCTTTGTTTTTTTTTCTAAGAAACAAACATTCGTTGACGACTACACCTGATAATGATTATTGACAAGAGAAGACTAGTTTTTTTTTATTTTGGATAACGAACAACACAAAGAAACATCGAGAAAGTGTATTGTTCTTTTTTTTTGTTGCTTGATGTTATTCTAATGATTCGTGACAGTTCTATAGACGAACAAGAAAAGGCATTTTTTTCTCGTTAGTTTTCTTCAACTCAATTTTGTTTTGCATACACGTAATCATAGGCAAGCGACTCGCCTCTGCAAATCAGTCATTTCTAATGCGGATCGTACGACTGCTTTGAGAAAAGAAAATAACATAACAAAAACGCGATGAAAACAAAACGAAGAAAATAAAAAAGACAATGAGATCTTGATGATGTGTGAATATGCGTGTGCATGTAATTTATAGAACTCATTTTTCTTTAATTTCAACTAGTTCAATCAAGAGTATAGAAGACATATTCTGAACTCAACTTGATTCCCAATTGAGAATTAGAAGTATAGAAAAAATCGACAATAGACACAACGGATGTTCGAACGCGTGCAACACAGTCAGGTAGTTATGTGTAATGAATTAATTTCTAAGAAAATATTCCGCTTCAAAGCATACATGCCTATGTCTTTTGTTACTAATTAAACCAAAAGTCAAGTATTATTACCTATTCGTTTTTCAAAACATACGCGTACTTTTTTGTACTCTCGAGAGTGCATACTAAAAATAACAAAATCGAATCAAGTAAGTTTTCAATCGTTGATTTATCCGCCTGTCTATATATATTAATGACCTTGAGAGGAGTTTTTGTCATCTAATCTTGTTGTTTTCGTCGATTTATATCTGTATTTATGTGTATAATTTACTTTTAATTATGCATTTAAATAATGTCAACATTTCTACCGAAGGAAATCGTCCAAACGATTATCTGTTGACTAATTACTTCGGCATGTTCGAACAAATCGAATTAATATTAGTCGAGAACGAAGATTTCAGCGGAGTATACGTATCAATCATTTTATCACTGTCATCTTTAACAACAAACGTAAGAAACGTGAAGATTTATCCGAGCAACATTAGTATTTTTCTTTCTTTTTCGCATCTTCATATAAATATAATCGGAGATAAATATTTCCGTCGATCTCTGATCAATGTCAGATTTTATTCGATTTTGCATAGTCTTAACACGTAGTTTTCAATGTTTTCATTACTGATTACTTCAAGTTATCATCAACATTGCACGCTTGTTCAAGATTAATCTTCTTATTCTTTCTTTCGTCTTCGACAGCATGAATATTAGCATTGCTCGTGTGGTTGCCTTCTTTGATTGTTTCCGTTGAGTTGTTCGTAGCGTCAGAAAAGCTGTGATGATGTTGAAAGGAAGCAAAAGCATCACTAATATAAAGAGAAGAAAACTTCCTTCAGTTTTCTCTCCTTTTTGGTCTCTCTCTCTGTTTCTCTATTTCTCTGTCTTTCTTGCTTTCGCTTTTCTTTTTTTTATTCAAGAAATTCTGAGTTCTAGTCTCTACGGCTGTTGCATTTTCATCGACAGAACTCATAGTAGAATGTTTTTAGTATATGTAATGTAATTCGATCAAAACTAACAGAAACGAACGTCTGGTTTCGACAGAGAACTCGATGCGTCAAGAGCAAAGTGAGTGTGTTTTTTGTGCTTGTTTGATAACATTAGCTATACTTTGTAAACTCGAAAAAATTAGAACACTGAATGCGAATGAAAAGGAACAAGTCAAGGATGAAAAGTGGCACATTTCCTTTTAATGTTCGAAGTAGCTTTTTAAATTTGATCGACCGTTTCTACTTGAGTGAAGTGCCATCTTTTTATTTTCATCCTTCTTCGCTTTCTCATGCTGGAGCCCGATTTCGTTTCTACTCTTCCTCTCTATTTTTTTTCTTCCTCTATATTTTGTAATAAACATTTTATATTATTTGATTATCCGCTCGAAATGAGACATCAACTGTCACCATTAGTTGTGAAAAAACAACAAGTTTTTAACGGTTTTCTTAATATATTTTATTTTCATTTTTGCATCTATTATTTATTCATTTAATCATTTTCAGTTAAATAAATTATGTTTATTTTCTTCGTTATTTATCGATTAAATCTCATTATCTATCAATATTTATTTTTTCTCTCTCTCTCTCCTTTATCAGCAAATATATATATATGATTAGGAAAAAAAAGGCAATGAACAAATATTATTATGTGGAGAGAAAAACAAACTATCAATAAATAATCATTCCTATTTCGTCTATTAAATAACTTGCATATCATTAGTTTTATCACCATTAAATTAAACCCGTAGCCTCGTGCTAGATGAATTGCAATGATGCAGAAGAAAGAAAAGATAGGGCTAAGCGCAAAAATACTGACTAGAATAAATGAAGAAAGAAAACAAAACAAAACGACAGACAGACAGACAGAAATATACTTAGCCAACAAAGAATATTCAAATTTTATCTTTGTCTTAAATCCTTTTTTAATGTCTAATAAATTGATAATCAATTTCAATAAACGTAATAGACCAATAAATGAGATCATGTTATATATATACACTTTTTATGAACTGTCTAATAAGCTTTATTTTTGATTTTTTTATAAATGATTGAATACGAATATGTGCGCATGCTTGAATAATTTTCCTTTCTTTTTTCTTCTTCTTCTCTTTTGATAGACAATTGTCAAGTAAACAATAACTTATTATTTGACAAAAAAAAACAGATAACATTGAAGAACCAATCTTTTTCTGCTATTGAATATGCAAGAAAGGAAATATCAAATGTATAAACAACACAAAAACGAAGAGAGCTCGAACTCATTCAAGAGATTCTGTTTCATTAATTATTAACAGAAGATACGTAGATATATATAAACATTGACCTTATTTACTATTTGTTTAAGAAATTTATCTCTGTATAACGTCAATTAGTTTGAAAATAACTACGACACAGTCACCTTGTGATTTCCGTTTTAAACCAGAAGTAATTAGGTGAGTAAAGTATAGAAGAACAAAAAAAAAAAGAAAATGTTTCATTTTACTAGAAAATTTTGACACAGCTGTTATATAAATATATTTGTGGGTGGTGTGAGTATGTTTATAGGAGCCTCTCTTATTGATAGGATAGAAAAACGATTTTTTTTGTCGCGTTGTGAAACTACTTCCTCATTGAAGATGAAGACGCGAGGAGCAGTAGGAGGAGGAGAAGCAAAAGAAGAAAAAGATATGTAGATATATACGAAAAAAAAAACTAAGAAAGAAAGAAAGAAAGAAAGAGAAGCGAGAGTAACATGAATGGAATAGACAAAGAAAAAAAAAAGAAATCGAGCTAGCATAGTCTGACAAAGTATCTCCAATCGATGTTCCGTACATAATCGAATTCGGCATATGATGAGCTACGATGATTTACGCATGGTCAACCCAATTGCCGAAGCCAATATGAGTAAGTGATTCGACACATTATGAAAATAATCGAGAAAATTTCATTTATTTAAACAAATAGATTATGCATCATAAGATCACAATTAAATTTCAAAAGATTATTTTTATCTTTTTTCTTCTATATATGAACAGACGATGAAATGACCACAAATCAATCGTCGACCTCTTCTAAATCTTTAGAACCTGTGTTCGGTTTCGATCCCTATTTAATTCGATATGGCGCAATCTTTCTTCTCATCGTCGGCACGTTCGGTAATATACTTTCGTTTGTCATTTTTTCTCATGGCACATTACGTAAATCATCGACATTTCGCTATCTCGCATTATTATCCTTGACTGATTTATTAGTGCTCTATTCGGGTTTACTTGATCTTTTCCTTACAATTGAATATAATGGCGCATTTTCATTACGAAATCTCAATCCAATAACATGTCGTTTGCATACATTTATAACCTATTGGTCTCAACATTCATCTTCATGGATTCTCTCGTTCATATCTGTTGATCGTGCCATAGCTACGAATTGTATTCAATTTGCACGGAAATTTTGTACGCCACGTTCGGCTGAATATATTGTTGCTTGTATATTATTAACAACAGCCTTATTAAATTGTCATGAATTGATCTATCTTCAATTACAAAATCTCGATGTTTCAAGTACATCAACGAATTCAGACGAATATACAACTGTGTCACCTGTACGAATTAATTCGATAGTTGACGCATCATCATCGTCAGTTTTATCGAATGAAAATGTCGAAACCAATTATAATAATCATATAAATAGACATAAAAGAAATTTAGAGTCAGGATATTTTGTTATCTCAATCTGTGATAATCCTCAATGGAATTTTCTATGTCCAAGAGAAAAACGAGACCTATCATTATCATCATCTGTATCGATATCAAATCGCTTTTTTTATTCATCATTAGCAACATCAATTCCGAATGTAACAACGAATATTTTCACACCTGATTCATTATCATCATCTGTTACCGTACGGCAATGTCTACCATTGAAAGGTGGCCGATATGATTTCTTTTGGGATCATGTAAATTGATATTTAATTGCAAAAACTAATGTTGTCGTCTTGTTTTTTTTTTCGTCGTAGGTTTGGGAATGGATCGATGTTTGTTTATATGCCGTTATTCCATTTACTGTCATGAGTATTGGAACGTATTTAATCGTCTATCGTGTTTATTATCAACAACGACGTTTATTTCGTACACGTCGTTCAGCTCAAACAAGTCAAACAAGTGGCACAACACCGAATAAAGCCAAGAGTTTATTCTATTTATTATTTACATTGAATTTACTTTACTTTATTCTCGTCAGTCCAGTTGTTTTAGTAACAACAATTTTCTTTCGTAACGATGAAGATGAAAACAAATATCCACGTTTCAAAGCTATTATCTATCTTATGCAATATTGCAATCATTCACTCAATTTTATTTTCTATGGTTAATTCAAAATCACGAGATTTTTCTCGAGAAAAATTTGTTTTTACTATCTTTTCTAGGTATTACATCGCCACCTTACCGTCGAACATTATGGGAATGGTTCGAATTGCTAATTCCACATTTGCCTCAATGTTGTCAACGAACAATTCGTCGACGATCAAAAACTTTACAAACAACACGCACCATGCATTTACAAAGTAGTATACCTCAACAAATAAGAGTATCAATTAAAAATGAACACGAAATAGTTACAACAACTTTACAAAGTCATAATGTGAAAAATGAACGAGTCTCTCTCCTACAGAGATAGATATTTTGTTGGCTTTTCTTTTTGCATTTGTTTTCTTAAGAAAGAAATAAGTATCTTCTATACATATAATTATATAAATATATTTTATGTGATTTATTGTTGCTAAAAATATGTTTTTTGTTCTCCATTGATTATTGATGACGATGTTCTTATGAGAAAAAAGAAGAAAAACAAACAAGAAGAAGAAGAAGAAGTTTTCCAGTAGATCTTTTGCAAATACATTCAAAAGGCTAAAAGAACAATATTAGCACGAGAAGGAAGTGTTTTTCGTCTGGTTAGAAACAATAACGGAAGTAATAATACATGTTATTAGCATGAATTCTATTCAAAAAACGACTTTCTTTTTTTTGTTTTGTTTTACTCTGATCATTTATGTTACCCGATAAATAGGAAGATTATTAAAATAACATTTCGAACCGGAATACAGACATATAATCAGTTACTGTTTTAATCTAATTTTTTTTCTTCATAATTTGTTAGAAAATAAATCTTATTAGTCCTATTTCGACGCATGAAACGGCTAGACTAAAAGATCAAGACATCATTATGAAGATTTGCTTTGGTTTGAAAATTTTCTTTATTTCTTGTTTTTGGAAAAAGACAATACAAACAACAAAGATTATACTCTCTCGAAAAAAAAGAAAGTAAAACAAACTGGAGACATATATGATCGCTAAGAGAACACAAATCAATTGAATTTGTGATTTATCTTGCGTTTCTTTTCTTTTTATTTCTTCTTTCGGTCGAATCTCACAGACACAGAGCAAGAATAATGAAAAAAGAAAATCAAATAAACAAAAAGAAGATGAAGAATAGAGATTTATGTACATGGTTTTGTTTCTCATTGATAGAAGAAGAAGGAAAAAAAGCAATATCAATGAGGATTTAACGTCGTTTATTATCTCGTCGAGATGGTGATGTACTTGATGAAGCTCGGCGACGTTTTTCTCGGGCTGGTGATACAGATCGACGTTGAGCACGATCCGATGTTGAATTATCCGAACGAGATTTCTATTTCAAAGAAATTCAAAATAACATTAGTTCTCTTGAAATCGATCTTCATTTTCTTACATTATCCTTATTGTTTCCGTTTGATGAACGTGCATTTTCTTTAAGTTGTCTTTGTCGTTGTTCTTCATCTCGTTCAGCTTTACGTTGTTCGGCTCGTTGAGCTCGTTCAACAATCTATGAACAATCAATAAGTGCACAAATATCATTTCAACAGGCCAAAAGACTCGATTCATACTTGTTCTTCAGTCAATTGTAACCAATAGATACAAGGTTTAGCTTTGGTTTTACGAAAGTAATCGTCTAAACCTTTTGCTGGTTGTTGTTGTTGTTCCGAAGGTTTGACTGAATTGTCTGTTGATTCTTCGATAACTTGACGTTGTAAAGGTGATTTTTCTTTGTCTTGTTGCAATTTCGGTAGATCCCATTCTCTGATATCAGTTTGTTTTGTTGATGAACTCTTTTTATTATTAGTTTTATTTTCATCATGTAAATTCGATGATGATTTATTCGTATTCGGTGTTTTTTCTTGAACAAGACGATTCATCGTCGTGTCCATCGCACCGATCGACATTTGATCCGGTGATAAATCCGTTGTTTTGCTGAATTCAAACTAGAATTTCGAAATAGAATTCAAATCAAAGAATTTTGTTGTTTTTTTTTCTCTTCTTTACTTCGTCTTGTCGAGCGAATCGAACAGATAAAGTTTTGGGATTCGTTGATGGCCATCGGCAACCATCGAGCGCTTCACGAGCAGTTTGCGCATCGTCAAGCGTTTGATACTGAAAAACAAATGTCAATGATTGAATCAGAACGATAAAATTGTTAATCGATAGTTACGGTTGCAAAACATTGACTTTTGATTTTATCAAGCCAAAGTTCGCCATCGACTAACAAACCATAACGACTCAAAAGTTCTTTTAATAATGGAAGCGTAAATGGACGAGTAAGACCACGAATGTATAAAATTCGACTGGGTGGTTCAAGAGCTGTTGTTGCGTCTTTTACACGTACTGGTTCGTCCACCATGAGAGCTTGATGAATTAAAAAAAGAAGACAAGATATTCAAATAAAGATCGAGAAGAGAATCGAAACTAACCATTCGTTTTGCCATCGATTAGTGTTTTGGATTCGAATGAAGCAATTCGATTTGGTGCTGATGTTTTCTTTCGATTATCTGAACTAGTTCTATTGAGATCATCATTGAATGATGATGAATCAGCACCATCAATAACAACCGTTCGGTTTCGTTGTTGTTGTTGTTGTTGTTTTTGATCAGCTAAATCTCCAATTGTCATCGAATCCGACAAAAGAAGACCATTGCCAACACTTGTTTCAAGAACGCCTTGATTCGTTGAAAGTTCAAGTTCATCGACATTATTTTGTTCATTCGTTCGATCTTCTAATTCATCAGTTACGATCGATTCAGGCGCTAGACTTATATCAGGTATAAGTGTCTAATCGAAATCGAGAAAATTTGAAATGGGATTTTTGTTGAATGGAGATTTTTACTTTGAGAACATCGGATGATAGATTGACTCGATTACTTGTCGTCGTTCGACTGAGACCTTTCATCAATGATGACGATGATGATGTTTGAGAACGACTAGGTTTGAGTTGCTGTTGAGCTGCTGGTTTTTCCGGTTGATTCAATGAACTATCTTCGATTTCTATATAATTCAATTAAAATTTGAAATCATCAAATAAAAGTTAAAATTATTCGTTACTTTTATTGTTTTCATTGGTAGTTAAATCACCTGATTCTTCGGCAACTAAAGTAACAGTCGATGATTTATCAATCTGTTCGTTTGTTGAACTAAATCAATAATATCAAATATGTTGTTGTTTTTTTTTTGTTTCTCAAATCGTTTATTTTTTAACATACGAGTTAGCAGTTGGTTCATTAATCGGAAGTGATTGATTTTCTTGTTGTGTTTGCGATGATTGTTGCGGCGATGGCGAATGATGCCATCGTGATTTAGGTGATTTCGATCGACTTAAACGATGTCGATCGCCTGACAATGGAATTTCTTTAATAACCGACTCGGATTTTGTACTCCTACTGTCTACTGATGGTGAACGTGATTCTCCTCTATCGTTTCTTAATGTTCCAATATCCTTTTGTTCCTCTTCAATACTCTTACTCACAGACGAGTTCTCTTCAACATTGTTTTTATTAATCAGATTTTCCGATGCTGTATCAACGATTGGTTCGTTCGTATTGGTTATTTGAATGGTAGGATTTGAAATTGGTACTTCAGTTGGAAGATTAATGATAGGTACTTGCGGAACAATCGGTACCATCGGTGGTTGAATTTGTTCAATTGGTTGAGAATCAATTGAACCTTTTTTACTTCGTGTTCGAGTTCGTTTTTCTGGTATTTGAACAGGAGGAATTGTTGGTGAGATCGATGAAGTATTTTGATTCAATCGTTGTTGATCAGGTGTATTCATGGGTGAATAGAATTGCTGCTGTTGATTATACAGTTGACGTGGTTCGGAAGGCGAGATGGTTAATTGTTGAGGTACGGGAATCATTGGAGCTGGAGGTTGATGAAGATTTTGTTGCATTGGTAAATTATACATCGATGGATGTTGATTAAGAGTCTAAGTTGAATTGATTTTTTGTTTATTTAAAAAAAGAAAATCGAATTTACTTGATCATGCATTTGCAGATTTGAATATGTAAGTGGTACTTCTCCTGGATGCATTTGTTGAGAATAAATCATCGGACTACCAGTATTCGGTGTCATGTAACTATTCGATGACATCGTACGATTATGTGAAACAACCGGTGATTGTTGTAGATTAGCAAAATTATTCGTTCGTCCATCGAAACTCATCGAGTCTAAGGTTGATGTTGTCGATGCTGTTTCTAATGTTGCTTGTTCGTATTCTTTTTGTAGAGCAACACGTAATTTTGCAAGGAGATCTTTTTTATTGCCTGATGTTGGACAACCACGACGTTTTAGTTCGGCACGTAGTTCAACATTAGTCATCGTATCAATACGTGACAATTGATTGGTTAATTGAGCTTCTGCCATCGTGTTGCAAAAGCTATCAGATGAACAATTCAAAAGTAATGTTAAGAATACAATTACAGGATTTATTAATACAAACGAATAGAATCTAGAAGAGAAGAGATAAATAAAAACTATCTTTGATATTCTTGTTTTATTAGAAAAAATCTCGTGCATGCTTCGTAGAGACAAGAGGATTTCGATATATGAAAGCAAATGAGTGATTTAAATTGCTCGAGGAGGACGATTTATGTCTGGAGTTGGTCTAACGAGCAATTTAAACAGAACTACAGCTGCAACAGCTATGACAAGAGGTATAACCCATTTTGTCCATGATCCATCGGCTTGATTTCCGTTAGATTCATTTGAATTAACACCGGTGGTAGTAGTAGTGGTGATCGTAGTCTGAACAGAGAAGAATATGTTTGACATACGAAAGATTTTATATAATCAAAATCTACTTTTGGTTTTGTTGGTTTTTTAATATCATTCTATTTTGAAAAACGAAAAGAGAATCAATAAGATTCTGATTGATTTCTAATCAACTTACAGGATGTAATTGGCCTATTTCGTATGCTATCATTTGTTCACGTGCGTCGTTACTATGACCAACATCTTCGAATGCATTTGTTGCATCTTTACCATGTTGTTCTTTTAAAACTTCTTCGCCACCAGGATGCTGAAAGAAATTTTTCGAATAACAAAAATGATTTCGTTCTTCTTTTTTTTTATCAACGAACTTCATCCATAAATTTGGTAATATCATAAACACGATTATCAATAATCATTATACATTTATCTTTATCTTCGGATAATTGTTTTACTTCAGCTAATGTAAGCACCTTTTCATTGGAATTATCGTTTGTAGAAGAAGCCATGCTTTTACTTCGTTAGACAAACAAGTAAGAACAAACGAAAATTGATCTGAAATTATGAGAAAGTAGATCATTTTTATGTGTTGTGTGGTCAATGATTTGTTAATAGGGAAAAAGGCGGTCTCTGTTCGATGACAGCCATAATCGTATGTTTTCGACCGCATTCATGATATCTACTATCTCATTTGCTAGTCGACATAAACCAATAATGACTTATAAAAACACGAATTTTAATAGACAAAAAAATATTTTCTCAAAAAATTACACATAGATCGATTATATTTCTTTTTAAAATCATTTTCCTATCGAAATATATAGATGTCGCTTTTGGATAACTGCGCATTTACGTGATGAAGAGATAATCATTCTTATTGCATCCTTTGCAAGGTAAAAAAAGTGAAACTGAAACATGTTTGACCTTCATCTAATTCTCGAATATCCAAGTTTAATTGTAACTAATATGGTAACAAAAGAAAATATTTGTTATATTATTGACACAGATCCAGAACAAGTTTTATTTCTGGACGTGATTTCCTCGTTGTTAATCATCGTACGAATGTCATTAAAAAAATTAATTTTTTTCTTTTTCTAAATAATGTTTCTCAATAGAACAAAGAAGGCATGGAATATTAAATGTTTGATAGTGTATGAAGGATGCTTATTTGTCTCAAATAAAATGAGGAGAGAAGAGAAAAAAAAAGAAAATATTAGCTTTTCAGTCTATATAACTTTTTTTTGTGTTCTATGAGGAAAAGACAAAAGAAAATAAAACTCATGACACACAATTAATGTTCATAATTAAAATAAAATGCAACGTCATGAACCGATTATTCAACTGTCAGATCATGTTAAGAATAAACTTAAACAACATCGATATCAAACGTTGCAATCTCCTTTCAATAATTCATCCGATGAATTTCTAGAAGTTAACAGCATTGATGAAGATGAAAATCAATACGGTACGAGATTCTCATCGAATTATTTTCAAAAAAAAGACTTTTTCTTGTTCAATAGAAAGTGATTGTTCACATTTTTCACCACCGACAGAGAGAGATCGACCACGTCGAGCAACATATACAATCTATGAAATGAAACAACCATCATCGGATGGATTTTTTACGGAACGAAATGTTTATAACGAAAGATATTCGAAAGAAAAACCATGTGCCGAATGTTATCGTCGAAATCGAATTATCGAACATCAAAAACAAGATCTCTCTCGTCTTTATGAACAAAATAAACTTTTAAAACATGAACTTCGTTCGACAATATCGATCAATCAACAATATGAACATGATCTAACCAAATTGAAACATCATTTAAACAAAGTTAACTCTCATCTTTATGAATATCAAACGAATTTCGATGGTCTCAAACAAAAAATTTTATCTGACAAAAAGAAATATTCGAAAGAAAATCACGATGATGAACACGAATCAGAAGAAGAGACAACAATTGATCATATAAAACGACTTCGATACGAAATACAAATGTATAATCGAATAGTAGCTGCCAAAGAAAAAGAACAAGATAAACATCAACAAAAGCAAAATTATTATTTATCATAAATCCTCTTTTCTCTCTTTTTTGTTGTTGTTGCAATTTGAAATTTTACACAAAGAAAAAAAAATAACAATAAATAGAAATCAATTCGATTTAATTTAAATCAAAAAACGTTGTAATTTTATGATTGTTTCTTGTGCTTGTTGATGTCGTAGGTCGTGATTTGGTTGATTTCGTTTTCGATTTAAATGATGTATGGCTAATACGTCGAGTCAATGGCATTGAATGTCCACCGAATTTATTGAATGTTCGTTGAAAATTTCGTTGATTCTGTACGAATGGTCGAACGAGATAATCGTGATTTTCCTCGGTTTCATCGTCTAATTTTCTGACTTTCGTTTTCTTCATTTCGGGCAAATCGAGAGTTGTTGTTGTTTGTTGAATTATCGAATGAAGAATGTCAATAGCTGATGATGTTGTCGAAAATTGTTGAGTCGAAAAACCGATTGGTGATGGCGAACGTTCGGGTATGTTCGTTAGATCGACCATATTCGAATCGTTATCATCATCTTTCGAACTTTCATCGTCAATCAAAGGATTTGTACGAACTTTCGATTTCTCAGATGTAACATTACGATCGAGAAGAGATTCTAATTGATTTATACGTGATTGATAGGATTCGAGTTGTTGACGAAGAGAAATTAATTCTTGTTTGGCGCCGTCTGATGAACTTTTTTGACTGAAAAAAAAACAGATTTCGAATTTATTGATTTGAAATTTGAGAGAAATACCGTTGAATAGCTTGACGTTTTTCTAGCTGCATTTTTTCGCATTGTGCAGTTATACGATCGAGATTTCGAACTAGATCTTGTTTATCATCGGACATTTTGCAATGTTCTTCTTTGAGAATGATATTATAACGAATTAATTCTTGAATAACACGATCTTTATCTTGAATTGTTTGACAAGATCCGATCATTTTTTGTAGTTCACTTTTAAATGTACTCGCTAAACCTGAATTGAAAATAGATTCATCGTTTTCGATCGATTCAAATCGAAGAAATACCTTTGTAAATCAAATCAATATTTCGATATTCCGATAATTTCGTTTGTAATGTTTTGATTTGTTCATCTTTTTTATTCGACAGATCTGCATGTCTAAGAAAACCGAAAAGAATTATTATCAAAAGAATTTCAATCGAATTAGGTACTTGTATTGTTCGATTAGCATGTTGATTTTGGCGTCTCGTTCATTGATCATTCGTTGATGTTTATTCGCTTGTTCACTCAATTGTCGACGTAGATTTGTTGTGTCTTTTTCAAAAGCTTGCCGACGTTCTTCAACCTAATGCAAACAGTGAAAAACTGATCGTACAAAACCTCGATGGATTCTACTTTTTGCAAATCATTTGTGAGTTTTCTGCAACGTTGTTCAGCTTCGAGAACTTTCGTTTCTTGTGTTTCGATTTGATGAAGAAGTTCCGACGTATGTTGACCATCGGCAGGCATTTGAGTTTGACAGAGTGGTTCCATCAGATAAAGTTTTCTGGCGCAAAATCATCGTTTCATTGAAATTTATTTAAAAAAAACAAACGATTTTTACTTGATTATCTGTTTGGGTGTAATTGGTGTTCGACATTGTGGACAAGTTTTCTTTCGTTCGTCAACTATCCATCGATCCAAACATTTATCATGAAATAAATGTCCACATGGCGAAGCTGAAATAATTGACGAAAGAAAAAATCGATCCAGACATATTGTACACGCTATGTTCATATTTAAATTGAATGAATGGATGGAATTTGAATATGATTTTCAAAGAAACAAGATTCTACTGGCCAATACAATTCGAGCTCTTTATGAAATGACCAAAGGTAGTCAATCGATATCACTGAAAAGATGTCACTAAACGATATTTGTAGGAAACAAGCAATAGTTCAATAGAAACATGTGGAAGATCTGCTTTTGACTGAAGTTTTCTCTTGTTATACACACGATGCAGTTTATTCTTCGATTTATATTACAATTTCTCGTTATTTTCACATCGAATTGAGGTAAATTAACTGATTTTTCTGTTAAAATTAATTGTCGTCCTTTGATTTGAGTAAAGATAATTATTTCTATGAATTTTTTTGTAACAAATGTGCCTTTTCGATGATTGTATATGTAACACAATACACATTGGCAATTTACTTATTCCTATTTGATTTCATTGCACCAATAGAAACCTACTGAGTCCTTTTATTTACTACAGAAGATCATTTTGTTTTATTTTATCTTTTTTTTCTCACTCACTCACACATTTCGTTACAGATAAAACTTTTCCATTCGAAAACCAAACCAATATGGAAGAAGTTGATAAAATTTTAATACAAAGTTTACGTGATATTGGCTGGTAAACTTGATTCAATTGAATTGTTGAATGATTTCACTTTGATTTCTTCTAGTCAAGTCGAAGATTCACTTAAAAATGTCAGTGAATTCGATGTAAATACTCTATTCGGTTGTGTGTCTCAATGTCTACAATTAATAACTGGCGATAAAGAATTACCAACACGTTTGCCACCGAATATTTCAACGAGATTTAAAGTTTGCGGTGAATTAGCTCAACTTTGTCAGGTGATTAGTAGTACATTCAAACGAATGTTTTGTTTTTTTGAAAGAGATTTTCCGTTTCGTAGTCGAATGGTTACAAAGGTGACATTGGTTATCAAACGTTTTTAAGTATCAACGAAAATGAAACGCGAAGATTATTGAATTTTCTTATTGAAAAAGTTCCAAGAGAAGTAGCAGCGTCTGTTGCATCGACAACACTCGGTAATTCGACGAGAAAATGATTGACATTGAATTCCAATGAATTTGTTTGATTGATTGATTTCAGATCCTTGGGAAGCACTTGAACGAATTCTATCGAATAAAATAACAGCTCAATTAACTGAATCAATATGGATTCCACATGATCTCGTTCTTGATCTCTGTCAAGTTCCAGTTCATCATTCAGCTGCGACATTTGCTCACAAATCTGTATGAACAATTCATCGAAAATGATCTGTAAATTATTTTCTTTCGTTAGGGTTTTATACCGACAAATCGCTCACAAGTATCGACACTTCACGTACCTCCAGCGAATGGCAAAAATAAACTATCGCCAGGTTTGAAATCAAATTTTTGATTGACTACTTTTCGATTTTGGTTTTTGTTTTTGTATAGAATTCAGTTCGTATGTTTTTGAACAAGTTAACTTTCGAAATCTAGCCGATTCGTTAATGTACGAAAATCAAGTTTCATGTTGGCGAGAAAAACAACGTGAATCAAGTTATTTAGTTAGTTATTTTCTTTCTTTTTCGATTAGTAATTGAACGAAAAACTGAATTTAGACTGCTGGTCAATCGATTGCTCATAAATTTTCCAAAGAAATTAGCCAACAAATCGAAGAAGGCGATACGATCGGTGCTAAATACGAATATTCAAATCGATCGGATATGAAAAAGAAAGGCGATGATTCGCTATTAACTCGTTCACGTTTTATGCATACAAATGCTCATGATCCACAGAATAATGGTGGTGAAGATACGGCCAAACGAAGTTTAGATAATGCCGAAGAATTAGAAACATTAAAAGCAACAATTGCAGAAAATGACGATATTATTCGACAACTCGAAGAAAAACTTCAAAAAGTCGAAGAAACAATTAAAAAAGTGAGCAAATAAATATGAAAATCAAAACACTTTTCGATTTCTCGTTTTAGTATGAGAAATTTTCTGATGATACCAAAAATGAAATTGACACGATCAATAAAGATCTATCCGTTAGAAAACAAGCAGCCACTTACATTCTTTCCGTTGATCCCGAAACACAACGTTTACAAGTACGAAATCACTATCTGATTTTTCTGTTCTTTATTTTTGTTTTATCGAAAGAATGCAATCGAAAAAATCCGAAGTAAATTAACAGGATTGGACACTCAATGGGGTGAAGCGAAAGGACGTCTTATCGAACAACGAGATAATCTTCTTGAAACTTTGAACAATCGTTTAGCTAAAATAAACGAAAAATTAAATGAAATCAACGATATGAAAGCGAAAGGTCGTGGATTAATGAAAGACATTAAAGAAAAAGACGAGCAATTAGGACGTTTACAAACTGAATATGAAAAACATAAAGCCTCAATATCGAAGAACGATCATTCACGAGCGTTTTTTACCAAACAAATCCTTGAAATTGTTGCGAATACGAACAAACAAAAAGAAGAAATCAATAAAACAATTATCGAAACGCGAGGTTTGCAAAAAGAATTAAATCGTCTCACTGATAAACTCGAACGAACATTTCAAGTTACCGATGGGCAATTATTTAAAGTAAATTTTCCTTTGAAAATAAACTCTCTGCTTTCATTGTTAGTCAATCATCTAGGATGCAAAAACAGATGAATGTGCTCGACGTTCATATAAAATGTTGGTCACATTTCATTCTGATTGCGAACATATTTATAAAACTGTTGAAGATATCGGTGTGATCATTCGAGAAATTCGAGATTTAGAAGATCAAGTAAAATTTCTATGAACTTCGGAGAAAAAAAAGAATATTTAATTTTAAAATTTAGATCGAAGTTGAATCGCAGAAAAATATGACAACCAATTTAGAAACATTGATCGGCGAATACAAGAAGATTCGCGACGAAAATGCGGCATTAAAAGGCGGAAAGAAATAGAACACAAAGCAATTCATCTTTTATCTTTTTTTACGTCAAATTTAACAGTGATTTCTTGTAATAAAATTGATCAAAAACGTTTTTTTTCGATCGATCCGTGTGTGTGCGTGTGTATGGTAATATGCATTTGAGTGATTTTTAAGAAAATAAACTAAAAAGATTTCGACTAAATAGAATTGTTATTTATCAGAATCGCGAACGATTGATTGATGTCTATCAGATTTAGTCTGTCGGCAAACATCTGTCATAACAAATTGAATAGGGCATTGGATTAATAATGGCATGGCAAAGACCTTCTCGATTACAAACTCATTAGGAGTATAGATTTTCTAGGGTGTTCATTTAGAAATAACAAAACAAAAAAGGAATTCAGTTTTATTCGCAAAATATGTTTGTTTTATAAATATATACAAGCTCAGAAAAAGAAGACAGAGAAGAAGATTTCGATTGAAATAAATTATCAAAGTGATAATTTCAGGAGGAAGATAATTACAGACACGCACATAGAAGTAAAACAAAACGCCGATGAGAAGAACGAAGAAAAAACTAAGTTGTTTGCTGTTTGATTTGTTAAAATTTCGTAGTTTCAGTTGCTTCATTTATATAAAACATAAGTTCATCATTTGCTGGTGGACTGCGTTGAGAAGTATCGCTATCAATTGTTTGTCGTCTTGATGATGATTGATTTATACATGTTGTTGAATTCGTTGGATTTTGACAATGATTTGCAAGAGATGACAATGATGTACTTGTTGTCTTGGTTGGACGATGTGTCGAAGAGACATGTTCATGAGTATGTGTGTATTCATGACCGTAGATATCACGTTGTAAACGATGTTTGATTTCATTTAATTGATTGGAATATTTTATAAAACGATTTTTATTTTCCTAGGAAATAATAAAAAACAAACAAAATCAAAATTAATTGAAAAATAAAAATGTTTAATTTAATACAAGATCTTTTTCTTCTTGAATACGAGATAATGTTGTTTGCAGATTGAGTTTAATCGTTTTTTCTAACTGTTCATGCATATCTTGTAGCTAAGAAATATATATAAATGTATTTATGATTTATTGTTAAATTCGAATTGAAACTGTACTTTTCGAATAGCAAGAGCACCAGCTTCGATACTGATTTGACGAATTTTTTCTTTTAAAATATTAATTTTCTCTCTACAAAATCGAATGTTTTCCTCTTTCATTTTCATGTTCAAATGTTATTTACCTATCAGTTTCAGTCATTATTGTCTTTTTCGTTTCACTTTTCATTTGTACTCGAACATCACCTTTCACTTTTAGTTGTTCTCTGAAAACAAATACGAGATTATTATTTTTTTCTTATTGAAAATAGATTCAAAACAATTCACTGTTTGAGAATGTAATTGATATGATTCAATTGCTTTGTATAAAAGTCAATGACATATTTTTCTAATTCGTTGTAATACTACAAACAAATCGATTGTTTATGTTTCAAATGCAAGATAAAAACGAACTTCTTTCGATAGTTTATATTCGACTTCATTTTGTGAATGAAATTTACTCGAATAAAGATCAAGTAAACGTGTTTCTGCTTGCTTCATTTCCTAGAAAAGACAGACAGTTGATGATTTACAGATGACGAAATCGAGTTGTTTTTTCTCTTGATCCTACATCGGTAATGACTCGTTGATGACTTAGACTGGATGTACGATTATCACTGTACTGAGGCGATGATGATTCAGCTTGAATTCGATGTACAATTGGCCGTTGAAGTGAAGGATACATGATGGTATTTAAACGGAAGAGACATTTTTGAAATTGATCTTCTTCATTTTGAAGTTTCTATTCGACAAAAGAACTTAAAATAATGTTACAATTTTCCTTTTGAATTTTACTTTATCAAATTCTGTTGATATTCGTCGAATTTTCGTTTCAATGGTTTCTTGTCGTTTTCGAAATTGTTTCAACTGTTCAATATCTTTCAATGAAATCATTTGACAGAGATTTTCCGTGTCATGCAATTGACTTAGAGAAATTAATTGCGTATGATACCAACTAGCATCGACAAATGGTGTCGATTGAATTCGTTTTCGATTGATATTTGCATTTGTTTGTTGAATATTAATATCTGTTGTCGATGGATAATGATGAATAGGGACATTCGATGGGAGAGTCGATTTACCATTGGAATCATTCGTTTTATCTTGTTCAGAATCGGTTTTCAACGTATTAAAATCACCGAATGAACGTGATTTTTGTGCTGATAAAGGTTTAAATTTAAATTGTTGTTGTTGTTGTTCTTTAGTATTATTCATTTGTTTGGATTTTGGTGAAACAAGCTGATCGATTAGTTCTCTATCTTCATCATCGACATGAACATTTTTTCGTATGAAAATAAATAAACTCGATGCTTGAACAGGTATATTCATTTGATTACGTAGAACAATATGTCGATAACCAGGACGTAAATGTGCAACCGGTATAAAACTTTGTCCAATAAATGTTCCATCTTCTTCTGAAACAGCCAAACGAAGTGCAGCCATTTCAGGTAGAATAACTTTCGAAAATCGTATTGGAAATTCTCCCGATTCAACATCAGTATCATCATAAATTGCTTGAAAACCGTTCCATCGTTTGGCACGTAAACGATATTCATGTCGTTTGGTCGCATCAGCATACATGCCGTACATTTCAATATCAACATACGTTGGTTCACGATCTTGACAAAGAAATTGACCGGATATTAGTTTAATATCGATTTGATAGATAACAACATTTTCGACATTCGTTCGACCTTTGGGATCGAATGAACTTGTCGATTGACATAATGATGCCGGTTTTTCGAGATATCCACAAGCGCCATTGAAAGAAAATAGACCTAAATTGACTTGCATTGGAATATCTAGTGTTTGATAATTTAACGCAACCATTTGACAGCCAACTGGCCAGAATAGATACGGATTGTAATTGCTTGAATCGAACCGTGTTCCACGTGGATAGATTCGACTTAATTGTCGTTGATTATAAGCAAGAAATTCTTTGCCATAATCACGAATAAAACCTTGTGCTTTATCTTCGGAAAACGATGAAATTTCGTAGCTTCGATTGCGTGCTTCAGCATCAGCAAATGTCGTAAATGAAACAGGTACAATATAATGAACAAGATCCGACATGGCTTTCGTGGCTTTGGATTCGATAACATAATCTTGATTTGTTGTTTGATCGGTGAGAATATTCGTTGGATTTGATGTTGTTGCTGTTAGAAGTTCTTCATCGTCCGATGAATTATCATCATCATCGTTGCTCAAATTAGTTCGATTGTGATTATCAGTGATTAATTGTGAATCGATTTCATTTGTTTGTCCATCGTTATTTCGAATTTCATTGAGAACATTTTGTTTTCGTTGAATTGAATCATTCGATTGACTTGTTGAAACTGAAACAGGTGTTCCAACACTTAATTCGCTCATTGTTGTTACAACTGAATCAGTTTTACGAATCAATGCTTGATCAGTGGGTTTACTTGTTGGATGATGATGATGATGACGTTTCTTATTCTTAATTAAAATTTTATATTTCAAATCGACTGGACTTGGTAGAGGAGAATTCTCTTCGATCGGATGACTTTTTAATGGTTGTGTTACGAGACTATCTTTGAAAACATCGACTAAATATTCAGCCATTTTTGCCTGAGCTCGCGGACTTAAACAAAGAAAGAATGTGTTAAGGATGAATATTATATCGAAATTTGCATTTTCTTACCCGCAATGATTTTCAATTGAAAGTATAACAGGATATGGACTAACTTTGAAAGCACAATCACGAATAGCACAAATCACTTGAAGAAATGAAACCGATCGAACAGGAGTATTCTTATGTTTAATTTCGGGCTCATCATTTCTTTTCTCAGAATCGACAACATCCAATTCAATACAACGACAACCTGTTAATAAAACTTGTCGGTACATTTCAATACTTGCACGACCAGTTAATTGTGATCCTGGAAAATATTTTCATTAAAAAGAAAACAAAGCATATGGCGAAAATTAACCTGTTAGATATGTATTATGAGATGATGAAATAAAATAATGTGCTAACGGCTTATCCATTTCCATGAAAAGGTCAAATTTAGCTGGATCAATAATTAAATTATCGATGCCAAGTAAATAGCAAAGAAATGACTCGACTGACATTACTTGAAAAACAAAGTAATATCGATTAAAATTAGAAAACAAAAAACAAACAATTTTGAACCTTTTTCAAGAAAATATTTTTCATGCTGTGCATATTTTTTAACTAAATCTTTCGCTTTTTGATCATAATAATCCATGCCAAACGCATTTCCAATGGCATCATTCTGTTTCATAATAAAATCTCGCATTTTTTCCCATTCTAAATGTCGTCGACGTCGACCACCACTAAGAATAAAATAAAAATTCATAAAAAACATTTCGTATTCAAATATTTTAGTACGAACAAGAGGAATCAATGGAAGGTGACATAAAATTTAAAGGGAAAGTCGAGAGAGGAAACAAGGAAATATCATGCTAATGAGCTGAAAACTAGACAGACACAACATGCGAGGCAACAAAATAAATTTAATCGATTTCAATTCAATAAATTATCCTTACGGCAACATGGCCAAAACACCTTCTTCTACAAAGTTTTCCGCTCGTCTGTACATTATTAATTACATATTTTAATTTATTTGAAGAAATAAAAAAAAAGAAATTCTTACGTTGTATCAAATAATTTATCAATTTCATTACGTTCCATTAATTGCATATAGAATTGAATAAATTTATTAAATGTAAATTGATCAGGATCAATAACTGTTTCCTAGAAAAGTAATAAATAATGAAGATTTAAATCAGAAACAATTGTTTAGTCATTTGTTTTTTTACTGGTCGACATGGTAATTCGAGGTATTCTAATGCTCTTAAGATTTTAATCTCTTTGCTTGCATCACGACTGTTTTTGCATAAGAATTGAATTAAACTAGAAAAAAAAACAAAAAACAACGGGTTTTTCTCTATGCTGATCGAAAGAATCGTTGAGAATTACTTTCGAACAGGTATGGCTTTCTTATCGAATCGATCGTCAACAAGTCCATGGATAATTCTCGAATGGAATTTTTCTAAACATTCTAAACTCGAAAGATTTCGTAGCAGTGGATTGTGTCCATAGCGAAATAATTCTTCGGTCCATTCGCGTGCAACAACAGGCGATTGAAAACAAAAATGAATGACACGTAGATCACGTTCAGGTATATAGGAATTGCCATAATAGATTGTTAACCATTTGGATGCAAGTGGCACATCGAGTGTACCAATATTGACTTGTTCACATTCATTAGCACCCTGAACAAAAAAGTAAAAAATCAATATGACGACGTTTAATTGAGTATTTTACTCGAGGTAATGATGCTTCCGAACCCGTTCGAGTATCATGAATTAATGATATATCAAAACATTCGTTTTCCTTGAATAGACAAACAAAATCAAATGAGTACATATACGTAACCTTTATTTTAAGGAGAGTCGTTTTTGTTTTTAATCGTTGAAATGAACACGTACTTTAGTGACTTTATTTAAGCAGATTAAATAAAAACCTTTGATATCCACTGAAAGATTAACAGCTATTGGAATCTAGATGAATCATATAGGTTTGTGTTAATGAATAAGAAATTGATTTATCTGAATAATTTATTACCACAGGTTTACTTGCTTCTTCTGGCCATTTCAAAGCAAATGTACCAGATCGTAAATTAGCTGAAATTTCATTAGGTTTAAGTTGCGATACGTGATATATAGCCATGATCAATGGCCATAGACTGGCATTTTTTTTTTGTTTTGTTGAAAAAAAAAGGACAAGACAATGAGTCACCGGTGATATAACATCGTCTAGAACACAATACAATACAGTACAATACAAAATAACAAAAAAATCTAAAACAAAATGAAGGTTTATTTCTAAGTTAACTAGTTAGTTAGTTGAAACAAGACTATAATACGCAAACGATTAATTTGTCGATGTCGACGTCGACGTCGAGTTATTTGATTGTTGCTGTTGTTCTGTTGTTGACAGATTTTCCTCTATTGCTTGCTCTATTTCTCTCTGTCTCTCTGTCTCTCTCCTCTCTTTTCTTTTTGCTATGTCCTTTTTTTTTCTTCTCTCCTTAACGTGGATATGTCTGTATGCGTATGATTGTGTATGTATACGAAAGAGAGCAAAGGAAGGAAGGTAGCGAAAACACGGGACTCTGTCAATAAGACCAAGACAAACCATCCAATAGATTAGACTAAAGAATCGATGGCGCTTCGCGTCGATAAGAAATAAAATAAAATAAAATAAAATAAAGAAAATTTTGACAAAAAAATAAGTTCGAAAAAAAGAACATATTATTTATCAACTCGTTAGATCAATTAAAGTAAACAATTAGACTTTTAAAAATAGGTATTTAACCTTGAGTAAATGAATATGTATGTGCATTTGATGACGTCGATTAAGATAAACATGGGGGAAAAAAAGGTTTTCTTTTTCTTTTACGAACGTTTTTCCGGTTGTTTAGGACACAAGTCAACAAATGAGCAGTCCTTTTCCTTTATTTAAAAAGTACCTAGCTTTTCTCTTTGTTTCTTTTCTTTTTCTTCTTCTTCTTCATTGAAAATTGGCTCGAATCGATCAAAGACAAAAAAAACTATTCTCACCAATATTTGGTTTTTTCATTCTTCTCTTTTAATCATCATAATGAAAACGTTTTTTTTGTTGTATAGAAAAAAAAAGAAGAAGAAAATCAAGAGAAAAAGAAAGAAAGAGACAGAAGATAAAGATGAGAGTTTGTAAAACAAAACTCAGAGGCACAAATTGAAAGAAAAGTGAACAAACAACAACATTAACAAGCAAAACAAAACAAAAGGTTTCTTTTTTTTATACGAGCTCAATACCACAGACAATACTCTTGTCTTTACATATATTCACATGTTAACAAACATGTTTCTCAATTTGTAATAACGAACGAAGAGACATTTTTATCGTTTTTTGACAATGACAGAGAGAAAGAGAGAAAAAGACGAAAGAAACAATTTATAGATCAGAGATTTGAGGAGAAAGAAAGAGAGAAAAAGAGAGTGGAGAAAAAAAATAAATAAATAGAGAATTAGATGCACAACAAATAGATACGCTTAGAACTTTTTTTTAAAAAAAGAATCCAGAAGATAGTGTCATGCTGTCGTGATGATATCAACGGTATTAGATCCATTATGATGGTAGAAAAATGCTTGTTCTGTTGACGATGAATGATGATGATGATGATGATTCGAATGAGAATCTTGATCGAAATGAATTGGCGAATGAAAATGTGAATAATGTTGCTGTTGTTGATGATGTTGGTGATATGTTTGTTGTTGATACAAATAATAATCATCGTTAGTATTGTTATTTGTATCAACAAGAAGTTTATTGGATGATGATGATGATGACGAAGATGTTGCTGCTGCTGTTGTTGATGTTGAGGAACAACAACATTCATTCGAGATTAGTTCAGATACAGTTGATTGTGAAGATGAAGATACAGAAGGAGATGAAGAAGAACAAGATGAAAAGGAAGACGCAAGTGTATTGTCACTTAAATCGAGATAATCTCCACCATCCTGTAGAGATACATCGACATCATCATCGTCCGATGTTGACACAACAGGTATAGCAAAATTTGATTGAGCAAGCCAATAGGCATCTGTTGTCGATGGATGATGATACATTGTATGAGATGTACGAAGATCTCCAACAGGTATTAACATTTTATCTGAATCGTAAGTTGAAGTATGAGGTGGCGAATACTGTTGATTTGATATTGATGTATTTGTTGTCGTTGGATTTGTAAGTTCATCATTTGTTAACGATGATGGTGACATATAAATACTATCTGATGATGATGAACGGTACGTTGTTCGTTGTTGATAATATTGTACATGTTGTTGTTGTTGCTGCTGCTGCTGCTGCTGCTGTAATTGTTGTCTTGGTGGAAATATTTGTGGTGTTTTAGCAAATGTTCGTTCTAATTGTTTGATTAAATTACATATCAGTAGACTAACTTGAAGTTTGGGTTTTTTAACTCCACGTAATTTTCGATAGGATTCAATAAGTACCGAACGTTTTTGTTCTTCATCATGCATTGATGAATATGTACATCGACGTTTCACTATCGGCGAACTATATGAACTTGGAATTGTATCACTATGACGTCGTTGTATGATTGTACAAGGTGTTGTGACATGTGTCAATGAATGAGTTGAATTTGATTCGTCATCACTTGCTACGTCTTCATCTTCAGAACTCGCATCATCATCATCGTCGACATCGTCGTCATCTTCATCTTCTTCGTCATCATTTCGAATATCATCATGAATAAACGGTGTGCAAATTTGGTCATACGTTACTAATGACGAATTATTATCTTCATAATCTAAATAAATATTGAGAAAAATAAAACAATAATTTTTAAATTTTCGATTTTTCAGAACTTGATCGAACTTTGTGCAAAGTAAATATTATTGAAATTCAAGAATTACAATCAAAAGCAAAGAACATTTTTTTCTCCTCTCGTATTTTTCGTAAAATGCACTCGAAGTTAATTTAAGAACACGAGAAAACAAGTTGCAGATACTCTTTGAACCTATCTTGTTCTTATCTGCTCATTAGAAAAGATAATAGACTATCAATACATTTGAGAGTATTCATCGAATCGATGATCATAGTGAAATACCTGAAAGTTTTCGTTTGTTATTCATATACGGTCGTTGTTCATCGCCACCGTCGTCATCGAGAGGATAGAATTGTGGTGTGATTGTAGTTGAAGGTGTTGTTGGAGATGGAATATAAGTTTTATACAATGAGATATTATCGCACATCATCAACAAATCTACAATAAGAAAACATATTTTGATTATTTATTAACACGCGTATTTAATATCTCTCGTTTTTCTTTTCTTTTGACAATCAGCTGTTTTTGTTTCTATTTTCGAGACAATTTTGATTAGTCAATGAGCACGGGAGGAGGCAACTCACATGTACACACACACATGTATATCTACATATTAAGGCGGGACTATTCATTCATTGATTGTGTGAATGAATGACGTGTGTAGTTCGCAATAGTAATTGACTTTACGCTATTTTGAATGACAGCCAAAGCAAGATGAAGAAAAAAAAAAGTTAAATAGATACGCGTGTATAGTTGTCAAAAAAAGAAAACCACACTGTTAGCCACAAGGTATTATTTTCTATTTATTTTAAAATTTATTTTCTTTTGACGTAATAATGAAAATAACAATAGGAAAAAGAAATGTTTACTTACATTTACTTGAATTGATTTGAATAGAAATCTAAGTAGGCTTTTCATATTTATATATATTAGCACCTTTTGACTCTCGATTTTATTTTTTTAAATACATATTTAAATCAAATTATTGTCACTTAATTAAAGAGTATGAATCGAAGAAACTCAAAACAAAAACAAGAAAATTATAATTCGCGTTTTAAATTATCTGAAATAGAAGAAAGAGAGAAAAGGAAAACGATATTGTAATTATCTCACTTAAGTCTCTATGCGTTCTGTATGTTCTTTCTTTCTACTTCTCCTAATTATCCGATTAAAAAAAGGTAAATACTATGGGTTCAAAGTTTTATTCTCAAAGTTAATTATTAGGATAATAGAAATCAATCGATGAATCGATAGTAAATAAATTTATCAAGGTATGCGGTCGGTGGACGAGTGTCGAGAAAGAGAATATCTGTCAACTCGAGAAAACTAGCCAACAACTATCTTGAGCTGTTTTTCCGTTTGACGATATAAAAACGATAGAGAAGCAGAAAAAAACGAATGAACATGAGAAAGGAAACGCGTAAAGATAGATTGTAGCAATCCCCTCTTTTTCTTTTCTTTCCTCCTTCTTGTTTAGCTTCTTTTTTTTTACATACAAAAAGAACCAACATGTTTATTAAAAAAGAAAGATGGTAGTGGTAGTGGTGGTGGTGATGGTGGTGATGGTAATATGGATGCACCTCGTTCTCGTCAACAATAACATAACAGCAAGCAGTTCTGACGAGAAAACTCTCTTCGTCGTTTCTTCTCTATACTTGCGCGCTTACTCGCTCGATGGCGTTAGTATAGGTACAGTCTTCTTCTTCTTTTTTCCCTCTCTTCGCTTCTTTTTTTCTTCTTCTTCTCGTTCTCTTACTTCATGAAAGCTTCAACATACAACACACGCATATATATTCAACGCATTTTTCTTCTCCTTTCTCCTATTCGTCGTCTCGGGCGTTCGGTCGGTCGATGCTCGACGACGGCCATTTTGCTTGCAATTTACATTGCCTTCTTCGTTTTTTTTTCTCTTCTCCATCGTATTGCTCCTTGGTAAAGCTCACTTTTTCTTTTCTTTTCTCTTCTCTTGCATTCGAACGCCCGCACATACACACAAGCCAAACTATATACTTGATATGTGCAAGGCAGTTGCATTTCTCTTCGCTCTCGCTCTCTCTCTCTCTTCTTCTTTTTCCCATTCTCTGTTCGTTGGCGAAATGCGAACGAGTTTTGTTTGACTTTTCTTTCTTTTCTTTTGCTCTCGCATCGACCGAGCGTTTATGCATTGCTTGTGTTTGATTCATTATTTGCATATATATGTGTGTAGAGAAAGAAGATTCGTCAATGCAATGACGAAGAAGAATTCTTACTACAGAGAGAAATATGTGTACGTATGTTTGTACATTGAAAGGAGAGAAAAAAAACGCGCACAGCAATGTGCGACCTATGCGTACAGATGGCGTGGATAAACGAACATATGTGCGCGCGAGTTCAATTTCAAATTGAACGAACCGATCAGCTGGACGACAATTTGAATGAAAAATGTTTGACAAGAAGAAGAAGAAGAAAAAAGACTTTAAAGCGATGATGTTAATTGAGAACATTTATATTTTGCAAAAGATGATTTGTGTCAATCGAAATAAAAGTAGAAAAGAAAAGACGGCATTTATCTTGTCTTGTAACAGTCGAATCATTAATTATTATTTATGCATAATATTCGAGAATTGTTCGTTTTGCATTCGTTCACATTTATTTATTTCTCCCGGAGTTGTTGGCATTGTGCCGAGTCTTGACATTGTGTTTCTCTCGATTTCTATTCGTCAATTTCTTTTGTATTTTATTCCATCAATGTGCAGTATATCTACGAATAGGCAAGCAGCCGTTTACCAACGAAGAAGAAGAAGAAGAACAAGAACAAGAAAAAAACCGAAGAGAGAACGTGTATTGTCTTTGACGTAGAGAATTGTCCTCATAATATAAAAGTTCAAATGAACGAATATTAAAAGAGAAAACTAAAAAGAATTTTGTCAATGACAAGATGAAATTCTAGAAGACCTAAGGTTAAAACCTGATCATATAAATATCTGTTGTCTTAAGGAGGCGAATAAACACTGATTCTTTGATGAGATGAGAATCTATGATGATTGTTTTAAGTCTTTTGAAAAATCGAATCTCGGTGTACTGTTATTGTACTTAAACCGAGTAATTAAGTTTGTTTTTATTTTTCTCTTTTCAATGATCTATTTTTAGAGATGTCCTTAAAATACAAAATGATGTCAACTAGACTAGAGGAAAGTTTTAACTTCATTACTATGAATATAAGACGTGGTTAAGAATTGGAAAATAAATCGAATCTTTGAAATTATTTTTTATATTCAGTTGTTTTCTTTTGAGAATAAAACCATCTGTGATTATTCACTGATAAATCAGTAGAAAATATAGGTGATTCAATTATAAAAATAAGAAGATTGCCATCTAGTTTTTTTTGCTCGATCTTCTAGAGATTCTCTTTTGATCTAAATAAAAGCAAAAGGATCATTTTGAAGAAATATGACTATATTTTTGCAATTGTTTTTATCTAAATATATTATTAACAAGTAATAAGAAACGAACTGTATACCTTGACATATAAGAATAGCAATTGTAGACTATTTATAAACAAACTTTCCGACTTTCTATGTTATGAATGAGAAAAATGTCAGTATCTCATCTGTTTTCTTCTCAAAAGTCATCGTAATATTTGTAGGAAAAAAAAACAAGATATAATCTCGTAAATTATTCTAACAATTTAACTTTTTTAAATATAAAATTGAAGATCTATGTCTATTCGTTTTTTTTTCTGTCTTCACATTGCGTCATTGTTTCGATTGAAAAATGATCCAATTCTTTTATTCTCTTATTAGAATGCAAATATTTCCTAAATGACATTCGATCTAACACGATATCAAATTCAAAACCACGAACATATCTTGAAACCACCATTGCTAAGAAAAAACAAAGTGTTGTTTCATTCATTCAGTTGCCGCTACTTTTATACGTATATGATGTTAAAAATGCATAGGCATGTTGTCTCGTGAATAATTTGATCGTTTAACTAAAGTTTAGAGGAGGGTTAGTTAATCTTTTTTGATTGGTCAATATACATATATAAATCAGTTTCACGATCATGATGACGGTTGGTTTCCCATTTCTTTTTCTCGTTCTACCTCACAACGATTGTTCTTATTTTAAATGAATCATTTATATTTCATTATATCTTTTCATTTTAAAGTTATTTCTTTTTCTTCTTCTTTTCCTCGGTCTCTCTCTCTCGGCTTCTTTCCTTTTCTTTTCTCTACTAGTTATTTTAATTGAATAGGCAAAAGTAAAGTCACGAGTAGGAATAATAATATGCATGAGTTTCTTGACTTAGACTTCCAAATTGAGACTGAATTTTAGCTTCTTTTTTTCTCCTTTTAGTTTGATAATAATATTTATATAAAATGATGGACCTGTGATTAAGCGAAATAAATACACATCGAATGTTGTTTTGATATTAATCTTCGAAGACAGATTCAATCGAAACAAAGCAATAAACATAGACGGCAATAGTCAATACGTGAAGCTACAAAAGTGCAGTTGTGATTAGTTTGATTTTTGTTTTTGTGTGAAAAATAATGTCGCTGAAATATTTAACAATCGAACAACTTGAAGATTGGAAAAATTTAAAAGGTAATTTTACCGAAAGTCCAAACTATTTCGATTTATTGACGGGCATTTGGCATATTGTATCATGGTACTATCGACCATCGATGTGGCACGATTATCATATTCCACAAACATTCATCGATGATTTTACTCGTCATTTTGTTTTTCCTATTCGTGAAATTTACTACATCGTCTACATTGCAGTTCTTATAACTATTCTACGATATATATTCGAAAAATTTCTGTGCAAACCATTAGTTAATTGGTTGAATTTGAAATCAATTGATAAGAAGAAATTTCCGGAATCGGCTTGGAAATGTTTTTTCTATACATGTACATGGTCGTATTGCAATTATTTACTTCACTATCGTTATAATTACTTTCGTGAGCCTCATTTAATCTGGGATGGTTAGTTTTCTTTTCAAATAAAAAAAAACAAATTCACGTTATTTGTCATTTTGCAGATTGGACACCAGCCATGACTGTTCCGTTTGATATTAAACTCATGTATTTCATTCAATGTGGCTTTTATTTACATTCCATTTATGCAACACTCTATATGGATTATAAACGAAAGGATTTTTATGTTATGCTTATTCATCATGTTTTAACAATGACTTTAATTTTAGTTTCCTATGCAACACGGTAAACAAAAAAAATGATTCCGAGAGAAAATTGAAATTTTATTAATTTTTTTTTCTTTAGCTATCATAAGATTGGTTTACTTGTTCTATTTGTTCACGATATAACTGACATTTGGCTTGAATTAACGAAAGTTTTACATTATTTAGCAACAAGAGCCGATGGACGACAATATCCACTTTGGGAAACAGCAGCGACTGGCTGTTTTATTATGTTTACTCTTAGCTGGTATACGAAAATAACAACATATTCGATTGAATTATTCTCTATTTTCGATTGATTTAGGTTCTTATTTCGTTTATATTGGTATCCAATGAAAGTTTTGTATACAACCGGTGTTGTTACCGGTTATCGTGCTTATGATAAAGGTTGTGGATTGTATGGATTCTTCAATTCATTATTATGGTTATTACTTGGTTTGAATCTCTACTGGCTTTATGTGAGTTAAATTGCAATGGACCTGTTTTTCTCTAAATAAAAGTTGCTTTTTTCTCTTTTTTAAAGTTTATTCTTCAATTTCTTGTTCGAGTATGTCGAGGTACATTAAGCAATTTACACGATGTTCGAGAAGATGAAGATGACGATGACGATGAAGAAGAAAACGATGTAAAGTACGTGCATATTTGCTAAAAAAGAAATCTTTCAATCAAATATTCTCGATAACATTTTAAATATTTAATTTCTCTTCTTTAAGATCAACATCGTCAACTGTCAATCAACGTCCTGTAAGTGATATTACTAAAAAGAAGAAAAAATAATAATCTCAATAATCTTCGTTTTCTCTCTCAATCTCAATTTCTTAATATGAATTCACATATATATTTGTAGTTGTGGTGGTGGTCTATTCTTTTGCTTTTCGTTTTTTTTTCTTTTTCAATCAATTCTCCATATTAAACTTTATATTATTTCAAGTTTCTCTTTGTTTTCTTATTTGTTTTGTGATGTGTCTTCCGCCACCACACAAGTACATTTCGCAATATAGTCGTATCTGAAAAGAAAATACACACTAAGAAAGTCATAGTTTATTTGCGATCAATCAAACAAAACAAAACAGTAAATCAACAGCATGGATATGAACAACAGTCAGTGTTTTGTCAACGAAAGTTTTTCTTTGTTTTGTAATCTCAATAAACTGTTTCTTGTTTTTTCGTTCTTTTATTGATCAATTTCTTATACTCAGGAAAACAAATAAATTATTCGAATATCTGAAAATGACTTGTTTTCTTTTGTTTCTTGGTTAATTTTATTTTTAATCCAGCAGAAAAACGAATTATTACGAAAAAGAAAAAGAATAGACAAACTAATTCAATTAAGACAACACACAGAACAAAAAAAAGAAGGAAAGAAAGAAAGAAAAACGAAATAGAAGTGAGAATATCTATATGACAACACATAAATATTGTTACTTATTGCTGGATAAAAAGAGAAATTCTTCGAATTTTTCATTCATATTGAATTTGCCACCATGTTGAATGAATTGCTTGGGATGGATATTCAACAAGTATTGGACCGTAAATTGTCTAAAGAAAAAAACAACAACAACAACAAGATATAACTTTTAAAAATCATGAACTTGTTAATTTACTGATGTTTGACGAATTGGTGATTGTCTTGGACTAATACGAACACCACGTACATCTCGATTGCTTGAAGCATGATGAACAGCTGGATTCGATGTTCCATCACCGAATGGATCGACAACAAGACCAGTATGATCGGAAAAAATATGTAGAATTGTTTTCGTTTCAGTTTCTGACAAACTGAAAGATTTTGTATTTAATTTAAAGATTTTTTTCAATTTATTTGAATAAACTTACGTTGCAACATAATTTTTTCCTAGACCGGCTCGATCGAATCGATAGAAATAATTGTTAATATTTGTTAATTTATCAACTTGTCTCTCGTGAAACAAACGATCTTGTTCAACTTGTTGACCATTTTGAATATTAATTGTTTTCGACAGAGTTAAATTCAAAAAATGCTACGAAAATTTACAACAAATCAACAATCAATCGACCAACATTCAATTCACACTTACAGTACTCAAATCTCCATAACCTCGTAGATTAAAATAGATATTATTCGTTGGATCGGCTACAATCTGTTGATTCGATGGTGCTGCAATCATTGTTGTCATACGAAATTCAGTGACATTTGTCGATGAAAATTCGTAGATAACTTGAATTAAATTGCGAACAAAACGAACTCGATACGGTTTAATGGGATCGACATACATCATCCAATTGTCAGTATAATAATTTAAAAATGGATCATTCGACGGCAATTGACCGATCATATTCAATGAATTCGATGCATCATGAAAGCCGAAACGTACGGCACCGAAATGATTTTCATTTCCACCTTGAAGAACAATTGAACGATAGAATTTCGTTCCGTTGTTGTTGTAATATGGAAGTAAAATATCGACTACGGACGCACCACGACGAGATAATACAACGATAATACCATTTTCTTTTGGTTCGGTTAAATTAAAATAGAGATCGTCCGTTGGTCGTCCTGTTAAACCATCATCATAACCAATAGGATAGTCACTATTCAATCTTGAATAATCATTTCCACCAAATTTCCCATTGAACTAAAACAATCGTATCTTAAGTTATCTATTTATTAATTAATTTTTTCTCATTGAATAGATCGATTTTATATATATATTAATCAAACATTGTAAATCTGCTAGATTTCTATTCAATCAAACCGAAGAGAATAAGAAACAATAAGCATTGTTTTCTTTCCTACACATTCTTTAATTACAATCTATGTTTGTCCTTGCAAGTAGCTTTATGTTTAACTATACACACACACACACACATACACATCTATCGTCGAAGTGATTCGTTCAATGGCGAATCCTTTTGAATATGTTCAAACATATACATTCAATCTCAATGTATATAAACCTTATTCTCTTGTTTTCAAGCCTTATACTCGAATAATCAAACAAAACAAGAAGAAAAAACGATGAGATACAATCGTTCTCCTCTTTCTTTTTCGTTGTAAAATTCGACTTACTCCTGTTTGATTAAGAATAATGTATAAAATACTACAAAGCAATAATGCAAAACAAACGAGTGCTGCTGCCAGAGATAATTTATTGAGAAGTGCACAACATGATTTCGATTTCTCCGGATGTCCTTCACTTTCGATATCGAAAGGAATTTTCTTCGATTCACTTGATTTTAAATCTTGTTTCGATTGAGAAGGACTATTCGTTTTTGTTGCTCCTGCTAATGCGACATCATGAGCTTGATAGTTAACATCGACGTGTGCTTGAACATTGCCATCGACTTCTGTCGGTTCATTCATTTCGATAGTTGCTGTTAATACAGGTTCTAATGGTGTTGAAACAAGTGCTTCGATGGTTGCTGTTGATTCAGGCTCAGCAGCTAACGGCGGAATGGGTTCGGGATTAAGTGGATTACCTGTATGCGGAATAAGTTGTGGTGGAGTTGCTGTCGATCCGAAATTATCCATTGGAAATGATTAAAGAAATAAGATTGATGATAATTGTGTAAATAAGTAATATTTCTATGTGTGAACAGATCTAAAAATCAACACGAATGACGATGATATGTATTCGGGTTTTTTTTTTCTTCTTTCTTTCTTTTTCTCTCTATCGTTCTCTTTTGGCTATATTCGTCCGTACGAACAATAGAATACAGGGGATATTTATAAGAAGGAGAGGGAGGGAGAGAGAGAGAGAGAGAGAGATGAGAGATTCGTTCTCTCTTTTGCTTATTCTGGAAGGAGAGAAGGATAAACGGTCAGTCCTCAATAGCCTTTTTTCCTTCGATTTCGTATTTTAACACGGACAAATGAAAAGACATTCGAAGTGTTTTCATATCTTTCAAATTTTAATCAGTCAAATAAAAGACATACGCGCATATCGAATTGACTTTGTAACTGTTTTTGACAAGTTTCGCGTGTCGTTCTTTTCTCAACATATCTTCAGTTCATTTCATTAGCATTATTGATGAACGTATGTGCTCATATTTTCAAAGAAGTGTCAAATATATTTGAAATTTTCTTCGAATTTGTACACACGTCGATTTCATTTGAAAAGAAGACGAAGAAACGTCATACACTTGAGGATTGCCTGTTATCATATTTGTCCTCATTAAATGAAAAAGCAGAGCAGAGCACATTCCTTTGGAATTTTGTTTCGATTGATAGATAAAACCAAACTGCCGACAGATAATTTCGAAATCAGCACGCTTATACTATCTTTTCTTTTTTTTGATTCTAACGAACGTGAATATTCGAAATGAGAGAAAAAAAACTGAATTGGTATGCCGTAAGCAGCTAAATGCATATCTGTTGGAATGTCAGATATTGAAAATGAATGAATATAATTCTTCTTGAGGATTAAATTCAAAATGTTTTTATTATGCACATAAAGAGAAAAAGGAGAGAAAAACAACACATTCATTTGTCTTTTAGATATCATACATAATCAATCATTACGCATCGATGTACGTGAGATTGGAACATAATTTGAACTTAATACTATCTAACTTCTCAAATAACCGACATACTTTTACATACATTCGAACAACAATAGAAAATGAGGCAGAAAACAACATAAGAATTTAAACTAAATAGTATCTTCGTTATGTATTGATAAATTGTTAGTTGAGTTGAATATTCGATGGAATGTTTCGTTTTTCTTCGGCTATTTGTTCGACAATATCTAAACGATGACTAAGTGCACTCATATTTGCTCGATATTCGCCGAGTAAACGTGCAAAACGTGTTTCTAACAGATCGATACTGTCATCGACATGTTTTAGTTTATCCGGTATTGCAGCTTCATCTTGTTGAGCAATATCAGCTGCATCTTCATCTAATAAATTATCTTTTCTTAAATGTGCTTTTCCACGTTCGATGAGTGTATCACGTGCCGATGGATATTCAGCTAACACTTCCCAAAGATCTTGTTTTGTCAAACAAAATAAATCCGAATAGCCAACACTTCGAATATTTGCTGTTCGACGATTACCAGTTTTACTTCCTGAAAATCGTATCAAAATCGAAGGATATTTTGCGTTTTTTTTTGTTTGTTCTCATACCAGGAATGTTTAAAATCGATATTTCACCAAAGACACTGCCTTCTTCGAGATTTACAAATACTTTCGAACCATCATCGGACACGACACTCAATCGGCCACGTTTGATGATGTACATTTCTTTTCCGATGTCACCTGAAAAGTTTCGTTCGTTTGTTTTGTTTTTTGTTCGTAAGACAATTGAGTTGATACCTTTTTTACAGACATATTCTCCTGGACTGAAAATTTGAAGTTTTAGTCTCGTAATAAGTTCAATAAGAAGACCGGCTTGTGCTTCGGCAAAAATTGGAACACGTTTTAATGCTGCTAAATGCACGTGAACACCGATTTCTACTCGTAATTTCTGTGGTAAAGTATCTAAGAAAATAAATCGATGTCGTTCGTTTTTGAATAAATTCGAAAATGATGAGAAAAAAAACCTAAGATAAATTCTTCATTGACAACTTGCTTTTGCAACCAGAGATAATCGAACCAAGTGATCACACGTTGTTCGAGATTCTTGCCAACTTTTCGAAAGATCATATATTGTTTAACTTGATCGACTTTTTGTCGAAAATCTGCACGAACTGTATTCATATTCGAAATAATCGAACCAACATTACCAACAACTAATTGTTTTTTAAAGACAAAAAACAACAAAATCGGTTACTTTTTTTCGATTCGCTGAACTCACTCGTTGCAAACACAATAACACCGGTTAAAAAATCGGCGGTTACAAAAAGAATTTCAATCTAAACGATAAAAACTCTACGTGTTCATTGATTCAACGATTTCATTTTCGTTATACATCGGTCTCTGGCGGTGGTACTTCACCGATATTTGTTAGAACAAGTGTTGACCAAAAGAAACAATACAAATATTGTGTTGTTAATGTTGTTCCTGTCGGCGCATTCATATCATAAACCCACGAATCCGTTGAATATCCAATCCATCGACTAATTATAAAATAGAAACATGCATTCCAATGTATAACAATAACAATCATTGTCAGCAATGAAACAAGCCGAAAGATATTCGGATGATTTGTTTGTGTTTCGACTTTATCGGAAAATTCAAGAAAACGATAGACTCGAAATAGACGATTGAAACGTAACGATGGGAGAAATCGTAGATTTGGAATGAAATATAAGAGATCAGTGGGAAACAAGGAAATCATATCGAGAAGAAAATTTCGACTTGATAAATAATGTTTACGTAGTTTGCCTAGATCACGAACAATTAGACCTTGTTCGAGATAACCTTTTCGTGTTTGAATAAATGTATCAATTAAATAACAAATATCGCAGAGATAATCACAAATAAGCCAGAGAATTAAAAGACGCTCTTGAAGAAGAAGAAAAGCACTACGGCCAATTGGAATAACTGTATTATAGAGAACGGCTAATGAAACAATCGATGACCAGTAGTAATAAAATGATTCAGATGGATCAAAAACCCAATTTAAATATTCTAATTTTCGTCTTATCCATTGTCGAAAATTCTATAAAAATCACACTCGATTTAATCATTCGAAAACAAGAGTCGAGAAGTTTTCCTACTTGAAAAAATGATGCCGAGGTAATTTTCAATGTATCACCGATAGTTAAATTTCCGTTTTCTTCACTGATGATAGCATTCGGTGTTGTCTGAGAATTCAACGACGATGACATCTTTTCAAGAAGGACCTAATAAATCGTTTTGAATAGTTTAAACTCTGTCGGCTTCTTTTTCCTTTTTCTTTCTTTTTCTTTACTTCCGTCGGATGCCGAGAAAAAAAGATGATGAGTTTTGAAAAAAAGCTTATATGTCTTTGCATTTAAATCAAGTTCAATAGCCGACGAGGAAAAGAACATTTTTTCTTTTCATATTATATTTTACTATATAATCCTTCGGATAAAATGATGACAGCAGGTCGTCGTTTTCTGTCTTTCATTTCATATTTTTAGTTAAGATAATATCTCTCACACAAGTAACAACTGCAAAAAGAAAGTAGATGGCATTACTTGTCAGTCGATCATGACGAGTTAGAAATGATTGATTTCTAATCGGAAGCAAAAATCTTTGATTCTTATTGAATTATTTTTCTCTGTAAAATCTTTTTCTTTGATTTATCGAATCTATTTTTGAATGGATATTCGATATTTTCCAATAGAAACTCATGAAACCAGCTGATTCGTTGGTATTCGTCTGTCATCAATTGAAAATAAAAGCTATATTCCTCTCAATACTAGTTAAACAAATATTTCCTATCGATAGTTCTATTTTCAGATGGCGTGTTCAATGAATTTAATAGCGTCGATCGATGATCTTCCACGAATTCGAGCTGTTTTAGTACCTCATTTACTCGAATCGAATACGGATAATGATCAACCAACAAGTGATACCGATGCTACTGAAGATGATGAAATGCCAAGTAGAATTGCAATTCGAATGAAGATTATAGAACTAAATGATTGTTGTTTAGATTCGGAAAGTGTTGCTCGAACAGCTGCACTTTTGTCAACATACGGAAAGAAAAAGAAAAAATCTTCGAATAAACTTAATCAATGGTTATCCGAATGTCAAATAGCATTTTCACCAACGTTAAATCTACTTGTCACAGGTTTCGATCAACGAATTGTTGTTTCCAAAGGTTTGGTTTTGTTGTTTGCATTTCAAAATAATTCGATTAGCATTCATTTCAGCAAGAAATCGAACATCGTCTCATGAACAATCAAATTTTGTCGCTGAATTCGATACGAAACTTGAAGTTGAATCCAAGTAGATTTTATCTTTTTCATATTTCAATTCGAATTCAATCGTTTCATTTTTAAGTGAAAGAATAACAAGTTTACTCTGTTTACCCATTGCTTCATCAACAAAACGGTACAATGATGAATAAAATTCAAATAAACAGTTCGTTTTTTTCTCTCTGTATTTAGATCTTCTCCTGAATGGGTTTGCATTATCGTTGGATTTACTAGTGGTTACATTCGAATGTATACCGATGTAGATAATCAATTTTAAAATCTTCTCGAAAAGAAAAACTTGAACATTGTCTTTTGTTTGATTTTTTCTTTCAAGGACGGAACTCTTTTATTCTCTCAGATTTTTCACGATGAACCTGTGATTCAGTTAAAATGTCATACGCAATTTCCATCACATATTCGTAGTTTAGTTGAACAAGTAAAAAAACAAAGATCTGAAGTGATTCGATTATTTATTTCGAATTGCTTTTTTGTTTAGCCCGATGAACTCTACATTCAATATCGTTCATCGATACTTGTTGCTGTCGATGGTTTATCACTTTATCAATTATTGAAAGTTTGCCGAGATCATGCGCAGAAGAACAGTGAGAAAAAACAGAAATATGTTCATTTGTTTGACACAAAAAACGAATGATTTCGTTGTAGCTAATCTCTTGTCAGCAACATCTCCGCAATTATCATTTAAAAAATGGTCATTTCCAGATCAAAATCAGGTGTTCGATTTCGGTCCTGCCGGTAACGAATTTTTATTGTGTTTGTTTGAGTGAATATGTCTGCATGGCATTTCGATAGGATTAATAACTGATAATCGTTTCGATCAATTCTGCGTGGCTTCCATGACTGGTGGTTATCAAGCTCAGGTTGATGAATATTGTGTCTACGAAGATTTGAATCGACAAAAAAATTTGTTCGTTTTTTAGATTCGCCCTGTTCCACCATTGTTTACTCGTTTATTAACCGTTGGTGCTGATCCTTATTGCAATTTTCACTATTGTGCCGAAGTAAAAATGATCGTATTTTAGTTTTGTTTCATGTTTTCGAGAAATTAAATAGGGTGCTCAAACGCCGCATTTAACTGAAGTCGCGTTTGCTCTTGCTGATAAAGTCAAAAGTTCTCTCATATCCGCAGTCAGGTAGAAAAGTCAACAATACATTTAGATTTGATATAGAAAAAGCGAAGATTTCAGTCGATGGAGTCCATGGAAACAACAAACAGCAACAACAAACGAGACACGCAAACCAAAAATCGAGCCCGATACAAAACTTGAGAATAGGTTAGCATTTTATTCTTCACAAAGACAAATCTCATCACGAGAATTTCTTAGATTCGGTATTCGTGATTTACGTCGACACGGTGAGAAAGTTATCGTCTCGCCCGGTCTTCAAATTGCTGCTGTTAGCGATAGTTTCGGTCGAATTATTATCTATGACATCCATCGAGGCATCGCAATTCGAATGTTCAAAGGTTATCGAGAAGCTGAAATCGGTTTCATTCAAATCGAAGAATCTTCATCATCACGAGATGCTTCGATGAGTCATTCATCGAGAAAATCTGCTCTATTTATTGTTATACACGCACCAAGACGTCAATTAGTCGAGGTAATGCAAATCTTTTCTCGAAATCGAAATCACAATCGATCATTTTTGACAGATCTGGGGCTGTCAGCAAGGTGCTCGTATCGCTGCATTCAATGTCTCGAAAAACAGTCGTCTTATCTATCTCGGACATTATACACTCGGTTGGTCGAGTACTGGATCAACATCATCGAAACTGTCTCAATACAAACAATGTCTACTCTTAGAAGAAAATGGAGATATGAAAACATTTCAAATACCATTCCATTTAATCCTCAGGTTTCAAAACAAAAAAAGATTCGAAGAACACCGAAAAAAATTCTCGTTTTCGAATTTTAGTGATCGAAATAATCAACGTGCCCATGATTTAATGATTGTCAAACAAATACGTCGATTGTTAAAAGAAACAAATGAAGATACTGAACAATTACAAACGGATATTCGTCAGCAAATCAAACGATTGATTTCATTCGAATGTTATATCGAAATTCTTGAACTTTTATTTCGTTGTGATTTTTTAAATCTCTCGACAATGAAATTGTTCATCGAAGAAATTCTCGTTGATGTTGAGAAAAATGCTCATCATCATAATCCTCAAGAATCAACTCAAATACAAGATTTCTGTCAGAATGCTTTGAATTTACTTGAAATTTACACAAATATCGAACAGATTCGAAACGAACATTCGAATATGTTGTCAAAGAATGAGAAATTATTTTCGAAAGAAGATTTTCAAATTGAATTGAAATTAACTGATGACGAGACAAATCTCTATTATCAATTCTTTCAAATCGAATATCAAAGTCGAATGGAAACCAAAAAGAGAAAAGTTCATTTCAATGACAACGAACGTATTCATTTCGGACAATTTCATTCCATGTTTCATCCGATTCGTCAACTCGATCAACAACAATATCAATTCGAAATCAAATCGACAATAAACGCCGATGATTTCTCTCAACTCGGCTTGTATCTATTTTCATCATGGTTCTGGTTTCCAACCGATGAACATTTTGCAATTTATCTCGAATCACTTCATCTAAAACATGACGATCTCGTTCTACTTGCACTTCATTCATTATTATCCATGCCAATTGAATTACCTCAATCGATTTCAATCTGGACAAGTCTTTTCCATACTTTCTATTCAATGAGTCAGAATCGAAATTTAATTTCAACGACATTAGTCAAAACAACGAATTGTCTAACGAGTCTTCTACTTGCGTTGATTATTCGTTTGTTCGATGATGAGTTCGATTGGAATTTATTAATACGTCGATTAACTGGACTAATTGCAACGAAAAATCTTTGTCTATCAATCGAAACATCGGACATTGATCAAGATGAAATGCTCAAACAATTCAATGTTCAAACCATTTTCATTCAACATCGTCATGATTATTTAATCGAATTGATTACAAAAAAATTCGTATTGAATAATATTCAACCGGTTTGGTTGTTAAATTCAAATGAACAATCGAGTCCGAATTTATTCGCGGAAAATCTCGCGATTTGCCGACAAATTCTTCCGCATACATTCGATAAAACGGTTCTATTGATTTATTCATGTTGGGTTGCAATGTCACTTTGGAATAAACAATTACTTTCACCAACGAATTTAACTATTTCAAATCTATTCATCAAATCATTGGATTATTACAATCATATTCAAATTGAAATTGTCAAACAAAATCTTGGCACACTTCTTTGGCATACATATCTTCGTTCACGTATATCAACATTAACATATCTCATTGAAAAAATAGGCAAAATACCTAAAGATCGTTTATGTTACAAAGAATTACGTTTAAACGAAAAGGATCTTATGGATTTTCTTGATAATTTACTACGACAATTCTTTAATTCCTATATTCAATCGATTTATAATCAATTAAATGAAATTCCAATATTTAATATTGATGAACTTTGGCAATTGAATAATTCGCAATTATCATTCGAACCTGTTTCACCATTTATTAATCTTTATACTCATTCAACATTTGCCGAACAACAACAAGACCAACAAACGACTCTACTCGAACTTGTGATGGAACAGAAACCAGCTAACGGACATTTGGTTTTACATCACGAGAAATTAATCTATATTCTCAATTATCTGATGTTTTATCGCATGAAATCGATTCGACCATTTTCATTATTTGATTCGAAAGGTATACACGCATTCTTTGTTGATCTACATACACATCCATTAGTCACCGATGATGTCGATAGTCAAGTATCGAACCAACGACAATTATTTTTCACGCGTTTATTGAACACTATATTTGAACAAACGACCAATTTTGATGAGAAATTATTTGATGAAATCCTTCGTCTATCAACGGATATGTTTGTTGATCATGAATATATTCGTCGACATTATATTGCACTTCTCTATGCATATAATTATGATCATTTAGCTATCAATGAAGAAAATCGAATACATGACCGACAAACATTAGCTTTTCAATTGTTAACTATTGCCGGTTTGAGATTAAATTATATGATCGAAGGACATATCGATTCGACAACAACGAAATTCTCGACGAAATCTTTAGAAATTCGTGGCAAACTATCGTCAACATTGAAAACATGGCTTGCATCATTGCCAACATTAGTTGATTATAAAATTCAATCATGTAGTTTAGAAGCTATTGAATCGATGTTAACACGAATTGCATGTTATCTACCACAAACAAATTTAAGTCAATCGAATTTAGCACAAGAAATGATTGAACTTGTACATCTATTAAAACGATAGACTTCCCTCGCGCGCGCGTGTGTGTGTGTTTCAAATGTTATATATATATTTTTTTGTGATTTTTATTTTTACGGGCGAAAGAGAAGAAATGATTTTTATTTTCAAATAAACGAAGGAAAAAGAACGCAATGGTAGTATTGACGGACTTTTCTCTGAGGACAACAGTAAAAACAAGTATCGCTTTTATTAAAGAAAACAATTCTAAGCACGCATAGTCAGGCTGCGAAAGTAATGAGTATACTAAAACTGATCCGTCTGTAGGACATGTGCGACATCTCAGCAAGTAAGATATTAATCGATTTAAATTGAATATTATCGTATCGATTAAATATTTATTTTTATTCTCATCAAATGATTAAATTTAATAAAAAAGAAAATATTCTTTTGTTTTTCTTTTTGTCTTAGGTACGTTACGTTTTCTCTCTCTTGCGTAAAACAGATCTGGTTGGACTAAATCCAATGGTAAAAGAGATTATCTTTTTGACATTTAATGTGTTGTGTGATCTCAAGAGCAAAATTGATCTTTTTCTTTTGTTGTATTTTGATTAATTTCTAGTTTTCATCTGTTACTCAACCAAACGACACACGTAAAAGAAATCAAATAGAAAAGATTAAATTTTTCATCAAATAGTAGCATATATACTGTTAGTGTTCTTTTTCTCATGATGAAAACAAATTCTTGTCAAATATAAGAGTTTACTGTGAGATGAAAAGTTTTTACTTCCTCTGTCAATTGGAAAAGGTACCGTAAATGATTGAATCATAGCAAACATTTTTCTTTTCTTCTTTCTACTCTGTCTGTCCGTCCTTTCCTTCTTTTTTTCCTGTTATTCAGTCGATCTCATTCCATCTGTTCGTCAGTATTTTTTCTCTTCTATTCTCAACGTCCCGTTCCTCCAGTAATATTACCAGAATTACTTTTTATCGTTATCGGTCTTCTTTTTCTCTTTCTTTCTCTTTCTCTGCCATTTTTTTCTCTTCTTTTTTTTTTACAGTCGGCTCTGCTTCTTCTCCTTTGTCTTTTTCTTCCTATTGAACATCAGATGTAATAAAAAAAATAGATAGAAAACGACGAAAAACTTGAGGTGCACGACGTATTTCTTTTGTTTTTATATTTAAAAAGAAAGTATTTCTAAAGAATAAATAAATACGTAAATTTATAGGCATTTATGTTTACTCCTACATATTCTTTGCTTTATTCTTTTCCCTTTCTCGACTTTTTCTATGTATTCTTTCTGGCATTTTCCTTAACATTGGACATTCTGTAAACATTTCGAAGATTTTCTCGACTTATGTCCAAAAATTCGCCGCGTTTTTCTTGTTATCTTCTCTCTTTTTTTTAGATCTACGAAGCTTTTTTTGCGCTTGAAGCTCATAGTCAATAAGAAAAAACTGTTTTTTTTATTTATTACAAATGCCTTTCCATTTTTAATCAAATTATGATCGACAAATGTCAATATGCATGAAGCAGAAACATATTTAAATCGAAAGTAAGACTCATCAATCGAAGTTTTTCCCTTTTTTTTTGTTAACCCTTTACGGCCGGATGTTGCTTTTTGGCAACATTGTCTCACTAAAACCTCTATATATATTTGAAAACGATCATGAGGAAATCGTAAAGTATTCCATAATTAAGATGACATATTTTAGCACAAATCTATACACTCTGACAATCGAAAAATGTTTTTGTTCATAACAGAGGTGAAAATCTCTATTATGACCCAAAACT